>Ga0182740_1002604_pt1 | contig 10835 bp, 8 predicted proteins | sample eDN5th37CKraftBY_FD_128872 | JGI IMG/M metagenome (GOLD analysis project Ga0182740, IMG submission 128872) | Enriched backyard soil microbial communities from Emeryville, California, USA - eDNA 5th pass 37_C Kraft BY (version 2) (version 2) | ecosystem: Environmental > Terrestrial > Soil >...
CCCCCTGCTCAGCCACGGGCATTCGCCCCCGGCGCTTCCCGCCGGAGGCTCAGTCTTTCAGCTCAGATGAAGGGGTCCTTCATCAGGATGGTGTCGTCGCGTTCGGGGCTCGTCGAGAGGAGCGTAATCGGGCATTCGATCAGCTCCTCGACGCGGCGCACGTATTTCACCGCCTGTGCCGGAAGATCCGCCCAGCGCCGCGCGCCTTGCGTCGACTGCGACCAGCCTTCGAACTCTTCATAGATCGGCTCGACTTCGGCCTGGGCCGACGAGCTTGCCGGCAGACGCTCGATGCGCTCGCCGTTGAGCTTGTAGCCGACGCAAATGCGAATGGTGTCGAAGCCGTCGAGAACATCGAGCTTGGTGAGCGCAATGCCGTCGATGCCCGAAACCTTCGCCACCTGCCGGACGAGAACGCTGTCGAACCAGCCGCAGCGCCGCTTGCGGCCTGTCACGGTGCCGAATTCGCGGCCACGCTCGCCAATGCGCTCGCCGATCGCGTCCGTAAGCTCCGTCGGAAACGGTCCCGATCCAACGCGCGTGGTGTACGCCTTCGCGATGCCGAGGACATAGCCGACGTGGCCGGGGCCAATGCCGGAGCCCGTTGCGGCCTGACCCGCAACAGTGTTCGACGACGTGACGTATGGGTATGTCCCATGATCGACGTCGAGGAGTGCGCCCTGCGCGCCCTCGAACAGAATGCGCTTGCCCTGCCGCCGCGCCTGCTCGAGCAGTTCCCACGTCACATCAGTGTAGGGAAGAATCTTCGGCGCGATCGACAGAAGCTCGGACATCAGCTCGTCCTTCGCAACTTCCGGCTGGCCAAGACCCCGGCGCAGCGCGTTGTGATGCGCAAGCGCCCGGTCGATCTTCGGCCCGAGCGTCGAAGGCGAAGCCAGATCCTGCACGCGAATGGCGCGGCGGCCCACCTTGTCCTCATAAGCGGGTCCGATGCCGCGGCCCGTGGTGCCGATCTTTTCGGTGCCGGCGGCGGCTTCGCGAACGACGTCAAGCTCGCGGTGCAAAGGCAGAATGAGGGTCGCATTCTCGGCGATGCGGAGGTTATCCGGCGTGATCGCAACACCCTGCTGCGTCAGCCGGGCGATCTCCTCCGTCAGTGCCCACGGATCGATGACGACGCCGTTGCCGATAACCGAAAGCTTGTCAGGCCGCACAACGCCTGAAGGCAGGAGCGACAGCTTGAACGTCGTGCCGCCGATAACGAGCGTGTGCCCCGCATTGTGCCCGCCTTGAAAGCGCACGACGACGTCGGCGCGCTCCGACAGCCAATCCACGATCTTGCCCTTGCCCTCGTCTCCCCACTGGGCTCCGACCACGACGACGTTTGCCATTTAGTTCAACCTTCCACACTTCTCATGATTTGGCCCCGGCAACGGCCAGGGCCTCGCGGCAATTCCGCTTTGCTAATTTCCAGACCGCTCTCGCAGACCTCTAAGGCCCGTAGACGATCGACTTCGAAGCCGGCCACGAAACGCGATAGCCGTACTCCAGAATCTTTTCCTCATCCGGCTCGAGCTTGCCCTTGAAGGCGATGACACCGCGCTTGTCATCGACGTTCTGCGCCGTGGGCGAAACCTTGCCCGTCTGCTCGACCTTGATCTCCTCGTTCTGCGCCACAGGCACGCGATCGAGAATGGTGACGTCGATGGCCCGCTCGTGCATGTTCTTTACGCTGACCCGGAAGTTCCTGCTATCGACGTGCGAGGTCGAAATGAGCCCGCTTTCGCCGCGCTTTTCTTCCAAAACCGCATGCTTGATCTTCACCTGATCGTCGATGCCGAAGCCGATATCGTGCTCGCTTCCCGGGTTGAGAAGCGGCAGATCGCCCGTGCCGACGAACGTACCATCCCGGAAGAGGTAGATGCTGCCGGGCAGAAGCGGCGTGCCCTTTGCAAGCTTGAGCTTGGCGTAAAGGTAAGCACTGGTATCGAGCTTGGGAACGGCGCGGCAGCTCAAGGCGGGCTCATACGCCTCTGATGCAAGCAGCACGCGCTTGGCTTCGCCCGTTCCTGCAATGCTTGCGCGCCCTGGAACGTCGAACGTGGCCTCGAACGGCGCGCTCTGCAGCTGCGCCACGGTTTCCTCGACGCGGACGCGCTCCGATTGCGCTTCCTGCGCAAGGTTGCCGCCGGCTGCGTCTTGCGCGGCAAAACTCCGGCGCTTTGCCATCTGCTCTGGCGCGGGAGCGGCCGGCGCGGCGGCTGCCAACGGCTTTGGCTCCTGCTCGTAATCGATGAATTGCGAATCGATATCGGGGGCCGACGAGCCATCGCCCGGTCGCGACGTTGAAAGCTTGAGCGACACGTTTTCCCAATTCTCCCCCGAGCGCTGCGTAATCGCCGCGCGCCGGTCGAGCGAAAGTTTCGGCGGCTCCATCTTCGAGCCCGTCTCCAGGCGGGCGTCGTACAAGGGCGTCCAATGCGCGTCCGGAACCTGATAATGCACGCTCAAATCGGCTTCGAGCGGCGTCTGCGCGACGACGTGTACGCGAAGCTCCGTCTGCTCCGTCCGGGCAGGCGCCAACGCCGCGAGCTGCTTCTCGGCATCAGTGATCTGCCGGTTTATGTCGCGAATTTTCTGCTCGGCATCGAGTGCCAAGCGGCTCGCATCCTGGGTCGCCTGCGCAATGAGAGCCAAGATCTTTGGCCAGTCATCGGCGGCGGGAGCGGGAGACCCAGCGGCTTGTGGCGATGGGCGCGCCGGAAGCTGCGCCAGGTTGCCGATCAGCTTTTTCTGCGTCTTGGCGGCTTGCGCCTGCGCTTCGACGGTCGTTCTCTGGTCTTTCAGCGCCTGGATCGTGTCTTCCAGCGTCTTGCGCTGCCGGTCGGCGGCTTCGCTCTCGGCGCGCTGCAGGAGCCGGACGGCCGTATCAACCGAGCCCACGTCGAGCTTGCCCGTAGCCTTGCCTTCAACTCTGATGGAACCGGGTACGGCGCTCGCCGGGATGTCGCCGATGACGATCGTATGCTCGCCCTTGTCGACGTGAACTTTCGCGACGCGGGTCACCTCGGCACCCGAGAGGAACACGGTCACGTTGTCGACCACCGATGTGGCAGCTACCTCGGCCGCAAGCGCGTGGAACGGCATGGCGGCCAGAAAAGCTGCCGCAAAGACAAGACGCATCTCGCTGTGACCTTCGCTTGGGTTGAGCTCTGACGGTGCCCCGATGAACCGCGTTGCCGGGCGGGAAACCGCCGCGCCAATTATGGCCGATGGGAAGCGCGATAAAAAGGCATTGACAGGGCCGGTGTTAACCAGAATACGCAAACGTATCCAGCAAATTCAGCCCGAAACCGCCTCTTTGCGAGCCTTCGCATACGCCCATTCGAGCCACGGTAGAAGCGCCACGATGTCATCGCGCTCGACCGTAGCGCCGCACCAGACGCGAAGGCCGGCCGGCATGCCGCGGTAAGCGGCAATATCAAAGCCTGCAGCCTCCGCTTCGAGCAGACGCACGAGTTCGCGCATGACATCAAGACGCACGCTCTCAGACGCGCTCATCAGCCCGGGGTCCGCAAACCGCATGGCGACGGACGTGTGCGACCGCGTCTGGGGATCGGCCGCAAGCGGCGCCACCCACGGCGTGCGGTCGATCCAGTCGTAAAGGACCTGAGAATTGACACGGGCCCGCCCGATGGCCGCATCGAGACCGCCGAGGCCCTCGATCCACGTGAGCGCGTCGAGATAGTCCTCCACGCACAGCATCGACGGCGTGTTGATGGTCACGCCCTCGAAAACGTCATGCATGACCCCGTCTTGGTTCGTAAGCCGGAATAGCTTCGGCACGGGCCACGGGGGCCGGTAGGATGCGAGCCTCTCCAGCGCGCGGGGCGAGGCCACGAGCATCCCGTGCGCGGCTTCACCACCGAGCGCCTTCTGCCAGGAATAGGTCAGCACGTCGATTTTGTTGAGATCGATGACCTCGCCGAAAAGGGCCGACGTCGCATCGCAGATCACGAGGCCTTCGCGATCATCCGGAATCCAATTCCCATCCGGCACCGTTACGCCCGTCGTCGTGCCGTTCCAGGTGAAGAGCACGTCACGGGAGAAATCGACCTTACCCAAGTTCGGCAAATGCCCCGCCTCGGCTTCCAGCGTACGCAGATCGGCAAGCTTCAACTCAGCCATGGCATCGCGCAGCCAGTTGCGGCCGAAGATGTCCCACGCCAGCACATCCACACCGCGCGGGCCGAGCAGGTTCCACATCGCAAGTTCGAACGCGCCCGTATCGGAACCCGGAACGATCGCGACCTGATAGCCAGGTGGAAGTCGCAGAATATCCCGCGTGCGCTCCACCGCGAGCTTCAGCCTTTCCCGTCCGTCTACGGAGCGATGCGATCGCCCGATGAGCGCATCGCGCAAAGCATCGGGCGTCCACCCCGGGCGCTTGACGCACGGGCCGGACGAGAAGAACGGGCGGGCAGGTTTGACTTGCGGCTTCTTCGGTTCAGACATCGGGCGCTCTTTAGCACGCCTGCCGCATAAGAAAAAAGGCGGTCGCGAACGACCGCCTTCCAAGCACCAAAGCAACACGGGGGTGCGAAAGTCTTCAATCGAATTTGATGCGCAGGCCCGAACGGAACTGCTGCAGGACGGCATCCTTGTAGACGATGCGATTTCCGCCCGACGCCGACGGCACGTGGGAGGAAATGGCACCCTGTTCCCACAGCATCTGCCAGCCATTGTCCCAGATGATCGACTCCGTCAGGTTCGTGGCGACACCCGCCTGGACCGCAGCGGCCAGATTGATCTGGTTCTTGGTCATGGAACCTTTGGTGGTGCTGGTATCAGCAGGCAGAGAGGGATTGCCGGAGCAGGTGCCTGGATCATACGGGCCGTCGATCGAGTTGATGGCACCGATACACGTCGCCGACTCGTCATAAGTACGCCTTAAGCGTCGCCAGGAGAAACCGCCGCCCCCGCCAATGTACGGCGTGAACCGCGTCCCCGTATCGATATCGTAGATCAGGTTCACGAGGCCCGTCGTCCGCGAAAGCTTCACCGTGTCCGTGCGCGAAATCGAATACGCATTCGTATCGATGCCGCCGACAGACGTGTTCGGTGCCGAGTTCGTTGCGACATACCCCAGTCTGAAATCGTTGCTGATCTGATATTCCGGCGTGTAGTCAATCGCGATTTCAGCACGCAACGACGGCGTCAAATAGCGGCCGAACGTCAGACCAAAGATCGGCGACATGGGCAGATCGCCATCGTCGCGGGCGAAGTGGCCAGGGCTCGAATCCCCGAATAGATTGATATCCGTGTCTGTGATCGAAGCGCTTTGCGAAAGATTTCCACCCAGCATCAAGCCGACATACCAGTCGGAATCGGCATCATAGGTCGGAACAGGAACAGGTGCGGGAACGGGCATCGCAACGCCGCCGCCCATATCTCTGACGCCACCCCAGTCAGCGGCCATCGCAGGCGCTCCACCGGCGGCAAGTAGAAAACACGTGGCAACCCACGCTTTCGCAAATTTCATTTCTGATCCCTCAATTCGAGGCGCCGGCATGACGCGCGCCACTCGAAGACTCTGCTCAACGCTACACACGCGCTAACCGAGCCCTAGGAGGGAAAAGCGGGTTTCAATCGGTGTCCGTGGGCTCCCCGGACGGAAGAGGGAGCCCACTACGCTTCACGGGAGGGACACACGAACGCAAAACACGCGGAACAAACCACACCTTTGGCATTCCGGGCGGAGCAGGCGCGAGACACCCCTGCTCCATTCTTCTCGAAGGCGCGGGAGAAGCGCGCCCGGGATAAAGATCAGTTCAGATCGTAGCGGAGGCCGACGCGCAGCTGATGAGCGGTGATGTCGCTCAACTTCTCGCTGGAAACCACACCGTCTCCGTCGAACGCAGCCGTTTGGGCGTCGCCGAGGTAGAGGAAGCGATATCCGACATCGAGATAGAGGGCGTTGCCCGAGCTGACGGCAACCGGCTCATCCTTCATGCCGCCAACGTAGGTTGTCTGGCCGCCGCGAAGACGCCACGACACACCGGCCATGGCCGCCGCCGCGAAGTTGTTCGTCGATCTGCCGTCGAACTCGCTCGTGCAGCCGCACTGCTCGAACGTGCCCGAAGACGTCGAGTTGTGCGCAAAGCCGATGCCCGCGCCGATGTAGGGAACCAAGCGGCCGCCGCGGTTGAAATCGTAGTAGAGGTTGGCGAGCACGACCGTGCTGCTCAGATCGAAGCGAGCATTGCCGACAAGGCCACCGCCCGGTTCATAGAAGAGCGAGGACTCAGTCGTGGAGTTGAAGATGTGGTCGATCGTGATATCGCCGCGGAACCCGCGTCCGAAATAGCGGCCGATACCGCCACCGACGCTCCACGCGCCGTCTTGGCTGGTGTTTCCGACATCAAGGCCGCTGAAGCTCAGGGAAGGACTCGCGAACCAATTGTAGCCGCCGTCCGCTCTGATGTACCAGCCGGCGGAAGCCCGCGGCATCGGCTCCATGATGGGGGCATCTTTGAGACCGTACTCACCGAGGTCGGCCGCTGACGCGTTAAGAGCACTGCCAAGAACGAGTGCCGCGCTGAGCAATACTTTGCGCGTAATGAGCATGTGATTTCCCTTCTCAAGCGGCGCAGCGCTGCGCGCCGGACCGGTACTAAAAACCGGTCCTGAATATTACCGAGAAGGCTTAAGACGAGTTTAATTGCAGTCGGAATTTGAGACGGCGGAGCAGAAACCGTAAACTCACTGGGATGCTAACGAGAGGTTAACGGCGCGCGCCTGCAGCCACTCTCCTCATCGTCAGCGGAAAAAACTTTACGCCGCTGCAGCCGACTTCACGGCTTCGCAGATGTCACCGACGATGGTCGAGACGATCTTCTCATCGTCGCCCTCCGCCATGACGCGGATGACTGGCTCCGTGCCCGACGGCCGGATGACGAGACGGCCATTGTCTCCGAGCTTCGCCTTCGCGCCTTCGATCGCCTTGATGACGCGCATATCTTCCAGCGGCTGGCCGTTCGCGTAACGCACGTTGCGCAGGATCTGCGGCAGCGGCTGGAAACGGTTGCAGACTTCCGACACGGTTTTACCGGTGGCGACGACACAGGCCAGAATCTGCAGTGCAGAAACCAATCCGTCGCCCGTCGTGGTGAAGTCGGAAAGCACGATGTGGCCCGACTGTTCGCCGCCGACATTGAAGCCGTGCTTGCGCATGTGCTCGGTGACGTAGCGATCACCCACGGGCGTGCGCGCCAGCGTTAAGCCGATGGAGCGCAGATAGCGCTCAAGGCCGAGATTGCTCATCACGGTCGCGACGATGCCGCCCGCCGCGAGCTTGCCGGTCCGGTGCCAGCTCTCCGCGATGACGGCCATCAGCTGATCGCCATCGACGATCTCGCCCTTCTCGTCCACGATCACGACACGGTCAGCATCGCCGTCGAGACCGATGCCGATATCGGCGCGCAGCTCTTTCACTTTTTCGACAAGCGCCTTCGGCGACGTCGATCCGCAATTCAAATTGATATTGTGGCCGTTGGGCTCGACCCCAATCTTGATGACTTCTGCGCCGAGTTCCCACAGCGCTTCCGGCGCCACCTTGTAAGCCGCACCGTTCGCGCAATCGATGACGATGCGCAGACCCGCTAAACGCAACTGCTTCGGCATCGTGCGCTTGGCGAATTCGATATAACGCTCCTGCGCGCTCTCGACCCGCGTGGCGCGGCCGATGCGATCGGCTTCAACGAGCAGAGCGCTCGAATCGGATTCGATCAGCTCTTCGATCTGCTTTTCCATATCGTCCGACAGCTTGTAGCCGTCCGGATCGAAGAGCTTGATGCCGTTATCGTAGGAGGGGTTGTGCGAGGCAGACAGCATCACGCCGAGATCGGCGCGAAGCGAGCGCGTCAGCATGGCGACGGCCGGCGTCGGCATTGGCCCCAGCAGAAACACGTCCATGCCGACCGAGGTGAACCCCGACATCAACGCCGCCTCCAGCATGTAGCCGGAAAGCCGTGTGTCCTTGCCGATCACGACGCGGTGGCGGTGCGTGCCCGAACGGAAAACGGTGCCGGCAGCCATCCCGACCTTCAGCGCGATCTCCGATGTCATCGGATGCGTGTTGGCGAGACCGCGAATGCCGTCCGTGCCGAAATAGCGGCGTACCATGCTAACCTCCCGTCGTGCAGATCAACTCAGTCGCGCAGAACGCCCGAACAAAGCCAATCCGAAGAAATTGCGGCGAAACGCGAGCGCCGACGGACATCGGCGCGGTTCCCCTTCCCCTTAGAGACCATAGATGCCCGACAGCGCACGCGCATTCCATTGTGATGGTTTGAATTGCCGCAATTTTTGCACCGGATTCCACTCCGGGTTGCACGGACATGGGGGTTCTTTCCACATAATGAGATTTTGAGCCACAGGTTGGCTCGCATCACGGAATCGGCCCATAGGTCCGCTATTGATGCGACGCGCGCTTCGGGGCCAAAGTCGATAAGCGGGCGCAATCCGAGGGGATCGTTATGGCAGTCTTTCTAGCGGTCGCTAACCGCAAGGGTGGCGTCGGCAAATCTACTGTCTCTGTGATGCTGGCTCACGGGCTCGCCGTCTACGGCGGTAAGCGCGTTCTGCTGCTCGACCTCGACTCCCAGTGCAACGCCTCACTCATTCTCATGGGCGGCCACGGCTGGAACGAAGCCCGCAAGGCCGGAAAAACGATCGCCGACTACTTCTACGACCTTTTTGACGGCATTCCGGCGAACGCCCCGGACTACGTCGCAAGGAACGTCGGCGACGTGTCAATGGCGAACGGCAAACCGGCCCCCATTTCGCTCGTCCCCGGCTCGCTGCTTCTGGAGGACATCCAGGGCGAGCTCTATCTGAAGCAGGCGAGCCAGAGCAACGTTCCCGAAATCGTCGCCAACCGCGTTCGCGGCCGCATGGAAAGCCTCATCCGCCGCTTCGAAGGCGACTATGACGTCGTGATCCTCGATTGCGCGCCGGGCCTCTCCTTCGCCGCCCTCGCTGCGCTGAAGACCGCCGACAAGGTCATCGTGCCCTTCCGGCCGGACTACGTGTCTCAGCTGGCCGTTGATCGTGTCGCAATGCTGATTGAAGACATGCGCAGTCTCGACGATCTGGCCGCCATGCCGGCCGAAGACCGCCGTTACGTCTGCATCGCAAACTACGTGCGCAACGACGACCGGGATTATATGATGATCGAGGAGATCAGCCTCGTGCATCCCGTGCTCGAGACGTTTCTGCCGCAGCGCAACGGCATCGCCAACGCCTTCGACTACATCGGCCAGCTGCGATCGATCGACGTCAAGTATTCCGATGGCGCCGGCGATGTGAAAGAGCTGTATCAGGAGATTGCGCGCCTGGTCGAAACCGTGGCGGCAAACAAGAAGAACGAAGTCTCCGTTTCCTAATCATCGAAGGCGGGAAAGCGTCGAACATGAGCAAAGGCAAGCAGCTCTGGCCCGGCGATGAAATGGCAGCGTTCTTCCGCGCGCATATTGATCGCGAGACGGCCCTCGATGCCGAGGCCGCCGGCCGGCTGGCCGCCGCATTGACGAAATCCATCAATCGCATGCTCGTCCGCGAGATGCCGCCGGCCCCCTCCCTCGTCGAGCAGCCGTCCGTTGCTGAAGCTCCGAGAGCCCCAGCTCCCGCGCCTAAGCGCGAGCGGAGCAGTGGCAGTGGCGAAGCCTTCAATCCCTACCGCTTCTCCGCCATGGTCACACTCGCCAAGCACGGCCGCGAAGGCCTGATGAAGTCACTCCAGGAAATCAAATCGGCGGAAAACCTCAGGGCGTTGGCGGAAGCGCAGCATGTGCCTGTTGCGCCGACCCTGAAGCGAACCGATGATATCCGCAAAGCCATCATAGCAGGGGTCGAACGCCGCCTCGCCGATCGCAAGGCCGCGGCCAGCTGACCAGTTCCAGCAAATAGCAAGAAGGATGTGACGTGGTGGCCAAAGCGCCGACTGACGAACAGCCGGGCCTCCGCCGCTCCATCGGCACGACGCAACTCGCGCTTTATGCGCTCGGCAGCATGGTGGGCTCGGGAATTTACGGGCTCATCGGCAAGGCTGCGGGCGAAGCGGGATCCGCCGTCTGGCTGTCGTTTCTCATTGCCATGTTTGCCGCGCTACTGACGGCGCTGTCCTACGCATCGCTCGGCTCGCGCTACCCGCGCGCCGGTGGCGCCGCCTACGTGACCGACCGCGCCTTCCGAATTCCGGTGCTGAGCTTCACCATCGGGCTCGCGCTGGTGGCATCAGGCCTGACCTCGATTGCGACGCAGTCAAAAATTTTCGCCGCGATCCTCGCCGACCTCACCGGCCTCGACTTGGTGTCGCCGACGGGAATCGCGATCGGCTTTCTGCTGATCCTGAGCGGCATCGTCTTCCGTGGCATCCGCGAGAGCATGTGGGTGAACGTGCTCTGCACGTTGCTCGAAGTCTCAGGGATTCTCCTCGTTATCGCCGCGGGCTTCTCCTACTGGGGCACGGTCGACTACTTCGAGACCCCCGCAGGCAAATCGGAAACGGGCGTGGCGCTCGTCGTCCTGCAGGCATCCGTGCTGACGTTCTTCGCCTTCATCGGCTTCGAGGACGCCATCAACGTCGCCGAGGAATGCAAGGACCCGCAGCGGACGATTCCGCGCGGGCTCATCATAGCGACGGCCTCGGCAGCCCTCCTCTACGTCGGCGTCTCGATCACCGCGGTGTCCGTGCTGCCGTGGAACGAACTCGCCGCCGCCCCGAGCCCCCTGACCGCCGTCCTCCAGCGCGCCGCGCCGAGCATACCGACCGAACTCATGAGCTTCATCGCGCTCTTCTCGGTCGCCAACAC
>Ga0182740_1002605_pt1 | contig 10830 bp, 7 predicted proteins | sample eDN5th37CKraftBY_FD_128872 | JGI IMG/M metagenome (GOLD analysis project Ga0182740, IMG submission 128872) | Enriched backyard soil microbial communities from Emeryville, California, USA - eDNA 5th pass 37_C Kraft BY (version 2) (version 2) | ecosystem: Environmental > Terrestrial > Soil >...
CTGCTGCGGATCATTCTCGCGAAGTACGAGATCGCGCCGCTGCCCGTTCACCTGCTTCATGCCAGCCAAGGCGCGCTGCCCAACAAGATGCGCGTTTTTCTGGACTTTGCGGCCGATCGCCTGCGGACGAGGCTGAAGTCGCTCTAAACCCGATCGTGATGCGGCACCTGATGGTGCGGGATATGCCGAAGCTTGTTGGCTTCTCCGGGGCGCAGTCGTAGGAGCGTTGCCGCGGCGATCAACAGCACGACCGAAATGCTCCAGAAGGCCGCAGGAAAATGCGCAAGCTCAGGCGGCGTGCTCGGTGCACTGCTTTCGCCCGCCTGCAAAACGAGCGCCGCGACTGCGATCCCGCCCGTCAATCCCACTTGCTGGGATAGCGCCGACAGGCTTGTCGCGCGGCCCATCTCCTGCTCGGAGGCGTCCGCGAAAATGAGGCCGTTGAGGCCCGTGAAGACCAGGCCTTGGGCAAAACCCGCAAGAATGACCAGCGGCACGATAAGCGCGTAGTTGAGGCTCTGGATCAGCCCAAGCCCTGCAAATATGCCCGCGCTGGCCAACGTCCCTGCGATCAGCGTGTGACGAAAGCCGAAGCGGTCGAGAACGCTGGCGGCCAGCGCACGCATGGTCAGCCCGCCGAGCGCGAAAAGCCCGCTGAGCAGCCCCGAGAAGAGGACCGGCAGCCCCAGGCCGAGCTGAAAGAGCAACGGCAGAAGGAATGCCGCGGCACCGCCGCTCATCCGGAAAATGGTACCGCTCAGGATACCCACCGAGAAGGTGTGGTGACGAAACAGATGCGGATCGACCAGCGCATCATCGCGATTCTGCGCGCGCCATAGATAGATGCTCACCAGTGCCGCGCCTGCAGCCATCGTCCCGATCGCCAGAGGCGTGGAAACCAGATGCTCGCCCAGGCACGACAGGCCGAAAAGAAACGAGCCCAGACCAACCGCCGATAGCAGGAACCCGGTCACATCCAGCGGCAAGGCGGGCTCCCGGGGCACGCGCGGTATCAACCAGAGCGCCAGCACAATAGCCATCACGCCGACCGGCATGTTGATGACAAAAATCCACCGCCAACCCAGTGTCCCCGTCACGATCGCGCCGAGCAGTGGCCCCAGCGCGGGGCCTACGAGTGCAGGCACCGTAATCCACGCCAGCGCCTGCACCATGTCCGATTTGGCGATACCACGGAGCACGATCAGTCGCCCCACCGGCACCATCATGGCGCCCCCAGCACCTTGCACGGCGCGCGACAGCACGAGCCCGGTCAATGTCGATTGAACCGCGCAGAGTGCCGATCCCACTAGGAATACGACCATTGCCGCCACGAAAATGCGTCGCGCGCCGTAGCGGTCGGCCAGCCAGCCAGAGACGGGCACGATGGCCGCGAACGCAATCAAATAGGTGGACAGCGCAAGCTTTAACGAAAGCACCGGCACTGAGAGATCGGTCGACAGTACAGGCAGAGCCGTCGCGAGAACAGTGGCGTCGGTCGTCTCCATCAGCATGGCCAGCGCCACGATGAGTGGAACGATGACTCGGGCGCGCAGATCCTTATTCACGCGCACCGTGGCCAACGCTGTGGCTCCAGAAGTCTTGCTGGCGAAAAATGAACCCGCGGCGCAGACGCGGTACCAGCTTCGGAGAAAGACTGTCGCTGACGCACGATCAGACGAAGGGAAATCCCTCGACGCATTTGAAGGCCGAATACTTTGAAGACAAGCAGGGGAATATGGCCAGACGTGCAGTCAACATGCTGCAATTCGATTGCATGTCAAGCAACGCTCCCGTCACAGCAAGACAGGATGACCTCCCTCGCTCACCTTGATACAGTCGCCCCAACCACAACAAGCATAGCGCCGGGAGGCGCCTGATGGCCCGTGACCGCATCCACTTCCTCTTCCTGAATATCGGCCACTTCCTCGATCATCTCTTCACGCTGATCTTCGCGACGGTCGCAGCATTGGCGCTCACCCGGGAGTGGGGCCTGAGCTATGCCGAGCTCGTGCCGTACGCGACGCCGGGTTTTGTCGCCTTCGGCCTCTTCTCGCTCCCCGCCGGATGGCTCTCGGACCGCTGGAGCCGCTACGGCATGATGTCCGTCTTCTTCATCGGCATCGGTATTGCATCGATCTTCACGGCATTCGCCTCGACGCCCTTCCAGATCATGCTCCTGCTTTTCTTCGTCGGCGTGTTAGCGGCCATCTATCACCCCGTCGGCCTCGCCATGGTGGTCGAGAGCGCCAAAGCGTCCGGCACCGGTCAGGCCATCGCCATCAACGGCGTGTGGGGCAATCTCGGCGTCGGCAGCGCGGCGCTCATCACGGGTTTCCTGATCGACAATGGCGGCTGGCGCGCCGCCTTCATTCTGCCGGGCCTCGTCTCGATCGCGATCGGCATCGCCTACTTCATATTCTCACGCCCCGAAATGGCGGCGGAGCAAGCTGCCAAGGCCGCCAAACGCGCCACGGGCAACGCCGGCCCAGCCAAGCCCGCCGCCGGCTCCGACAGCGCCGGCGACCAGCACCTCCGCCAGATCCTTCTGCGGCTGTCGATCATCATCTTCTGCACGGCGGCACTTTCGAGCATCGTCTTCCAGTCGACCACCTTCGCCTTGCCGAAGGTCCTCGCGGAGCGCATGGGCGGCATTGCGGGGTCGGCGACCGTCGTCGGCTGGCTCGCGTTCGTCGTGTTCGCTGTCGCCTCCATGGCGCAGCTCGTCGTCGGCCGCCTGCTCGACACGCTGGGTCCGCGCACCGTGTTCATGGGTGTCGCGGCCATGCAGGTCGTGTTCTTCCTCCTGATGCCGGGATTGCACGACTGGACCGGACTGGCCGTTGCCCTCGGCTTCATGCTCGGCGCCTTCGGCCAGATCCCGATCAACGACTACATGATCGGCCGCATGGCGCGCTCCGAGTTTCGCGGTGCGGTCTACGGCGCGCGCTACGTCGTATCGTTCGTCGCACTCGCCGCCGCATTGCCGTTGATTGCCTGGGTCCACGGCAACTGGGGCTTCGACGCCCTGTTCCGCATCCTCGCAGCGACGGCGGCGGTCATCTTCCTGTTTGTCTCGATGATCCCGCAAAAACTGCCGGTGCCTGACGAGGTGCCGGCGAAGGCTTGATTCTGTTTTTTTTGCCGCGGGCTGCTGGGAAGAGGTGCTTCGCAACCAATCCGCACGGCTATGCCCGCGGCGGCCAGGTCGCAAGCGCCCGCGTGAGGCGCCCCACTTCCCCCCTCTCCGCATTCCCCCTCTCCGCATTGCCTTCCATGGGGAGAGGGCCGGGGTGAGAGGCAACGGCAAACGCAAACGTCGGCAAGCGGGCCGCCCCTCATCCTAACCTTCTCCCCGTAGAGGACGGGGAGAAGGGACATGGCGGCGCTCGCGGCGATCTCCAAGTGCATAAAAGACGGGGGTTCGGGGGTGTCCCCCGATCGGGTGCAGGGCGGAGGCCCTGCTCGCGCCAACGGCGCGATCGCTGCGCCCGCTACAGCGCCTTCAAAAACGCCGCGACAGCATCCGCCGCTGCTTCGAGATTCTCGCGCCGAGTCGTACCGGAGCCGCCGCGCGGACCAAAATCATGATCGCCGTCGCGCGCCCACTCGATGCGGATGGCGGGCGAAAGTTTGAGTGCCTCGACCTCTGCCCGCGTTCCGAACGGATCACGCTCGCCCTGAACAATGAGTGTCGGGCAGGAGAGTGTTTCGAGGTGCGCAACACGCAAGCGCTCGGGTGTGTTCGGTGGATGGAAGGGATAGCCGAGGCATACCAGGCCCGCGACCTCTCCTGATTGATGCAAATTGTCGGCGACGTGGCTCGCGACGCGCCCGCCCATGGACTTGCCGCCGATCGCCAGCCTCCCGGCCGCCGCCTTGGCGACCGCACGCGCCGCCGCGATCATCTCGCCATCGAGGGTTTCGGCCTTAGGAGGCGGTCTGCGCTTTCCGCCGGTTCTGCGCGCGGCCATGTAGGTAAACTCGAAGCGCGCGACCCGGACTTCGCGCGCAGCCAGCATCTCGCAGATCCGCGTCATGAACGGGCTGTCCATGGGAGCACCCGCGCCATGCGCCAACAGCAGCGTCGCGGCTGCGTCACTCGGCCCCGTCCAGAGCAGCTCGATCATCGACGCATCATCTCAAAAGCGCCGCAGGAATGGCGTTTGTGCCACGCACGCACAGCGTCGGTCACCATTTTGCCGGCGCCTCATTGACCCATGCGGATGAGAGCGTCAAGATCGCGCGTGGCATCAAGTTGGGCTGCGGGATGCGGGCGATCTCCAGAACTGGAATTGCTGGCTGGGTGCTGATCATCCTGGCCGGTCTCATGCTGTGTCTGCTACCGGCCAATGCCTCGCCGGAAGAGAAGCGCCGCCTCGTGCTCGGTACGGCGACGACCTACGGCACGTTCGATCCGCACACGATCGACGATCCGGGTCAGAACCTCATCCGCCTCAACTTCTACGACAGCCTGACGCGGTGGAAGGGCTCCCCGCCCCGCCTCCAGCTCTGGCTCGCCGCCAGCCATGAGATGTCACCCGATGGACAGGTCCACACCTTCCATCTGCGCCAGGATGCGCGTTTCCACGACGGCAGCCCGGTCCGCGCCGTCGACGTCGTCTATTCGATCGAACGGCTGCTCGCCCTGAAGCAGGGCCCTTATCCGCTCTTTGCCGGGGTGATCGCTCCCGGCGGAACGCGCGCGGTCGGCGAAACGACGGTGGTTTTCAATCTCGCGCACCCCATGCAGGGCTTCGCGACGCTGCTTCCCGAACTGGCGATCGTCAATCGGGCTCTGGTCACCGCCAACGAGAAGAACAACGACTGGGGCCAGGAATGGCTGCAGCGCAATAGCGCGGGTTCGGGCTCGTACATTCCTTTCCGGCGTGATCGCGAAGGCGCCTTCATTGCCTCGCGCAACGTCGAGCATTTCATTACCGACTGGGGCCCGAACGCGATCGACGAGTTCGAGGTCTACCCGGTTGCCGATGCGGGCGAGCGGATCGCCGCGCTGCTCAAGGGCGATCTCGGCGGCATTCTCGGACATCTGGCCATCGACCAGCTCACGCAGCTCCGCAGTACACCCGGCTTCCAGGTCGTCGAGCAGCCGACCTTGCGGCTCGTGCGCGGCGTCCTGCACAACCGGCGGTCGCCGACCAGCAACATCGATTTCCGCCGGGCCCTCTCGCACGCCTTCGACTATGAAGGTCTGACACAGGGCCTGCTGGCGGGGACCATGGCCCGCAACGGCTCGCCCCTCCCTGACCTCATCTGGGGCGATAGCAACCCCGCACGCGGCTATCGCTTCGATCTCGTGCGCGCCCGCGAATATCTCGAGAAGGTGCCAGGTCCTATTCCCGAGATCACGATTGGCACCGTCGCCGGCCAGGTGCACGCCGAGATGGCCGCCGCGACCTTGAAGCAGGGCCTCGATCAGCTCGGGCTCAAATCCCGCATCGTCGCGGAGCCGGCCGAGACCATCTTCGCCCGCTCGCATGACGAGAAGCAGATGTTCGACGTGCTGTTCATGGCCGAGACGCGGCTGCCGCCCGATCCCGACCCTTGGATCGGCGCGCGCTTCGGCTGCAAGGCGGTCGGGCGGACGAACTACAGCTGGTACTGCAACGAGGCCGTCGATGCTCTGGTCGCCGAGGCGCGCCGGAGCACGGACCATGCCGCGCGCTGGCGCAACTACACCGCCGCGGCCACCCTGATCGAAGCCGACGCAGCGGAGCTTTGGATCGGCACGGCCGTGCGTTCCGGCGTTTTCCGGACGGGGATCTCAGGGCTGCTGTTCAGCCCGCTCAACGAGGGCCTGGACCTGCGCTGGACCTCCATCGACTACCGTCCGGGTCAGTAGGCCATGGGCTGCCCCGTCCCTCGGGCCCCGGACCGGCTTTCCGCCCTGGAAATGCTGCAGGGTCGAGGCAGTCCACGCTTGCCCCATTTGGCAGGCCGATTTTGACCACGTCAGCCGGATTCCGGTTCGCAAGCCGCCCTGGCACACTTGAAGGGCTTGCCAACCCGGGCCATATGCGTTTAACGCATAGCTGAAAGACGAGACGGAAACGTCCGGAAGGCAATCCCATGACACCTGCCCGCCACGCCAAAGTGATCATCCTTGGCTCCGGCCCCGCCGGCTACACAGCCGCGATCTATGCCGCCCGCGCGATGCTCAAGCCCCTGATCATCCAAGGCAATCAGCCGGGCGGCCAGCTCACGATCACGACCGATGTGGAGAATTATCCGGGCTTTGCCAAGGTCATCCAGGGCCCCTGGCTCATGGAGGAGATGCAGGCCCAGGCCGAGCATGTGGGCACCGAAGTGGTCATGGACCACGTCGTAAAAGTGACACTCAACACCCGCCCGTTCCTCCTCGAGTGCGATTCAGGGGACAGCTACACCTGCGACGCGCTCATCATCTGCACGGGTGCACAGGCGCGCTGGATCGGCTTGCCGAGTGAGAGCGCCTTCCAGGGCCACGGCGTGTCGGCCTGCGCGACCTGCGACGGCTTCTTCTATCGCGACAAGGAAGTGGTCGTTGTCGGCGGCGGCAACACAGCCGTCGAGGAGGCCATCTTCCTCACGAATTTCGCGAAGAAGGTCACGGTCATCCATCGCCGCGACAGCTTCCGCGCCGAGAAGATCCTGCAGGACCGTCTGTTCAAGAACCCCAAGATCGAGGTCCTCTGGGATACGACGCTCGAAGAGATCACAGGCGACACCGATCCGGTGAAGAGCGTCACGGGCGTGCGCCTGCGCAATGTACGGACTGGCGCGCTCGCCGAGCGGCCCGTGGACGGCGTGTTCATCGCCATCGGGCACGCGCCGGCAACAGAGCTTTTTGTCGGTCAGCTTCCCATGACCAAGGGAGGCTACCTGATCACCAAGCCGGACTCGACCGCGACCGACATTGCGGGCGTCTTCGCTGCCGGTGACGTCAAGGACGAGGTCTATCGCCAGGCGGTAACGGCCGCCGGCATGGGCTGCATGGCGGCTCTCGAGGCGGAACGGTTTCTCGCCCACATGGGCGAGCGGCTCGAAGCCGCCCAGTAACAATCGACAGAGGAAACGGGCGTGCCGGGGCATATGGACTGGGACAAGTTACGGATTTTCCACTCGGCAGCCGAGGCGGGAAGCTTCACTCACGCAGGCGAGAGCCTCAGGATGAGCCAGTCGGCCGTCAGCCGGCAGGTCTCCGCCCTCGAGAAGGAGCTCGGGGTCTCGCTCTTTCATCGCCACGCGCGCGGGCTCGTGCTCACCGAGCAGGGGGAGATGCTGTTCCGCACCGCCAGCGAAGTGATGAACAAGCTGCAGACGGCGGAGTCACTCCTCTCCGATTCGACCACCAAGCCGGCGGGCGATCTCCGCGTCACGGCGACGGTCGGCCTCGGCTCGGTCTGGATCACCCAGCGGCTCCGCGAGTTTCTCGAACTCTACCCGGACATCCGCGTCGAGCTCATTTTGAATGACGAGCCGGTCGACCTCTCCATGCGCGTGGCCGACGTTGCCATCTGGGCGCGGGAGCCCTCGCAGGGCGACCTCATCCGGCGGCCGCTCTTCACCATGCAGACGCACTGCTACGCCTCGAGCCAGTACATCCGGAAATTCGGGACGCCGGCGAGCATCGCCGATCTGGACCGCCACCGGGTCGTCTCCTTCGTCGGCAATCCGGCGCCGCACCTCTCGCACATCAACCTGCTCGAATCGATCGGTCGCGAAGGCCGCGCCCCCCGGACCCCGGTCATGCGCGCGAGCACCATACTGGCCCTCAAGTACGCGATTCGCTCCGGAATCGGCATCGGCATGATCCCGGACTACCTCACCCAGGAGGAGAGCGACATTGTGCCCGTGCTGGCCGAGTTGGAGCTCCCGAAGCTGCCCGTCTACTTCGTCTATCCCGAGGAGCTGAAGACCGCGAAGAAAGTCCAGGTTTTCCGGGACTTCATGGTCGCCAAGGGGCGGCAGTGGAAATACTGAGACGACTGTCTGTCAGAGTACGCCGCGAGACATGCGCTATGCGCATAGGCTCCTGCTCAGGCGCCGGATTGAACTGAACGGCGATACCTCACATATAGCTCCTAGCTGTGACGGACAGCTATTGAAGGCAGTTCCCTCCCTTTGACGCCTTCAACCGTATTGCTTCGGCAATACGACCAAACTTCAGCCGGGCTTCGTGCCCGGCTTTTCTTTTTCTCCAATTTACTGCAATTGCTTGCCAGCGCCGCCCGTCATGCGACGCGATCATATCGTCAGCATAAGAATTCTACGCGGGATGCGTGTACTCGTCGGCCGATGGTCATCCTCAAGTCGCAAGGACGCTTTCGTTCCGCACTTCCAAGTTCAGAGCGGCCGCCAGCAGCGCCTGCGTATAGGCCTCGCGCGGGCGCTCGAAGATCGCGGCCGTCGGCCCCTCCTCGACGACCACGCCATTGCGCAGCACCACGACGTAGTTGCTGAGCGCACGGACGACACGGAGGTCGTGGCTGATGAACAGGTACGACAGGTCATGCTTGCGCTGCAGATCGCGCAGGAGGTCGACGATCTGGGCCTGGACACTCATGTCCAGGGCGCTCGTCGGCTCGTCCAGCATGACGAAGTGGGGCTCGAGGACCATGGCGCGCGCAATCGCGATACGCTGGCGCTGCCCGCCCGAGAACTCGTGCGGGTAGCGGTCCTGGGCCGAAGGGTCGATGCCGACCTCGGCGAGCGCCTGGCTCACGCGCGCACGTCGCTGCTCGAAGCTGAGGCCCGGGTCCTGGATGAGGAGCCCTTCCTCGACAATCTGGCTGACGGAAAGGCGTGGCGAGAGCGAGCCAAAGGGGTCCTGGAAGACGATCTGCATGTCGTGACGCAGCGGGCGCATTTGGCTCGCACCGAGCCCGTCGATGCGCTTGCCCATGTAGACGATCGGCCCCTTCGAGCCGATGAGGCGAAGAATGGCGAGACCGAGTGAGGTCTTTCCCGATCCCGATTCTCCGACGACGCCGATGGTCTCGCCGGCCCTGAGCTTCAGCGACACACCATCCACAGCACGCACATGGTCCACAGTCCGGCGCAAGAGCCCGCGCTTGATCGGAAACCAGACCTTGAGGTCCTGCGTCTCGACGACCACCGGCCCCTGGGGGTTGCCGGGCGGGGGCTCGCCCTTGGGCTCGGCCGCGAGCAGGTGGCACGTGTAGGCGTGCTGCGGCGCCTCGAAGATCTGACCGACCGGTCCGCGCTCGACGATCCTGCCGGCATTCATGACGTACACGCGGTCGGCCATCTTTCGCACGATGCCGAGATCGTGCGTGATCAGCAGCATGGCCATGCCGAGCTCGCGCTGAAGCTGCTTGAGCAGTTCCAGGATCTGCGCCTGGATGGTCACGTCGAGTGCGGTCGTCGGCTCGTCCGCGATCAGCAGATCGGGCTCGTTGGCAAGCGCCATGGCGATCATCACGCGCTGGCGCTGACCGCCCGAAAGCTGATGCGGGTAGGCGCCGAGACGCTTCTCGGCATCGCGAATGCCGACCTTGCGCAAAAGATCGAGCGTGCGTGCACGGGCGGTGGCATCGCTCAGCCCCATGTGCAGGCGCAGTATCTCGCCGACCTGCTGCTCGATGGTGTGCAGCGGATTGAGCGAGGTCATCGGCTCCTGGAAGATGATCGAGATGCGCCCGCCACGTATGTCACGCATCACGGCATCGGGCACTTTGAGAAGGTCCTTGCCTTCGAAGTAGATCTCCCCGGTCGGATGGTGCGCGGCCGGATAGGGCAGCAGGCGCATGATCGAGAGAGCGGAAACGCTCTTGCCCGAGCCCGACTCACCGACGAGCGCGACCGTCTCCCCCCTGGCGATCGAGAAGTCGATGCCGCGGACGGCACGATGCCTGTTCTCGCCGGACCGGAATTCGACCGAGAGATTGCGGACATTGATCAGCGACTGCGAGGGCGCACCTGACGCTTCTATCCTGGGCGCGCTCATCGGAAGGTCTTCCTTGGATCGAGCGCATCGCGGACCGCCTCGCCGATGAAGATCAGCAGCGACAGCGTGATGGCAACCGAAAAGAACCCGGCAAGACCGAGCCACGGCGCCTGCAGGTTGGCTTTGCCCTGCGAGAGAAGCTCACCGAGCGAAGGCGAGCCGGGCGGCATGCCGAGCCCGAGGAAATCGAGCGCCGTCAGCGCCGTGATCGAGCCCGAGAGCTTGAAGGGCAGGAAGGTGAGCGTCGCCACCATGGCGTTCGGCAGCAAATGCTTGAACATGATCTTGACGTTCGAGAGACCGAGCGCACGGGCCGCCGTGATGTACTCGAAATTGCGCCCGCGCAGGAACTCAGCGCGCACGACGCCGACCAGATACACCCAGTGGAAGAGCAGTAGGATGAAGAGCAGCGTCCAGAAACCCGGGACGAGCACGGCAGAAATGATGATCAGCACATAGAGCGAGGGGATCGAGGACCAGACCTCGAGAACGCGTTGGAAGACGAGATCGACGCGGCCGCCGAAATAGCCCTGCACCGCGCCCGCCGTGACGCCGATCGCCGCGGACAAGATCGTCAAGATCAAGCCGAACAGCACGGATATTCGAAAGCCGTAGATCACGCGCGCGACCACGTCGCGGCCCTGGTCGTCGGTGCCGAGCCAGTTGCGGTTGCCGATGGCCATGAAGCGCGCCATCTGCGCGGGATCGGCCTCGCAAAGCTCGGCGCTCGTCGCCCACGGCGGTGGCGCCGGATAACCGAGGCAGCGCCCCTCGGGGCCCTTCACGCGTGGGTAGTCCTTGTTGATCGAGTTGTAGGAGTAGCGGATCGGCGGCCAGAGAATCCAGCCATGGCTCTCGATCTC
>Ga0182740_1002606_pt1 | contig 10829 bp, 5 predicted proteins | sample eDN5th37CKraftBY_FD_128872 | JGI IMG/M metagenome (GOLD analysis project Ga0182740, IMG submission 128872) | Enriched backyard soil microbial communities from Emeryville, California, USA - eDNA 5th pass 37_C Kraft BY (version 2) (version 2) | ecosystem: Environmental > Terrestrial > Soil >...
AGGCTCCAGACCTTGTGCCAGCCGACCGGTTCGATCACCAGCCGGTCCATGAGCAGATCGATCTTCGTCACCGCACCCATCCGTCGCCGCGTCCTTTCACGGGGCATCGGCGCCCCGTCGCCGTCGTGCCAGATTGCATCGCCGTATCATAGGCCATGCGATGCTCCGGTTCGACGCGCTCGGCATGGGGCCGGTGATCCGTCCGGCTCCGGTCGCCGTTGAACCGGACAGGCATCCCGGCCAGATGTCACCGGGAAGCGAGGTGCAGCGATGAGAACCGGTTCGCCGGATGAGCGGGATCATTTCCTCCAGGCGATCGAGGAGGAGGAACGCAGCAAGCGGCAGGGCATGCTCGCCGGGGCGCTCGCGGCGGTGGCGGCCCTCGTCACCATGATCGGCGTGCGCGCGATCACGGGCATCGTCTCGCTGCTGGACATCCTGGCCGATGGCCTCCTGCTCGCGCTGCCGATCTCGGTCTTCTCGGGGATGCTCAGCCTCTTCGGCAAGCAGGCCAAGACGCTGCTCCTGATCGGCCTGATGGCGGGCATGGTGCTCATCGGCGCGTGGGCGGGCCGGATGCTGGCGAAGGGCGTACCGGTGAAGGCCGGGCGTGGCCTGCTCTGGGCGCGAACGGTCTCCTGGGCGATGGGGTTGTTCGCCGTGGCGGCGGCCTTCGCGGCGCTCTACGTGCTCGGGCGGATGCCGGATATCGCGGCGGGACTCGGCGTCGTGCGGGTGGTCGCCTGCATCCTCGCGGCGATGACCGTCTTCGCGGCGGTGCTGGGCAGTGTCCTCACGCTGCTCCGCTCGGAACCGGCCGAGACGCCGCGCGCGGCCCCCGATGATGTCGGCGAAGAACCTGCCCAGACGCTGGATCGGCGGCGCCTGCTGATGCGGGCTGGGATCGGTATTGCGGCGGTCGGGGGGCTTGCCGTGCTCGGGCGGGAGGTGGCGCGGATCGCGAACCGGACGGTGGTCGTCGGGGGGCGGCGTGGGACGATGCCGTCCGCGATCACGCCGATCGACCAGTTCTACCTGATCTCCAAGAACTTCGTGGACCCGTCTCCGGACCGGGGCGACGACTGGTCGATCGACATCGGCGGCCTCGTCCAGCACCCGATCACGCTGACGGCGCAGGACCTGGAGGCGATGGCCGGGCCGGTCTTCGTCTCGACGCTCACCTGCATCAGCAACCCGGTGGCCGGGCCGCTGATCGGCACGGCGGAATGGACGGGCGTGCCGTTGGCCACCGTGCTCAACATGGCGGGGGTGATGAACGGCGCGGTGAAGCTGGTGAGCGAGGGGGAGGATGGCTACGCCGATTCCATCCCCATCGAGCGGGCGCTCTCTGCGGAGCCGCACATCGTCTGGAAGATGAACGGGGAGCCGCTGCCACCGAAGCACGGCACGCCGGTTCGCCTGATCGTGCCGGGCCTCTATGGCATCAAGAACGTGAAATGGCTGACCACGCTCACGGTCACGGCGGACGACTTCCAGGGGTACTGGCAGCAGCGGGGCTGGACGGACACGGCGATCATCAAGACCTCCAGCCGGATCGACGTGCCGGGCGATCGCGCGGTGATCGCCGCCGGGCCGACCGAGATCGGCGGCATCGCCTTCGCCGGGGATCGCGGCATCGCCAAAGTGGAGGTGAGCACCGACGACGGCGCGACCTGGCAGGAGGCCAGGATCGTGGAGAACCCGAGTCCGGCGGGCCTGAGCTGGGTGCTGTGGACGCTGCCTTGGACTCCGGTCTCCGGCGCCTACACGCTGGTGGTGCGGGCGACGGACGGCACGGGCGAACTGCAGACCGCCGATTCGGCGCCGGAACTGCCGGACGGCGCTTCCGGCTGGCACCGCATCACCGTCGGCGTCGCGTGATCGTGCTGGCAGATTGGTGGTTTGTCAGGCACGAGTTGCCTGATGCGATGGTGGCCGGGCCAGCATGAAGTCTGCCGCGCGACCGGCCCCTCCAGGCTATGTTCGTCTATTCGGGTTCCGTGGGCGACGACTGGTGGCGGGAGCGGCGTGACGGATGCGCATCAACCGGGGAGCAGGTCGGGACACGTCCTGCTCCCCGGCTGTTCTCCTCGCACTCCACGGAGCGGAGGGGGATCGTCGTTCCGGAATGGGCCTGCCGGATCGACGATCCATGTCCCGATTCTTTCACGATGGACCTGGGCCGATCCCACACTTCGCACACAATTTCGCGCCAGGTGGACCTGATACGCGCTCCCCGTCGTCAGGCGTGCTCGTTGAGCCAGTCCACCACGATCGCGAGGGCGACCTCGCCGTTTCCGCTGAACGGCGCGCCGCCGGGCAGCGAGGTGACCGCGCGGAAGGTCGCCGTCGGCATGGCGTCGGCGAGGCGGCGGGCGATGGCGCGCTCGGCGGCGGGCGATTCCGCCGCGACGACGACCAGCGTCGGCACGGCGATGGCGGCCAGTTCCTCGGGCAGGAGGTAGTAACGGTCGAGGGCGTCCAGGCTCGGCGCGAGCGCGGCGGCGTGCCGGCGCACCGCGGCGAGGCGCGGTTTCGAGAGGCGGGTCCGCCAGTCTGTTCCCCAGCGCCGGTCGAGATAGCCCGAGAGGGCGGCCTCGGTGAGGCCCTTGTAGGCGGCATCGGCGGCCTGGCGACCCGTCATGCGGGCCTCCTCCCGCCAGAGCACGATCTGGCCGTCCAGCTCGCCGTCGAGCAATGAGGGGGCGTCCGGTTCGATCAGGACGAGCGAGGCGACGAGGTCCGGCCGGCGGCGGGCCAGTTCCAGCGCCGCGATCGCGCCCTGGCCGTGCCCGATCAGGTGGACCGGCGGCGTGTCGGCGCCCAGAAGGCCGGCGGCCTCCAGCACGGCATAGAGGTCGTTCGCCATGTCGGTGACGGTGAACGAGCGATCGGTGAGGGCCGCGCTGCCGCCGTGGCCGCGGGCATCCGGCTGCACGAGCGTGACCTGGTCGAGCAGGGTGTCGCGCAGGGGTGCGAGCGAGGCGCGATCGGCGAGGGTGGCATGCAGCAAGGCCACCGCCGGGACGAGGGCGGGATCGACGTCCGGGTGATCGGCGGGCGAGAGTTCGTAGCTGAGGCGGGCGAGGTCGTTCTGGGCGAAGCGGGTGAATCCCATGCGTGGTGTGCGTCCTCGGGTGGTCGTGGTTGCGGTTCGTCGTCGATGACGATGGCCGGAAGCACATCGCTCCCGTGGCACTCCGGTGATCCTACCGCAGCGATGCCGTCGCTGTCCGTCGCGTTGCGCGTGCAGTATCACCAAGCCTGGACATGATGCATGTCTGGGGAAGACTCTTCGCAGCTGCTGGGGATGGCGTCCGTCGCGCTGCTCGCCGGGTGTGCCATCCCGATGCGGAGATGGCGACAGTAGCGCGACGATCCGGTCCGGTTGTCCTGGTCGACACGCGCGAACGCCCGCTGGCCCTTTTCTGGCCAGCGGGCGTTCGGCGTCACAGGGGTGCCGCAATAAAGGCCGTCATCACCAGATGACGATGCGGTCCTCCGGGGCGATGTACATCGGGTCTCCCGGCTGGATGAAGAAGGCGTCGTAGAAGGCATCCATGTTCCGGATCGGCATGGTCGCCCGGACGATGCCCGGCGCATGCGGGTCGGTCGCGACCTGGTGGCGCAGGTAGGCGTCGGTCGTGATGACGCGGAAGTTGCGCGAGGTCGCGATGAAGAACCGTTGCTGCTGAGTGAGGAACCAGACCCGGTCCTGTGGTTCCGGGCCAGACGCCAGGTGCAGGATCAGGGCGTCGTAGGCGGTCTGCGTGCCGCCGAAGTCGGCGACGTTCTCGCCGATGGTCTGCTCGCCGTTGACGTGAACGCCCGGCAGCACCTCGATCGCGGAGTACTGCGCCTCCAGGTCGGCGTTGAGCTTCTCGAAGGCCGCGCGATCCTCCGGCGTCCACCACGACGAGACGTTGCCGTAGCCGTCGAACTGCGAACCGGTCAGGTCGAAGCCGTGCGTGATCTCGTGGCCGATGACGGCGCCGATCCCGCCGTAGTTCGCCGCCGCGTCGGCCTGCGGATCGAAGAAGGGGGCCTGCAGGATGGCCGCCGGGAAGACGATCTCGTTGCTGGAGGGGCTGTAGAAGGCGTTCACCTCGTAAGCCGGGGTGTCCCAGGCGTCCCGGTCGACCGGCTGGCCGATCCGGGCGTAGTTCTCGCGCTCGTTCTGCTCGGTCGCCGCCGTGAGGGTGACGTAGAGGGAGTCGTGGATGGCGATCGTCTCGTAGGTATTCCAGGTATCGGGATAGCCGACCTTGACGGTCATCAGGTCCAGCTTCTCGATCGCGCGCAGCTTGGTCTCGTCGCTCATCCAGCCGGCGTTCATGATCCGCTGGCGGAATGCCGCGATGATGAAGCCCACCAGCTCCTCGATCTGGGCCTTGGCTTCCGGTGGAAAGGCTGCCTCGACGTAGGCTCGCGAGAACGCATCCGGGAAGATGGACTGCGCGTTCTCCAGCGCGGCCGTCGTGTCCGGCAGCGGATCGGCGATACCGCGCTGCACGGCGTCGAACCCGTCCGCGATGGCCTTGATCTCGGCGGACAGGAAGTCGGACGCGCCCCATATCACCTGGGCCGCCTCGCGGTCGCGGAGGGTCGCAATGGGCGTGCTGGCGAGCACCCCGGCAATCCCTTCCAGATACCGGAGATCGCCGACGACGACGGTATCCATGTCGGCCGGGGCGCCGAGGCTGCCGAACCAGGTTTGCCAGGGGAAGCCAGGCAGGGCCGCTTCCAGGTCGGCGATGGTGCGCGGGTTGTTGCCGAGCAAGGCGTTCTGGCTGAAGGCGGCCTGGGGCGTCATGATCCGGGCCAGCTCGGTGTCCACCGCAAGGAGGTTCGCCGCCGCGGTGCGTGCTTCCGCGTCGCTGTAGCCGCCGGCCACCAGCAGGCGGGCGGTGGCATCGACCCACGCCTGGCGGATCTGCTCGTTCTCGGCGGAGTCCTCGAGGTAGTACTCGACCGGCAGGGCAAGTCCCGCCGGTTTGAGATGCCCGACCATGAGGGTGGCGTCGGTCGCGGAGGGCCCTGCCCCGAAGGCGAAGTACCCGCTCGCCCGGTCCGCCACGCCCTGGGTCGTGAGGTAGGTCATCAGCTCGTCGGTGGTCGCGATCGCGGCGATGCGGTCCAGCACGGGCTGGATCGGACCGACCCCCTGGGCGTTCCGGGTCCCCCAGTCGAGCGACATGTCGTAGACGAGGCGAGCCTTGCCGAGGTCGGTACTGGCATCCGGCGCGGTCCCGTCCACGATTGCCTGGAGCTGCGCATCGACGCGCTGGCTGATCTCGTCGAAGGTGGCGTAGCGCCCCTGGCCAGCCGGGATCGCGGCCCGGTCGATCCAGCCGCCGTTGGCGAAGCGGAAGAAGTCGTATCCCGGCGCGACCGCGAGGTCCATGTCGGCGATCTGGATGCCGTGATTCGCCTGGGCGACGGGTGAGGCGACTGGCGACGCCACCGGCGTCTGCGCGACGATGGGGCCGGCCTGTCCGACGGTGAGCAGCGCGGCGAGCAGCAACGCCCATAGCTGCATGCTCGCGCGCCCGGCCCGATGCTGAACGCGTCCACGATCCCATCCCCCACGACGAACCATCACGACGTTCTCCCTCCTCATCGCCCCGCGGCGGCTGTCCGTCGATCCTGCGTCCGCACTTCCCGGCGATCCGGCGCGACCGTGCCGTCTTCCGGCAGGCAAGGATCGTCCGCACGAAACACTTGTCCGAGACCCAGAGGCAACCATACCAAAGGCGGCTGGACTTGCCTGCCGGGCCGGTTGGGCTAGCACGCGTATGGCGACGACCGTGGCGGCACGGCGGCCCATGCCGCACGCGGGAAGTGTCCGATCCGGATGATGGGCAGGGCAGTGGCGGGGGATGCTGGGAGTTTGGCACAATGGGCAGAACGTCGCGACAGTGACGGGCGAAGGCGGAAAGCCCGCAGGATCGTCCCGGTCGTGTCGTTCGTGGTCGGATATGGAGTGGACCGGCATCCTGCCGGTTCATGTACCGGAAGGCTTGCGTTGCGCATGGGTACCCTGCGGTCGCCCCAGGCGGCCCGCTTCCCTCATCGCCGGACCGTGAACATCGCCACCGCCGCCACCAACGGCGGGATGGCGGCAGCTACCCGCGCCGCGAGGTGACCGGACGCGGTCGGTGCGTCTCGAACGCCGGCCGGTCCGCCTCCGGTGCCCTCCTCGCGGCTTCCGAACGCACGCGTCGTCTTCCTTCCTCCGGCCACATGCCGATCGCATCGGGAGCATCCACTGTGAGCGTTTCAGAATCGGGCATTCCCTGGCTGTCCAGCGCGGACATCCGCCAGAAGTTCGTAGAGTTTTTCGAATCCAAGGGCCACCTGCACTACCCCAGCTCGTCGCTGGTGCCGCACAACGACAAGACCGTGCTGCTCACCACCGCCGGCATGCAGCAGATGATCCCCTTCTTCCTCGGGCTGGAGACCCCGCCCGCGCCGCGCCTCTGCACCATCCAGAAGTGCTTCCGCACCGTCGATATCGACGAGGTCGGCGACGAGAGCCACTGCACCTTCTTCTTCATGCTCGGCAACTTCTCCGTCCGCGATTATTTCAAGCACGAATCGCTGGCGTGGTCGTGGGAGTTCCTGACGGAGTGGCTGCGCATCCCCGCCGACCGCCTCTATCCCACCATCCACCCGGAGGACGAGGAGGCCTACGCGATCTGGCGCGACGAGATCGGCGTGCCGGAGGATCGCATCCACAAGCTGGAGGACAACTGGTGGCGGGCAGGCCCCACCGGCCCGAACGGCCCGGATTCGGAGATCTACTTCGACTGGGGCGAGCACCTGCAGCCGGACGCGAAGCCGGGTGACGATGGGCCGCGCTTCCTCGAGGTGTGGAACAACGTCTTCATGCAGTTCAACACCACGCCGGATGGCGTCTCCACGCCGCTGGCGAAGCCCTGCGTCGATACCGGCATGGGCCTCGAACGGCTCGTCCAGGTCGTCCAGGGCGGCAAGAGCCTCTACGACACCGACCTCTACCAGCCGATCATCCAGCGCGCGGCGTCGCTTTCCGGCAAGACCTACGGCGTCGATCCGCAGGTGGACCGCTCGCTGCGCATCATCGCGGATCACATCCGGGGCTCCGTCTTCCTGATCGGCGATGGCGTCCTGCCCGGCAACGAGGGCCGCAGCTACGTCCTCCGCCGCGTGCTGCGCAAGGCGATCCGCCACGGCCGCACGCTGGGCATCGACCGCCCGTTCCTGGGCGAGATGGCGCAGATCGTGATCGACGAGTTCGGCGGCCAGTACCGTGAACTCGCCGACCGCCAGCACCAGATCCTGAAGGTCCTCGCCTACGAGGAGGCCAGCTTCGGCAAGACGCTCACCAGCGGCATCAACCGCCTGCAGGCGCTGACCGAGGAGCTGAAGGCCGAAGGCAGGACCGAGATCCCGGGCGAGGAGGTCTTCCGCCTCTACGACACCTTCGGCTTCCCATACGACCTCACGGTCGAACTGGCGCACGAGGAGGAGCTGACCGTCGACACGGCGGGCTTCGAGACGGCGATGGCGCGGCAGCGCGAGGCCAGCCGCAGCCTCGACCTCTTCAAGGACACCTCCCGCGATCGCGCCGATCTCTATGCGGGCGTCTCCCCGCGCACGACCTTCCTCGGGTACGAGCAGGAGCGGGCGGAGGCGACCATCGTCGCGATCCTCGGGCCGGACGGCGCGCTGGAGCAGGCGGAGGCCGGGCAGGAGATCGAGCTCGTGCTCGACCAGACGCCCTTCTACGGCGAGTCCGGCGGCCAGGTCGGCGATGCCGGCAAGGTCTACGCCGAGACCGGCGTGATCGACATCGACGACACGCGAAAGCCCGCGCCGGATCTCTTCGTCCATCGCGGCACCGTGCAGGAAGGGTTCGTCCGCGTCGGCGAGACCGTGACGGCCCAGATCGACGGCTATCGCCGCCAGCAGATCCGCCGCAACCACACCGCGACGCACCTGCTGCACAAGGCGCTGCGCACGGTGATCGGGACGGACACGCACCAGGCCGGATCGCTCGTCGCACCGGACCGCCTGCGCTTCGACTTCACCTCGCTCGATGCCGTGACCCCGGAGCAGGTGCGCGAGGTCGCCGCGATCGTGAACACCGAGATCGCGAATGACCGCCCGGTGGCGACGAAGGTGATGGCGCAGAAGGAGGCCATTGCCGAAGGGGCGATGGCGCTCTTCGGCGAGAAGTACGGCGATACCGTCCGGGTCGTGCAGATCGACGATTTCTCGAAGGAACTCTGCGGCGGCACGCATGTGAAGCACACCGGCGAGATCGGCCCGTTCGTGATCGCATCGGAAGGGAGCGTCGCCTCGGGCGTCCGCCGGATCGAGGCGCTCACCGGCGAGGCCGCGATTGAGCGCATCCTCGGGCAGCAGCGGTTGCTGGAGGAGATGGGGCGCGACCTGAAGGTGGCGTGGTCGGAGGTGCCGGTCCAGGTGAAGGCGCTCGGCGACAAGGTGCGCCAGCAGGAGCGGGAGATCGCCCGCCTGCAGGGGCAGCTGGCCGGGGCGTCGTCCGGCGACCTCCTGAAGCAGGTGCGTGAGATTGGTGGCGTTTCCGTCCTCACCGCGAAGGTGACGGTCGAGCAGAAGGCCGGTCTTCGCCAGCTTGGGGACCGCCTGCGCGATTCGCTCCAGTCCGGTGTGATCGTCCTCGGCACGGTGGTCGATGGCGCGCCGAGCCTGCTGGCGATGGTGACACCGGATGTCGTCGCGAAGGGCGTGAAGGCTGGCGCGATCGTCGGCGCCATCGCCCCGCACATCGACGGGCGCGGCGGTGGCCGGCCCGAACTGGCGGAGGCAGGGGGCAAGTCCGCGGATGGCGTGGACGCGGCGCTGGCGGCGGTGGATGATGTCCTTGCCACCGCGCTGGCCGTGGCGCCGGTCGCCTCGTGACCGTCTCCCCGATGCGACTCCACCTCCACCCCTGGATCGGGCGCCGGGCGCACGCTCGCGCCCGGCGCCCGCAGGATACGATAGGCCGATGACCGATCCATCACCCCAGCGCGCGCAGGTTCGCCTGCAGATCGAGGCGCACGAATCGCTGCCCGAGTTGCTGGACCGCCTGCGGGCGGTCCCGAACCGGGCGGTGATCCTGGAGATCCCCGATCACAGCGCGCTGCTGCTGACGGCGTCCGAATTCCGGACGCTGAAGGAGATCACCGACCAGTCGCGGATCACGCTCTCGCTCGACACCGACGATCCGTTGCGCGGGCAGCTGGCGTCGATGCTCGGGTTGAAGACGCTCGTTCGCAAGCCGTCCGAGACCGATGGGTGGCGTCCCGAGCCAACCGCGCTGGGCTCGTCCAAGGCGTTCGGGACCTGGAAATCGCGGGTGAAGGACGACGAGGCCAAGAAGCCGATCGACGCCTCCCGCATGCCCGCCTCGACCGGGCTGGACGGCACGGCCACATCCCCATCCTCCACGCGGCCCACCCGGCGCCGGCTCGGCTCGACCGCGCCCGGCGCGGCGGACCTTCCTGGCGGTGCGGCGGGGGAGGAGACGGTCTCCGCCCTCGACTACCTGGATGAGCCGGAACCGTTCTGGAACCCCCGCACCATCGCGCGGATCGTCGCGGCGCTGCTGGTGCTGGCGCTGATCGGCGGCGCGGCGGGCTGGTACTTCATGCCTTCCGTCACCGTCACCGCGCGGCTGAAGGAGACCTCCCTCTCCACCAGCTTCGTCTACACCGTCGCCGCCGAGGGGGCGACCGCGCCCTCCGATGCCGTCTTCTCGCTGCCGGCGACGCAGGGGTCCGCCACGGTGCCGTTCACCATCACCACCCCCGCGACGGGCAAGAAGGCCGTGCCGCTCGATACGGCGTCCGGTAAGGTGGTCCTCCGAAATCCGGGTTCGGCGGCGGTCAAGGTCCCGGCCGGGACGCGCCTCGCCAACCACGCGGACATCGGCTACACCACGACCGCCGAGGTCGAGGTTCCCGCCGCGAACGGCGACGGGCCGGGCGAGACGACTGTCGAGGTGAAGGCGGAGCAGGCCGGGTCGGTCGGCAACCAGCCGCAGGGGTACCTGACCGGCAAGATTGACGCGCTCGGCGTCTTCTTCAGCAATCGCGACGCCGCGATCGAGGGGGGCACCGACTCCGAGACGACCGTGGTCGCCCAGGCCGATATCGACAAGCTCGAGAGCGAACTGAACGCCAACCTCCCGAAGGCCGCTGCGGCGGGCTGGGAGAGCACGCTCACCGATGGCCAGAACATCGTGGCCCAGTCGGTGAGGCCGGAGACGCCCCAGTACACCGTGCAGCAGAAGGCCGGCGACGCGACCGACACCGTGACGCTGCAGGGAACGGTGGCCGTCACCGGCCTCATCTACCGCAAGGCCGATGTCGAGGCGAAATCGAAGGAGGTCGCCGCGCAGCAGATGGCGCCGACCGTGCCGCAGGGCTACGGGCTGGTCGCCAGCTCCATCGCGCTCGGCGAGCCGGAGGTGCTGGCCGAGGCGGCCGACAGCATCCAGTACCGGGTGTCGGCGACCGGGATCGCGCAGGCGACGTTCGATCAGGCGGCGCAGGATGCACTGCGCACGCAGATCGCCGGCAAGGGCTGGGACGAGGCGCAGCAGATCGCGGCGGGAAATCCGGCGCTGGCATCGGTCACCTTCTCCCACGCGCCGGGCTGGTGGCCGCAGGGGATGCCGCAGGCGGACAGCCGGATCACGGTGACGGTCGATCCATCGCTTTCCAGCACGGCGAATGCCCCGGCGGGGTCGCCGGAGGCCTCCCCGACACCCGGCGCCGGGGCGGGCACATGAGCGATCGCCAGGCCCGCGCGATGCC
>Ga0182740_1002608_pt1 | contig 10826 bp, 8 predicted proteins | sample eDN5th37CKraftBY_FD_128872 | JGI IMG/M metagenome (GOLD analysis project Ga0182740, IMG submission 128872) | Enriched backyard soil microbial communities from Emeryville, California, USA - eDNA 5th pass 37_C Kraft BY (version 2) (version 2) | ecosystem: Environmental > Terrestrial > Soil >...
ATCGGCATCATGCCCGGCATATCCATCGGCCCGGCAGGATCGGCGTGGTGTCGCGCTCCGGCACGCTGACCTATGAAGCGGTGGCGCAGACCAGCGCGGCCGGGCTGGGGCAGTCGACCTGCATCGGCATCGGCGGCGATCCCGTCAACGGTACCAACTTCATCGATTGCCTGCGGCTGTTCCTCGAGGACGACGACACCGAGGGCATCATCATGATCGGCGAGATCGGCGGTTCGGCCGAGGAGGAAGCCGCGCAGTTCCTGCGCGACAGCGGCAGCGACAAGCCGGTGGTCGGCTTTATCGCCGGCACCACCGCGCCGCCGGGCCGGCGCATGGGCCATGCCGGCGCCATCATCTCGGGCGGCAGCGGTACCGCCGATGCCAAGATCGAGGCGATGCGCGCGGCCGGCATCCACGTGTCGCGCTCGCCGGCCGAGCTGGGGCAGACAATGGCGAAGGCGTTGGGGGTGTAGCACCGTCGCCTGTCGCGCCGCCGCCGTTGCGGGATGCCGCGGCGGCGGCGGCCGTGCTACAGGCCCACCACGCTCCTGGCGATGATGCCCAGCTGCACCTCGGCGGCACCGCCGAAGATCGTGAAGGCGCGGCTGTTCAGGTATTCCGGCAGCAAGGTGCCGACGATCTCGTCGTCGCTTCCCCCACCATCGGCCCGGGCGGCCCCATCGTCGCGCCAGCGCTGCCCTTCCAGACCCAGCATCTCCACGCCCAGCTCGCCGATCTGCTGCTTGAGCCGGCTCGCGCGCAGCTTCAGGATCGACGACACCGGACCGGGACTCTGCCCGGGCGTCAGCTGGCCCAGCGTCTTCAGCTCCAGCATCTCGAAGGCATCCAGATCGGCGCAGACCTCGCCGAAGCGGACATGCAGCAGTTCGCGCTGCGCGCCGTCATGGCGCAGGCCGCGCGCCTGCAAGGCCGCCATCGCATCGCCGACCCGCATCAGTTGCGAGCGCAGCCGCGGGCTGAAGATGCCGGCCCCGCGTTCGAACTCGAGCAGGTAGCGCGCGCAGGCCCAGCCGGCGTTCTCCTCGCCGATGCGATTGGCCTGGGGCACGCGCACCTCGTCGAAGAAGACCTCGTTGACGTCGTGATCGCCGCCGATCGTCGCGATCGGGCGCACGGTGATGCCGGGCGCGTCCATATCGATCAGCAGGAAGCTGATGCCGTCCTGCCGCCGGCCCTCGTTGCTGGTACGGACCAGCGCGAACATGCGGTTGGCGTGATGCGCGTGCGTGGTCCACAGCTTGGCGCCGCTGACCACATAGTCGTCGCCATCGCGCACCGCGCGCGTGCGCAGCGCCGCAAGGTCGGAGCCGGCACCGGGCTCCGAGAAGCCCTGGCACCAGTAGTCGTCGCCCGACAGGATGCGCGGCAGGTAGCGCTGCTTCTGCGCCTCGGTGCCGAAACGCAGGATCACCGGCCCGAGCAGCCGCACGCCCATCGGATGGACAAGCGGCGCGCCGGCCAGCGCGCACTCGGTCTCGAAGACGAAGCGCTGTACCGGGCTCCAGCCGGTGCCGCCCCATTCCTTCGGCCACAGCGGCACCAGCCAGCCGCGCTCGCGCAGCATCGCCTGCCAGGGGCCGGAGATTTCGGGCTCGGGATACATCGCGGTGGTCAGCCGCTGGCCGCGGCGCAGCGCGGGCGTCAGCCTGTCGCGCAGGAAAGCCCGCACCTCGTGGCGAAACGCCGCGAGTTCGGGGGTCAGTTGGAGATCCATGGAGCGGGAGCCTCGGCAGAAGATCGATTGGAGGACGGCAGGGTCCGGCTGTCGCCCCACGCGCCGGGGGACGGCAAGGTTCGGCTGTCGCGCCATGTCCCGGAGGCCAGCATCGCGCGGCCATATTGCGCGGCATGCCAGGACGGGCTGCCCCCCTGCTGCTGGAACCGCGTCAGCTTGCGGAACAGTCCGGCGATCGGCAGCTCCTCGGAGACGCCCATGCCGCCATGCAGTTGCACGGCCTGCTGCGAGACGTAGCGTGCCGCGCGTCCGACCTTGGACTTCGCCATCGCGGCCAGCGCGATCGCCGCGCCTGGGTGCGCGAGGCCGGCGTCGACGCGCAGCGCCGCCAGCTCGCAGGCGGCGACGGCCTCTTCGCAGCAGACCGCCATCTCGGCCAGCCTGTGCTGCACGGCCTGGAAGCTCGCGATCGGACGGCCGAACTGCTCGCGCTGGCGGGTATAGACGGCCGTGCGCGCGAAGGCGGCCTGCATCGCGCCGCAGGCTTCCCAGCACAGCGCGATCGTTGCCTCGGCCAGCAGGCGGTGCAGCACGGCGGTTGCGTCGCTTCCCTCCGCGGTCCCCAGCATCGCGTCGGCATCGACATGGACGCCGTCGAGCCACACGTCCGCGGCGGCGGCGCCGTCGACGGTATGGCAGCGGTGCAGGCGCAGCCCTTGCGCCTGCGTATCGCGCATCGGCAGCAGGAACACGGCATGCGTGGCGCCGCACGTGTCCGGCTTCGGGTCGGCGTTCCGGTCGGTGTTCGCGTCCGGCTTCGGGTCGGGCTGCGGGTCCGGCTTCGGGTCGGGCTGCGGGTCCGGCTTCGGGTCGCGGTTCGAAAGCGGCGTCGCCCCCCTCCCCTCGCCGTCGAGGCGCGCACTGACCAGCAGCGCGTCCGCGCCGCCTCCATCCGGCACCATCAGCTTGGCGCCATGCAGCCGCCAACCCGTCCCATCACGCCGCGCCACCGTGGCACGCGGTGCCCACGGGTCATGGCACTGCGCTTCGTCGTGGGCCAGCGCCAGTCGGCGGCTGCCATCGATGACGCCCGGCAGCCAGCGGTCGCGCTGCGCCGGCGTGCCTAGCGCCGCGAGCAGGCGCGCCGCCAGCAGGATGCCGCCGTCGTACGGCACGTTGATGCCATGCCGGCCGAAGGCGCGCATCAGCAGTCCGGTTTCGACCGCGCCGCCATCGAAGCCGCCGGCTTCCGCGGGCAGCGGCAGTCCCAGCCATCCCATCTCGGCGAAGGCCCGCCACATCGGCATCCACCGCGATTCCGGCCTGGCGTCGTACCACGGCCCCGCGACATCGGGCTGGCGCGACAGGAAGTTCAGCGCGCTCTCCTCGATCAGCCGCTGTTGTTCGTTCAGCGTCAACTGCATCGGCTCAATCCGCCTGCGCGCCGGAGGCCTTGGCGACCTTGGCCCACTTCTGCGCGTCCTGCTTGATGAAGGTCGCGAACTGCTCCGGCGTATTGCCGATGATGTCCAGGCCCAGCGCGCGGAACTGCTCGCGCAGCGCCGGATCCTTCAGCGCCTGCTGCGTGGCGGCGTGGACGCGCTTGACGACGTCGGGCGGCGCACCGGCCGGGGCCAGCAGGCCCAGCCAGGGCATCGCCTCGTAGCCCGGCAGGCCCGACTCCGCCACCGTCGGCAGATCGGGCAGCGTGGCCGAGCGCTTCGCCGTGGTCACCGCCAGCGCGCGCACGCTGCCGCTCTTGATATGCGGGGCGGACGACGCGTACGCGTCGAACATCACCTGCACATTGCCGCCGACCAGGTCGTTCAGCGCCGGCGCGCTGCCCTTGTAAGGAATGTGCGACATCTGGACGCCCGCCATCGTCTTGAACAGCTCGGCCTCCAGATGGGTCGATGTGCCCGAACCCGCGGAGCTGTAGCTGACCGACTTGCCGCTGGTCTTCAGATAGTCGATCAGCTCCTTGACGTTGGTCACCGGCAGCTTGGCATTGACCTCGAGCACGTGCACCACCGAGGCCACCAGCGTGATCGGCGTGAAGTCCTTGACCGGGTCGTAGCCCACCGTCTTGAATACCGCCGGCGCGATGCCCAGCGAGGACGCGGCCATCAGCAGCGTATAGCCGTCGGGCGCCTGCTTGGCGACGTAGTCGGAGGCGATCACCGTGCCGGCACCGGGCTTGTTCTCGATCACCACGGGCTGGCCGAGATGCTGGCGCAGCCGTTCGCCGAGCGCGCGCGTCATGATGTCGGCCGCGCCGCCGGGCGTGAACGGCACGATGATGCGCACCGGCTTGGTGGGATAGGCGCCGGCGTCGGCGGCACGGGCGGCGGGCACTACCGCAAAGGTCAGCGGCAGGGCCAGCGCCAGGGCGGCGATCCAGGGTCGGGTCATGGTCAGTCTCCTCTCGATTGTTGTTGTGTTGCGCTTCGTGGTTTCGGCGCGGTATCCGCGCGGCCCGCGGTGTCTCAGCGGCCCACGTGGTGCCCGCGTGGTGCCCGCGTGATGTCTGGGTTGCGTGCGTGGTGCCGCGCGCTACCTGCGGTGCGTGGCCCTGCCTTACTCCCGCTTCGGCACGATCAGGGCATCGAGCATCGCCACGCCCTGCCCCCGCTCGCGTACCAGCAGCGGATTGATCTCGACCTCGTCGGCCGCATCGCCCAGCGCGAGCACCGCGTCGGAGAAGGCCGCGATCGCCGCGCAGGCCGCCGGCACGTCGCACAGCGGCCGCCCGCGGAAGCCGTCGAGCAGCGGGAAGGCCCGCAGCTCGCGCAGCATCTGCTCGGCGGTGCGCCGATCGACCGGCAGCAGCCGATGGCTGACGTCCCGATACAGCTCGGTCAGCACGCCGCCGAGGCCGACCGTCAGCGTCGGGCCGAACACCGGGTCGCGCACCGCGCCGACGATCAGTTCGACGCCGCCGCGCAGCATCGGCTGCACCAGCACGCCGTCGATGCGGGCCTGCGGCGCGTGCTGTCGGACGCTGGCCAGCATCTCGTCGCAGGCCGTGCGCACCGCGTCGGCATCGCCGAGGTTCAGCCGCACGCCGCCGGCCTCGGTCTTGTGCGGCAGGTCGGCGCTGAGCACCTTCAGCACCACCGGAAAGCCCAGTGCTACCGCCGCGGCGGCCGCCTCGTCGGCGTGCCGCACCACCTGCCCGGCGATATCGCCGACGCCGTGCGCGGCCAGATAGCGGCGCGCCGCGTGTTCATCGCAAGGCAAGGCGGGCGGCGCCACCGGCGGCGTGCCGCCTTCCCGTACCGCCCGCCCTTCCCGCTGCCGCAGCGCGCGCCACGGCCGTTGCTTGCGGCGCTCGTGCCATTGCAGCAGCGGCGGCAGCGTCTGCATCGCCATGCCGATATCGGTCATCACCGGCACGCCTTGCGCGCGCAGATCGTCGCGGCGCGTCGCGCGTCCGGTGTCGATCGCCAGCAGCAGGCGCGGATGGGCGGCGGCCGTCTCGATCAGATCGTCGGCCATGCGGTCGAGCAGATAGCCGGGCGCGTAGACGATCACGGCATCGATCGCGTCGCTGGTCGCCAGCGCGGCCAACGCGGTGCGCACGAAGCCGGGATCGTTGACGACGTTGCCGGTCACATCGACCGGATTCGACACCATGCCATAGTCCGGTATGCCGGCGCGCAGCGTCTGCTGCAGCGCCTCCGGCAAGGTCGGCACCTCCAGTCCCGCGCCGATGCACTTGTCGGCCAGGATCGCGCCGACCGCGCCGGAGATGCTGACGATCGCAACGCGGCGGCCGGCGCCGCGGCCCCGGTAGCGCGCCAGTTCCGCCAGATGCGCCATCTGCGCGAAGTCCTGGCACTCGATCACGTTCAGCTGCGCGAACGCGGCGCGATAGATCTGCTGGTTGCCGGCCAGCGCCGACGTATGCGAGCGCACCGCCTCGCGGCCCTTGTCGGTCTCGCCGGCCTTGAACACGATCACCGGCTTGTCGGCCTCCGCGCAGGCGATCGCCGCGTCGATGAAGCGTGCGCCGTCGCGCAGTTCCTCGATATAGCCGAGCACCACGTCGGTATCCGGGTCCTGCGCGAGGAACTGCAGATATTCGGCGAAATCGAGGCAGGCCTCGTTGCCGGTGTTGATGAACTGGCTGAACGGCACGCCGAGCTCGCGGGCGATCGCGAACACGGCCGCGCAGACATTGCCGCTCTGCGTCAGCAGGCTGACCGTGCCCCGCTCCTGCTGCGGCGGTGCCGTGCGAAAGACCGAGGCAAACGCGGTATAGGCGTGCGTATTGAGATTGGCGAAGCCCATGCAGTTGGGGCCGGCGACCACCATGCCGGTGGTTCGCACGAAGGCCTCCATCTCGTTCTGCAGCGCGGCGCCGCTCTCGCCGGCCTCGGCAAAGCCGGCCGCATAGACGATGACGGCGCGGATGCCGCGCGCGTGGCAGCGCGCGAGCATCGGCGTGACCTGCTCCGCGCCGATCGCCAGCACCGCCAGGTCGATGCCGTCGGGCAGCGCCTCGACCGACGGATGGCAACGCAGCCCGAACACCGTTTCGTACTTCGGATTGACCGGATGGATCCGGCCCCGGTAGCCGAAGCGGGTCAGCAGATCGATCGGCATGCCGCCGATGCGGCCGGCGTCGTCGCTGGCGCCGATGATGGCGATCGATTGCGGATTGAGCAGCGGATCGAGCCTATGCGCCATGGTCGCCGCTCCGCGCTTCGCGGGCCGGGCCCGACTGGATCGCCTTGGCCAACCCGGCGTCGCGCGCCCGCAGGAAGCCTTCGCTCAGATGCGACAGCTGGTGCGTGTCGAAGTGGGCCGACAGCGCGGAGCGCAGCCCCTGCGCATCCAGCGTCCGGTTCAGCGACCGCTTGATCAGCCGCAGGCCGAACGGCGGCGCCTGCGCAATGCGCGCGGCCAGCGCCATCGTCTCTTCGTCCAGCGCGGCGTCCGGCACCACGCGATTGACCATGCCGATGCGCAGCGCCTCCGCGGCATCGACTCGACCGCCGGCGTACAGCATTTCCTTGGCCTTGCGCAGGCCCATGACCCACGGATGGATCAGCACCTCGGTGGCCGCGGCGCCCAGCGTATGGCCGACCGGATCGGAAAAATAGGCCGACTCGCCCGCCACGATCAGGTCGCACATATTGGCGATCATGAAGCCGCCGGAGACGCAGGCGCCCTGCACCTGCGCGACGGTCGGCTTGGGAAAGTCCCAGATGCGCAGGCAGTAGTCGAAATAGCGCCGGCTCTCGTAGGCCCAGCGTTCCTCCACCGTGAAGTCGGCGCGGCTGGCCTGCGCTTCCTTCAGGTCGTGGCCGGCCGAGAAATGGCTGCCGCGGCCGCCGATCACCACCACGCGCACGCTGTCGTCGTGCTCGGCCGCCTGCAGCGCGGCGTCCAGTTCGTCCAGCATCTGCTGGCTTTGGGCATTGCGCGCGCGCTCGCGCGACAGCCATAGGCGCCGTACCGCGCCTGTCTGCTCGATCTCGATGGTGGCATCGCCCATCCCGGTCTCCTCGTCTTGTGTGGTTTGTCTTTCGGCGGTCTTGCCGGCGAACTTGTCGTCGGACTTGTCGTCGAGCGAGGGCCAGTGTAGAAAGCAGGGTTTCTACAATACAAACTTATCCGCACCAAACAACCACTATATGGACAAGCGATGAGGAAGGTGACCGAGGAGACCAAGGGAACCACGGAACCAGGCACCAGGACCGCCGGCGCGCAGACGCTGCGGCGCGGCCTGCAGCTGCTGCGGCTGATGGCGGATCGGCAGGAAGAAGGACTGTCGCTGGCCGAGCTGGTCGAGGCCACCGGACTGGAGCGGCCGACCGCCTACCGCCTGCTGTGCTGCCTGGAGGAGGAACGCTTCGCCGAGCGCCATCCGGCCAGCAAGCGCTATCGGCTCGGACTGGACGCGCTGCAGCTGGGCGCCGCCGTCCACGACAAGGCGCCGGTGGTCGACCTGGTGCTGCCGGCGATGAAGCGGCTGGCGCGGCTGTCGGGCGATACCGTGTTCCTGGTGGTGCAGCAGGGCGACTTCACCGTCTGCCTGCATCGCGAGGAAGGGCCCTTTCCGGTGCGCATCTTCACCACGGTGCCGCAGCAGCGGCGGCTGCTCGGCATCGGCGCCGGCGGCCTGGCCCTGATGGCGAAGATGCGCGACGACGCGATCCGCGAGGTGTTCAAGCGGCGCGCCGCGCTCTACGCCGAACACGGCATGACGCTGGCCAAGCTGAACAGCGCGGTCGAGCGTGCGCGCAAGAAGGGCTTTGCCGAGATCGTTGACAGCATCACGGTCGGCGTGTCGGGCGTGGGCTGCGCCTTCACGCTGCCCTATGGCGCCGAGGCGGCGATCAGCCTGGGCGCGATCAGCAGCCGCATGCATCCCGGGCGGCGGGTGGAGCTGGGCCGGCTGCTGCGCGAAGAACTCGGGCAGGCGTTCGGCAACGAGCCGGCCTGAGCTACCGAGTGGCCGAGTGGCCGAGTGGCCTGCAGCAGGATCGCCGTCGTCAGCCGATGCGGCCGAACACCGTCGGCAAACCCGATGCCAGCATCATCACGCCGGACACCGTCAGCAGCGTCAGCACGATCGCGCGGAAGCGCGCCTCGTCGATGCGGTGATAGACCTTGGCGCCGATCAGCGTGGGAATCAGCATCGCGGGCGCGACCAACGCGAACCGGGGCAGCATCTCGACGGTGACGTTGCCCGCGATCAGGTAGACCGCCATCGTCACGGCCAGGATGGTCAGGTTGAAGTTCTGGATGATGGCGCGCTGCCGGTCCTTCTGATAGCCGCGCAAGGTGCACCACAGCGTCGGCACGGTGCCGCTGAACCCGCCGATCGCGCTCATCACGCCGCCGATCAGGCCGGCGCCGGCATCGCCGCTGCGGCCGCCCCAACGCAGCGGCGGCAGCCGCCGCGCCATCAGCATGGCCGGGCACCACAGCACCAGGAAGGCGCCGATCGCCGCCTTGAACGAGGCCATGTCGAGATACGGCAGCAGCAGCATGCCCAGCGGAATGCCGGCCAGCCCGCCGGCAATGAAAGGCGCCAGCGCCGCGACATCGAAGCCCCGCCGCACGCGCACCGCGGCGATCAATTGCCCGGTCAGCGAGCCGAACACCGTCAGCACCGCAGCCATGCGCGGTTCCAGCGTCCATGCCCACAGCGACATCGCGACCATGCCGAAGGCAAAGCCCGACAGGCCTTGCACGAATCCCGCGAGGGCGGCGCCAAGGGCGATGATCAGATATTCCATCGGGTGTTCGGGAAGGCGGTCGGGAAAGCGGTCGGCAAGGCGGTCAGGGGCACGGGGAACGGGCGACCCCGAAGCCCCGCGATATTACCGGGGAATGCCGCCGCCCGGGCCCGTCAAACCCTCGCCAGCGCGCGCGCGAGGCGCCGTACGCCCTCTTCGATTTCGGCCACCGACGGCGTCGCGAAGGACAGCCGCAGCGCCGGCGACGGCTGCCCGGTTGCCACGTGGAAGGCCTTGCCGGGAACGAACAGCACGTTTTCCTCGATCGCTTCGCGCAGCAGTTCGGCGGAATCCACACCGTCCGGCAGCGAGGCCCAGACGAACATGCCGCCGCCGGGCCGCGCATAGTCGACGCGGCCGCCCAGATCGCGATCGAGCGCCGCTACCATGGCGTCGCGCTTGTCCCGGTAGACCGCGACGATGCGCGCGATCTGTCCGCGCAGATGGCCGGCGTCCAGATAGGCGGCCATCGCGCGCTGGATCCACGGCGGCGTGCACAGGTCCGAGGCCTGCTTGGCCAGCACCGCGCGCCGCACCACGTCGGGATGCGCGGCCATCCAGCCGATCCGCAGGCCGGGGGCCACGGTCTTCGACAGGCTGCCCAGGTAGATGATGCGGTCGCGCAGTGCGGGCTCGCCGTTTGCCATTGACAGCAGCGTCGCGGGCGGCGCGCCGTCGAAGGCGAGGCAGCCGTACGGGTCGTCCTCGATTACCAGCAGCTCGTATTGCGCGGCGAGCCGCAGCACCGCCTCGCGCCGCCGAAGCGACAACGTCGCGCCGGTCGGATTGGCGAAGGTCGGCACCAGATAGATCAGGCGCGGGCGCTCGGCCGGCGCGCAGTCGCGCAGGCATTGCTCCAGCGCGACGGTATCGATCCCTTCCGCATCGGCCCGCACCGGCACCAGCCGGGCACCGGCCAGGCGCAGCGCCTGGATCGCGGCCGGATAGGTCGGCGCCTCGACGATCACCGGCACGCCGGGCTCGACAAAGGCGCGCACCAGGAAATCGAAGCCCTGCTGCGAGCCCGAGGTGACCAGGATCCGCTCCGCGGGCGTCGGCGCACCGGCCTGCCCCATCTGCCGGCTCAGCGCCTCGCGCAGCGCCGGCACGCCTTCGGTGGCGCCGTATTGCAGGCATTCGGCCGGATGGCTGGCCAGCGCCTCGGCCATGCACTGGCCGATCGCCGCGGTATCGAAGGTCGAGGCGGCCGGGTAGCCGCCGGCGAACGAGATCATGCCGGGGCGGGACAGGTAGGGGAACAGCTCGCGGATCGGCGAGCCGACCGGCTGCTGGAAAGCCGAGGCAAAGGGGAACATGGTGGCGTCCGTGCTTGTCATTGATCCGGTCTGGTCATTCGTCCGTGCCGGTCATTCGCCCTTGCCGAGCCACAGGCGGCTCAGCGTGCGGCGCGGATCGAGCCGCGACTGCATCGCGCCGACATGGTCGAGCACGGCGTCCGCGGTGAAATCGCGATAGAAGCGTTCGTTGTACGGGCCGATGCCGTGTTCCGCGCTGAAACTGCCGTCGAAACGCTCGACCGTCAGCCGGTACAGCTCCGCACGGACCTCGCTCGCCACCGCCTCGTCGTAGGCCGGCGCGTCCTGCAGCGGCCAGACCATGTTCAGGTGAACGCCGCCGTCGCCGAGATGGCCGAAGTCGTAGATGCGCAGCCACGGATAGCGCGCGGCGATCAGCGCGCGCGCCTCTGCGCGGAACGCCGGGAAGCGCGAGCGCGGCACCGACAGGTCCAGCGCGATGATCTTGCCTTCGTGGCGGATCGCCTCGGTGATCGAATGGCGCAGGCGCCAGAGCGCCTCGGGCTTGCCGACCACCGCCGCCAGCCACGGGGCGCAGCCGGCCAGCAGGAAGCCGCCGCC
>Ga0182740_1002609_pt1 | contig 10818 bp, 8 predicted proteins | sample eDN5th37CKraftBY_FD_128872 | JGI IMG/M metagenome (GOLD analysis project Ga0182740, IMG submission 128872) | Enriched backyard soil microbial communities from Emeryville, California, USA - eDNA 5th pass 37_C Kraft BY (version 2) (version 2) | ecosystem: Environmental > Terrestrial > Soil >...
AGGACGCGATGCGATCGAGCCGCGTGGCGCGGTCGAGCCAGTGGAAGGCGGTTGCGGCGAGGACGAGGTCGAACGGAGGCGTCCCGCCAGGCGGGGTCCAGGCCTCGAAGGTCGATTCGATGACGGAGACCCGCGGGAAGGGCGCCAGCTCGCGCCGGGCGATGGGGGCCATTGCGGGGCCGGGCTCGAGCGCGGTGACGGCGAGCCCGCGCTCGGCCAACGCCCGGGTCGCGATGCCGGTGCCCGCGCCGAGTTCCAGCACGCGGTCCCCGGGGTGCAGCGCCGCGCCCCCGATCAGGGCGTCGATGACGTGCGTCGGGTAGCGCGGCCGCAGGCGGTGATAGTCCTCGGCGGTGCGGTCGAACCGCAGGCCGAGGTCGGGATCGGCGGGTTGGTGCCCATCGGGGAAAGGGGTGGACAGGGGGACTGTCATCAGGGCATACCTCCTCGTCACGGCAGCATATCGCATGCGGGGGGAGTCCGCCGGAGGTGCCTCCACTGACCCGTCCGCCCTGCTCTTGGCAGGTTATCCTTGAAAATTGTCCAGATCGTGGATAGATTTCAAGGATGATCGAACGCGAAGTCACCTCCGAGATTGAAGAGGCACTGGATCGGCAGGCGGTCGTCGCCGTGATCGGCCCGCGTCAGGTTGGCAAGACGACAACGGCCCTGGAGATCGGCGGACATCGGAATGCCCTCTATCTTGACCTCGAGAGCGATGCCGATCGATCGCGTCTGACCGATCCCGTCCTGTTTCTCGAACGGTATGCGGATCGGCTGGTGATCCTCGACGAGATTCACCGGATGCCGGAATTCTTCCCGCTCCTGCGGGGGCTGGTCGATCGCGGGCGGAGAGAGGGGCGGGGCGGCGGTCGCTTCCTGGTCCTGGGATCGGCGTCGATCGACCTGCTTCAGCAGTCGGGTGAGAGCCTGGCTGGGCGCATCGCCTATGTGGACATGAGCCCGCTCACAGTTCGTGAGATAGAACCCGACAGCGAGTCGCGAGACCGGCTCTGGTTGCGCGGTGGATTCCCGGACAGTTTTCTGGCCCCATCCGATCGGGTGAGCTTGCAGTGGAGGCGGGATTTCCTCCGAACCTATCTCGAGCGCGATATCCCGATGTTCGGCCCCCGCATTCCCGAGACGTCGATGGATCGGCTCTGGACGATGCTGGCGCATCGCCAGGGCGGCATCCTGAACGCATCGGATCTGGCGCGGTCCCTCGACATAAGCCCCCAGTCCGTGACCCGGTACATCGACCTGTTGGCAGACCTGTTGCTCGTGCGCCGCCTTCAACCATACGCGGTCAATATCGGGAAGCGGTTGGTGAAATCCCCGAAGGTCTACGTCCGCGATTCCGGGCTGGTACACGCGCTGCTGGGCATTCCGACGCTGGGAGCGCTGGACGGGAACCCGGTTGTGGGGGCGAGTTGGGAGGGATTTGTCATCGAGCAAGTCGTGGCCGAACTTCGCTGGCCGGCGCAGGCGTTCTTCTACCGCACGCAGACCGGCGCAGAGATCGACCTGCTGATCCAGTTTCCGGGTGATGAGCTGTGGGCGATCGAGGTCAAGCGCAGTCTTGCGCCGAGGCTTTCCCGCGGATTCCACGTGGCACGGTATGACCTCAAGCCGGCGCGATCGTTTGTGGTGTACGCCGGGATGGACATGTATCCCCTGCAGGAAGGGGTGGAGGCGATCGGCGTCCGGGCGCTTGCGGAACTCGTCGCCGCGAAGCTGGAGTAGCGAGTTTCCCTGCTTGCTCTCTGTCCATGGTCAGGTCGGCATGCAGGGAGATCCGTGTGCTACGACATGGGCACGCGGATCAGGCCGGGACGGATCGGGCGGCGAGCATCGCGTTCGCGGCGAGGGCGCTCGCTTCCTTGTCCTTGATCTCCAGCATCACGTCCACATTCCGTCCGGCGAGGGCATCGAGGAAGGCCGCGAACGCATCCAGGTCGATCGAGGCCGCGTGCGCGCCAGCCTGTTTGGCCGGGTCCTGCGTGCTGAAGTCCATCATCGGCACCCCATCCTGCGCCGGGTCCCACGTCGCCATGAAGGCATCGAGCGCTGCGCCGGGCGTCTCGCCGTGGTTGAACAGCGCGTGGTGGAACCAGTCGAAGATTACCGGGAGACCCGTCCGCTTCGCAATCGCGAGGCAGTCGGCCAGGGCGTATTGCCGTTCGTCATTCTCGATCGCCAGCCGCCGGCGCACGATCGCGGGCAGCGTCGGGATGCGGGCGATGAACGTCTCGCGGGCGGCGTCGCGGTCGCCGTAGACGCCACCGACGTGGATCTGGATCTTGTGCGTGATGTCCAGTCCGAGCAGGTCGAACAGTTCGGCGTGGTAGGCGAGTTCCCAGATGCTCGCCTCCACCACCTCGGGCCGGGGTGAGTTGAGCAGCGTGTACTGGCCGGGATGCGTGGTGACGCGCATGCCTTCGGCGTGGATGATGGCGCCGAGTTCCGCCAGGCGGGGCGCGAAGATCTCCTGCCAGGCGACATCCATGATCGGATGGGAGGCGAACGGGATGGTGCCGGAGGAGATGCGGAAGTAGCGGATGCCGTGCGCGGCGTTCCAGCGGAGGATTGCTTCCAGGCAATCGAGGTTGGCGGTGACCGTCTCGATCAGGCGCGCGGGGGAATAGGAGGCGAGGCGAAAGGTGCGGGCAGCGGAGCAGCCGATGGCCAGGTTGCTGCACGGATAGCCGATCTGCATGGCGGAATCCCGGCGTGATGCCCCGGCTGCCACGCGGCGGATGGGGACGTTCGCGAATCCCGGACGCATGCGGAATGCCACGCCCATGCGTCCGGGAGTGGGCCTAGCGGCGGCGGTGGCGCGGGTCGAGCGCGTCGCGGAGGCCATCGCCCATCAGGTTGAAGGCCAGCACCGTGAGGAAGATCGCAAGGCCGGGGAAGAGGGTCAGCCACCAGGCCCCGTAGAGCAGCTCGCTCTGCCCCTCCTGGAGCATGTTCCCCCAGGACGGCGTCGGGATCTGCACGCCGAGGCCGAGGTAGCTGAGGCTGGCCTCCAGCAGGATCGCGTAGGAGAGCCAGAGCGTCGTTTCCACGATGATGATCGCCAGCGCGTTCGGGAAGAGGTGCTTCCACATCAGGCGCGACGGACTCGCGCCCATCGCCCGCGCGGCGGTGACGAACTCCTGCCCCTTCAGCTGCATGAACTGGCCGCGTACCAGCCGCGCCGCGCCCGGCCACGACGAGACGCCGATCACGATGATCGTGGTCTTCAGGCTGGGCCGGAAGAGCGAGGCCGCGGTGATCAGCAGCAGGATCAGCGGGATCGCCAGCAGGATATCGGTGAAGCGCATCAGGAAGGCGTCCACGATCCCACCGAAGAAGCCGGCCAGGGCGCCTAGGACCGTGCCGATCGTCATCACGATCACGACAGAGGCGAACCCCGCCGCCAGCGAGATCTGGCCACCCTTCAGCAGGCGGGAGTAGACATCGCGGCCGGAGCGGTCGGTGCCCATCCAGAACTCGGCGGAGGGCGGCTTCGTGCGGTTGCCGAAGGTGATCTGGTCGTAGGGGTGGTTTGCCAGCCATGGCGAGGCGAAGGCGATGATGTAGAAGAGCACGATCACGACGAGGCCGACGACGGCCAGCTTGTTCTCCATGAACCGCGCGACGACCGGGAACCGCTTGCGCGGCGGCAGCGAGGCCGTCTCCAGCGCGGACGGGCGGGTGGCGGTGGGCGTGGTGGAGACGGCGCTCAATGGCCACCTCCCGAACTGCCGACGCTGACGCGTGGATCGACGAGGGCGTAGACGATGTCCACCAGCACGTTCACGATCATGATCGCCGCGCCGGTGAGGAGCGTGATCCCGAGGATCACCGGGTAGTCGCGTTTGCCGATGGCCGTCCAGGCGAGCATGCCGATACCCGGCCAGGCGAAGATCGTCTCGATGATCACCGCGCCGCCGAGGATGCGCGGCAACTGGAGGCCGATCACCGTCACCATCGGGATGAGGGCGTTCCGCAGGGCGTGGCCGTAGAGCGCCGAGCGGTTGTCCAGCCCCTTGGCGCGGGCGGTGGTCATGTAGTCCTGGTGGATCACTTCCAGCATGGACGAGCGCATGAAGCGCGCGAAGTAGGCGATGTTCGGCAGGGTCAGCACGATCACCGGCAGTAGCCAGTACTTCCACTGGTTGGCGAAGGAGGCGTCGCCGATGCCGGCGCTGCTGGTCTTCACCCAGCCGAGCTTCACGCCCAGCCAGAATTGCAGCAGGAGGGCCAGCCAGAAGTTCGGCAGCGCCAGCCCGATGAACGAGCCGATCGTGACGGTGTTGTCGAGCAGGGAGTATTGGCGGGTGGCGGAGAGGATGCCGACCGGCACCGCGATGAGGATGCCGATCAGCAAGGAGATCCCTTGCAGTTCGACGGTCGCGCCCAGGCGCTCGCCGATGAGGGAGAGCACGGGCTTGTTGTTGAACGAGTAGGCGTTGCCGAGATCGCCCTGCACGACATTGCCGAGCCATTTCAGGTACTGGACGGGCAGGGGTTGGTCGAGCCCGAGGTTCTTGCGGGCCTGCTCGAGGTAGGCCGGGTTGGCCACAGCCCCGGGGCTCAGCATCGCCGTCACCGGGTCGCCCGGCGCGATGTGGATGAGCAGGAACATGACCAGCGTGAGGCCGATCAGGAGCGGTATGAGGAAGAGAATCCGTCGTACCGCGAATGCCCAGAGTCCTGGCTGCATGGCGCGGCTCCTGTGTGGAAATCGTCAGCGTATCGATGCGCCCGGCGGCGTCTTCGCCGTCGAGCGCGGTTCAGGTGCGGTCATGGCGCGAGGTCACGGACTGTATGGAGCGGGGCAAAGGACTCCCACGCGAAGCGATCCACCTTCCGGCGAACCACCAGCCGGAACCTGATGTTGTCGCGGGGAACGTCCCGTAGGCGTGTTGCCCAGGTATCGACCTTCGGTCGATTGTGCTTCGGACGGGGGTGTTTCGCTCCGCTCGACATGACACGGGATGTTGGGGCTATGCCGAGGGCCCTTCCCCGCAGCCATGGTGACGCGCGGAACGATGCACGCCCGCCAAGCCGCCGGGGAGCGCCGGATTCCGGCGCTCCCCGCCAACGGGCAGTGGCCTACAGCGTCCAGTCCTTCAGCGTGTAGAAGAGGCCGTCGTTCGCGCTGTCGGTCACGTTCTGCCACTTCTTGTTCACGGTGTGCAGGAACGGCCGGTACCACGCCCAGTCCACCGGCACCTCGTCCATGAGGATGCCCTGGATCTGGTCCCAGATCGGCTTCGCGGCCTCCTGGTCGATGGTCGTGCGCGCCTGTTCGAGCAGCTTGTCCAGCTCCGGCGTGCTGAATCCGGAGTGGTTGGACGAGCCCTTGGAATGGAACTGCTCGTACAGGTCCGTCGGCTGGGCCGTCGCCCCCGCGAAGTCGCCGTTGGAGGCGTCGTAGTCATGGGAGACGGTGACGCGCTCGACCAGCGTCGCGTACTCGATCGCCTCCGGCACGACCTCCAGCCCGATCGCCTGCAGGCCCTGCTGCGTGAAGGTCAGCCAGTCTTCGCGCTGGATGTTGCCGGCATTGACCGTGAAGCGGATCTGCGCGCCCTCGGCCCCGGCGTCCTGCACGAGCTTCTTGGCGCCATCCACATCGAAGGGGATCGGCTTCAGATCCTTGTCGTAGGCCCAGCTGCCCGGGGCGAGCGGGCCGAGGCCGGCCTTGCCCAGGCCGAGGAGCGAATCGGAGGCGAACTGCTCGTTGTTGAGCGCCATCGCGATCGCCTTGCGGACGTTCTTGTCGTCCAGCGGCTTGTTGCGGGTGTTGAAGATCCAGCCGTTGGGGGAGTTGAAGGGCGGCACCATGATCGAGAGGTCGGTGTTCTTCTCCAGCTCGGCCTTGCCCGTGGGCGAGGGATAGTTGGACCCGTCGATCTCGTTGTTCAGCAGCGCCAGCACGAGGCTCTGGGCGTCGGCGATCACCCGGTGCGTGACCTTGGTGATCGCGGGCTTGTTCGCCTCGAAGTAGTGTTCGTTGCGCGTCATCACGAAGTCGGCATCGGTCGTCCACGACTGGAACTTGAAGGGGCCGGCGCCGACCGGGGCCTGGAACCACGGATCGTTCGAGAGGTTCTTGCCTTCCAGCTGCGCCTTCGGGACCGGGTTGATGAAGCGGAGGTTGTAGAGGATGGCGGCGTCCGGCTGGGAAAGCGTGATGGTGAGGGTCTTCGGATCGACCACCTTCACGCCGGAGAGTTCCTTCGCGCTGCCATCCATCACCGCGGCGGCGCCATCGATGCTCGTGAACTTGGAGGCATTGAGGCTCGCCGTGTCCGGCAGCAGGTTGCCGAGGATGGTGAAGGCGACATCGTCGGCCGTCAGGTCGCTGCCGTCGGAGAACTTCACGTTGTCCTGGAGCGTGAGGGTGATCTCCAGGTCGTTGAGCGCCCACTCCTTGGCGATGCCGGGCAGGGGGGCGAAGGTCTGGGGATCGATGCGCAGCAGCTCGTCGAAGAGCTGGATCACGCGCCAGCCGGTCTCGGAATCGGCGGAGGAGTTGAAGGGGTTGATCGAACTGGCCTCGCCCAGCGTGCCGATGATGATCGCCACCTCCTCCTGGGCGCGCTGCTGCTCGTAGCGCGAGACGGAGGGCGCCGCCCCGGCGATCCCGCCGCCGAGCGCCACCGCGCCGGAGACCCCGGCGGCCGTCGCGAAGAGACGCCGCCGGCTGCTCATCAGGCGCAGGGTGCGGTTGCTCAGGACCTGGAAGCGCTCGGGATCGTGGGTGTCACGGGTGCTCATGGGTGCTCCTCTCGGAATGGTGCGGGGGAGCCGGCAAGCCCGGCGACCGTTCCGCGACGACAGATGCAGGGTTTCCGTCACGCATGCTCGTTGCGCGTATGACGCATCGGCACGCCTCCTGGGGTGTGCGATCCGCGATATGAGACAGGTCTGCCCAGACTGGATGCAGGCTAGCAGAGCGCAATGGACCGCGTCAATTTCGTGGACCACCGGGGGCCGCCGGCCGGGCCAGCCCGCAGGGGCGCCGCTGGTGCCAGCGCCCAATCGGAAATCGATGAATTCGTGTCGTTTATCGGCCGGAACCGCGCGCGATGCGGCGGCGTCTTCCATGACGGGACTCAACGACCACACCGGCTCTCGTTTCGCCGTGCATGGCGCGCCGCCCGGCGGCGTGTCCGGGAGAACCATCAGTGCCTCGCCTGTCACGAAGCCAGCAGACCGCTCGCACCCGCCTCATGGCCCTGCTCGATTCCCGCCAGCCGCTCCCGGTCCTGGCGGAGCGTATCGCCGCCATCCTGGGGGACGCGATCGGCTGGGACGGATATCGCCTGTTCCAGCTCGATGCGGGCACCCAGTTCATCAACCGCCTGCTGGCCGCCAGCGATAACGACGCCTCCGCGCGCCTCGAATGGCTGCGCGAGGTCTACCTCACCATGCCGATTCCCTATGCCGAACTGACCGAGCTGGCGCGGAATGGCGCCCGCAGCGTGGCGTTGCAGGAGCGCCAGGACCAGTGCTGGGGGATCGATCGCAGCCGCCTCGTCCAGCTGGACGCCGGCGCCCACTACCGCAGCTATCACGAGTTCCAGAGTCCGCTGGGCGGCGCGATCCTCTCCATCTTCCGCGCGGACGGGAACCCGATCGCCGCGATGCAGGCCTACCGGCGCGATCCGGGCCGGCCCTTCCGGGGCAGTGAGGTCGCCTTCATGCAGCAGGTGAATCCGATCGTGGGCCAGGTGCTCGCCGTGGGGATCGCCAACTCGCTGCGCCAGGCGATGCCGGCCTCGCCTGTGGATTCCGGGATCGGGGATGCCAGCGCCACGGGCGGTGCGACGGGCAGCGGCGTCCTGCTGGTGGAGCGCGGCGGCGCCATCCGGTACGCCAGCCCGCTGGGCCGCCGCTGGCTGGAGGGCCTTGCCGACGATGCGGGCGCGTTCCCGACGGCGATCTGGTCGGCGCTGGCGGCGCTCCACGCCCATCCGGAAGGGGAGCGCCCGGTCTCGGTCGGCCTCACCGTGCCGCTGGCCAGCGGGTCGGTCCGGGTGGAGGCCTCGCCGTCCGGGGAGGACGATGTCGCGGCGGTGGTGATCGTCCCGGAGCGCCCGGCGGCGATGGTGATCCCGGCGGAATGGACGCTCACGCGGCAGGAGGGGCAGATCGTCCGCCTGCTCGCGACGGGCGGGACGAACCGGGAGCTGGCCGACCGGCTGAACATCGGCGAGCACACGGTGGAATGGCACCTCCGGCGCGTCTACGACAAGGCCGGGGTGCGCAGCCGGCAGCAACTGGTCGCCGCCCTCTTCCGGCACGCGCATCTGCCCCGGTTCGAGCCGGCGCCAGCCCTGGGGTGAGCGCCGGCTCGCCACGATGGTCCCTGCGTGCCCGCCCGGTGTCGACATCCTGGCGGGCGGCGTGGTGTCAGGCAACGGAGAAGCTCTGGACCATGCCGAGCAGGAGGGCTGGCGTATCGCGCTCCGGATCGACCGTCCAGCTGGTGGCGGTGTAGGTGCCTGGCGTCAGATCGAATTCCACCCACTGCGTGAAGCCCGGCGAGATGACGGCGGCGTAGCCCACCCAGACCGCCTGCGCCCAGACCGGATCGGGCGTCCCGGTCTCCATGCCCGCGAAGAACCCGGCGAAATCCTCGGCGGTGAGCGCCTTCGGGGTGCGGAACAGGACCATCTGGCGCGGTTGCGTGCCGACGTTCTCGATCTGCATCAGGGTCGGTCCGGCCGGGATCGTCTCCGGGATGCCGCCGAAGGCCACGTCCTGCAGGAGCATGGTGACATCGCCCATCGGTGTTTCCGCGACCGGGGTCGCCGCTGGTGAGGCGGCTGTGACGGTCAGCGGGTGGAGCGTCATCACCTCGTCGGCGCCGTCGTGGTAGACGGACGTGGCGATGGTCCATTCGCCCGCCGGGAGATCGACCACGAAGCGCAGCTCGGCGTGCGGGACGACATTGTTGCCGCCCGCGAAGGTCCAGCCCGGCGGCACCAGGTCGTTCGCGGCGGCATCGAGGGCGGTCGGTGTGGCGTCCGCCAGGGAGAGGCCAGCTGGGAGCTGCATGAAGTCGGCGTAGAGCAGCAGGTCCGTCTCGGAACGGAGCGTGACGGCCAGGAGCCCGGCCGCCACGCGGGTGGGAACCCGGAAGCCATCGGCAGTGTGCACGATCTCGATTTCCGGCAGGCCAAGGGCATCGATGATGTCGCTGGAGAAGGCGGGGTCGGCGGACTGCGCGTGTGCGGTCCGGAACCGGCTGATCGGCGCGCTGAGGTTCGCGATGACCGCCGCCGCGGCGAGTGCGGCCCCGGCCCCGAGGGGGAGCAGGTGGCGGCGGGAAACGGGGTGGGCGAGCATGGGGATGGTCCTTCCTCGTGGATGGCATATGCCGCGCCCCGGCGGGCGATGCAGGGAGGGAGCATCGGTCCACCGGGGCGCGGAGGCGGGTGTGTGTCTGGAACGGGGGATTACGCCGGGGTGGCGATGCCCTCGAACTTGAGCACCATCCCCGCCGGGGCGTCCGGCGCGGAGATGATGGAGTTGGTGGTCACGTAGAGGGCGCCCGCCGCGTCGAAGGCGATGCCGTGCGGGAAGAAGAGGCCCTCCACGACTGGTTCGACCGCGCCATCGGCGGTGATGCGGAAGACGTTGCCCGGCGCCGGCATCTCGCCGCTGAAGTCGGCGGTGAGCTGGGAGGCGTAGAGCAGGCCATCCGGGCCGAGGGCGATGGCGACGTTGTATGCGATCCCGGAGACGCCTTCGGTCCAGGTGGCGTCCGGCGCGAAGTTCAGGATCGACGGACCCGCCCAGCCCTCGCCGAGCAGGCCGACCGTGATCGTGCTCGCGTCATCGACGACGATCCCGGTCGGGACCGGCTGGCGGGGTCCGGGCTGCATCGCCTCTTCCTCGGCGGTGGGGGTGGCGCCGGTGAGGTCGGTCAGGTTCGGGACGACCGCGAAGAGGGAGGACTCGCCGCTGGCCGGATCGACGGAGTAGATGGTGTTGCCGCCGGCATCGGCCACGTAGAGCAGGCCATCCGGCGAGGCGGCGAGCGCGTAGAGGTTCGGGTTGACGTCCTGGCCGTCCGGGTTGTTCTCGATCTCGTAGGTGCCGAGTTCGGCGACCTGGCGGACCGTGCCGGTGGCGAGGTCGATCGCGCGGACGGTGTTCTCCCCCGGAACCTGGGCGAACCCGCTGGCCACGGAGGTGCCGCCGTTCACGACGAACGCCTCGCCGCCGACGATCGTGATGCCGGTGCCACCCGCTTCGGTAGTGACGACGGACTGCGTGCCGTCCGGCGCGACCTTCGAGACCTGCGGCGCGACGAGGGGCAGCGGGCCGGTGGGCAGGGAGCCATCCGGCAGCGGCGTCGCGGCTGCGGTCGGGGGCTCGCCGCCACCTGCGACGCCGGCCTCGGCGATGTAGAGCGTGCCATCCTCGGCGACGGCGAGGCCGTTCGGGTTCCAGAGACCCTGGGCGACAGGGATCGCGCCGGCGGGCAGGGGCGGCATGCCGCCCCCGTCCTCGGCGGGTGAAGACTCGGGAGTGGCATCCTGGGCGAAGGCGGGCCGGGCGACGACCGCGAGGGCCGCCCCGGCGGTGAGGCTGGCGCCGACCGCGGAGAGCGTGCGGCGGCTGAGGGTTCGGTCGAGCGTGGACATGGGAACGGAGGCTCCTTCGATCGGGGTAGCGCGTGATGGGCAGATGGCGCGCGAGACGATGCGCGGCGCACGGATCGCGGGCCGGTCAGTGCGGCCCGTGCTTCCAAATCTACCGGCGCGGCGTCCCCGATTCCCCCCGGATTTCCGTGGTTTTGACGGGATG
>Ga0182740_1002610_pt1 | contig 10818 bp, 8 predicted proteins | sample eDN5th37CKraftBY_FD_128872 | JGI IMG/M metagenome (GOLD analysis project Ga0182740, IMG submission 128872) | Enriched backyard soil microbial communities from Emeryville, California, USA - eDNA 5th pass 37_C Kraft BY (version 2) (version 2) | ecosystem: Environmental > Terrestrial > Soil >...
CGGCCGCGGCAGCGCCGTCTTCATCCACGCCGCGCGGCCGCACTTCGCGCCGACGGCTGGCTGTGTCGGGCTCGATCTCAAGGCGCTGCGCCGGCTGCTGGCGCATCTCGGCCCGTGCAGCCGCGTCGTGGTTGATTAGACGTTAAAGAAGTATCTGCTTAGGGCTACCGATCCTTAAGCATGCGACGGCGCAATGACCGCCATCCGACTTCCATTAACAAAGACCACATGCGGTTTTGCTATTTCCGATAGATGCACGTGGAACTTTGCACGGTGCGTGTGCGTCGAGACCCTTGATCATGGAAATTGCCCCGCCCGTTTCAGCACCATCGCCGACTCCGGCGATCGGCCGCGTCATCGCGGTGACCGGTTCGCAGGCCAGTGTCGATCTCACCGGCCGACCTCCGGGCGGCGAAGCGCCGACCGTCGGCAAGTTCATGGCGCTGACCTCGGCGAAGGCGACCATCGTCGCGCTGATCACTGATGTCGGCGAACAACCGGTGCCGGGCGGCAGCGGCAGCGCCGCGTTCCGCAAGATCGCGCAACTCGATCTCATCGGCGAGATCAAGACTGGCGCCGGCGCGCCGGGCTTTCAACGCGGTGTCACCGAATATCCGAATATCGGCGATTCCGCCGCCATGCTGGCCGAGCGCGAATTGCGCCAGGTCTACGGCAATGCCGACGGCGACCATGCCAATATCGGCGACCTGCAGCAGAACGCGAAGATCGGCGTTCACATCGACATCGACAGCCTGGTCAGCCGCCACTTCGCCATTCTCGGTACCACCGGCGTCGGCAAATCCAGCGGCGTCGCCATCATCCTGCAGAAGATTCTCGACACGCGTCCCAACCTGCGCATCTTCCTGGTCGATCCGCACAACGAATACGGCCGCTGCTTCGGCGACAAGGCCAATGTGCTCAACCCGCGCAACTTGCGCCTGCCGTTCTGGCTGTTCAATTTCGAGGAGACGGTCGATGCCTTCTTCGGCGGCCGTCCCGGCGTCGAGGAGGAAGTCGAGATCCTCTCCGAGGTGATCCCTCTCGCCAAGAGCGCTTATCTGCAACTGCGCAACGGCGGCAGCGCAGCCAGCAGCGGCGGCCTGCTCAGCAAGAAGAGAGAAACGCGCGACGCCGGCTTCACCGCCGACACGCCGGTGCCGTATCGCATCGAGGACCTGATCAGCGTTCTCGACGAGCGCATGGGCAAGCTTGAGAACCGCTCGCGCGCCTTCGTCTACAGCCGGCTGATCGCCCGCATCCAGACCTTCCGCAATCACCCGCGCTACGCCTTTATGTTCGAGAACGCCAATATCGGCGGCGACACGATGGCGGAGATCATCGGCTCGCTGTTCCGGCTGCCGCCGAACGGCAAGCCCATGACCGTGATGCAGCTCGCCGGTTTCCCCGCCGAGGTCGTCGACTCGGTCGTCTCGGTGTTGTGCCGCATGGCCTTCGACTTCGGCCTGTGGTCGGACGGCGCGGCGCCGTTGCTGTTCGTCTGCGAAGAGGCGCATCGCTATGCGCCGGCCGACAAGCGCGTCGGCTTCGGCCCGACCAAGCGCGCGCTGTCGCGCATCGCTAAGGAAGGCCGCAAGTACGGCGTGTTTCTCGGCCTTGTCACGCAGCGCCCGGCGGAGATCGACACCACCATCATCTCGCAGTGCTCGACCTTGTTCGTCATGCGTCTGTCGAGCGAAGGCGACCAGAAGCTTATTCGCTCGGCGGTGTCGGACGCGGCGGCGAGCCTCTTGGAATTCATCCCGTCGCTGGGCACGCGCGAAGTCTTTGCCTTCGGCGCCGGCGTCGCGCTGCCGACGCGCATGCGTTTCCTCGAGCTGCCTGCCGACAAGCGACCGAACAGCGAAGCCTCCGGCTCGACGCGTTCGGATGCCGGCCTCAGCGTCAGCCGCGATTTCCTGACCTCGGTGATCGAGCGCTGGCGCAACGCCAGCATGAGCCACCGCATGTCGGACGACATGTACGACGATGCGCCGTCGCCGTTCGATGCGCCGTCGCTGCAACCGGCGCAGCCGCCCGCGGCGCCGCAGCCCTCCGCTTATCCGTCGCAATATGCGCGGCCCGCCGCGCCCGCCGCCAACTATGCGCCGCCGCCACCCACCGGCAATTATGCGCCGCCGCCGCCCGCCGCGCCGGCGCCGCGTCCGGAAGGGTTGCGCTCGAGCCTGCTGAAGAAGCCTCTCGATTCCAGTCTCGGCAGCGGCACACCGACCAAGCCGATCCTGCCGTCGCGGTTTCGCTGAAGCGCCGCGCCTACTTCCGTCCCACCAGATCGATCAGCGCCGACATGCCGCCGTGGCCGGCGCCTTCGTGAATCTCGGTGTCGTATTCGCGGATGTCGATCGAGGCGAAATCGGCGAAGGCCGCTTCCAGCAATTCGCGCGTATAGAGATTCTCGAGTTTCGACGGGCCGCCGGTCTTGTAGTCGAGCTGCTTGGGCCGATAGCCTTCGAGCAGCAGCAGGCCGCCCGGCTTCAGCGCCTTTTTGATGCCGGCGAAGATTTTCGCGCGGTCGGCGGGCCCGGCGAACTGGAAGAAGATCGCGGCGACGACGTCGAACGCGTTCGCCGGCCAGTCCCAATTGATGATATCGACCTGCTCGACGCGCATGGTCACGCCGCGCGCGGCGGCGAGTTTGCGCGCCTTGGCCTGCGCATTGGGCGAGAAATCGACCGACAACACGTCGAGACCCTGCTCGGCGAGGAAGACGCCGTTGCGGCCTTCGCCATCGGCGATCGCCAGCGCGGTCTGCCCCTTGCGCAGGAGACCTGCGTTGGCTTTCAGGAAGGCGTTCGGCGCTGTGCCGAAGCGATACTCATCGCCGGCGAAGCGCTCCTGCCAGTGATCGAAGTCGGTCTTCTCGCTCATGCTTCCGCTCCCTTGAACGGCGGCCGCGTGCCAAATATCGCGCTGCCGACTCGCACATGCGTGGCGCCGAGCGCGATGGCGTCGGCAAAGTCGGCGCTCATGCCCATCGACAGCAGCTTGAGACCGTTGCGCGCAGCGATTTTGGCGGTGAGCGCAAAATGCGGGCCCGGCGCTTCCTCGACCGGCGGAATGCACATCAGGCCGGAGATCGTCAGGCCGTAAGTGTCGCGGCAGCCGTTGATGAAGGCGTCGGCATCCTGCGGTAGCACGCCGGCTTTCTGCGGCTCGGCGCCGGTGTTGATCTGCACGAACAAGGCAGGGGACTTGCCGGCCTTGTCGATCTCCTTGGCCAGCGCTTCGCACAGGCTGGCGCGATCGACCGAATGAATGGCGTCGAACAAGGCCACGGCTTCCTTGGCCTTGTTGGATTGCAGCGGGCCGATGAGATGCAGTTCGATGCCGGTATATTTCTCGATCAGCGCCGGCCACTTGCCTTTGGCTTCCTGCACGCGGTTCTCGCCGAAGACGCGCTGGCCGGCGGCGATCACCGGTTCGATGGCGTCGGCCGGAAACGTCTTCGAGACCGCCACCAGAGTGACGCTTGCCGGATCGCGGCCGGCATCCTTGCAGGCGCGCGCGATCTCGGTGCGAACATGTGACAGTGCGGATGCCGCCGAATCCATCTGATACCGCCCGGACTGAACCCGGCGCCTCCACGAGGCTGACCGGTCCTGATTAGCCAGTCCTGAGTAGCCAAGCGCGGCGGCAGCGACAAGTCCTGCCGCCATCAGATAAACGGCCGCCTCGTGCGCGTCTGCGGAATATCGCCGCCGGCAAGCTCGGCCAGCGCGCCGCGATCGAGCATCTGGAAAGTCCGGGCCTGCCAGCGGATCGACCTGGTCACCAGCAAGCGCTTGAGCGTCTTGTTGGTGTGGACCAGCGACATGCCGAGCGCGTCGGCCAGATGCTGCTGCGTGATGGGAAATTGCAGCTTGCCGTCTTTCACCATCCCCAGTTCGGAGGCGCGGTGGTAGAGGTGCAGTAGCAGATAAGCGACGCGCTCGAGCGCGGTGCGCCGGCCGATGCTGACCAGATGTTCGTCGATCAACTGCTCCTCGCGCGCCGCCAGCCAGGTGACGTCGAAAGCGAGACTGGGAAACTGCGAATACAGTTCGTACAGCCGGTTACGCGGCAGCACGCACAGCACGATCGGCGTCAGCGCCTCGACCGAGTGCTCCATCTCGTTCATGACGGCGCCTTGCAGGCCGACCATGTCGGCCGGCAGAGCGAAGTTCAGGATCTGCCGGCGGCCGTCGTCGAGCACCTTGTAGCGGAAGGCCCAGCCGGACAGCACGGTGAACAGATGATCGCTGCGCGAGCCTTCGCGCAGGAAGGTTGCACCGGGTTCGAGATGCAATTCGTCGGTCTTGAAGCGTTTGACGAAGTCCAGTTCATCGGGCGCAAATTCGCGCAGGCACGGCAGGCGGCGCAGCGGACACTGCTCGCATGGCGTGACCTGACCGTTCGGCTTCCCGTTCGGAGTGCCCATAAGCGACATTTTACTAACTCTGTCTTGTCCCCCCCGGCGCGATTGGCAGGAGCGCCCGGAATAGTTTGGCGCATGTGTCATATTTAAATGCGCGCCCTTGATAACTGATGGGACAAGCCTCGGGTTCCATGCCGGAACTGGAGGAAACTCAACGTGTCAATCGCGGGTAGTCCGCTTGCCGGAAAAAGGGGACTGATCCTCGAGGATGAATTCCTCATCGCCCTCGACCTCGAAGAGCTGCTTCAGGGGGCCGGCGCCGAGGTCCTCGCGGTCTCCGGCGTCGACAAGGCGCTCGAGGCCCTGCGCGACAAGGGTCCGTGGGATTTCGGCATCCTCGACCGTCATCTCGGCAATACCACCAGCGCCTCGGTCGCCGCCGCGTTCGTCGAGCGCAAGATCCCGTTCGTCTTCCTGACCGGCAGCCGCAGCGGCGGCGGCGCGGCGCGGCCGCTGCCGGACGCACCGATTGTCGAAAAGCCCTACCAACCCGACGCGCTGATCAAGACGATCCGGAAGCTGCTCGACAACCCATAGACCTTACTGCCGCAACTCGATGCGGCCGCCGTCGGCTACTCGATCGCTGGGATGCAGCACGACCTGATCGCCGGCCTGGAGGCCGTCGACGACGCGCGCCGCATGCAGGTTGCGCTCGGCGATCCGCACCAAACGCCGATGCGCCCGCCCGTCGGCCGCGACGAACACCGCCCAGTTGTCGCCCTGCCTGAACAAGGCGCCGAGCGGCACCAGCAGGCCGTCGCCGTGCCAGACCACGACGCGGGCGATGACCCGGTAGCCGTGACCGAGCTGCTGCCATGCCGTATCCGGTCCAGTAAAATCGAGAACAACCTTGACCCGCTGCTCCTCGATGCCGAGCGCGGAGACCTTAGTGAAGCCGGTCGGCTCGATGCGCTTGACCTTGGCATCGATGGTCACGTCGCCACCCCAGCTCTCGATGCGCGCGATGTCGCCTGGCTTGATGCGCACGGCGTCGCGCGACTGGAAATCGACGGCGATTTCCAAATCGTGCGGATCGCCGATCTCGATCAGCGGCGCCCCGGGCGGCACCACCTGCTCGCTTTCCGCGATGATCTTGAGCACGCGGCCCTTGACCGGCGAGCGCACCTCGACACAGCACGCCACCGACGTCGGCCGCGCCGCGCCTGGCTGAATCAGTTGCGCCTTGGCGCTTTCCAGTTCGCGCTTGCGCACCTCGAGGGTGGCGACGGCGCTCGCTACCGCCGCCTCCGCCGAATCCACATCGAGCTTGGCTTTTTCCAGGGAACGCGCCGATATCGTGCGGCTCGCCGCCAGTTCCTCGGCGCGGCGCAGATCGTTCTTGGCGAACTCCAGTTGCGCTTTGGCCTGCTTGATCTGCGCCTCGGCCAGATCGACCGCGGCTTGCGCCGCCTGTACTGCCGCTTCGCTGACGCGCTGGGTGCGCACATCGAGCAGCGTCGGATCGGTCGGCTGGATGCTGGCGACGGTCTGACCGGCGGTGACGTCGTCACCGACCTCGAGCGAGGAGCGCAGCATCTCGCCGCCGATCGGCGCCGACACCGTATAGACCTCGCGGATGCGGGTGACGCCCTCATCCTCGACCGTGACTTCGAGCGGCCCGGTCCCGATCGTCGCCAGATCGACCGGCACCGGTTGAGGCATCAGCGCCCACACGATCAGGGCGACGATTCCCAATCCGACCAACGCCGCGGCGACGCGTCTGACATTCTTGCCGAACACCGCCCTACTCCCTTGTCTTGAGAACTTCGATGAGATCGAGCCGATCGATCCGGCGGCGGACGATCAGTCCCGAGATCAGTGCCGAGCCGAGCACGATGACGCTGGCCCAGGCATAGACCGACCGCTCGACCACCAGCGGCACGCGGTACAATTCGCTGTTGAATCCCTGAACCATCGCCCAGGCGAACAGGTGCCCGATTGCCCAGCCGAGCGGCTGCGCCGCGATGGTGAGCACCGCCAGCTCGCTCAGCAGAATCGCCGACACCTCGCTCTTGTGAAAGCCGAGCACACGCAGGCTCGCCAGTTCGCGGCCCTGTTCCGACAGCGAGATGCGCGCGAAATTATAAACAACGCCGAAGGCGATGATCATGCCGAGCGACACATAGACCGTGATCATGATCAGCAGGTTCTGCTGCAGCGTGTCGCGGAAGTTCGTTAGCGTGGTGCGTTGAAGCGCGATGAAGTTGGCGACCGGCGTTGCCTTGAGCCGCTTGAACAACTCGTCCTGCCGGCCGGTGTCGTACAAAAGGTTGACACCGCTGATCACCGCACCTTCGCGCATCAGCCGGTTGAGCGCCGGCAGGTTCATATAGGCGTTGAGCCCGAGATAGCCCTCGATGATGCCGGTCACCGGCAGCGTGGCGCGGCGCCGGTCGCGCTCCAGAATTTCCACCTCCACCATGTCGCCGACCTTGGCCTTGAGGATTTTCGCCAGCGCGTCGCTGAGCGCGATGCCGGTTTCCGGCATGCGCACGGGCATAAGGTCGGCGCCGAGCACGCGGCTGAGATCGGCCGAGGCCGGTTTGCCGCTGATGGCGATGCGGCGCTCGATCGGGCCGTGATAGATGCGCACCGGCACCGAGCGATAGGGCTCCGCCGTCAGTACGCCAGGCAGCGACAGCGCGTCGTAATAGGCCGGCATCGAGCGCTCGCGCACGAAGCTGATCGTCGCGTTCTGCCGCTCGGCCCGGTTATAGGTGACGTCGATCATGAATTCGGTCGAACCGAAGGCCCAGAGCGAGCCGACCAGCACCGACACCGCCAAAGCGATGCCGAGAATGCTGCTGACGGTGCGCACCGGCCAGCGCATGAGATGGCGCGTCACCATCACCAGCGACTGCGGAATGGCGAGGAAGGCATAGAATGCTTCGGGCAGCAGCCGGCGATAGACCGCCGGCGCCGGCGGCGACATCGCCACGGCCGGCGGCAGCGCCACCACGTCGCGCACCGCCCGCACCGCGCCGGCCGCCGCGGCGGCCAAAGTCACGCCGCCGGCGATGACATAGATCGCCGGATCGGTGCGGAAGACGAGGAACGGGAAGTGATAGAACTCGGCATAGAGTTTGGTCATGCCGAAGCCGAGCCAGGTGCCGGCGCCGATGCCGATGGCAATGCCGACCACCGCAATCGCCAGCGCGAATTCGAGATAGTGCCAGCCGACGGCCAAGCCGCTATAGCCGAGCGCCTTCAACAATCCGATCTGTTCGCGTTCGAGCAGGATCAGCCGCGACAGCGTCATGTTCACCAGGAACGCCGCCACCAGCAGAAACACCGGCGGCAATATGCGGCTCATCGCCTTGAGCTGTTGCAGCTCGGCATCGAGGAAAGCGTGCGACGTCTGGTCGCGGCGGCCATGCGCGCCCAGGCCGCCATAGCGCGCGAGAATGCCATCGAGCCGTTCGATCGCGGCGGCTTCGGATGCGCCGCGCGTCAGCTTCAAGGTCACGCTGGAGAAGGCGCCGGTGAGATCGTAGGCCGCGGCCAGCGCCTTTTCGCGCATCCAGACGATGCCGTAGCGCCGGTCGTCCGGGATCAATCCGTATGGCCCGAGTGAATAGATGAACTCCGGCGACAGCGCCGTGCCGGTGACGCGCAAGGTACGCTTGCGGCCGTTGAGAATGGCCTCGAAGGTCGAACCGATGGTGAAGTGATTGGCCTTAGCGAAGGGCTCGCTCACCACCACCTCGTTCTCATCGCCCGGCAGCGGCAGCCGGCCGCTACGCATGTAAAGCAGATCGAGCTTCTGCTCGTGCAGATCGGGAATCGAGACGAACATTGCCGAGGCGGGTTCGGCCACCGCCGGCAGATCGAGCAAGGCGATCTTGGCAATCCGCGTTTCGGCGGAGGCGACGCCGGGAATTCGCGCGATCTCGTCCTCGATGATCTTGGGCGCGCGCGTGAGGTCGGCGAAGACGTCGGCGAAGCGATTGCGCTCGTAATAGGCGGCGCGCGTTTCCGACAGCGATTGATAGGCGCCGATGCCGAGGATCAAGGTCGCCGCGCCAGCCGCCAGGACGAAGGCGATGGCCAGCGCCTGCGGCCACAGCCGTACCAGATCGCGCAACAGTTTGATGTGCAGCGCGCTCATGGCCCTCACCAACTGATGCTTGACGCCGGCTTGCGCTCGGCGACGAGGTTGGAGGACACGATGCGGCCGTTGCCGAAGTGGACGACGCGATGCGCGATGTCCTGGATGGCGACGTTGTGGGTGATGATCAAGGTCGTGGCGCCGAGCTGTTCGTTGACCTGCGTCAGCGCTTCCAGCACCAGCACGCCGGTCCTTGAGTCGAGGGCGCCGGTCGGCTCGTCGCACAGCAGCACCTGCGGCCTTTTGGCGATGGCGCGGGCAATGGCGACGCGCTGCTGCTCGCCGCCGGAGAGCTGGGCCGGAAAGTGGTCCATGCGCTCCTTCAGGCCGACGATGGCCAGCGCCTCCTCCGGCCGCATCGGGTCGCGGGCGATCTCGGTGACCAGCGCCACGTTCTCGCGGGCGGTCAGGCTCGGCACCAGGTTGTAGAATTGGAAGACAAAGCCGACATGGTCGCGCCGGTACAGCGTCAGCTCGCGGTCGCTGAAGCGGCTGAGCTCGTGGTCGGTGAACCAGGCCTCGCCCGAGGTCGCCCGGTCCAGCCCGCCGATGATGTTGAGAAAGGTGGACTTGCCGGAGCCGGACGGGCCGAGCAGCACGACGAATTCGCCGGCCGCGGCCTCGAAATCGACGCCGCGCAGGGCGTGAACCTCGATGGCGCCGGTGACATAGACCTTGGTCAGGTCGCGGGTGCGGAAAACCGTCTGGCTCATGCCACTACCATTATGCCGGGCCGGGCTCGCCGCCTTTGCGCTGCCTCAAGGGGCGGCGGCAGCGCCGGCCGGTTCGAAAACCGGCCCGATTTCAGCCTGTTGACCGCTCCAGCCCTTTCATGTCACCTGCCGCCGTCCTGAAAAGAGCCTGAAATGACCGCCGATTCGAGCAAATCCGAGCGCTACAACGCCCGCGCCGCCGAGCCCAAGTGGCAAAAAGCCTGGGACGCGGCCGGCATCTACGCGACCAAAAACGACGACCCGCGGCCGAAATACTACGTCCTGGAGATGTTCCCCTACCCGTCGGGGCGCATCCATATGGGTCACGTGCGCAACTATACGATGGGCGACGTGGTGGCGCGCTTCAAAAGCGCCATGGGCAACAACGTCCTGCACCCGATGGGCTGGGACGCCTTCGGCATGCCGGCGGAAAACGCGGCCATCGACCGCAAGGTCCACCCCAAGGAATGGACCTACGCCAACATCGCGGCGATGAAGAAGCAGCTCCAGTCGATGGGGCTGTCGCTCGACTGGGCGCGCGAAGTCGCGACCTGCGATCCGTCCTACTACAAGCATCAGCAGCGCATGTTCCTCGACTTCATGAAGGCGGGGCTGGTCGCGCGCGAATACCGCAAGGTGAACTGGGACCCGGTCGATCAGACCGTGCTCGCCAACGAGCAGGTGATCGACGGCCGCGGCTGGCGCTCCGGCGCGCTGGTCGAGCAGCGCGATCTGTATCAATGGGTTTTCAAGATCTCGGATTACGCCGAGGAATTGCTCGAGGCGCTCGACACGCTCGACCGCTGGCCGGACAAGGTCCGGCTGATGCAGAAGAACTGGATCGGCCGCTCCGAAGGCCTGCTGGTCCGCTTCATGCTGGACACCGCGACGACGCCGTCCGGTGAGACCGAACTGGAAATCTTCACGACGCGGCCGGACACCCTGTTCGGCGCCAAGTTCATGGCGATCGCGCCCGACCATCCGCTGGCGCAGGCCGCCGCGGCGAAGAATCCGAAGCTCGCCGCGTTCATCGCCGAGGCCAAGCATCTCGGCACGTCGCAGGAAGCGATCGACACCGCCGAGAAGATGGGTTTCGACACCGGCATCCGCGCCGTGCATCCGCTCGATGCCAACTGGAAGCTGCCCGTCTATGTCGCCAACTTCATTCTGATGGATTACGGCACCGGCGCCATCTTCGGCTGCCCGGCGCACGATCAGCGCGACCTCGACTTCGTCAACAAATACGGCCTCGGTAATACGCCGGTGGTGCTGCCGCCGGGGCAGGACCCGAACACGTTCGTCGTCACCGACACCGCCTATGACGGCGACGGCACGATGTTCAATTCCAAGAACGACGTCATCGATCTCAACGGTCTGACGCCGGTGGCGGCCTTCGACAAGATCGCCAATCTGCTGGCGGCGACGACGCGCGGCAACCGCCCGGTGGCTCAGCGCCAGGTCAATTATCGCCTGCGGGACTGGGGTATTTCGCGCCAGCGCTACTGGGGTTGTCCGATCCCGGTCATCCACTGCGACAAGTGCGGCGTGGTGCCGGCGCCGGTCGA
>Ga0182740_1002612_pt1 | contig 10817 bp, 10 predicted proteins | sample eDN5th37CKraftBY_FD_128872 | JGI IMG/M metagenome (GOLD analysis project Ga0182740, IMG submission 128872) | Enriched backyard soil microbial communities from Emeryville, California, USA - eDNA 5th pass 37_C Kraft BY (version 2) (version 2) | ecosystem: Environmental > Terrestrial > Soil >...
AACGAAACTGGCACGATGAGAATAGCTACAAGCCCCTCTACCAGCTCGACCGCGGCGAGCTGGACTGGCTGTTCGCGCGCCGCCACGCCGACGCGGCCGGGCTGGTCGATCAGCCTGTGCGCGAAACCCTGTTGCGGCCCTGGCCGCCCATCCGCCTTGTGACGCCGCTGCGCCGTCAACCTGCCAATCGAGGATTGCGATTTCGCCGAACCCGCCGACGCCGGGGACACGGGCCTCGCCTTCTGGCGTGCGGATCGCGACCCGATGGTGCTGGCGGCGGCGACCCAAGCGACGGCGGCCGACGATCCCGAAGCCCTCGACCTGTTCTCCCTGCCGATGAGCGCCGTCATCCTGCGCGATGGCGCGACCGAGCATGTCCTGCTCGCCGATGGTCCGCGGCGGATGCGCCTGGCCCTGCACGGCGACAGCATCGCCGATGGGCCGGTGCGGCTGTATTACGATCGTTTCGGCGATTTCAGCCCGTTGCGATGGAAGCTGCTATTGTTCAACCGGCTCTATGCCTTGTGGCGTCTGCATCGGTTTCCCAAACCCCTGTTTCCGGCCGATCCCATCGTGGCGCGCCGGGTCAGGGCGCTCAGGGCCTATGACGCCCATCTGGACGGCGCCGGCCAGCAGGACATCATCATCGGCATTCTCGGACCGAAGATGGCCGATGCCGACAGCTTCGACTCCTCCCGCAAGACCGTGAAGCGGATGCTGGAACTGGCCGAGCGGCGGATCGAGATCGGGTGGCGGTTGTTTCTGTCGGGTTGAAGCTGGGGCGCCGCGCGACCACAGTTCGACTGCGCTTACAGGCTCCGCACGAACCTCAAAAGTTCGTCGCCCATCATGAAACCGCACGGCCAGTAAGCATCGCCGCCCATATATTCGATCGGCTTCACCACGCGGGCCGACACGAGGTAGGCGGCCGCGGCATTGAAACGCCGAGGCTCCCAGCCCAACGATTGTGCGACGGGGCTCGCATCGGCCTGATCGCTGTCGAGATTGGTCAGGTGGACGGCGAGGTCGCGGGCGTCATGCTCGGGATTCCATTCCATGAAATCACCGTCGAACGTGGAGAACAGGTCGGACTTTGGCCAGATGTCGCTTTCATCGCCCAGATAATCCTGCTTTTCGAGCAGGCCCGCGCCAATGAGATCGAGCACCCCGATCCGCACGTCCGGCATCGGCAGGCCGGTCGTCTGCTGGATGTCGCCATAGCTGGCCTGCGGGTCCATCGGCCCGGCATGTTCGCTGTTTCGCACGAAATATTCCGCCACGACGCGCGCCGACGACGACCAGGTGGACCCTTGCTCGTGCGACTGCACATAGCGCGGCTTCTCGCCGAGCGGAGGTTTCCTGCTGACCCCGAAGATCTCTGCGGTGAGCGCATCCAGTCCTTCCTCGCCGGGCTGGAATTGTGGCGTGAGCCGTGTTTTCAAAAACGGTGACACAGCCGACAACGACAACTCGTGGCGCAGTCCGATGAACTTGGCGGTCCCTTCCACCGCGCTCATCAGGCCCGCGTCGATCTCCTCATTGACCCACGGCTTCTGAATCGAGGCTTCCGTCAGCAACACAACAAAGTGGGTGCAGTTGCCGAGTCCTTCTTCCATCTTTCGGCGAAGGCTGTCGCCGTAGCCGATTTCCCAATTGTCATACCAGACGTCGACACCGCGCTGCATGAGTCCTTCGGCCAGCGGCTTGACGATGCCTTTGTCCTCGGACGCATGGGCCAGATAGACCAGTCTCTCGCGATTGGCCGGTTCGTTCATGCCGCGCACTTCCCCCTTGTTGAGACCCAACCGTTGTTCGAGCGCCCGCGCAAATGCCGGTGAACCGCTGGTGTGGATCGTCCACCCTTCGCGGCCGATCCGGCGAACAAAGACGGCCGCATGTTTTCCGGTCTCGGGATCGACCACCGACGCGGCCTTGCCATGCAGTTCGCCGGCATAGGACGCCATCACCTGTTCCAGTGCGTCGTCCATGAATCCTTTGAAGAAATCGCCTGATGACACCCTGCGGCCCCCACGCCGGAACTCGATCGCCATAGAGTCCTTCCCGATCATCGGACAAAGCCGATCCCGCTCCGCTATGCCAGAATTGCAACCCTAATTCGATCACTTTTTGTTCTGGTTTGCCAGGTGCGATTGAGTCGTGTGGAAACGCTGGCTTCGAGGGCGGCATGGGGATTAAGCCAACGGACGACTTCCCGCTTACAAGCGTGAAACGCAGCCATTCGGTTGCTCGCGCTAGCTCTAACACTTTCGCGTAAGCGAAACGGCCCTTATGGCCATCAATTCGAGTATTGACGGGGTAATTTCGCGTTAATCGCGGGCGCGGCCCAAACGGATCAATGTTTGTAGGAGTAGCCGGATGCCACTCGCAGCCGGATTTAAAGCAACGGGGGAACGATGGCGCAGGATTTGGATGGCCTTGGCGAAATTGATCCCGAATCCTCGATCCTTTTCCTGGGGTCGGGATTCAGTCTCGGTGCGACCAACATCGCGAACGAGGAACCGCCAAACGGCCGCGGGCTACGCCGCCATTTCATTAAGCAACTCAAGCTGTCTGCCGACACAGATTATGACCTTCAGGTTCTCACTGACGAGTTCGCCGAGGATGATGCCAAGAAACTTCGAGACGAACTTTATCGAATATTCCGGCTCACGGCGCTGACCGACGGGCAGAAGGCCGTTCTGGATAGGCCATGGCGGCGGATATACTCGACAAATTACGACGACGCGGTCGAGTTGCATCGCCTGAACAAGAAAGTTCCGCCCAACGCCTACGATGTCTCCGAGCCGGTTCCGAACAAACTGCCCCACGGCGCCGTCGTGCATCTCCACGGCAGCATCCGATTGATTACTGCTGAAAATGTGACGGAAAGCCTCGTGCTTGGCGAGGCATCTTACGCAAATCAGTATGTCGTGCGCTCACCTTGGTACGACCAGTTTCAGCGCGATCTCGCCTTCGCGAGTGGGCTCTACGTCATCGGCTACAGTCTTGCTGACTACCACATAGCTGGTCTCTTGATGGCTAACCCGAAGCTGGCCGAGCGCACCGTCTTCATTCAGGGACCCGATCCCGACCAGACGTTCGTGCGCCGCACGGCGCAGTACGGGCGCACGATGTTCATAGGAACCGACGGATTCGCCGATGCGCTCGCGCGGGCTTCACGTCCCACCGCGCCCAGCCTCGATAATCTGCGGGCCTTCCGATCGCTTGCGCCCACCCGCGACAAAAAGACCAGCGCCCGCCCGACCGCCCCCGAAGTCTTCGATCTGCTGGTTTACGGCGATTTCGATGCAGGGCGGCTGGCTCGCTCGCAGCCCAGCGAGGACTATGCGATCGCCCGGACGGAGGCGGTGCGGGTCGCAGCCGACGGAGTGGAGGACAAGGCGGCATTGGTGGTCGATGGCCGGCTTGGAAATGGAAAGTCGGTCTTTCTGCACCTGCTCGCGTTCGAGCTTTCCGCACGAGGCTGGACCTGCCTGCTTCTTCGGCCTGGTCATCCAGAACTCCAGCGGGAGGTGGCGGCGCTCGCTGATGTCGAGCGCCTGGTCGTGTTCATCGAGCAATATTCGGCGGCGCAGGACACCTTGCGAGGCCTTCGGGACGCGCTACCCAAGGCCAAACTGGTCGTCGAGGTGCGGACGGGCACATTCGAGGTGAGGTTTCACGAGCTTACGCGGTTGCTGCCGAAACCGTTCGACCGAGTGAGCTTGAACGTACTCTCCCGGGGAGAGATGCTCGCATTCCGCCGATTATGCGAGAGCGCGGGCCTGCGCGCGCCGGGCGAAAATCGCACGAGCGACCTGCGGGACATGCTGCTCGAGCTGTTCGAGAACAAGGCCATCCGCGACCGTGTGCGCACCGCCTTGGCGCCGCTTTTCGAAAAGCGGGCAACGCGCCGAATCCTCACGATGACCATGCTGATCGCCACTCACCAAGGCGCGGTCGGGGCAGCGTTCGTGCGCTCAGTGGTCGGCGAGGACCCTTTCGCAGTGTTGAAGCCGCTGGAGGATTTGTCGCACGAGATTTTCGAGGCGTCGGCCGACGGTTTCAAGGCCCGGTCGGCGGTGTTCTCGTCCTTCGTGATCAGCGCGTTCATCGAACCCGATGAGATCGCAGACGCAGTGGTCGAAGTGACGCTTGCTGCCGCAAAGCGTCGAGGGGAACGACCCTACCGCATCCTCATGTCCAATATGATGGCCTATTCCAGCCTGCGGCGAATGTTGCGAGGTAAGGGTGATCCTGACGGGATCATCATCAATATCTACGAACGCCTGCGCTATGACGAACGTGTGAACGGCGAGCCGCTCTTCTGGCTACAATACGCGATCGCGATGGCTGAGGTGCCGCGGCTCGATACGGCCGACGAGTATATCGCCACGGCATATAGGAAAGCGGAGGAACTGCCCGGGTTTCAAACCTATCAGATTGACACCCAGGCGTTTCGCATCGCGCTGTTGCGTGCGACTGAGCAAAAGCCGGGACAAGAAATCTTCAATATCGAGGCTATCCTTGAGGGACTGGAGCGAGTGGACGCCATGCTGGGCGATGGCAGTCATAGGGCATATGCGGTGCGAGTGCTCGATGGCGTCCAGCCATTCGTTACCGCGCGGCGCGCCGATCTCGGGGCAGGGGAGCGGACCGCACTCCAATTCTGGCTGCTGAAGGTCGCACAGTCGTTGGCCTCTTTGCCGAACGATTTCAAGATTACAACGGGATCTGAGGCCACAAGGACACAAATCGAGGCGGCCGCGGCATCGTTTGTCAATTGATGCGGGTCGATCGTGCGTAGCCGTTTTCGCTGGGACGCCTGTAATCCACGCAACAGAAATTTCTTATCCCGATCATTCAGGGTCATCAGGAGCCTGAACATGGATCGGATCATTTCGCCGTCGATAACGCGATTGTCCCCGCCGACGACTGGCGTGTTCGCAAATGGCATGATCGCCTTATTTAAAATCGCGTTTTGCGCTTGCCAGTCGGGCGCCTCGCGCGGCTGAGCCGCGCGATCGCGCTCTACTCCGCTAGGCTCGCGCCGCTCGCCAAGCTCCGCCGGGCCGGCGTGCCGCCGTCCCGGCCCGTTCGGGTCACGATCGCATGGCGCTTGGCCGGAGGCTGCGCCCCCGGATGTTGCCCGGCGCTCCTCGCGTCGCGCCGGCGTTTGTTTGTTGCAACCCCTTGGGCGTGCGGGGTGGGCGTCGCGCCCTGCTAGGCCCGCCGCGGCAGGCAGCAAGCCTGCGCTGCGCTCCGGCTGCTCCACTTCGTTGCGCCCCTTCGGGTGCCGCCCGCCGCTCTTGCGGGCCTCTCCGGTCGCTCGTGCCGCCCACCCCCCACGCCCGGCGGGTTTGCGGCGGCTTTTTGGAGCAGGAGGCAAGCGATGCGTTCCACTGGCAAGCGCCGCGCGCGTGGAGAGGGGGGCAAGACTGCCGCCCGCGAGGACGGGGCGAACCCCCGCGTCAATCTCTATGACGAGGTGACGCGCAAGATCATTTCCGAACTGGAAGCGGGCCGCTTCCCTTGGGTGCAGCCTTGGGATTCCAGCGTTGCGGCCGGTCCCGGCCTGCCGCGCAACGCGCTCACCGGACGGCGCTATTCCGGCGTCAATGTGTTGTTGCTTTGGGGCGCGGCGATCGGCGGGGGCCATGCCTCGCAAAGCTGGCTGACCTTCCGCCAAGCCTTGGAGGCGGGCGGCAATGTCAGGAAGGGCGAGCGCGGAACCACCGTTGTCTATGCCGACCGCTTCGTTCCCGAAGCCGAGAAGGCCCGCGCCGTCGAGAGCGGCGAGGACGCCCGCGCCGTTCCGTTCCTGAAAAGGTTCACCGTGTTCAACGTCGCGCAATGCGAAGGCTTACGCGAGGGGCTGGCGCGCGATTCCGCGCCCATGCCCGAACGCGAGGTCGTCCCCCATGCCGAGGCGCTGATACAGGCGACGGGCGCGGATATTCGCATCGGGGGAGCAAAGGCGTTTTACTCGACGTCCGGCGACTATGTTCAGGTGCCGCCGCAACCGGCGTTCCGCGATCAGATCAATTTCTACCGGACGGTTTTTCACGAACTGTCCCATCATTCGGGCGCTCCCCACCGGCTTAACCGCGACTTGTCGGGCCGGTTCGGTTCCAAGCCCTATGCGCGGGAAGAACTTGTTGCCGAAATATCGGCGGCGTTCATTTGCGCGACCTTGGGCATTGTCCCGACCGTGCGCCATGCCGATTATGTCGATTCATGGCTAGAGGTGTTGCGCGAGGATAATCGCGCCATCTTCCGCGCGGCCAGCCAAGCCAGCAAGGCGGCGGATTTCATCCTCGCCTTTGGCGAGGCCGAGGACGGGAGGATCGCGGCATGATCCTCCTGACCCCTGAACTCCACGCCGCCTTGCGCGCCAACGCCGAAGTCCATCGCGCCGCGCAGCGAGACGGCAGGACCGAACCCGATCCGTTCCCCGTCCTCAAGCTGTTCAACCCTTGCGGCGCGGCGACATGGCTGGCGACCGAACTGGACGCGGACGGCGACACCCTGTTCGGCTTGGCCGACCTTGGGTTCGGTTGTCCCGAACTCGGCTCGTTCAGCCTGTCGGAGATTGCGTCCGTCCGCCTGCCCGGCGGGCTTGGCATCGAGCGCGACCTGTATTTCGCGGCCCGCTTTCCATTGTCGGCCTATGCCGAAGCCGCGCGCGTCGCGGGCCGCATCACCGAGGCCGAAGCCTTGCTGTCCACCGTCGCGCGGGCGCGCAGCCTTCGCAAACCCCGCAATTCCGAGACTCCGCCCGCATCGGACGGATGAGCCGCGCCGCTCTTTCGGCGTTAATCCGGCCCGTCCGTCCATCTTGGCAGATCACACGGACGGGCCGGTCCACCCCAAGCAGGAGTGAACCACCATGCAACTCGCAAATATCGACATCGGCAAGCTGTTCGTCAGCAAGACCAATATGCGCCACGCCGAGAAGAACCCGGACGTGTCCGACATACTGCCGTCCGTCCGGGCGCGCGGCGTGATCGTGCCCCTGATCGTCCGCCCCGGCGACGATGAGGGCCAGCCCGACAGCTTCGGCATCGTCGCCGGAAGCCGCCGCCGCCGCGCCGCCGAACTCGCCCTGTCCGAAGGGATCGACCACGGCCCGTTGCCGTGCGCGATCATGGAGCCGGGCGACGATGCCGCCGCGCTGGAAGCCTCGCTGATCGAGAATATCCAGCGGCTCGACCCCGACGAGGTATCCCAGTGGGAAACCTTCACCCGGCTGATCGAGAAGGAAAAGCGCACGGTCGAGGCCGTTTGCCAGACCTTCGGCGTGACCGAACTCTATGTTCGGCGCATCCTCGCGCTCGCCAATCTGCTGCCGCGCATCCGCAAGCTCTACCGGCAGGGCGAAATCAACGTCGCCACCATCCGGCACCTGACGCTGGCCAGCAAGACGCAGCAAAAGGACTGGCTGGCCCTGTTCGACAGCCCCGACGACTATGCGCCGACCGGCGCGCAGCTAAAGGCTTGGCTGTTCGGCGGCGAGTCCATATCGACCAAGGCCGCGATCTTCCCGCTGGAGGATTACAAGGGCCGGATCGTGGGCGACCTGTTCGAGCAGGACGGCTTTTTCGCCGACAGCGATGCTTTCTGGACCGCGCAGAACCAAGCCATCGCCGCCAAGCGCGATGCCTATCTGGAAGCGGGATGGGCCGATGTGGAGATCATGGAACCGGGCCAATGGTTCTATGCCCACGAACACGAAGAGACCCCCAAGGCCAAGGGCGGTAAGGTGTTCATCGCCGTTCGGCCCAACGGCGCGGTGGAAATCCATGAGGGCTGGCTGTCGGGCAAGGAGGCGCGCAAGGCGCGGGCCGAGGCGGCGAAGGCCACGACGACCGAAGCCGACCGGCAGGCCGCGCGGGACCAGCGCAGCGAAACCACCAGCGCCTTGCAGACCTATATCGACTTGCACCGCCACGCCGCCGCGCGCGCGGTGCTGGCCGATCACCCCGCCGTCGCGCTGCGCTTGATGGTGGCCCATGCCATCACCGGCTCGCCGCTCTGGACCGTCAAGGTCGAGAAACCCTATTGCCGCAACGAGGCGATCTTGGAGAGCGTCGAAACCGGCGCGGCGGAAACCCGCTTCGATGAGAAGCGCCGCGCCGTTCTGGCCTTGCTCGACTTCTCGGCCGAGGAAGCGACCGTCGCGGGCGGCAACGGCAAGAGCGACGGAACCGCCGTCATCTTCGCCCGGCTTCTCACCCTGTCCGACGCCGATGTTCTGGCGATCATCGCCATCGTCATGGGCGAGACGATGGAGGCGGGGAGCGCCGTGGTCGAGGCGGTCGGCAACTACCTTGCCGTTGACATGGCGAGCCTCTGGACGCCCGACGATGCTTTCTTCGATCTGATCCGCGACCGTCAGGTTGTGAACGCGATGTTGCGCGAGATCGGCGGCAAGAAGGTCGCGGACGGCAATATCACCGAGAAGGTCAAGACGCAGAAGGGCATCATCCGCGATCACCTTGCGGGCGCAAATCAGCGCCCGAAGGTGGACGGCTGGACGCCGAAATGGCTGCGCTTTCCCGCCGCCAGCTACACCGCGCGCCCGTTCGTCACCCTCGGCCGGTGGAAGGCGGTGGAACGCAACTTCAAGAACCTTCCGTCCCCCGTCGAGATCGGCCATCCCGACGCTTACGCCATCGCGGCGGAATGAAGATCGGAGGGGCGGCGCGGTCGCCCCTCCATCCATCCGATCCGGCTATTGTCGCCGCCCGCGCCTTGACCGGCGCGGGCGGCGTTTTCCTGTTCCGGCCTCACACGTCGTCGTCGCCGACCGGCCCGCCTTCGCCCTCGAGCCGGTTGATCGCCCGCACGTCCCTGGCGGTGAACTTGAGGCGCACGCCGACGCCCCCGTCGCCGTCCTCGGCGATGAACACCGCGCCGCCTTCCTCCAGCGCATGACGCAGGCGGGCTTTCGCATCCTCGCCCGGATCGGCCCGGCCTGCCTCGAAATCGGCCAGCGCCGCGTCATCCAGCGCGGCGAGACACGCGACATGATCGCGGGGCCATTGCACCAGCGCGCGCGCCGCGCGGGCTTGTGAGCCGGTCATCGACACGCCGAGTCTCCTTCATCTGCTGTTGGCGCTACGATAGCGATCAGGGCGCGGGGATCGACCGTTTTGATGCCCGCCATGTCGTCGGTTCCCGGTCAGCGCCATCGACCGGCGCAGACGGACAGCTCCTTTCGGCAGACGCTGGACGGCCATCCCGCGGCTCTTCGCGTGGACCTATGGGCGGTCCCGACCGTCCGCAACCGGGCGCGCCACGGCTATTTTCCCCGCCTTGCTTCGCTGCGGCTCCTCGCGGTCGCTTCGCTCCAAAATAGCCGCGCGGCCCGGTCCGCCGCTGCGCTCCGGCCCTTCGGGTGCGGCCGGCCCGGCCAGCCCATCACGGTCCCGCATCGCCGGGGATTGGCTCCGGCGAACATGCGAAAGGACTTCATCATGTCAGCTCTCGGAATCGTCGTCCGCAACCCGGAAACCAACGAAATGAACGGCAGCATCGGCCTTCTCGGACGCCGCGCCCCGCTCTCCATTCAGATCGTCCCCAACCCCGAAAAGCGTTCGGACACCCAGCCGGATTTCCGCATCTACAACGGCCCGAACGAGCTGGGGGCGGGCTGGATCAAGGTCAGCCGCGAGAAGCAATCGCGTTACGTCTCGCTCCGCATCTTCCATCCGATGATCGCGCCGTTTCCGATCTACGCCAATCTCGGCCGCGCCGCCGGGCAGGACGATAGCGATGTGCTCGCCCTGATCGTCAATGAACCCGTCGCCGCTTGAACGGCCCCATGCCCCCGCGCCGCATTCCGGCGCGGGGGCTTCTCTTCGCCGAATTGGCTGGGGAGTCAAAACGGGCCTGAACGAGCGCATCCATCCGCGTCATTCCTCACCGGGCAGGCAGGCGGTCCCCGCCGCCTGTCTGCACCGGCAGGAGAGATCGTCATGGACGACGATGATGTGAACGTCCGCGCCGCGCGGGCGCGCAAGGGCAGTCCGTTCCTCAGCAACGCGCAGGCCGCCTACTATATCGGCCTGCACTGGCGGACCCTCGAAAACATGCGGAGCAAGGGCCTCGGCCCGCGCTACCGCAAGCATGGGCGCTTCATCCGCTACCACATCGACGACCTCGATGAATGGTCGCGCACCAACGGCCAGAGGCCTCGGCCGGACGGCGGCTCCGATGCGTAGGCGTCCCTGCGCGCCGCTGCTCGACTGGCAACCGCCGCTCGCCCGCGTCCGCCGCCGTCGCCGCCGTCCGATCCTTGCGGCGGGCGGCCTCGGCCTCGCGCTGCTCGGCCTCGCCGCCGCGCTCGACTTCGCCGTGAGGCCCGCGCCGCGCGTCGTCTGGAACGCCTCCGCCAGCGCACTCATCGGCTTCTGGCGCATCCATCCCGACAGGCCGATCCACACCGGCGACATGGTGCTGGCGCACACGCCCGATACGGTCCGCCAGCTCGCCGCCATCCGCCGCTACATCCCGGCCAACGTCCCTCTGCTCAAGCGCGTGGCGGCCCGCGACGGTGATAGCGTCTGCGCGCTCGGGCAGGAGATATTCATCGACGGCCGATGGGTAGCCGAGCGCCGGATCGCCGATCCGCACGACCGCCCGTTGCCGTGGTGGAACGGCTGCGAATATCTGCGCGGCGGGCGCTTCTTCCTGCTGATGGACGCGCCCGACTCGTTCGACAGCCGGTATTTCGGGCCGGTCGATGAAGCCGCGATCATCGGCCGGGCGACGCCGTTATGGCTGCGTTGATCCGCCCCGTCGCCATGTCCTTC
>Ga0182740_1002613_pt1 | contig 10814 bp, 10 predicted proteins | sample eDN5th37CKraftBY_FD_128872 | JGI IMG/M metagenome (GOLD analysis project Ga0182740, IMG submission 128872) | Enriched backyard soil microbial communities from Emeryville, California, USA - eDNA 5th pass 37_C Kraft BY (version 2) (version 2) | ecosystem: Environmental > Terrestrial > Soil >...
CGCTCGGCCCCACGAGCGCTAGCCTTCCAACAAGAGCGATTCATGCTTGTTCCCGAAATAGGCCATCTTTCCTTTACTTTAGACAAATTCTGATCTGGCTTCCGGCCCTCTAGCCACCCGCCCGCAACTGTGGAACCATTCACGCCGAACGACAATCACCAGAGGCGCCGATGTTCCCGTTGTCCCATATGCTGAAATCCTTCATTCGTGCCGGCACCCTGAAGGTGATCGATGCCGAGGGCGGTGAGCACGTCTTCGGCGGCGAGAGGCCGGGACCGAGCGTCACCATGCGGCTGACGGACCGCTCGCTTTATCACAAGCTCTTCCTCAACCCGGAACTGCATGCGGGCGAAGCCTATATGGATGGGCGCATGAGCTTCGAGGATGGCTCCAATCTGAGAGACTTTCTCAATCTCTTCTCGATGAACCGTTCGACACTCGCAAACTATCCGCTCCAGAACGTGCTCAAGCGCATCTCGCGCACGGTGAAGCGGTTCCAGCAGGCGAACCCAGTCGGCAAAGCGCAACAGAACGTGGCGCACCACTACGATCTCGGAAACGACTTCTACAAGCTCTTCCTCGACAAGGGCATGCAGTATTCCTGCGCCTATTTCGTCAACGATGACGACACCCTGGAAGAGGCGCAGCAGAACAAGCTTCGTCTCATCGCATCGAAGCTGCAGCTCAAGCCCGGCCTGAAAATCCTCGACATCGGCAGCGGCTGGGGCGATCTCGCCCTCTATCTCGCCGCCATGGAGGATGTGGACGTCACCGGCGTCACGCTTTCCAAGGAACAGCACGAACTCTCCAACGAGAAGGCACGGCGCGCAGGCCTGTCGCACCGCGTGCGCTTCGAGCTGCTCGATTACCGCAAGGTCGAGAAGAAGTTCGACCGCATCGTGTCCGTCGGCATGTTCGAGCATGTGGGCGTGCATCATTACGGCGAGTTCTTCAAGAAGATCAACGCGCTGCTCGACGATGACGGGTTGATGGTGCTCCACTCCATCGGCAAGATGAGCCCGCCCGGCACGGCGAGCCCGTGGCTGCGCAAGTACATCTTCCCGGGCGCCTATTCCCCCGCCCTGTCCGAGGTGTTTCCCGTCGTCGAGCAGAACCAGCTATGGGTGACGGATCTCGAGTTCCTGCGTCTGCACTATGCCAAGACGCTCAACCATTGGCATCGGCGCTTCGAGGCCAATCGGGAGAAGATCGCCGCCATGTACGACGAGCGCTTCTGCCGGATGTTCGAGTTTTATCTGATCAGCGCCGAGACCATGTTCACGACCGGCAGCCAGCTCGTCTTCCATATGCAGCTGGCGCGCAAGCGCGACGCGGCCCCCATCGTGCGCGATTACATCACGGATGTTCAGCGCGAGTACAAGGTGAAGGAAAGCGAGCGTCTCAAGGTGCTGGATCCTGCCAGGGAACTGACGCCGGCCTGATTGCCGGCGTCGCCACGCATCAGCGGGACGCGGCAATCAGGTCAGCGTCTCGTAATCCTTGTTCTTCAAGCCGTCATGCGAATGGCGCGTCGGCAGCTTGCCCTGCGGCTGCTTCTTGAAATGCGATGCGGCCTTGGCGCCCACCGGGCCCTTCGAGATCGTGATGCCGCCGTCCACCATGTAAAGCGCGCCCGTGACGAAGCTCGCCTCGTCCGACGCCAGGAAGCAGAACACGTTCGCGACTTCCTCCGGCGTGCCGCGCCGGCCCATGGGCGTGGCCTGCGTGATCATCGTGGCGAGCTCCGCATCCATCGGTCCCGTGGATTTATGCGTCCAGGCGGTGTCGATGGGACCCGGGCACACGCAATTGGCCCGCACGCCGTAAGGCACCTGCTCCGCCGCAACGCCGCGAATGAAGGAATGGATGAAGGCCTTCGTGCCGCCATAGGGCGTGTTCTTCGGATGCCCAAGCGCACCGGCCTCGGACCCCGTCGCGATGATGTTGCCGTGCGTCTCCTGGAGATGAGGCAGGGCGAACTTCGTCATCAGGAACACCGAGCGCACGTTCGAGCGGAAAGTCTCGTCGAACTTGTCGATGGGATAATCCTGCGTCTCGGCAACGGCCAGGAAGACGCCCGCATTGTTGACGAGGACATCGATGCGGCCATAGGCGCCCATGCAGGCTTCGACTGCCGCCTGGGCATGGCGCTCCTCGGCGATGTCGCCGAGGTAGATCTCCGCGAAGCCCCCAGCCCCGTTGATCGTCCGGGCGACGTCCTCCACGGGGTCGTCCGGCAGGCCAACGAGGAGAAGGCGCGCGCCTTCCTGGGCAAACTTGAGCGCAATGGCTTCGCCGATACCGGTGCCGGCACCCGTCACGATGGCAACCTTGTCGAATAGACGTCCGGACATGGGGATCTCCTGGAGGGCAATCGGCCGCCGGCATGGATCGCGGGCGGCATCAGTGAGGGCACAACGGGACGCATCCGCGGCGGTTCCAGGCAAAGCCGATCTCACGGACAGGTGACCTGCGGCACAAGGGGTGATAAGGCGACAATATGCTTGAAGGTCTGCACCCCAACCGCCCTACCCACGTGTTCCGCATCACCACGGACGAGCGCTCCGCGCGCGCCATGACCGACATGATCGGCGAGATCTTCGATCCGGCCGAAACGGCGGTCGCCTCCTTCGAGACGGAGGACGGCGGGCCCTGGATGCTGGAAGCCTATTTCGCCCATCAGCCCGATGAGGCCGCGATCCGCAACCTGCTGCGCCCCATCGTCGGCGCGGAGGCGGACAAGGGTGTCTTCCTGCCTCTCGAGCAGAAGGATTGGGTGAAAGCTTCGCTGGAAGGCCTCAAGCCCGTCCGCGCGGGCCGGATCTTCGTCCATGGCTCCCACGACCGTCACGAGCGTCGTCCGAGCGACGTCGCCATCGAGATCGAGGCGGGTCTGGCCTTCGGCACGGGCCATCACGGCACGACGAAGGGCTGCCTGCTCGCATTCGTGGATGAGTTGAAGACGCGCACGCCGCGCCATGTGCTCGATGTCGGCACCGGCACGGGCATTCTGGCCTTCGCGGCCGCGAAGGTCCTGAAACGGCCCGTCGTAGCGGGCGATATCGATCCGGAAGCCGTGCGCGTGGCGCGCGAGAATGCGCGGCTGAACGGCATCGGGGCTTTCATGAAGCTTTATGTCGGGCCTGGGATCCGCCATGCGGAAGCGGATCGCACGGGTCATTTCGACCTGGTGTTCGCCAATATCCTGGCGCGGCCCCTTCGCATGCTGGCGCCGTCGCTGGCCAGGGTGGCGAGCCGGGACGGGACGATCATCCTGTCAGGGCTGCTGGCCCGGGACGTTCCCGGAGTGTTGTCGACTTACGCCCATCAGGGCTGGTACCTGCAGCGCCGCTACGATCTCGACGGATGGGCCGCGCTGGTGATGAAGCGGGGCAGCGCACGTCCGCAGCCCCGCCACTAGAACCTCGGACCCAAAAGTGGAATCCACTTTTGGGATCCAATCCGATGCTCTACTCTTGAGCTGGCGCATCGTTCCGGCCGGAAAACTGGGTCCACTTTTCGCTAGCGCGGCCCGCTGGGTCCGCACGATGCGCTAGGCGATCTTACTCGGCCAGGACGCCCGGATAGCGCTTGGCAAGTTCGCGGCGCAGCTCGATGCTTTCGGCCCAGACGTCGCGGATGGCCTTCAGGGCGGTGATGATGATCATGGTATCGTCTCGCTTTGAAAATGTGTTGGTCAGATCTTGGCGGGCAGCAGGTCGGCCTGGCCGAAGAATTCTGCCGAATGGTCCTGCCGGCGGCTCAGGTCGCTGATGAAAGCCTCGTAGCGACGCAATTCCCGGGCTGCCCTTCTGGCGCGGCTTTCGACGAGCGCGCTCACGAAGCGGGCGGGCAGCTGCGAAAGCCTGGACGGGGCTTTCTCGGAAGCGACGAGGGCGGAAGTTAAAACGGCTGTGGTCATGGGCTCATCTCCAACAGATTGGTGCTGAGACCCTTCAGCGTTCCTCTGTTATTGTTGACAGGAAGATAAGCCCGTACCGACTTTAGTTGAAGTCACAGGATCACATGATCGTCATGCATTTGTTGCAGAGCGTCTCCATAAAAGACCAATCTCCAAGCACATAATGCATGCTTCACGGGCAGGGTGCCGCAATGCGAAGCAATAGCGGCTCCCAGGTCTCGTCGCCTCCGTTCATGCCCTATCGACCGAAAAGGAATTTCCCCTTTCGGTTCCTATGCTCTAGCGTGGCGCCGTTTTCATGTTTGACCTTCGGTGACCGTTTCCCATGGCTCAATTCCAGTTCTTCGACGACACGACCTCCCCGGCTCAAGGACCGAAGCACATCGCCAAGCTGCGGACCGAGATGGCGCGGCGCGGCTTCGATGGCTTCATCGTTCCGCGCGCCGACGAGCATCAGGGCGAGTACGTGCCGAAGAGCGCCGAGCGTCTGTCGTGGCTCACAGGATTCACGGGCTCGGCCGGCACCGCCGTGATCCTCCAGCACGAGGCGGCCCTGGTGGTCGACGGGCGCTATACGGTCCAAGCGGCCGAGCAGGTGGACACCTCGCTCATCACTCCGGTCCAGTTGGCCAACTCCACGCCCGAGGACTGGATCGCCGACCACCTGCCGCCGGGCGGCATCATGGCCTACGACCCATGGCTCCACACCAGCGACGGCCTGAAGAAGCTCGAGCAGGCCGTGAGCCGTGCCGGCGGAAGGCTCTGCCCCGTCGACATCAACCTGGTCGACGTGATCTGGATCGACCGCCCGGCGCCGCCGCAGGCTCCCGTCAAGCCGCATCCGCTCGAATATGCGGGCGAGGACGCGGCCGCCAAGCTGGAGCGCATCCGGAAGAGGATGGCGGAGGCGAAGCTCGACGCGCTGGTCATCTCCGATCCGCACAATCTCGCCTGGGCCTTCAACCTGCGCGGCGGCGACGTCGGACACACGCCCCTGCCGCTGGGCTATGCCATCCTTCCCAAGGAAGGGCGTGCGAGCCTGTTCTTCGATCCGGCGAAGGTGACGAACGAGGCCGGTGCGGCGGTAGGCGACCTCGCCGACTTCGCCCCCATAGCGACCTTCCAGGGTGCCCTCGACGCCCTGGGCCAGACCGGCGGCAAGATCCGCATCGATGCCGCAACCGGCGCGGTCGCCCTGATCCGGCGGATCGAGGCGGCGGGTGGCACGGTGGATGTTGGATCCGATCCGATCGCTCTGATGAAGGCCGTCAAGAACGAGGCCGAGATCGCAGGGTCCCACGCGGCGCATCTGCGCGACGGCGTCGCGGTCGCCCGCTTCCTCGCCTGGCTCGACCGCGAGGCCCCGTCCGGCAAGCTGACGGAGATCGACGTCGTCGAGGCTCTGGAGGCCTTCCGGGTCGAGACGGGCGCTTTGCAGAACATCTCCTTCCCGAGCATCTCGGGGGCCGGCCCCAATGCCGCCCTGCCCCATTACCGCGTCACGACCTCGAGCAACCGGACGCTCGAGCCGAACCGGATCTTCCTGATCGATTCCGGAGCGCAGTACGAGGACGGCACGACGGACATCACCCGCACCATCATCGTGGGCGAGCCGACGGACGAGATGAAGGACCGCTTCACCCGCGTCCTCAAGGGCCACATCGCCATCGCCCAGGCGGTGTTTCCCAAAGGCACGACAGGCGCGCAGATCGACGCCTTCGCCCGCAAGCCCTTGTGGGAGGCCGGCCTCGATTTCGACCATGGCACCGGCCACGGGATCGGCAGCTATCTCTCGGTGCATGAAGGCCCGCAGCGCATCGCCAAGACCGGGCACACGCCCCTGGAAGTGGGCATGATGCTCTCCAACGAGCCGGGCTTCTACAAGCCGGGCGATTACGGCATCCGGATCGAGAACCTGATCCTCGTGGAGCCGCGGACCATCCCCGGCGGCGACCGCGAGATGATGGGCTTCGAGACGCTGACCTTCACGCCCATCGACCTGCGCCTCGTCGAGCCTGCCATCATGACGGCCGACGAGATCGCATGGCTCAATGCCTATCACGTTGCGGTGCGCGAAAAGATCGGCCCGAAGCTCGATGCCGAGACGCAGGCATGGCTGGAGAATGCCACGCGGGCGATCGGCTAAAACACGCTCCGAAGCAGCACGACCGACACGACGCCGACCGCGACCGTCCCGAGGAGCGGCAGCCTGAAGGCCGCCACCGCCGTGATGGCGGCCGCGATGGCTTCCGCCCATCCAGTGGTGAGCGCGGTCGGCGCGATCACGGCGACCAGCACCGCCGGTGGAATGGCGTCGAAGGCGGCTTTGGCCCGCCCCGTGAGCACAAGCCGGTCCGCCACGAACAGGCCCGCGATGCGGGTGACATAAGTCACGATGGCCATGGCAATGATGGCGAGCAGGGTCGTCGTATCGAGGTTCATGGGCGCGCCTCCCCGGGAGCCGCCAGATAAGCCGCGGCGATGCCGGCGAGCGCGCCCGAGGCCACATGCCAGGGCGCGCCGATGAAGTGATGGACCAGGGCCGCCACGGCAGCGCTGACCGCGACCGTGACCAGGGTCACCCGGCTGCGCCCGAAGCCTGCCACGAGGCCGATGAACAGGGCCGTGAAGGCGAAATCGGCGCCGATGCGCGCCGGGTCGCCGAGGAACGAGCCGAGGACCGCCCCGAGGCTGGAAAAGACGGTCCAGTTCGCCCACAGCACGATGCCCATGACGGCCCAGTAGGCTGCCGTCACCGGCCGGTCGAGGGCCCGGCGCTCGGACAGGGCCCAGGCTTCGTCCGTTAGGAAGAAGAACGACAGGAACTTCTGGACCCGCGACATCCGCACCTTGGGGGAGAGCGAGGCTCCCATCAGCACATGGCGCGCATTGATCAGCAGGGTCGCGAAGGCGAGCGTCAGGATCGGAGCGGGATGGATCCAGGTCTCGATGGCGGCGAACTGCGCCCCGCCGGCGAACACCAGGGCCGACATGACGGTGACCTCCAGCGGCGACAGCCCCTTGGCGGCCGCGACCGCCCCGAAGAGCAGGCTGATGGGGATGGCCGCCACCACGATGGGCGCGATGTCGCGCAGGCCCGCCCGGATTTCGCGGCGATAGTTGACGGTGAAGGGGTTCGATTGATCCATGGCATGCTCGCTTCTGCGGCCCTTATGGGCGTTCGGTCCGAAGCCGTCTTGGATGAAAGTGCGGTGTCAGGCGGCGCGATAGGCCCCCGGCGTCACGCCCATGCGGGCCTTGAAGACGCGGTTGAGATGGCTCTGGTCGAAGAACCCGCAGGCGGCCGCCACGTCGCCCGGGGGCTGCCCCTGGCTCAGCAGCTTCGTGGCCGCCCGGAAGCGCCGGTCGAGCAGATAGGCATGGGGCGTCAGGCCCGTTTCCTTGGCGAAGGCACGGATGAAATGGCTGCGGGAGAGCCCGGCCATGGCCGCGAGAGCGGCCAGGTCCGCCTCGTCGCTCATGTGGGCATCGAGGTAATCCCTCACCCGCAGGATGCCCTTCGAGCCGTAGCGCAGGGTCGGCAGGGCATCGAGATCGGCCCAGCGAACGATCAGCCGGCCGAGGAAGTCGATGAGCCGGGTGTCCTGCTCCATCTCGGAGGTCCAACGTCCATCCCGGGACAGGCAGGCATGGAGCCCGACCTGGGCCTGGAACAGCTCGGGATCGTGGATGACCGAATGCGGGAACCAGGGGGCCCGGGAGAGCGGCCGCCCGGCCACGTCCTCGGCGATCTCCTGCATCAGCTCGGCGGAGGGATAGAAGGTGTTGTATTCGAACCAGCCGCCATAGGGCTCGCCGTCATGGATCTCGTCCGGGCAGACCACGGCGACGGAGCCGGGCGGCGCGTAACGCTGCTCGCCGCGATGAAAGAAGGTCTCGCAGCCGGACAGGATCGCCGCGATGGCATAGGTGTCGTGGCTGTGGCGGGCATAGGCGTGGCGGCGGAAGGTCGCGCGCAGGCAGTCGAGGTCGCGGTAGCGCGGCACTCGCCAGAAATGCGTCACGTCGCCCGCTCCGACCTGGGCCGGATCGAGCGAGACCTCGGGGGTGATCACCGTCATGGGCCCACCATGCCACACCCTTGTGTCGAAGTCTTGGACGGGAGTCTCACCTGCGCCCGACGAGGGCGAACCAGCCGTCCTCGTCCATGACCTGGAGGCCGAGCTCGGCCGCTTTCGCAAGCTTGGAGCCGGCGCCGGGCCCGGCCACCACGATGTCCGTCTTCTTCGACACCGAGCCCGCCACCTTGGCCCCCAACCGCTCGGCCATGGCCTTGGCCTCCTCGCGGGTCATCTGTTCGAGCGAGCCCGTGAACACCACGGTCTTGCCCGCGACGGGCGAGTTCGCGGTGGCGGGCGCTTCCATCGGCTCGACATTCACCTGATCGAGGAGCGCGTCGAGCATCTCCTCGTTGTGTCCCTCCTTGAAGAACTCCACGACGGCCTCCGCCACCACCGGCCCGATGCCCCCGATGGCGGTGAGTTCCGCATGGGCGTCCGAGGCCGGATCGGCCGCGGCTTTGGCCGTTTCGCGCAGGTGCTCGAAGGTGCCGAAATGGCGCGCGAGCAGCCGTGCCGAGGTCTCGCCGATATGCGGGATGCCGAGGGCGAAGATGAAGCGGTTGAGCGCGATCGAGCGGCGCGCCTCGATGGCGGCGAAGAGGTTCTTCGCGCTCGTCTCGCCCCAGCCCTCCCGGTTCTCCAGGCGCTTGAGGCTGCGGGCATTGCGCGCTTGCAGGGTGAAAATGTCCTGCGGCCGCTGGACGAGGCCTTCCTCGTAGAACTCGTCGATGCGCTGCTCGCCCATGCCCTCGATGTCGAAGGCGTTGCGCGACACGAAATGCTTCAGGCGCTCGCGGGCCTGCGCCGGGCAGATCAGGCCGCCGGTGCAGCGGCGCACCGCATCCTCCTTGCCGGTGCGCGGATTGACCTCGCGCACCGCGTGGCTGCCGCAGGCCGGACACGTGGTCGGAAACTCGTACGGCTTCGCATCGGCGGGACGCTTCTCCAGCACCACGTCGAGCACCTTCGGAATGACGTCGCCGGCGCGGTTGATGACGACCGTGTCGCCGATGCGGATATCGATTCCGTTGCGGATCTTCTCGCCGTTGCCGCCGATGCCCTTGATGTAATCCTCGTTGTGCAGGGTCGCGTTCGACACGACCACGCCGCCGACGGTGACGGGCTTCAGGCGCGCGATCGGATTGAGCGAGCCGGTGCGGCCCACATTGATCTCGATGCCCTCGAGAACCGTCACGGCCTTCTGCGCCGGGAACTTGTGAGCGAGCGCCCAGCGCGGCGAGCGCGATACGAAGCCGAGGCGCTGCTGGAGATTGAGGTCGTCGACCTTGTAGACGACGCCGTCGATGTCGTAGCCGAGATTGGCGCGGTCGGTCTCGATGGCGTGGTAGTGCTCCAGCATGTCCGCGACGCTCGTGCAGCGCCGCGTGAGCGGATTGACCTTGAGGCCGAAGCTTCGGAAGCATTCCATCATGCCGTGTTGCGTATCCGCCGGCATCTCGCTCACCTCGCCCCAGGCATAGGCGAAGAAGCGCAAGGGGCGCGAGGCGGTGATCGCCGCATCGAGCTGGCGCAGGCTGCCCGCCGCCGCATTGCGCGGATTGGCGAAGAGCGCCTTTCCGGCGGCTTCCTGGCGCGCGTTGATGGCGGCGAAATCCTCGTGCGACAGATAGATCTCGCCGCGCACCTCGAAGATCGCGGGAACGCCCGCGCCTTTGAGCCGGTGCGGAATGTCGCCCACCGTGCGGGCGTTGTTCGTCACGTCCTCACCCACCGCGCCGTCGCCGCGCGTGGCCGCAGAGACGAGCCTGCCGCCCTCGTAGCGCAGGCTCAGGGACAGGCCGTCGATCTTCGGTTCCGCCGTGAAGGCGAGCGGGTCATCGGCCTTGAGATTGAGGAAGCGGCGGATGCGCTCGACGAACTCCTCCACCTCCTCGTCGGCGAAGCCGTTGGCGAGCGAGAGCATCGGCACCCGGTGCCGGATCTTGCCGAACTTCTCGGAGACCTTGGAGCCGACCTTCTGGGTCAGGCTCTCGGGCGTCTTCAGCTCGGGAAACTGGTCTTCCAGCGCCTCGTAGCGCTTGCGCAGGGCGTCGTACTCGGCATCCGAAACGCTCGGCGCGTCCTCTTCGTAATAGCGCCGGTCGTGCTCCCGGATTTCGGCGCCGAGCGCTTCGTGCTCGATCCGCGCCTCATCGGGCGTCAGGTGGTCGACGGGTGTCTCGGAGGATGTGCTGCGTGGGGGCATGATCGAATCGTGTTTGAGGGTGCTTGAACCATAGCGCTCTGGGAAAGACTCTCCAGGGGCCGGACCGCCATTCGTCCCGCCCGTCCACTGTCATCCCTGACGCCGCAGGCGATCCGGGATCGGATTCAGGATGGAGTGTTGGAGGCTCGACGTCGTCATTCCCGCGCAGGCGGGATTCTGATCCGCTTCCGTCACCGAACTCCGAAAGGCTGGCGCCAACACCCCCCTCTCCAACTCTCCCCCACAAGGGGGGAGAGGGTTGGGCGCGCGTCATCCTGCGGCTGGATCAGGTTCGTCACAGAGGCTCCGCCCGAACTGACACCCGCTCTCGTCATGCCCGGCCTTGTGCCGGGCATCCACGCCTTGGCGGCGCTGCGGCTTTGAAGACGTGGATGGCCGGGACGAGCCCGGCCATGACGGGGCTGTGTCCGTGTCTGTGTTTGTGCATGTCAAAGAGCCAGCACCTTCAGGCCCGGAGCCGGATGGCGCCGCGCCTGAAGGGATCGAGGGAGGTGCGAGAGACGCCCGGCTCGATGCTATGGGAAAGTGGAAGAGCCGGACGGCGCCTCGCACGCGGGATTTTTAGGCGTTTAAACTTGGACCA
>Ga0182740_1002614_pt1 | contig 10811 bp, 11 predicted proteins | sample eDN5th37CKraftBY_FD_128872 | JGI IMG/M metagenome (GOLD analysis project Ga0182740, IMG submission 128872) | Enriched backyard soil microbial communities from Emeryville, California, USA - eDNA 5th pass 37_C Kraft BY (version 2) (version 2) | ecosystem: Environmental > Terrestrial > Soil >...
GGAAAATGCAAATTTCCGGGCAGTATCGCCAGGCGCGCGTCAAGCTTTCATGAAATTTCCGCAAAAAACCGCGGCCGCTACGCCGGATGCAGGCGGTCCAACCTGAGCCGCCCGCGCTCGTCCGTCAGCCGGCGCATCGCGCCGTAGGCCGCGGCCATGGCCGCCATGCCGCTGGCGCCGCACAGCAGGAACATCAGCAGGATCTGGTACTTCGCGGCGTCTATCGGATCCATGCCGGCAATGATCTGTCCGGTCATGATGCCGGGTAGCGTGATGATGCCGGCGGCCGACATCTGGTTGATGCTGGGAACGATCCCTCGCCGCACGGACTCTTTCAGCAGGGAGGAAAACGCCTCGCGCACGGTCGCGCCCAGCGCCAGCCGCGCCTCGATCGCCAGCTTCTCGCGCCGGGCGCCGGACAGCACCCCGTCCAGCGCCAGACTGGCGGCGTTGAGCACGCTGCCCAGCACGATGCCGATAAGCGCAATGGTGTAGCGGGGGTCGTACCAGGGATCGGGACGCAGCGCGGTATTCAGAATGAACAGCACGGTGATGACCGTGGTGCCGGCCACCGCGATGGCGCCGACCCAGCCATTGCCATGCTGCGTCAACCTGGCCTTGGGACGCGCCGCCACCTCCCTGGCCGCCAGCGCCATCATCACCGCCACCACCAGCGCAGTCAGCCAGGGGGCGGCGTGCGCGAACACGATGCGCAGGATGTGGCCCACCAGCAGCAGTTGCACCACGGTGCGCACCGCCGCCCACAGCACCTGGCGCTGCAAGTTCAGGCGCAAGGCAAAGGAAATGCCCGCGCTGAGCAGCACCAGCAGCGAAGCGATGGCCAGATCGGAGGCCTGCAGCTTGATCACGTCCATAACGGCTCCAGCCTGCCCTGCTCCATGCGCCAGGAACGGCGCGCCAGGCGCTCAGCCTGGGCCGGGCTATGGGTCACCATCAGCACCGCCGCGCCGCTGTCCAGATAGCGCCGCACCTCGGCTTCGACCTTGTCGGTGGCGGCCTGGTCCAGCGCGGCCGTCGGTTCGTCCAGCAGCAGCACGCGCGGCGCCAACGCCAGCGCGCGCGCAAGACCCAGGCGCTGGCGCTCTCCGGTGGAGAGTTCATTCACCAGCGCGTCCAGCTTATCGACGGACAGCCCCAGCCGTTGCATGATGGCCGCCGCCTTGGCGCGGTCCGCGAAATGCGGCGCCACCACGTCCTCCCACCAGCCCGCCTCGGCCTGGCAATAGATGACCTTGCGGCGCCACGCATAACCTCGCATGCCGGAACGCGGCCGCCCGTCCAACAACGCCTCGCCATGCCCTGGGTCCAGATCCGCGACCTGCCGCAGGAACAGGGATTTGCCGGATCCGGATGGCCCCATGATGGCGGCGCACTCGCCGGGGGCTAGGTCCAAGCTGGCAGGCGCCAGCCGTTCGCTGTAGATACCGCGCAGCCGGAGCAACGGGTGCGCGTCGATAGTGATGTTCGGCATGGGTACAGATCTTAGACCGGCATTTGCCGCCATGAACGTTCACAATGACCGCGCCGACGCATTAAATAAATGCGAATATGTTCTATTCTCATCTAAAATGTGACTCCTCCCCGCACCCAGACCTTCGGGGATTCAACCCGCAGCGCGAGCCACGCCCTTGAATTCATCCTTCCCTGCCGTACGGTTCACGATCGCCGATTTCAACCGCCTGGGCAGTTCCAACGGTTTCCACTACCGTCTGCCGGGGTTCGATGCGGCGGGCGTCGACCCCGAAGCCTTCTGCATCGCCGAAGGCCGCGTCGAGGAGCATGCGATCCGCGCGGGCCAAACGCTGGTCTTGTCCGACGTGCTGGTGCATCACCACTACGAATCGACCTCCATCATGACGCCCCGCTTCTCGGCCATCGTCATGCTGCAAGGACAGGCCAGGGCGCGCGTTGGGCGCCACGACGACCTCCGACTCGTCGCCCAGGGCGGCGTCAGCGCCGCATATGGCGATACGGTGGCCATGAACGGCAGTCATCATGCCGGGCAGCGGCTGCGCAGCGTCAACCTGTCATTGCGCGAACCAGATGACGCGGACGACGATCCGATCAGCGACCAGATCCGCAAGGCCCTGCGCACCCCCGCCTTCCGGCTGCGGCCATGGCAGGTGCAGGCGCACCTGGCGCAGGCGCTTGAGCACTTGCTGGAATGCCGCTGGGACGATCCGCTGCGCGCCATGTTGCGCGAGGCCGTGGGCGCGCAACTGCTCGCGCATGCATTGGCTGCGATGGACCAGCGAACGCCCGAAATCGGCGCGGTATCGCCGCGCGACCGCCGCTTGCTGGAGCGCGTGCGCGAACGGCTGCACAGCGCGCCGGGCGAGGAACACACGCTGGACGAATTGGCAAAACTCGCCTGCATGAGTCCCAGCACCCTGCGCGCCAAGTTCCGCGCCGCCTATCAGTGCTCCGTATTTTCCTGGCTGCGCGAACGCCGCCTGGAGGTCGCCCGCGAGCAATTGGCGCGGGGCTGCAGCGTGCAGCAGGTGGCCCATTGCGCGGGTTACCGGCACGCCACCAACTTTGCCACGGCGTTCCGCGAGCGCTATGGCGTCGCTCCCAGCGACCTGGGCTGAGCAGCGTTGCGCCGCGCGCACGCGCCGGCGGCATTCAGCATACGCATCGCATCCTCCCGCATACGTTCAAGCCTTCAGCAAAAACAATAATTCTCATTGCTAGATCTTTCAGCTGGAGCTCGTCGTCATGCCCTTTGTGCCTCCCCCGCCACGCGCGCTCATGCGCCGGGCAAATATGCTTGCCCTGGCCCTCCAGGCCTCCCTGCTGTCCTCGGCGCTGACATACCACACCGCCGGCAGCGCACAGTCCGCAGCTTCGGCCGCCCAGACCGCGTCCGCCCAGCCAGAGGCCGCCGAACTCCCAGCCGTCACGGTCAGGGGCGCCGGCCTACCTGGCACCACCGAAGGCACCCACGCCTACAACACCGAGGCCATGAGCACCGCAACCGGCCTGACGCTGTCACCGCGGGAAACGCCGCAATCGGTCAGCGTGGTGACGCGGCAGCAGATCGAAGACCAGGGCTTGCAGGACACCGGTTCCATCCTGGGCAGCGCCCCCGGCATTTCCGTCACGCGCAGCGACAGCAATCGCCTGTCCTTCTCCTCGCGCGGCTTCGCGATCGACAATTTCCAGTTCGACGGCCTGAATGCGCCCATCCTCAGCCAATGGAACTACGGTTCCACCGACATCGATGCCGCCATCTACGACCGCGTGGAAATCGTGCGCGGCGCCACCGGCCTGATGACCGGCTCGGGCAACCCCTCCGCCGCAGTCAACTTCGTCCGCAAGAAGCCCCTGCGCGAATTCACGCTGGCGGGCAGCGCCAGCGCCGGCAGTTGGGACTACGTGCGCGGCGACGCCGACCTCTCTGTGCCGTTGACGGAAAATGGACGCATCCGCTCGCGCTTCGTTGCCGCCTACAGCCAGGGCGACAGCTACGTCACGTTCCTGGATTCGCGCAAACGCACGCTATACGGCGTCATCAGCGCCGATCTCACGCCCGACACGCAGCTCACCGTCGGCATGGAGTACATGCGCAACCAGAGCAACGGCTTCGGCAGCGGCTTCCCGTTGTTCTATTCGGATGGCTCGCGCACCGACTTCAACCGGTCGGTGGCCAACAACACGCGCTGGGCGCGCATCGATACCGAATCGACCACCACCTTCGTGGACCTGAGCCACCGCTTCGCCAATGACTGGACGGCGCGCGCCGCCTATAGCCACAACGACGGCGAGTACCGCATGAAGCAGCTTTACCGCGGCGGCTATCCGGACCGGACCACGGGCACGGGCATGAGCAGCAGCTTCAACAACTATGACGGAGAGCGCTCGCGCGACGATATCAACCTGACACTGTCGGGCCCGTTCCAGCTGTTCGGCCGCAAGCACGAACTCGCCCTGGGCTGGATGAGCGTGGACGACCACAGCGACATCGGCCAATACCTCATGACCGGCGCCAAGCCCGCCATCGGCAGCTTCTTCGACTGGCGCCAGGACCATATCGCCGAACCGAGCTGGTCCAGTCGCAAGACGCCAGCGGACGACATGCGGGTCAAGCAGACCGGAACCTACGCCGTGGGTCGATTTTCGCTGGCCGATCCGCTGCATCTGATCGTGGGCGGACGCTGGAGCAATTGGGAGACGAACCAGACCTACTTCGGCACCAAGCGCCAGTACAAGATCAACGACCAGTTCACGCCGTACGCAGGCCTGATCTACGACATCGACGAGACGTACACCGCCTACGCCAGCTATACCGAGATTTTCCAGCCGCAGAATGCGCGTTCGCCCAGCGGTTCCATTCTGCCGCCCATCGACGGCAAGAGTTACGAGATCGGCCTGAAGGCTTCCTACCTGGACGGTCTGCTGGACGCGGCCGTGTCACTGTACCAGACGCGTCAGAACAACCTGGCCCAGGCCATTCCCGGCGTATCGGTGATAGGCATGCCTGGCACGCAGGCCTATCGCGCGGCATCTGGCGCCAAGGTCGAAGGCATCGAACTGGAAACCACCGGGCAGATCATGCCCAACTGGAACATCGCGGCCAGCTACACGCACTTCACCGCCAAGGACGCCGACGGCAAGGCCATCAACACCAGCCATCCGCGCAGCCTCTTCAAACTCTATAGCACCTATCGCCTGCCCGGTAACCTGAACCGCCTGACAGTAGGCGGCGGCATGGACTGGCAGAGCCGCATGTACCAGTCCGCCCCCAGCCCGCGCGGCAACGTGGAGGTCCAGCAAGGGAGCTACATGCTCGTGAACCTGATGGCGCGGTACGAGTTCAGCAAGCAAGTCTCGGCCACGCTCAACGTGAACAACCTGTTCGACAAGAAGTACTACGACCAGATCGGCTTTTTCAGCCAGGGTTGGTGGGGGGCGCCGCGCAACGTTATGCTGACGCTCCGGGCGCAGTACTGATCGGGGAATCCGCCGGCACGCCGCCCTGCCTGCCGGCCGCAGCATCCGACGTCGAATTGTGGATCGGCGGCAGCATAACCGACTACGGACCAGAGGGCTTTACCTCCACCGCCAGGTACTACGCGAAGAAAGAGTCCTTGTTGATTGCCATCTTCATACCCAAGGCAATGGCAGCGGCCTCTCCGCAGGAGCGTCCGGACCAGGTCGTGCAGGGCTGGCTGGCTGAGGGCTTCAGTGCCGTCAAGCTCCCCCGCGGCGCCCAGAAGCTGCCTCTTCCGCTTATTGCGGAGACGGTCCGCTCTTCCTTGGGCATCGTCCGGTAGTGACCGGAACGGCCGTGAAATGAAAAAGCCCGCCTGAGCGGGCTTTTCCCTGCAAGGCCGGCGCCTCAGAGCATGTGCGCCAGGAACTCGCGGCTGCGCGCCTCGCGCGGCGCGCGGAAGAAGTCGGCCGAGGGCGCTTCCTCGATGATGCGGCCCTCGTCCATGAAAATGACCCGGTGCGCGACTTCGCGCGCGAAGCCCATTTCATGGGTGACGACCAACATGGTCATGCGCTCGTCGGCCAACTGCTTCATGGTGCGCAGGACTTCGCCCGTCAGTTCGGGGTCCAGCGCCGAGGTGGGCTCGTCGAACAACATGATGTCGGGCTCCATGGCCAGCGCGCGGGCGATCGCCACCCGCTGCTTCTGGCCGCCGGACAGGCGCGTCGGATAGTTGTCGCGCTTGTTCAGCAAGCCGACCTTGCGCAGCAGTTCCTCCGCCTTGGGAATGATCTGCGCGCGCGTCATGCCCTTCACGGTGACCGGCGCTTCGATGATGTTCTGCAGCACGGTCATGTGCGGGAACAGGTTGAACGACTGGAACACCATGCCCATTTTGCGGCAGATGCGGCGCACGTCCGCGTCGCTGGCGTACTGGCTGCGCCCGCCGGCCACGGCCCGGGCCATGGCTTCGCCTTCGATCTCGATGCTGCCTTCGTCTATGGTTTCCAGGTGGTTCAGGCAACGCAGGAAGGTGCTCTTGCCGGAACCGGACGGTCCGATCACGGCGACCACTTCGCCTTGGCCCAGGGTAAGAGAAACCCGGTCCAGCACGCGGTTGGAGCCGAACGACTTGATGATGTCGCGCGCCTCGATCATGACGGGTCGCGTGGACGGGGAATTACTGGTCATATTTGGCATAGCGCTTTTCCATATGCTGGAAGAACCACGTCAGGACCAGCGTCATGATGAGATAGAAGGCAGCGGCGACCAGGAACGGCGTGGTCGTGAAATCACGCTGCACGATGCCGCGCGCCGTGCGCAGGATGTCGTTGAGCGCCAGCACGTAAATGAGCGACGTATCCTTGACCAGGGTGATGGTCTCGTTGCTCATGGGCGGCAGTACCCGCTGCACCATCTGCGGCAGCACGATGCGGCGCAGGGTCTGCAGATAGGTCATGCCCAGGACCTTGCTGCCTTCGTATTGGCCACGATCCACCGACTGGATGCCCGCGCGGAAGATCTCGGCGAAATAGGCGGCATAGTTCAGCGCGAAAGCCACTACGGCTGCCGGGAAATCCGGCAGGCGCACGCCGATGACGGGCACGAATGGCAGCGCAAAGTAGATGAACAGCATCTGCAGCATCAACGGCGTGCCGCGCATGAGCCAGATGTAGCCGTTGACCAGATTGCTCGCCAGCCGCCATTTCGAGATCCGTACCAGCGCCAGCACCAACCCCAGCGGGACCGCCAGCGCCAGCGTGATGAAAAACAGCGTCAAGGTGACTTTTGCGCCTTGCGCCAAGGGTCCCAATAGGGAGAGTACGTAGTCCATGCGGAGGGTTCGCGCCGTCAGGGCCTGCAAGAGGCGCCAAGGCAAGATCGATTCATGAGTAAGCCCGCCTGGCGCGTCGGCGACTCGGCGGGCTGCGGAATACAGGGCCGGGCGCCCGGGCCGGCCGGCCGCGGGCGCCGCTGCCTCCTTACTTGATGATGTTGGCGCCGAACCACTGGGTGGCGATGCGGCCGGCGGTGCCGTCCTGCTTCATCGAATCCAGGGTCTTGTCCAGCTTGCCCAGCAGTTCGGTGTCGTCCTTGCGCACGCCGACGCCGTAGTCTTCCGTGCCGAAGTTCTCGTCCAGCACGCGGTATTCACCGGCGCGCTTGCTGATCAGGTAACGGCCCACCACTTCGTCCACGACGATGGCGTCCAGGCGGCCGGCGGCCAGGTCCATCAGCGCGGTGACGTTGTCCCCGAACTTCTTGACTTCCTTGATCTGGGCCGCGACCGGATCCTTGGCAATGGCGTCGGTGGCGCTGCTGCCGTCCTGGGCGCCCACGACCTTGCCGGCCAGATCCGCCTTGGCCTTCACGGGCGATTCCGTGCCCACGATGATGATCTGGTGGTTGGCCATGTAGGGCGCGGTGAAGCTGATGTTCTTCTTGCGCTCTTCGGTGATGGTCAGGCCGTTCCACAGCACGTCGACGCGCTTGCCGTTGAGCTCGGCTTCCTTGGCGCTCCAGTCGATGGGCTTGAATTCCACTTCCAGGCCCAGGCGCTTGCTGGCTTCCTTGGCCATATCGATGTCAAAACCGACGATCTGGTTGTTCGCGTCGCGGAAACCCATGGGCGGGAAGTTGTCGTCCAGGCCGACCACGACCTTCTTGGCGGCGGCAGGCGCCTGCGCGCCGGCGGCGGCGGGCGCATTGTCGCTGGGGCCGCAGGCGGTCAGCAGCGCGGTTGCGGAAGCGAGGAGTACAGCTGTCAGTTTTTTCATCGTTATGGATGCGCCGGGCGCAGAATAAAGAATGCCGGAATGGCCAGTCAAAAAGCCGCGAGCCGGTATTTTAGCGCCCCTGCCGGCACGGGGCATGGGCTGGGGGCCGCGCCCCGCTATTGCGCCGGGTGGAAACGCTCCAGCAGGCGCAGGAACAGTTCCACGGCGCGCGATCCCGGGCGCGACGCCTCGGTAATCGCGCAAATGGTGTTTTCGTAGATGGGCCCGCCCGGCAGACGCGTCAGGGCATGGCGGCGCGAGACGGAATCGGCATAGTGCGCAGGCAGCAAACCCACGCAATGGCCGGACGAGACCAGCATGGCGATGGCCTCCAGCCCGGTGGCCTCCGGCCCGCGCGCGAATCCATAGGCGCCCAGCGCGTCGTGCACGAAGGGGTGCGACCGGTATATCAAGGGCAGATCCCGGGCCTGGCGCACGCTGCCGCGCGCCACGAAGATCTCGTGCCGTTCGATGAAAAGCCGCTGGTAGTTGAAACCGCTTTCGCGCCGGTACATGCCCCGGATGGCGACCTGCACCCGGCGCTCGCGCAGCGCCTGGTCCAGCTCGTTGAAGGTCATGACGGTCAGTTCCACCTTCACGTCGGGCGCCTCTGCCCGCATGGCCGCCAGCGCCTCGGGGATATGGCAGTCGGCGTCCGTGATGACGTGCTCGACCATGCCGATGGACAAGGTGCCTGACAACACCCCCCGGATCGCGTCAATCTCGGGGCGGATCCGCTCCAGCGATTTCAACGCGTCGCGCGCCAGTTCAAGCGCCACCTTGCCCGCCTGGGTAAGTTCGAAGCCCGAGGGGCCGCGGTCGCAGAGCCGCACCCCCAGGGTTTCCTCGACCTCGCGCACATGTCGGCTGATGGACGCCTTGGACATATGCAGCTGTTTTTCCGCGGCAGCGAAGCCGTTGGCCTGGGCCACGGCGCAGAAGATGCGCAGGGAACGCAGATCGCGCTCGGTGAACGCTGGACGGGACACAGTGCTCGCTCTTGAAAGGTATCGTTTTTTGAAACCATACCACTAAAAAAATCATTTTTCACAACCCAACCCGACGGATACAGTGGGTCCAGCACTGGCGCCAAGGGGCGTAGACCCCGGCCGCTCCGTCAGCGCAGACCTGCCGGCCCAGTGCGGGAACCATGACGATATACAAGGGAAAAATCATGCAGAACCTGTCCAGAAGGCGTTTTGTCGCGACCACGCTCGCAGCCGGAGCCGCGTTGGCCCTGCCCTCGCTGTCATTCGCCGAAGGCGGATCGCTGGCCGACATCAAGAAGCGCGGCAAGCTGACCGTAGGCACCGAGGCCGCCTACGAACCGTTCGAGTTCGTCGAGAACGGCAAGGTCGTGGGTTATGGCCACGATGTGCTCCAACTCATGGCGGCCAAGCTCGGCGTCGAGCTGGAACAGATGAACCTGCCATTCCAGGGCCTGTTGCCCGGGCTGATGTCACGCAAGTTCGACTTCGTCGCCACCAGCGTGGGCATTACCCCCGAACGCGCCCGGCGCTTCGCCTTCACGCAGCCCGTGGGCGTGGTCCGTTCGGTGTTGATGGTGCGGGTGGACGATGCCTCCATCAAGCAGGACATGGACATCGCCGGCAAGATCATCGGCACGCAGATGGGATCGTCCTCCCAGCCGGTGGCCGAAGAGTTCGAAAAGCGCTTGAAAGAGAAGAACGGCAAGGGCTACGCCGACACCAAGCTGTTCCAGGCGTATCCCGACGTTTCCAACGCGCTGGCCAACAAGACCGTGGACGTAGCGCTGATGCCTTCGAACATTGCAGCCGTCCAGATGCGCAAGCAGCCGGGCGCCTTCCGCATCGCCGGGGAAATCGGCCAGGCCAAGCTGCTGGCCTGGGTGGCCAATCCCAAGGACCTGGAGATCCGCCAGTTCATCAATGACACCTTTGACGAACTGCGCGCCAGCAACCAATTGCTGGAACTGCAGAAGAAGTGGTTCGGCGCCCCCATGGATACGCCGCGCACAAACTACCTGCCTGACGGCGCCATCTAGGCGGACCTCCCATGCTGGAATGGTTGAATCAGAACGGCGCCCTCGCGCCGTTCCTGCACGGTGTCGTCTCGGGCACGGCGATCACCCTGGCGGCGTCGGTGGCGGCATTCGCCATCGGGATCGGCCTGGGTGTCGCGCTGCTGCTGGCGCGCCTGTCTCCCTACGCGGCATTGCGGGGGCTGGTCATGCTCTGGGTCAGCGCCATACGCGGCACGCCCGCGCTCATCCATATGCTGATCGCCTATTACGTGGTGCCGCCCTTGCTGGGTATCTCCGTGTCGCCGCTTGCGGCCGGGATCGGGGCGCTGGCCTGTAACACCAGCGCCTACATCGTGGAGATCCTGCGAGGGGCGCTGGGCACGCTGTCGCCCGGCCAGGTGGCGGCCGCCCGCGCCCTGGGCATGCGCAGCCGGCAGATCTGGCGGCACGTGCTGCTGCCGCAGGTGTTCTACCGCGCCATCCCGCCGCTGACGAGCGAACTCACCATTTTGCTCAAGGCATCGTCCCTGATGTCCATCATCGCGGTTCCGGAACTGGCCACCGTCGCGCGCAACGCCACCCTGCAAAGCGATCTGCCGCTGCAAGTGTTCACGGTCACCGCCGCCGTGTACTTCATCATTCTTTTCTGCCTGTCGGCCGCCTCGCGCCTGTGCGAGCGCCGCGTGTCGAGGATGCTGCCCAATGCCCATTGATTTCTCACTCGTCGGGCAGTCCTTGCCGGTCCTGCTCAAGGGCTTGCGGATCACGGCCCTGGTCAGCCTCATCGGCATTCCCCTGGGCATCCTGATCGGCACGATCGCGGCGTATGCAGCGCAATCCCGCACGCTGCTGCGGCCCGTGGCGCTGGCCTACGTGGAACTGGTGCGCAACATTCCGTACCTGATCCTCGTCTACCTGTCGTTCTTCGGGCTGCCCAAGCTGGGGGTTCCGGCCACCGCCATGTCGGTCGCCATCGGTTGCACCGCCTTCTACACAGGCGGCTATTTCTGCGAAGTGCTGCGCGCCGCGCTCAAGAGCGTGCCACGGGGCCAAAGCAGCGCGGCCCTGTCCC
>Ga0182740_1002616_pt1 | contig 10807 bp, 11 predicted proteins | sample eDN5th37CKraftBY_FD_128872 | JGI IMG/M metagenome (GOLD analysis project Ga0182740, IMG submission 128872) | Enriched backyard soil microbial communities from Emeryville, California, USA - eDNA 5th pass 37_C Kraft BY (version 2) (version 2) | ecosystem: Environmental > Terrestrial > Soil >...
CGCGATCATGGCTGGCGCGGGCGTTTATGGCCTGAGGGCAAATTGGGCAGACCTGAGCACCGTGGGCGCGAGCGTCGGCTGCGCGGCGATCGCACTGGGCATTCTCGCCATCTTCGGCTCGGGTTGGCGCCTGTCCCGTTCGTTGCTGGATCCCATGGTGGATGCCGCCAACATGGCGCGCCAGGTCGCTGCAGGGAACCTGACCACTCAGATCGTGGCGGATTCCGACGATGAAATCGGGAGCCTGAAGTTCTCGCTGGAAGTCATGCGCAAGAGCTTGATCGGCATCGCGCAGGACGTGTATCGCGGCATCGAAGGAACAACTCATGCCGCAGCGCATATTGCGCGTGGCAATCAGGAACTTGCGGGCCGCACAGAAGGCCAAGCGGCATCGCTGCAACAGACTGCGGCCAGTATGGAGCAGTTGACCTCTACAGTGCGGCAGAACGCGGACAATGCGCGTCAGGCCAACCAGTTGGCCGCCAGCAGCATGGACGTGGCGCGCCGGGGCGGTGTCGCTGTGGGTCAGGTCGTAAACACCATGCACGGCATTTCCGACAGCTCGCGCAAAATTGCCGACATCGTAAGCATCATCGAAGGCATCGCTTTCCAGACCAATATTCTCGCCCTCAATGCCGCGGTCGAGGCCGCCCGGGCCGGGGAATCCGGCAAGGGCTTTGCGGTGGTGGCGGGCGAGGTGCGCAGCCTGGCGCAGAAGAGCGCCCAGGCGGCCAAGGAGATCAAGGGCTTGATCGAGGACTCCGTGGAGCGTGTCACCGAAGGGTCCCAACAGGCCGAGCAAGCCGGCGCCACGATGCAGGATATCGTCGCCGCGGTACACCGCGTGACCGACATCATCGGCGAGATCTCCCAGGCGTCGCAGGAGCAGTCCAGCGGTATCGAGCAGGTGGATACGGCGGTGTCGCAGATGGACGTAATGACGGTGCAGAATACCGCGCTGGTCCAGGATCTTGGTGGTGCGGTGATGCAGTTGGGCAATCAATCCAGCGCCTTGCGCGAGACTATCCGCGTTTTCCGTCTTACCGGGCAGCCGTAGAAAGGGTGTATGCGTGGCGATGTCAGGCACCCTCGGGATGCCTGCATTGCTTTGCGGCCGTTGCCCTGGACTTATTTTCCCGCCAGGGCGTCCGCGACGCGGCTCATGGCGGTAAGGCCTGACTCGAACAGCGATTCCAGGAAGGGGCCGGAATGAGGCAGCACGACGGCCAGAATCGTGACGCCCACGATAAGTGTCACCGGGAAACCGATCGAGAACACGGAAAGCTGTTGTGCCGCACGGTTAAGGATGCCCATGGCCAGGTTGATCGTGAGCAGCGCGCATATCAGCGGCAGCGCCAGCAGCAAACCCGATACGAAGACGGTCTTGCCCCATTCCACCACCACGCCCCAACCGTTCTGATGCAATTGGATCATTGCGACGGGCAGCGTGTCGAACGAGCGGACCAGCGCGGCAAGCACCAGCAGATGGCCGTCCAATGCCAGAAAAGTCAGCATTGCGATGATATTGAACAGACGGGACAGCACCGCGGTATTGGCGCCCGAGCTGGGGTCGAAGAACGAGGCGAACGACAGGCCCATTTGCAGGCCCACGAATTCGCCGGCGGTCTGGACGGCGGCGAAGACCAAACGCATTGTGAAGCCCATTGCGATGCCGATGAGCACCTGCTGCATTACCATCCACAAGCCCGTAAACGAGCCGGGCGCGATCGGGGGGACCGGGTCCAGCGCGGGGCTGATGGCTACCGCCAGGACAAAGGAAAGGCCGACCTTGACCTTGACTGGAATCAGCGATTCGGAGAAGAGCGGCGCCGTGGCCACCAGCGCCAGGATGCGCACGAACGGCCAGAGAAACTGGCCGATCCAGCCGTTGAGCTGTTCGAGCGTAAAGGCGATCATGGGGGAGGGTCCAGCGTCCGGCGGCGGCCGCCGCTCAGGACACCAGCATGGGGATCTGGCCGATCAGCTGCCGGATGTAGTCGACCATGATGCCGATGAGCCAGGGGCCGAGCAGCACCAGCACGCCGCACATGGCCAGCAGCTTCGGAATGAACGACAGCGTCATTTCGTTGATCTGCGTGGCGGCCTGAAAAATGCTGATGACCAAGCCTACCACCAACGTGATGAGCAACAGCGGCCCGGCCATCGCCAGGACGATCTTCATCGCCTGGTAGGTCATGGTCATGACGGTTTCGGCGGTCATGGCGATTCTCCTCCAGGAATTATTGGTAGAAGCTCTGGGCCAGCGAGCCCATAAGCAGATTCCAGCCATCGGCCAGCACGAAAAGCATGAGCTTGAAGGGCAGGGCTACCGTAACCGGCGGAACCATCATCATGCCCAACGCCATCAGCACGCTGGCGACCACCAGGTCGATGATGAGGAAGGGGATGAAAATGGTGAAGCCGATCTGGAAAGCGGTTTTGAGTTCGCTGGTGATGAAGGCCGGCACCAGGATGCGCAGCGGCACCTGGGAGGGGTCTTCCAGAGCCGGCTGTTTGGCCAGGTTGGCGAACAGTGACAGATCGTTCTCGCGCGTCTGGTGCAGCATGAAAGTGCGCAGAGGCCCCGCGGCGCGTTCCACGGCGGTTTCGAACTGGATGGTGCCTTCGGACAGCGGCTTGTAGGCGTCGGCGTAGATCTTGTCGAACACCGGCGACATCGTATAGAAGGTCAGGAACAGCGCCAGGCCGATCAGCACGTGATTGGGCGGCGACATGGCCGTTCCCATGGCGTTGCGCAGCAGACCTAGCACGATGATGATGCGGGTGAAGCCGGTCATCATCAGCAACGCGGCGGGCAGGAACGACAGCGACGTCATCAGCAGCAGGGTCTGCATGCTGAGCGAATAGGTTTCGGAGCCGTTCGGACCGGGTGTCGCGGTCAGGGCTGGCAAGGTGGCCTGGGCGACGACACCTGCGGGGAACAAGGCCAGCCCCAGCAGGGCAGCGGCGCCGAGCAGGCGCAGCGCGCCGGACCGGGCGCGGACGGGTGTCGTGCTTGTGGGCAAACTCATGGGTGTCGCTTGGAGGGCGCTGCGCCGCTAGCGGCGCTTGAGCGCCTGGCCCAGCTTGGCCGCGAAGGCGGCGGCGGGCAAGGTCGAAGCCTCCGGCAGTTGGCCGGCGGGCAGGGTATGCAGAGTGTTGAGCTGGTTCGGGCTGACGCCCACCACCAGCCAGGTGTTTTCGACTTCCACCACGACGATGCTCTGGCGCGGGCCGATAGGCAGGCTGGCCACCTGCCGCAGCAGATGACCGCCGCCGCGTTGCGTCAGCCCCGCGCGGCGAGCCAGCCAGGCCGCGGCCAGAATGGCGGCCAGGACCAGGACCAGGCCAACGATGACGCGCAGGAGGGCGGACTCGTTCATGGCGCTTGCATCAGCGGCGGTTGTTCAAGCGGTTGATCCGCTCGGAAGGCGTGATGATGTCCGTCAGACGGATGCCATACTTGTCTTCCACGACCACGACCTCGCCCTGCGCGATCAGGTAGCCGTTGACGAAAATGTCCATCGGCTCACCCGCCAGACCGTCGAGTTCGACCACGGAACCTTGGCCCAGCTGGAGCAGGTTCTTGATGGTCAGGCGGGTGCGGCCCAGTTCAACCGTCAACTGGACGGGCACGTCCATGATCAGGTCGATGTCGGCGCCGGCTCCGCCTGCCGTGCCAGCCAGGGGCTTGAACACGGACTGGGCCGCAGGTTGGGCGGCGGGGGCGGCGGATGGGGCAGGCGCTGGCGCGGGAGCGGCGGGCTCGGCGGCGGGGGAGGCCGCGGCTGTCTGCTCAGCCATGGCGGCGGCCCAGTCATCCTGGGGTTTCAGGCCATCGGCCTGGGTGGGCGGATTGGCGCGGGATTGTTCGGCGAGCGCGTCGGCCCAGTCGTCGGCCGGGGACGAGCCGGTACCAGGCTCGTTCTTGTCAGTCATGGTCAGAGGCCTCGTTGGATTCTGTATCGTGGGTAAACATGTTCTGTACGCGCAGGGCGTACTGGCCGTTGAAGACGCCGTAGCCGCACTCCATCAGCGGCACGCCGTCCACACTGGCAATTATGGTTTCGGGTACGGTCACGGGCAGGACGTCGCCCACCTTCAGGCGCATCAGCTCGCGGATGGAAGAAGGAATGCGGGCAAACTCCGCCACCACGTCGATGTCGGCGCTGCGGACCTGGCGGGAGAGCTGCTGCGCCCAACGCTGGTCCACCTCTTCAAGCGTGGTCTCTTGCAGCGGACGCGTCAGCAGGTCGCGCACCGGCTCGATCATGGAGTAGGGCAGGCAGATATTCAGGTCGCCGCCGGTCGCGCCGAACTCGATGTGGAAGGAGGTGACGACCACCACTTCATTGTTGCCGGTGATACTGGCGAACTTGGTGTGCATCTCCGAGCGCACGTACTCGAATTCGATCGGATAGACGGGATCCCAGGATTTGCCGTAGCTTTCCAGGGTCAGATTCAGCAGGCGCCGGATGATGCGCTGCTCGGTCGTGGTGAAGTCGCGGCCCTCGACGCGCGTATGGTAACGGCCATCGCCACCGAACAGGCTGTCGATGACCAGGAACACCAGGTTCGGGTCAAAGGTAAAGAGGGCCGTACCGCGCAAGGGCTTCATCTGAATCATGTTCAGATTGCTCGGCACCGGCAGGTTGCGTTCGAAGTCCGCGTACTTCTGGATCTTGATCGAGCCCACCGTGATGTCGGCGCTGCGGCGCATGAAATTCAAGAGCACGTTGCGCATGTGGCGCGCGAAGCGCTCGTTGATCAGCTCCAGCGTCTGCATGCGGCGCCGCACGACTCGGTCCGGAGAACTCAGGTCGTAGGCGCGGGCGCCGGCGTTCTGGTCCGCGCCTGCTGCTTTGCTGTCGCTTTCGCCGGTGACGCCCGCCAGCAGCGCATCAACCTCGTCCTGCGAAAGAAATGCCTCGTAGGCCATGCTTATTGCACCACGAACGCCGTGTACAGTACGTCGGTGACATACTGGCCGTCCGGCAGGGGCGAGAACGGGCGATTGACGGCCTGCTTGATGGCGGCGGCCATTTCGGTCTTGCCCTGCTGCGTCTGCACGCCGGTAGGCGACTGCGAAGACAGAACCATCAGGATCCGGCTGCGCACTTCAGGCATGTACTTTTCAAGACGCGTGCGGGTTTGCTCATCGCTGACGCGCAGCGTCAGGCCCACGTGCATGATCCGCTCGGTATCCGGGTTCTGCAAAGTGACAGTGAAGGGCTCGATCGGTACGAAGATGGGGGCAGGCACGGCTACCGGGCCAGCAGGAGGCGCGACGAACGTGGTGGGAGTTGCTTGAGGGCCTTGTCCCGCCTGGTCGGGTTGTCCAGGCACACCAGGCTGGCCCGCTTGGCCGGGCGGTACTTGGCCGACGCCGAGCTGCACGGGCGCGCCGCCTTGCTGCGGCTGCATGCGTTGGGTAATGAACCAGGTTGCGCCGGCGCTGGCCGCGGCAACGATGAGCAGGACCAGGATCGCCAGCAAGGGACGAAGAATGCGGCCCATGCCGGAGCGGTTGGAGGCTGCGCGCGCAGGCATGGGTGAAGGTTTGGAAGTCGCCATCTCGGTGTCGATGCGTGTTTTGCCGCTGATGAAAACGGGTTCTTAGTGGATGAGAGCATTCTGCCCCAAATGCCGCCCCCGCTTGGAGGCGAAAAACAGGGCGAAAGCCGCGTATCTCAAGCTATTGCTGCACCGCCCGCAGCCGTGGCCGCGGACAATGCGCATGTTTGTCAGGCGAAGGTGTCCACCAGTGCATTGGCGTTGCGCGCAACCGCCACGGTGGCGGGTGCTTCGGCGACGTTGTCGGCGCCTGCCTGACCTCCGCCGGCATGGCGCTGCGATCCGCCGCCATGCTGTTGTGCGAATTCCTGCTGGGCGGCCTGCTCGCCGACACTGGTCTGGCCCAGGGAAATGCCGGCCTGGGCCAGCGCCTGTTGCAGCTGCGGGATCGCGGTTTCAATCGCCTGGCGTACCGAGGCGTGGGCGGACACAAAGGAGGCGCTGGCCACGCCGTCCGACAGATTCAGGCTGACTCGCAACGGGCCCAGGTCTGGCGGGTCCAGGCGCAGTTCGGCGGTTTGCATGCCTTGACGCGCACTGTGGCTCATCATTACGACCTGCTGACCGAGTTCGGTACCCCAATGCGTTCCGCCAACAGGGGTGGCGACCTGCAGAACCACCGGCACGACAGGCGCGGCGATGGCAGCCTGGTTTGCCGCGGGAACGGCGACCGCGCGCTGGCCGGCGGCGGCCAGCGCCTGGGCCAGATTGTCTTGGACGGAGCCGCCATGTTGCTGCGCCTGGAATTGTTGTTCGGCGTTGATCAGGGCGTGGGCGGTCGCCTCGTCGGCATGCTCAGGCAAGGCGGGCTGGCCCGATTCTGCCCGCGCATCTTGTGCGGGGCGGGGAAGTGCGGCTTCGGCGGTGAGGCGCGGCGTTGCGGTCTTGGCAGGGGCAGTGGGAGCCGGAGCCGGCGCCTGTGCGAGTGCGGTGTTGCCAGGCTTGGCGGCCGCGGTAATGACCGGCACGGCAATTTCCGCGTCGCGGGCAGCAAGCGCAGCGGCTGCTTCGGCCTGTGGCGCGGTCACGGCGCCGGCTCCTGCTGTCTGCGCACCGGAGGCTGCGGGAGCAAGGTCCGCAGCGTTCAGTGCGGCGGTCAGGACAGCGGCTCCGCTGCTCATCGCGGCTGCGGCAACCGCGGCGTTGCCACGTGCGATCTGAACCTGTTCGGCGGCCTGGGCGGCAATTTCCAGGGCTTGCTGCGGCAAGGCGGCATTGGGCTGCGCGGCTGCGACAGCCAGGGCGCCGGCTTCTGCTTGTGCGGCGCTTTTCACTGCCTCGTCGATGCCATTAGCCGCGGCACCCTCGGCGCCGGCGGCGGGCTCGCCGGCATTCTTGCCGCCGGCAGGCGTCTTGGCGCCGTTCTTGGCCGGCCTCGAGTCGGCGGCCGGGTCGGGGCGCTGCTGCGCAGGACGTTGTTGGGCCAGCACGTCGGAGAAGGCGGGGCCTTTCTTGCTCGCGGATGAGGACTTGGCGCCGAGCGCATCGGTGATCGACGACGGCGCCGCGGGCGCGATCGAAGGCAAGGGCAGGGGAGCGTTCATCTGGGGCTTCCTGTGAGGTATTGCTTAGTGCATGCCGGCCCGGCGCTGGACCAGGCGGGCGGAATATTCGTCGTTGGCGCGCTGTTCGCGACGGGACTCCACAACGGCCTGGGCGCGCAGTTCGCGCTGCGCCAGGGCGTCGTAGGAGTTGAGTTTGCGCTTTTCCTGTTGCCAGTAGAGGCGGCCTTTCGCGAGGTTGTCGTCCGCTTGGCGCAACACGCCTTGTTGCTGGCTGATGGCGTCGTCCAGCGTGCTGATGAAGCGCTGGTAGTTATGGCAGTCGCTGGCCGACATGCCGGTGGTCATCGCCTGCTGCAGCCGTTCCAGGTAGTCCTGGCGGTAGTCGTGCAGCATGGACAACTGGCGTTCGGCATTGGTGCGTTCGGCGCTGAGCCTGCCAAGCAGGCGCGCGGCCTCATCGGTGCTCTCCTTGGCCAGGTTGATCAGCATGTCCAACGGCAATTGGCTAGGCATATGCATCCCTCAATTCAAAACTGGCGCGCAGCTGGCTGACGGCGGCTTCATAGCCGACGTTCTCGCCGATGTCCTGTTGCAGGAAGGCTTCCAGGCGCGGATAGCGGGCGATGGCATCGTCCAGCTGCGGGTCATTGCCCGCCGCGTAGGCGCCCACGGCGATCAGGTCACGGTTGCGCTGGTAGCGCGACAGGCTTTGCTTGAAGCGGCGTACCACGGCAAACTGTTCCGGCGTGATCAGCGAGGTCATTGCACGCGAGATCGATGCCTCGATGTCGATGGCGGGGTAATGGCCCGCTTCGGCCAAGTGGCGCGACAGAACGACGTGGCCGTCCAGGATGGCGCGCGCCGAGTCGGCGATGGGATCCTGCTGGTCATCGCCTTCGGCCAGCACGGTGTAGAACGCGGTGATGGAGCCCGCCTTGCCGGAAGGCCCGGGCGCGCCCATGCCGGCACGCTCGACCAGGGTGGGCAGCTTGGCGAAGACCGATGGCGGATAGCCTTTGGTCGCGGGCGGCTCGCCGATGGCCAGCGCGATTTCACGTTGCGCCATGGCGTAGCGGGTAAGCGAGTCCATGATGAGCAGCACGTCCAGGCCCTGGTCGCGGAAGTGCTCGGCGAGTCGCGTCGCGTAGGCGGCGCCTTGCAGGCGCAGCAGCGCGGAGACGTCGGCGGGCGCGGCTACCACGACCGAGCGCGCCAGACCCTCGGGGCCGAGGTTGTGCTCTATGAATTCCTTGACTTCCCGGCCGCGTTCGCCGATGAGGCCGACGACGATGACGTCGGCCTTGGTATAGCGGGCCATCATGCCCAGCAGCACGCTCTTTCCCACGCCGGAACCGGCGAACAGGCCCATGCGCTGGCCGCGGCCGACGGTCAACAGGCCGTTGATGGCGCGCACGCCCGTGTCCAGCACCGTATCGATGGGCGCGCGAGACAGGGGATTGATCGGCTGGGCGGACAGGGGAGCGAGGTCGGCGCCCGTGAGCGGCCCCAATCCGTCAAGCGGGCGTCCGGCGCCATCCAGCACCCGGCCCAACAAGGCATTGCCCACCGGCAGGTGGCGGCCCAGCTGCGGTTTGGCGTTGCCGTTCAATTCGGCTTTGCGCGGCAGCGGAATCTGGCGTTGGACGGGCGGTTCGCCCGGTACGACGCGAGCGCCGGGTGGCAGGCCTGAGATATCGGCCTGGGGCATCAGATAGAGCGTATGGCCGTCGAAGCCCACGACTTCGGCATCCGCCCAATGATCATGGCCGCGTGCGATCTCGATGCGGGCCGCAGCGCCCACGGGCAGGCGCAGGCCGGTGGCATGCAGCACGAGGCCGGTTGCGCGGGTGATCTTGCCGCTGACCAACCAGGGATCGGTGGACGCCGCGCGGATCGAACCGATCTGCAACTGCGTCTGCCAACGGTCGATGACCGGAACGGCGGCAGCGTTTGCGGTTGCCTGGCCGGGCAGGGTGGAAGCCGGATTGGCGCTCACACCGGTTCCTCCCAGGAGACGTTGCGTCCCAGCGAAGCCGCTACCCGGCGCCAGCGTGTCTGCAAGGTGGCGTCGATGTCACCGAAAGGTGTTTCGGCGCGGCAGCCGCCACGTGCGATGGACTCGTCTGCCAGGACGCGCCAATGGCCTTCCTTGAGTTCGTCCGCCAGATGCAGGCGGATGAGTTCGATGTCCGCGGGATTTGCCCACAGGCGCATCTGGCCGCCAGCGGTCGGATTGATGTGCAGGACTTCGCGCACGGCGCTGACTACCGTGTCAGGCTGTTCGGCAAGGGTGGTGCGCACGACTTGCTGGGCGATGTCCAGAGCCAGCGTGAGCAGGCCCTGACCCATTTTTTCCTCGAGCGACGCGAGCGACGTGGCGCAAGCCTCGACCAGCGCATGGAGGTGCTGTGCTTCCGCCGCGCCCAGTTCCCGGGCCTGGGCCAAACCTTCCGCATAGCCTTGCTCGCGGCCCGCGGCGAGGCCGGCTTCGTAGCCCGCCTGCTGGCCGGCTTCCAGGCCGGCGGCATGGCCCAGCGCGTGACCTTCCTCGCGGCCTTCGGCAAGCGCCTGCGCACGCAGCTGGGCCAAGACCACCTCGGGGTCCGGACCCGGGTCGGGCTCGGGCTCGGGTTCCACCTCGACGGGCGCGGGCTCGTCGAACGACAGCATCTGCCAGCGCCGCCAGGCGGCGCTGCGCGAGATGAGCGTCGTGGCCCCGCTGTCCATCTCAGACATACGTGTCGTCCCCCTGGTTGCCCAGGACGATCTGGCCGCTTTCCGCCAGACGGCGGGCGATCTGCAGGATCTTCTTCTGCTCGGTCTCGACCTTCGACATGCGGATGGGACCTTGCGCATCCAGGTCTTCGCGCAGCATTTCGGCGGCACGGCTGGACATGTTGCGCAGGAACTTGGCGCGCAGCTCTTCCGGAGCGCCCTTGAGCGCGACCATGAGCGTGTCGTTGTCGATTTCCTTGAGGATGAGCTGAATGGCGCGGTCCTCGACGTCCAGCAGGTTGTCGAACACGAACATCTCGTCGATGATCTTCTGCGCCAGATCGTTGTCGCGTTCGCGCAGGCTGGCGACGACGGTCTCTTCCTGGGCGGAGTTCATCATGTTCAGGATCTCCGCCGCCGTGCGCACGCCGCCCATCTTGCTGCGTTTGGCGCCCTGGCCGGCCAGGACCGAATTCAGCACCTCGGTGAGTTCGGACAGCGCCGCGGGCTGCACGCCGCCGAAGGTGGCGATGCGCAGCATTACGTCGTTGCGCAGGCGATCCGTCAGGAGCGCCAGCACGCCGGCAGCGCGGTCCCGCTCCAGATGAACCAGGATGGTGGCGATGATCTGCGGATGTTCGTCGCCGATCAGTTCGGCCACGGTGTTCGGATCCAGCCAGTTCAGCGCGTCGATGCCGCTGCCGCCTTCGCCGGCTTCCAGGATGTCTTCGATCAAGCCTGCTGCGCGGTCGCTGCCCAGGGCCTTGGTCAGCACCGTGCGGATGTAGTCGTCCGAGCCCAGCGTGACGGCCATGAACTGGTCGGCTTCCTGGCGGAATTCTTCCAGTACCACCGCCACGTCGCTGCGCGTGACCTGTTTCAGGCTGGCCATGGCGGCGCCTACCTGCTGGACTTCACGCGCACTGAGGTACTTGAAGACCTCGGCCGCGGCGTCCTCGCCCAGCGACATCATCAAGACGGCGCTGCGCGTCATGCCGTCCAGCGGAGTGGAA
>Ga0182740_1002619_pt1 | contig 10795 bp, 8 predicted proteins | sample eDN5th37CKraftBY_FD_128872 | JGI IMG/M metagenome (GOLD analysis project Ga0182740, IMG submission 128872) | Enriched backyard soil microbial communities from Emeryville, California, USA - eDNA 5th pass 37_C Kraft BY (version 2) (version 2) | ecosystem: Environmental > Terrestrial > Soil >...
CAAAGCCCGAGGGCCCGGCACGGACGAACCGTACCGGGCCCTCGAAGGGTGCTGCGGGGAGCGAAGGCTCAGCGCTCGCGCTCGCCGCGGATGAACGCCTCGAGCTGCGCGCGACCCTCGGTGTCCTCCGTCTGCACGGGCGGGGACTTCATGAGGTAGGTCGACGCGGAGAGGATCGGGCCACCGACCCCGCGGTCCTTGGCGATCTTCGCGGCGCGGACCGCGTCGATGATGATGCCGGCCGAGTTGGGGGAGTCCCAGACCTCGAGCTTGTACTCCAGGTTCAGGGGCACCTCGCCGAACGCGCGGCCCTCGAGGCGGACGTACGCCCACTTGCGGTCGTCGAGCCACGCGACGTAGTCCGACGGGCCGATGTGGACGTTCTTGTCCTCCTTCTTGCCGGCCAGCGGGCCGGAGAGGTTGGAGGTGACGGCCTGGGTCTTCGAGATCTTCTTGGACTCGAGACGCTCGCGCTCGAGCATGTTCTTGAAGTCCATGTTGCCGCCGACGTTGAGCTGGTACGTGCGGTCCAGCACGACGCCGCGGTCCTCGAACAGGCGGGCCATCACGCGGTGCGTGATCGTGGCGCCGACCTGCGACTTGATGTCGTCGCCGACGATCGGGACGCCGGCGGCCTCGAACTTCGCGGCCCACTCGGGGTCGGACGCGATGAAGACGGGGAGGGCGTTGACGAAGGCGACGCCCGCGTCGATCGCGGCCTGCGCGTAGAACTTGTCGGCCTCCTCGGAGCCCACCGGGAGGTAGGAGACGAGCACGTCGACCTTGTTGTCCTTGAGGACCTGCACGACGTCGACCGGGGCCGCGTCGGACTCCTCGATGGTCAGGCTGTAGTACTTGCCGAGACCGTCGAGGGTCGGGCCACGCTGGACGGTCACGCCGGTCGGCGGGACGTCGGTGATCTTGATGGTGTTGTTCTCGGACGCGTTGATGGCGTCGGCGAGGTCGAAGCCGACCTTCTTCGCGTCGACGTCGAACGCGGCGACGAACTCGACGTCCGAGATGTGGTAGTCACCGAACTGGACGTGCATGAGGCCCGGGACGGTCGAGTCCGGGGCGGCGTCCTTGTAGAACTCGACGCCCTGAACCAGGGACGACGCGCAGTTGCCGACGCCTGCGATGGCGACGCGGATGGAGGACATCCTCGCTCCTTACCTTCTCAAGTGCCGGGGCGACGTTCGCCGTCGGCTTGCTGGGGGTGCCTGCGGACCGGGAGGCCCGGGGCGGCTCGTCAGTGCGGGTGCGACCGTCGGTCGCGTTCCGCGGTGATGAGCCCGTCCAGCCAGCGGACCTCGCGCTCGACCTGCTCGAGTCCGTGGCGCTGGAGCTCCCACGTGTACTCGTCCATGCGTGCGCGAGACCTGTTGGTGGACTCACGGACCGCCTCGAGCCTCTCGGTGAGCCGGGTGCGCCGGCCTTCGAGGATCCTCAGGCGGGTATCGGCGTCCGTCTGCCCGAAGAGGGCGAAGCGGACGTCGAAGTTCTCGTCCTCCCACGCGGCCGGTCCGGCCTGCGCGAGGAGGGTCTGCAGGTGCTCCTTGCCTTCTGCGGTCAGCTCGTAGACGATGCGGGAACGCTTTCCCGAGAGGGCGGGCGCGAGGTGCGCCGAGCCTGCCTCGGAGCTGTCGGTCCCGACGATCAGGCCCCGGGTCACGAGGGACTTCAGGGCCGGGTACAGCGAGCCGTACGAGAGGGCGCGGAACGACCCGAGCACGAGGTTGAGGCGCTTGCGCAGCTCGTACCCGTGCAGCGGGGACTCCTTGAGGAGGCCCAGGATCGCGGTCTCGAGCACGTCGGAACGGCTGCGCATCCGGGCACCTCCTTCAGGGAGTCAGAGTCGATGTATCGAGTTGATACATCGGGAGGTTACGTCGAGTCGATGCCTCGATGCAAGAACCGTTCGCGGCGTCGACCCTCGTGTGCGCTCGTCGTCGACCCTCGTGCGCGCTTGTGAAGGACCGGCGGACGGCCCGGGCAACTGTGGCGAAACATGCGCCGCGCCCGGCCGCTCACCCGCCCCCGGTGAGGCGCGACCGCCTATTCTTCCGAGGGGCGTGGCACGCGGTCGTCGACCGCGGGGGCCACGCCGACCCCTGTCCTGACCGTCCGACGAGAGGCTGAGCGTGAGCTCCGCAGGCGACGCGAACGGCGGCCTTCCCGGCCGGCCGAACTTCAGCAGCACCGGCGGTTCCGACGGCGCTGCGCGCGGTCCGGTCCCGCCTCCCCCCTCCATCCGCCCGACGACGACGCGCTCGTCCGCGCGTCCCGGCGCCACCTCCCGCGCGAGCGGATCAACGGGCGGCCGGACCGGTGCGGCGAGGGGGACGTCGTCGACGGCGAAGGCCGGGGCCGGTGCGGCCACCAGCCGCGCGGCGGTCAAGAAGGGCAACCCGCGCACCGGCTGGCGGCGCTACGTCAACTACCCGCGCTACCACGTCACGAGCTTCCGCCGGTGGCTGCCGTCGTGGCGGGTGGTGGTCGGGGCGTTCCTCGGCATCTTCGCGCTCGGTGTCGGCGTCGTCGTCGCGGCGTACGCGACCACGAAGGTCCCCACGGCCGGTGCCGCCTACACCAAGCTCCAGACCTCGACCGTCTACTACGCGGACGGCAAGACCGTCATCGGCAACCTGCGGTCGGCCTCGGCGGGCGACGACGCGTACTCCAACCAGAACCGCAAGATCGTCGCCCTCGCGGACCTCCCCGAGTACGTGAGCCAGGCGGTCGTGGCCTCCGAGGACCGGACGTTCTACAGCAACTCGGGCGTTGACCCCAAGGGCATCGCGCGCTCGCTCGTGACGAACCTCAGCACCGGCTCGCGCGCCGGTGGCTCGACCATCACGCAGCAGTACGTCGAGCGGTACTTCCAGGAGGGCTCGACCACCGACTACGTCGGCAAGTTCAAGGAGGCGCTCCTCGCGATCAAGGTCTCGAAGGAGACCCCCAAGGAGCAGGTCCTCCAGGACTACATGAACACGATCTACTTCGGTCGCGGCGCGTACGGGATCGAGACGGCCGCGGAGGCGTACTTCGGCACGACCGCCAAGAAGCTGACGCCCTCGCAGGCCGCGTTCCTCGCCGGGATCATCCCGTCGCCGTCCAACTGGGACCCGGCGAACGGCAGCAACGCCAAGGCGATCGCCACCAAGCGCTGGGAGCGGTGCGTCAACTTCATGGCCGAGGACGGCTACATCACGACGGCCGAGCGTGACAAGGCGCTCGAGGCCGGCCTTCCCAAGCTCAAGAAGAAGACCACCTCGAAGTCCCTCTCCGGTCAGCGCGGCTACCTCATCGACATGGTCCGCGCCGAGCTCACGAAGTCCGGCATGACGGACGAGCAGATGGACACCAAGGGCATGAAGATCGTCACGACGATCGACAAGTCCATGGAGGACGAGGCGGTCAAGCAGATCAAGGCGACCCCCAAGGACGCGTCCAAGTACATGGGGACCGGGCTCGCGACGGTCGACCCGTCCGACGGGTCGATCAAGGCGATCTACGGCGGCAAGGACTACCTCAAGAGCCAGTACAACGCGTCGGCGGCCGGCTTCAACGGCATGACCGGCGCCAAGGCGCAGGGCGGCTCGACCTTCAAGGCGTTCGCGCTCGCCGCGGGCCTGGAGGAGGGCTACTCGCTCGACCAGACGTTCGACGGCAGCAACAATCAGGTCATCGAAGGCTGGGGCACGAAGCCGCTCTCCAACTTCGAGGGCGAGGGCTTCGCCAACGAGACCCTGCGCCAGGGGCTCTACGACTCGGTGAACACGATCTTCGGGCACCTCAACGTCGAGATCGGACCGGCCAAGACCCAGGAGATGGCCCAGCGGCTCGGCATCAAGGACGTCGGGGACAACGCCGCCAACGTGCTGGGCACCGACTCGGTGTCCGCGCTCCAGATGGCGGAGGCGTACTCGGTGTTCGCGTCGGGTGGCCTCAAGACCACGGCGCACGTCATCAAGAAGGCGACTGACTCCGAGGGCGACGTCGTCTACCAGGGGCCGACCAAGCAGAAGCGCGTCCTCGATCAGGAGGTCGCGAACGGCGTCGTCTCGGCGATGCAGGACGTCCCCGTCAAGGGCACCGCGAAGCGGCTCCCGGGCACCTACCAGAACCCGGTGCAGTACGTCGGCCGACCGATCGCCGGCAAGACCGGTTCGTCGAACGACAACAAGGCCGCCTGGTTCGTCGGCTTCACCCCGCAGCTCGTGACCGCCGTGAGCAACTGGGAGTCCTCGAAGGACGGCAAGAAGGAAGTCTCGATCACGCCCTTCGGCGACTACCTGTGGAAGCAGTACGGGATCGGCGGCGGCACCTGGCCCACCGCGCTGTGGTCCTACTACATGAAGGCCGTCACCGAGGGCATGCCGGTCGAGCAGTTCCCCGAGTACGACCCGACCATGGCCACGTGGACGCCGACGGCGACGCAGACGCCCACGCAGACCGCGACCCAGGAGCCCACCGACGAGCCGACCCAGGACCAGGGTGTCCAGGTGCCGGGCGGGCTGGTCGGGCAGAGCCTCGCCGTCGCGCGGATGCAGCTGCGCGCCGTCGGGCTCAAGGTCAACGCGACCAAGCAGTACTCCGACAAGTACCCGCCGGACGTCGTCATGAGCGTGTCGCCGGGCGAGGGCTCGACGGTCAACCCCGGCACGACGGTCATGCTCGTGGTCTCCCAGGGGCCCGAGCCGAGCAAGACGACGACCGTGCCCGGCGGTCTCGTCGGACAGTCGGCCGCGGCCGCCCAGGCCGCGCTGCGGAACGCCGGCCTCAAGGCGCGGGTCCAGCAGGAGCAGAGCGACCAGCCCGCCGGCACGGTGATCCGCCTCGAGCCGGGCGAGGGCTCGACGGTCGACCAGGGCTCGACGGTCACCGTCGTCGTCTCGAAGGGTCCCGGCAACGGCGGCGGCAACGGTGGCGGGAACGGCGGGGGCACGGACCCGACGCCGGACCCGACCGACACCCCGGCGTCGGGGGCGGACGCCGAGAGCTGACCGACGGCGAGGGGGCGGATTTCCGGTCCGGCCCCTCGCCCCGGTACCCTGGAGCGTTGCCGTACGCCCACATCCGTGGGGACGGCCGGGATTCCCCGGCGTCGTGCACGGCAGACGCAGACCCTCCTGTCACGGAAGGACCGTGACCGTAAAGACCACAGGAGGTGGGTTCACACATGCGTCAGTACGAACTGATGGTCATCCTCGACCCCGACATCGAGGAGCGCACCGTTGCTCCGTCTCTCGACAAGTACCTCTCGGTCGTGACGACCGACGGTGGCTCGGTCGACAAGGTCGACATCTGGGGCCGTCGTCGTCTCTCCTACGACATCAAGAAGAAGTCCGAGGGCATCTACGCCGTCGTCGACTTCACCGCCACGCCGGCGACCGCCAAGGAGCTCGACCGCCAGCTCGGCCTCAACGAGGTCGTCCTGCGGACGAAGGTCCTGCGCACCGACGCCGACTGAGTCCGGAACCGAGACCGACGAGCCCTCGCGTTCCGTCGGATGAGGCCGGGTCCCGCACCCTCGCGGATGTGGGCGACACCTGGCAGCATCGCGGAAACGGGAACGACCGACCGAAGGAGCAGGCATGGCAGGCGAGACCATCATCACGGTGATCGGCAACCTCACGGGTGACCCCGAGCTGCGGTTCACGCCGTCGGGCGCCGCGGTCGCCAACTTCACCGTGGCGTCCACGCCGCGCACCTTCGACCGCCAGTCGAACGAGTGGAAGGACGGCGAGACGCTGTTCATGCGCTGCTCGATCTGGCGGGAGGCCGCGGAGAACATCGCCGAGTCCCTCACCAAGGGCACGCGCGTGATCGCCTCCGGTCGCCTCGTCCAGCGTTCCTACGAGACGCGTGAGGGCGAGAAGCGCACCGTCGTCGAGCTGCAGGTGGACGAGATCGGTCCGTCCCTGCGGTACGCCACGGCCAAGGTCACCCGCGCCTCGCGCGGCGGTGGCGGCGGTGGCTTCGGCGGCGGCCAGTCGTCCGGCGGTTTCGGATCCTCCTCCGGTGGGGCCCAGCAGGACGACCCGTGGGCGACCGCGGGCCCTGCGTCGTCGAGCTCGTTCTCGGACGAGCCGCCCTTCTAGCCCCACCGCACCCCCACACGAGAACCCCCGGCCCTCACGCGCCGAGCCGTCGCACCGGCGGCGCCCGGACGGACGGGAAGTACACGAAGGAGCAACACCATGGCGAAGCCTGTGGTGCGCAAGCCGAAGAAGAAGTCCAACCCGCTCAAGACCGCCAAGGTCGAGGCCGTCGACTACAAGGACGTCGCCCTCCTCCGCAAGTTCATCTCGGACCGCGGCAAGATCCGCGCGCGCCGCGTGACCGGCGTCTCCGTCCAGGAGCAGCGCCAGATCGCCCGCGCCGTGAAGAACGCGCGCGAGATGGCCCTGCTGCCCTACACGTCGACCGCCCGCTGACGGCCGGACAGGGAAGGACAGAACCATGGCAAAGCTGATCCTCACGCACGAGGTCACCGGCCTCGGTGAGCCCGGCGACGTCGTCGAGGTCAAGGACGGGTACGCCCGCAACTACCTCGTGCCGCGCAACCTCGCGACCCCGTGGTCGAAGGGTGCCGAGTCGCAGGTGACCGCGATCCGCAAGGCCCGCAAGGCCCGCGAGATCGCGTCGCTCGACGACGCCAAGGCGATCCGCGACTCGCTGCAGTCGAAGCCGGTCGTCGTCTCCGCCAAGGCGGGCCAGTCCGGCCGCCTGTTCGGTGCGGTGACCACCGCCGACATCGTCGACGCTGCGAAGACCGCCGGTTTCCCGGCGTTCGACAAGCGCAAGGTCGAGATCGGGCAGCCGATCAAGGCCACGGGCACCTACACGGTGTCGGTCCGCCTGCACCCCGAGGTGTCGGCGAACGTCACGGTCACCGTGGTGGCCGCCTGAGCCTCGCGCTCTGACTCACGAGGCCCGGCCTCTCGCGACGCACGTCGTGAGGGGCCGGGCCTTCGTCGTCTGCGCGGGTCAGGCGCCGGTGCGCATCCAGCCCGTGCCACGGGCGCGTAGGCCGGTGGTGAGCGCGCGAGCCGCCATGAAGACGCCCGCGAAGGCGAGCCACAGCCACGCGAGCCCGGCGGCGCCGTCGGGCGCCCAGGCGCGGACCGCCAGCGCGACCGGGACGTAGACGACGAAGGTGAGCACGCCCACCCAGGCGAGGTAGCGGCCGTCACCGGCGCCGATGAGGACGCCGTCGAGGACGAACACCCAGCCCGCCATGGGCAGGAGCAGCCCGCACACGGCCATCCCGACGGCGACGGCGACGCGGACGTCGTGGTCCTGGGTGAAGAGCAGCGCGAACCACCAGCCGCCGGCGGCGATCACGAGACCGAGGACGGCGCCGGCGCCGACGCCCCACTGGAGGGTGCGACGGAGCACGCGGCGGGTCGTGGCGACGTCGCCCGCGCCGAGGCGATGCCCGACGAGGGCCTGGGCGGCGATCGCGAGAGCGTCGAGGGCGAACGCCGCGAAGCCCCAGACGGAGTTGACGACCTGGTACCCGGCGAGCGCGACCTCGCCGAGGGCGGCCGCGACGAACACGGTGACGAGGATCGCGGCGCGCAGCGAGAGCGTCCGGACGAACAGGGGGACGCCGTCGCGTGCGTTGGCCCAGATGCCACCCGCGTGGGGCGTGAGCGACGCGTGCTCGCGGCGCGCGCCGCGCACCACCACGGCGCACAGGACGGTGGCCATGCTGAGCTGGGCCACCGCGGTCCCGATGCCGGAGCCCGCGATCCCGAGGCCGACGCCGTAGACGAGCAGGATGTTGAGCGCCGCGTTGAAGACCGCGCCGCCGGAGGCCACCCACAGGGGCGTGCGCGTGTCCTGGAGGCCGCGCAACACGCCCGTCGACGCGAGCACCACGAGCATCCCCGGGAGCCCGCACGCGGACCAGCGGAGGTAGACGGCGGCGTAGTGGGCGACGTCGTCGGCGGCGCCGAGCGTGTGCGCGGCCCAGGGGGCGACGAGCGCGAGGAGCGCGGCGAGCACGACCCCGAGGCCCAGCGCGAGCCAGAGGCCGTCGACGCCGGACTGGAGGGCCTCGCGGCGGCGGCCCGCTCCGATGCGTCGGGCGACGGCCGCGGTGGTCGCGTAGGCGAGGAAGACGCAGAGCCCGACGAGCGTCGTCAGGAGCGTCGAGGCGACCGACAGCGCGGCGAGCTGGGCGGTGCCGAGGTGGCCCACGACGGCGCTGTCGACGAGGACGAACAGCGGTTCGGCGACGAGCGCACCGAGTGCGGGGACGGCGAGCGCGAGGATCTGGCGGTCGAGGCTGCGGGAAGGGACGGAGGTCTCGTCCGTGCGCTGCGGCGTGTCGCGCGAGAGATTTCCGTCCACAGTTCCACAGGCTAACGAAGCGTTGCGGTTCCGCCGTTCCGGCGTCCCGCGAGCGAACAACACGTCTGTTGTCCACAGCGTTGTCCACGACCTGTGCACAGCGCTCGGGGAACTGTCCCCAGGTTGTCCACAGTGTCGTCCACAGGTGCGTTTGTGCGTCGTCGGCGGTGCGCCTACTGTCGCGGAGGCTCCTTCAGCGAGAGCGTGACGACGGACGGCCAGGACGGGCGTCCCGCGGCTCGCGAGGAGTGGTCCGGCCGCGGCCGGACGTGGTGTCAGGGGTCGAGAGTAGAACAGGTGTTCGTACCGGCGCAGCCCGCGCCGGACGGACGAGGAGGGGGACCCGGCGCGTATGTCGATCGACGAGCTCGAGGCAGGCTACGACGCTCCCGACGCCGCGCCCGGGGGAGGGTTCGACCGCACACCCCCGCAGGACGTCGCGGCCGAGCAGTCCGTGCTGGGGTCGATGCTCATCTCGAAGGACGCGATCGCCGACGTCGTCGAGGAGATCCGCGGCACCGACTTCTACCGCCCGGCGCACGAGACCATCTACGACTCGATCCTCGACCTGTACGGGCGCGGGGAGCCCGCGGACGCGATCACGGTCGTCGCCGAGCTCACCAAGCTGGGGGAGCTGCAGCGTGTCGGCGGTGCCCCGTACCTGCACGACCTCATCGCGCGCGTCCCGACCGCCGCCAACGCGGGGTACTACGCGCGCATCGTCCGCGAGCGGGCCGTGCTGCGGCGCCTCGTCCAGGCGGGCACCCGCATCGTGCAGCTCGGCTACGCGGCCGACGGTGGCGACGTCGACGACATCGTCAACAACGCGCAGGCCGAGGTCTACGCGGTCACCGAGCGGCGCGCGAGCGAGGACTACGTCCCGCTCGCCGAGATCCTCGGCCCGACGGTCGACGAGATCGAGGCCGCCGGGCACCGCGGCGAGGGCATGGTCGGCGTGCCGACCGGGTTCGCCGACCTCGACCGGCTCACCAACGGGCTGCACCCCGGCCAGATGATCGTCGTGGCCGCGCGCCCCGCCATCGGCAAGGCGCTCGCGCTCGACACGCCGCTGCCCACGCCCACCGGCTGGACCACGATGGGCGAGGTCCAGGTCGGCGACGAGCTGCTCGCCGCCGACGGGCGCCCGACGCGCGTCGTCCGTGCGACCGAGGTCCTCGTGGACCGCCCGTGCTACCGGGTGACCTTCGACGACGGCACGCAGGTGGTCGCCGACGCGCTGCACGAGTGGTCGACGTCGACGCGCGAGTCGCGCCGTGGGTCCGGGCTCGAGGGCGCCGTCCGGACCACCGAGGAGCTCGCGGCGACCGTCCACGCCGACACCCCCGACCGGCGCGCGAACCACGCCGTCGTCACGACCCAGCCGCTCGTCCTGCCGGACGTCGCGCTCGCGGTGCCTCCGCGCGTCGTCGGGTCGGCCGTGGCGCGCGGCGAGCTCGCCCGGGTCCCGCTCGAGTACCTGCGCTCGAGCGAGCTGCAGCGCCGCGAGCTCCTCGCCGGCATCGCCGACGACGCCGGGCACGTGCTGCGCTCGGGCGCGGTCAGCCTCGACCTCGCGACCGGCTCGGTGGCGGGCGACGTGCGCGAGCTCGTCGTGGGGCTGGGGTACCGGGTCGAGCCGGTCGCCGACACCGGGGCGGCGAGCGTCGTCTTCGAGGCCGACGACGACGTGTTCGGGCGCGACGACCTCCGGCTGCTCCACAAGGAGCTGCGGCCGTCGCGGCGCTTCGCCGCGCGGCTCGTGGTGTCCGTCGAGCCGGTCGAGTCGGTGCCCGTGCGGTGCGTCGAGATCGACCACCCCGACCACCTGTACCTCGCGACCCGCGCGATGGTCCCGACGCACAACTCGACGCTCGGCATCGACATCGTCCGGTCGGCTGCGATCAAGCACAACCAGACCGCCGTCGTGTTCTCGCTCGAGATGAGCCGCAACGAGATCACCATGCGTCTGCTCTCCGCCGAGGCGCGGATCCACCTGCAGAAGCTCCGCAACGGCCAGCTCGCCGACGAGGACTGGCAGAAGCTCGCCGCCACCATGGGGAAGATCTCCGAGGCGCCGCTGTTCATCGACGACTCGCCGAACATGACCCTCACCGAGATCCGCGCCAAGTGCCGGCGGCTCAAGCAGCGGCACGACCTCAAGCTTGTCGTCATCGACTACCTGCAGCTCATGACCTCCGGCAAGCGCGTCGAGTCGCGGCAGCAGGAGGTGTCCGAGTTCTCGCGTGCGCTCAAGCTGCTCGCCAAGGAACTCGAGGTGCCGGTCATCGCCATCTCGCAGCTCAACCGTGGCGCCGAGCAGCGGCAGGACAAGAAGCCTGCGATGTCGGACCTCCGCGAGTCGGGCTGCCTCACCGAGGACACGCGGATCCTGCGCGCGGACACGGGCGCCGAGACGACGATGGGCGAGCTC
>Ga0182740_1002621_pt1 | contig 10793 bp, 5 predicted proteins | sample eDN5th37CKraftBY_FD_128872 | JGI IMG/M metagenome (GOLD analysis project Ga0182740, IMG submission 128872) | Enriched backyard soil microbial communities from Emeryville, California, USA - eDNA 5th pass 37_C Kraft BY (version 2) (version 2) | ecosystem: Environmental > Terrestrial > Soil >...
CAGCTGTAGGCTGGAACCAATTGGCAGCCCACGCCAAACCCGGTGTTGGGCGCAAGCAGTTGATCGCCCTGTACCGATCCGCCGAGCCCCAGGCAAAACAAGGCACGGTGGTGTCGGGCGCATCCCAGGTCTGGCGCTTCGTCAACGACATCCAAGAGGGCGACTGGGTCATCACCTATTCGCCCCCCAATCGCCTGTACTCGATCGGCAATGTCGCTGGACCAGCCGAGCACCACCCCGAGTGGGCAGAGCAAGGCATGCCCCTGGCGCGCAAGGTGCAGTGGCAAGCACAGGAACTGCCACGCGACAACTTAGGCACGAGCAGCAAGAACAGCCTGGGTTCGACCCTGACCCTCTTCGAGGTACCGTCCAGCGCGGCAGCGGAAGTGCTGGCCGCACTGAAGGGCAAACCAGCGCCAGCAGAGGAAGAGGAGGCCGAGGAAGTCGTCGCCGATCCACTGGCCGACATCGAGTCTCAGGCACTGGAACGCATCAAGGATCGGGTCAACGAACTGGACTGGGATGACATGCAGCAGCTAGTTGCCGGCATCCTGCGCGCCATGGGCTACAAGACCCAGGTTTCGCCGCCTGGCTCGGACCGTGGGAAGGACATCGTGGCCTCGCCGGACGGCTTCGGCTTCGAACATCCGCGCATCGTCGTGGAGGTCAAGCATCGCAAGGGACAGATGGGTAGCCAGGAAATCCGAAGCTTCCTCGGCGGCCGCCACAAGGATGATCGCGGGCTGTACGTCAGCACGGGCGGCTTCAGCAAGGATGCCCTGTACGAAGCTGACCGCGCCTCCATTCCGCTGGCGATGTGGACGCTGGATCACGTAGTGCGGGCGCTGATTGAGCACTACGACGGGACCGACGCCGAAACCAAACGGATCGTGCCGTTGAAGCGGCTGTACTGGCCGGCCTAACCAAAAAAGAAGATGGTTCAATAACGATGAGTGTTAACTTTCAGCAACTCGCCAATTTCATCTGGTCGGTGGCCGACCTTCTGCGCGGTCCTTACCGTCCGCCACAGTACGAGCGCGTCATGCTGCCGCTCACGGTGCTGCGTCGCTTCGATGCCGTGCTGGCGCCGAGCAAGCAGGCCGTGCTCAGGCGGTACGAGCAGCTCAACGCGAAGAATATCCAGAATGTTGATGCCATCCTCAACAACCTGGCCAAGGATGAGGACGGTGCATCGCTGGGTTTTCACAACCACAGCCAGCTGGACTTCCAAAAGCTCAAGGGCGACCCCGATAACATCGGCCGCCACTTGGCCGACTACATCGACGGCTTCTCAGAGAACGTTCGCAAGATCTTCGAGCGCTTCGAGTTCGACAAGGAGATCGAGAAGCTCGAAGAGTCCGACCGTCTCTACTTGGTGGTGTCCCAGTTCGCCGAGATCGACCTGCACCCCAAGCGGGTGGACAACATCACCATGGGGCTAGTGTTCGAAGACCTGATCCGGCGCTTCAACGAGGCCGCAAATGAAACCGCTGGCGACCACTTCACCCCGCGTGAAGTCATCCAGCTCATGGTTAACCTGCTGCTGGAACCTGACACCAGCGTGCTCACCCAGGCTGGCGTCATCGTCACCATCTGCGATCCCGCGTGCGGCACCGGTGGCATGCTGGCCGAGGCGCAGAACTGGATCCGTGCCCACAACGAACAGGCTACAGTCAAGGTGTATGGACAGGACTACAACCCGCGTTCCTATGCTGTTGCCGCATCCGACCTGTTGATCAAGGGCCACAAGGACGGGCAAGTGGTGCTGGGTAACACCCTTACCGACGACCCGTTTCCCGACCACCGCTTCGACTACCTGCTGGCCAATCCGCCCTTCGGCGTGGACTGGAAAGCTGAGAAGAAAATCATCGACCGCTGGCTCAACTTCCGTGGCTACAGCGGCAAGCTGCCGCGCATCAACGACGGAGCCCTGTTGTTCCTGCTCTACATGATGAGCAAGTTCCAAGACTACAAGCCCGGCGACCGCAACAAGCCCGGCTCGCGCACCGCTATCGTGTTCAATGGCTCACCGCTGTTCACCGGCGGTGCCGGCAGTGGTGAGAGTGAAATCCGCCGCTGGATCATCGAGCGTGACCAGCTCGAAGCCATCGTCGCCATGCCCGAGCAGATGTTCTACAACACCGGCATCGGCACCTTCATTTGGGTGGTCAGCAACCGCAAGGCCGTGCACCGCAAGGGCAAGATCCAGCTCATCGACGCCCGTGAACGCTACACGCCGATGAAGCGCAGTCTGGGCGATAAGCGCCGCTACCTTGACCAAGCCGCGCTCGATGCCGTCACCCGCGAGCACGGCGCACTGGAAAACAGTCAGTCTAGCCGTGTGTTTGACAACACGGACTTCGGCTATCGCCGCATTACCGTACTGCGTCCGCTGCGCTTGCGTTTCCAGATTACCGACGAAGCTCGCGAGCGTTTCCTCAACACCTGCCCCGAGCTGTTTGATACCCTCCAAGCGGTGCAGGACGAACTGGGCACCGAACCTCTGCTGGACTGGAATCAGGCCTGGAGCACTGTGCAACAAGTGGTCAAGACCCTGCCCGACAGCATGGAAGGTTGGGCCAAGGGTGCCAAGGGCACCGCGCAGAAGAAGATCTTCCGTGACTGCTTTACCACCGTGGACCTCGATGCCGCTCCGGTGATTGCCAAACACCACAAGGCAGACCCTTTGGGGGATGACCGTTACTTTCCGGGTCAAACCCTGCCCACCGACCTCACCACGCAGGCGCTGTATGTTTTGCTCGGCCTGCATCGCGATGGCAAGAAAGGCTTCGTCGAGTACGAGCCCGACCCGGCACTCAAGGATGTCGAAAACATCCCGCTGAAGGAAGACATCGTCAGCTACTTCCTGCGGGAAGTGCGACCCTACGTGACCGATGCCTGGATCGACCGCGAGACGCTGGACGAGAAGGACGGCGGCATCGGCAAGGTGGGCTACGAGATCAACTTCAACCGCGTGTTCTTCCAGTACCAACCGCCGCGCCCGCTGCATGAGATTGATGCGGAACTGGCTGAGGTAGAGAAGCGGATTTTGAACTTGCTAGGAGAGGTGACAAAGTGAGCGTAGCAATCGCTATCAAAAATTGCCGTCTCAAATACCTTTCCCAACTGAACATGGGGCAGTCACCGCCTTCAGAAGCTGTTACCAGATTCGATGAGGGCGACGGCCTCCCATTCCTGCAGGGTAACGCCGAGTTCGGAGCAGTGTCGCCAAGCTACAAGCACACCTGCAACAATCCGCCGAAAGCTGCCATGACTGGTGACATGCTCGTTTCGGTTCGCGCTCCGGTTGGCGCATTGAATATTGCCGATCAACCATATGGGATTGGTCGCGGCCTCTGTGCTGTGAAATGGATCTATATCGAGCCTCGATTCGGATGGTGGGCCTTGCATCACCATCGGTCGAAGCTAAATGAAGTAGCAACAGGCTCGACGTATGAGGCAGTCTCGGCCGAAGATTTAGGCAATCTGGTTCTGTCATTCCCGGATGAGCAGTTACAGTGTTTCATCGCCAACTACCTCGACCGCGAAACCGCCCGCATTGACGAGCTGATCGCTGAGAAGGAGCGCATGCTGGCTCTGCTGGAAGAAAAGTGCGCCTCGCTCATCAGCCGCGTCGTCACCCGTGGCCTCGACCCCAATGCGCCGCTCAAACCGTCCGGCCAGCAATGGCTGGGCGAAATTCCGGCGCATTGGAACATCTGCCAACTGAAGCGCACCTGGGCCTCATCCGATTATGGGTTGTCGGAAAGCATCAGGGACGAAGGAGAAATCGCAGTCCTTCGTATGAGTTGCATTGTGGATGGGAGGATTGATGTTTCGAAGTCCGGCATGATTGCTGAGGTCGACGATCACTTGCTGCTCCGGCGAAACGATCTACTCTTTAACCGAACGAACAGTCTTGATCAGATCGCAAAGGTCGGGCTTGTGGATTTCGACCCCGACGAACCCTTGACCTTCGCTTCCTACCTAGTTCGTATTCGCGCGAATCTTCGCGCGACACCGCAGTACTTGGTCGCGCTGCTGAATTCGTCACTGTTTCTGGAGTTCGCCCGAAAGAACGCAATTCCGGCGATTGGCCAGGCTAATCTGAGCCCGACGCGATACGGGGAGATTCAAATCCCTCTGCCGCCAATGGCCGAGCAGGATGAGATCGTCACCTTCCTCGAACGAGACGCCGCGACATCGACCCCAGTTCGCGAATATATAAGCAGCTCCATTGCTCTGTTGAAGGAGCGCCGCGCCGCGCTGATCTCCGCTGCCGTCACCGGCCAGATTCCCCTGGAGGAGATGACTGGATGAAACTGGAATCCCTTTCCCTTGCCAACTGCGGTGGTTTTGAGCAACTCGATATCGCCTTCGAACCCGACGTAACGCTGATCGCAGGTGTCAACGGCGTGGGCAAATCCACGGTGCTACATGCTCTAGCGGTGTTGTTGTCGCGGGCGATGCCGGAGTTCACGCCCTCGCGCTCGGCACCACTGTATTTCACCGATGACGACATCCACGGCGGCAAGACCTCGTTGGAAGTGTCCACTCGAATCCAAATCGATGGCCAGACCATCAATGCCGGCGTGCAGCGCCTACGCGCGGCGGATGAAAAGGGGGATCGCTTCATGCTCCTGAGGCAGACGGAAGCCGCCAGTACCGTGACCGATTTCGCCCAGGCACTGAACGCCCGCACGCTGACTGGCGAACTGGAAGCCGGCATCAAGGAAACACGCGCCGCGCTGGCGACCTTGAAGACAGCCGCTCATCTGCCGCTGGCGGTGTATTTCTCTCCCAAGCGACAGTTGCCCGGCCAGCCGCGCAGCCTGCCGGAGGCCAAGCCTTTTGAGCCGTCCATTGCCTACGGCCGCGCCCTGCACGACCGTGAAGTGGAGTTGCGCGAGTTCATGCACTGGTTCCGCACACAGGAGAAGTTGGGCGCTGATGGTGAGCCACGGCGCCTCAAAGTGCTGGATGTCCTGCGCGCCGTGATCAGCGAGCTGGTGCCCGAGTTCAGCAACCTGCGCATCCAGGAGCAACCACGCCTTGGCTTCGTGGTGGACAAGCGCGGCCAGCCTTTCTACCTGCATCAGCTTTCCGACGGTGAGCGCGGCCTATTGGCTCTGGTGTTTGATCTCACCCGGCGCCTGGCCATCGCCAATCCGGACACTGACAGTCCCATCGCCGAAGGTGTGGCGCTGGTAATGATTGATGAGATCGAGCTACATCTACATCCTAAGTGGCAGCGCGATGTGATCAAGCGACTGCCGAGCATCTTCAAGAGATGCCAATTTGTTATCACAACGCATTCGCCCCAAGTGATCGGAGAAGTCGAAGCGCGTTGCGTTAGGCTACTGACTTGGCGCGATGGAAAAGTGGTTGTCGATACCCCAGCCATGGCCTATGGAACAGACTCGAATTGGATTCTCAGCGTGCTTATGGGCGCAGAGGAGATTAGCCAAGAAGTTGAAGCGAAGCTGGAAAATGTTTCCCGGCTGATTTCAGATCGAGACCTAGATAACGCAAGATCACAGATATCATCGCTACGGGAAGATGTCGGCAATACTGAAGCGATTCAGAGGCTAGCATCGATGATCGAACGAATCGATCGACTTGGAAGATGAGAAAAATTGCCAAAAACAATACTCCCGAATGTCTTCAGGAGTTCATCGATGGACAGTTGGCTATCCAGCCGGAGCCGGTCAATCTGACCTATAGAGATTTCCCCCGCAAATCAGCTCTGCGCGAAGTTCTTACACGTGAACAATATGGTCTTTGTGGGTACACGGGCACACCCGTTGATGATCGGATAGCACAACTACAACCGGCAGCAGTCGATTTCAGTTTCAGTAATCATATCGAGCACCTGAAATGCCAAAAGGCGTGCTGTGACGAGGTGATAGCTCGGGGGGATGAGTTTGGTCGGGTTTTGGCGGACGATCTCAATTACCAAAATATGATTGCAGCGCTGGAAGTTCGCGGCGCTGCGGTCGAACACTTTGGAGCAGTAACCAAAGCCGATCAGACGCTTGATTTACTCCCGACGATGGATGGATGCGAAGCGCATTTCGTCTTCCGCGAAGGAGATGGCGGCGTGGGTGGCGTGGATGATCCTGGAATTAACAGCATCTCCGTGCTCAAACTGAACCATGAAACATTGAAGGGCTGGCGACTATCTGCACTTTCAACATGGCTTGATCCAGAAGTTGTCCAAACACGAGATGACTTTCTCGAAGTAATACGGGTAGTCACCATGCCAGTTGACGAACGCTTGCCTGAGTTCGCTTACGTCATCGAATCTGTAGCGAAAGGGTATATCCATGAAAATGACCTCTGAAGCCGCATTCGAAACCGCCATCGAAGCCGTCTTGCTGGGTGATAGATACACATGGACCAATCCCAAAAGCTTCGACCGCGAACGCGCAATCTTCCCTGATGAGGCGCTGGCCTTCATCCGAGCCACTCAACCCAAAATGTGGGACAGGCTGGAAGCGCTGCACGGCGAGCAGACTGGAACGCGGGTGCTGGAATCGCTGTGCAAATGGCTGGACACGCATGGTGTACTGGCCACGTTGCGGCATGGCTTCAAGTGCTTCGGCAAGACGTTGCGGATTGCGTTCTTTCGCCCGGCCCACGGCTTGAACCCGGAGCTGGAAGCGCGCTACAAGGCCAACCGGATGGGGCTGACCCGTCAACTGCATTACAGCCCCAAGTCGGAAAAGTCGCTGGATGTGGTGCTGTCGGTCAATGGCATCCCGGTGGTCACGCTGGAACTCAAGAACCCCTTGAGCGGCCAGACGGTGGCCAATGCCATCCACCAGTACCGCCACGACCGCGACCCGCGCGAACCCATCTTCGTGTTCACCAAACGCACGCTGGTGCATTTTGCGGTGGACACCGAAGAGGCGCACATGACCACGCGCCTGGCTGGTTCATCCACCTACTTTCTGCCCTTTAACCGGGGCATGGATGGCGGTGCCGGCAACCCCCCCGACCATGAAGGCCGCAACTACAAAACGGCCTACCTGTGGGAAGAGGTGCTACAGCGCGACAGCCTGCTCGACCTACTTGCCCGCTTTCTGCACCTGAATGTAGAAGAGAAGACCACCGACGAGGGTAAAAAAGTGCGCAAGGAAAGCCTGATCTTTCCGCGCTACCACCAGCTGCAGGCGGTACGCCAGATGGTGGCAGACGCTGCAAGCGAAGGCGCAGGGCACAACTATCTGGTCGAGCATTCAGCCGGCAGCGGCAAGAGCAACACCATTGCCTGGTTGGCGCACCGCCTGTCCAGCCTGCACAACGAAAGCGACGAACGGCTGTTCGACAGCGTGGTGGTCATCACCGACCGCGTAGTACTGGACCGCCAGTTGCAAAACACGATCTACCAGTTCGATCACCGCCAGGGCGTGGTGCAGAAGATCGACGAAGACTCGCGCCAGCTCGCCGAGGCACTCGAAGCGGGCGTGCCCATCATCATCACCACGCTGCAGAAGTTCCCGTTCGTGACAGGGCAACTGGCCAAGCTCAACGAGGAACGCGGTGAGGGCAGCAAAAGCCATTTGCCCACGCGCAAGTATGCGGTAATCATCGACGAGGCACACAGCTCGCAATCGGGCGAAACGGCCACCGAGCTCAAGGGCGTGCTGGGCGGTGCCGAGCTGCGCAAGAAGGCGCAGGAGATGGCCGAGGAGGAAGGCGAAGTGGAACTGGAGCGGCTGTTCCGTTCCATGGCCAAGCGCGGCCACCAGCCGAACATGAGCTTCTTTGCCTTCACTGCCACGCCCAAGCACAAGACGCTGGCGATCTTCGGACGCAATGGTGAGCCTTTTCACCGTTACACCATGCGCCAGGCTATTGAGGAAGGTTTCATTGAGGACGTGCTGAAGAGCTACGTCACCTACAAGACCTATTACAAACTGATCAAAAAGGCCGAAGACGACCCCAACGTCGAGCGCAAGAAGGCGGCCAAGGCACTGGCCCGTTTCATGCGCCTGCATCCGCACAACATCGGCCAGAAGACCGAGGTCATGGTCGAGCATTTCCAGCAGTTCACCCGGCACAAGATTGGCGGACACGCCAAGGCGATGGTGGTGACTGGTTCGCGCTTGGAAGCGGTGCGCTACAAGCAGGAATTCGACCGCTACATCCAGGAAAAGGGTTACCCGATTAAAAGCCTTGTGGCGTTCTCGGGCGTCGTGGAAGACGACAAGGTCCCGGAAAAGTCGTACACCGAGGTGGAGATGAATGGCGGCCTGAAGGAAAAGGAGTTGCCCGACACCTTCACTAGGCCGGATTTTCGCGTACTGCTGGTGGCCGAGAAATACCAGACCGGCTTCGACCAGCCGTTGTTGCACACCATGTATGTCGACAAGCGGTTGGCGGGCATCCAAGCCGTGCAGACCTTGTCGCGCTTGAACCGGACACACCCACTGAAGGACGATACCTTCGTGCTCGATTTCGTCAACGATCCCGACGAAATCCAGGAGGCCTTCCGTCAGTACTACGACGGCTCGGTGATGGGCGAGCAGGTCGATCCGGACAAGCTCTACGAGGTAAAGGCCGAGCTGGATGCCTCGGGCATTTACCTGCAAGCCGAGATTGCCGAGTTTGCGCATGTGTTCTTTGCGCCTAAGCGCCGCCAGAGCCCCGGTGACCACAAGCTGATGAATGCGACTCTTGATCAGGCGGTCGCACGCTTTGTGCAGTTGCAGAACACCGAAGAAGACGAAGCGGAGTTGTGGCGCGGCAAGTTGCAGGCATTTCGCAATCTGTATGGTTTCCTGAGCCAGTTGATTCCCTATCAGGATAGTGATCTGGAAAAACTCTTTACCTACCTGCGCCATCTCGCGCTGAAGCTGCCCAAGCGCAAGAGCGGGCCGAGCTATCAGTTCGACGAGGAAGTCGAACTCGATTACTACCGTTTGCAGAAAATCAGCGAAGGCTCGATTAGCCTCAATGAGGGCTATGCCAAACCGCTTGATGGCCCGCGAGAGGTGGGCTCAGGCATGGTGCGTGAGGAACCCGTGTCGCTGTCACGCCTGATCGACATCATCAATCAGCGCTTCGGCGGCGAATTGAATGATGCAGATCAATTGTTTTTCGATCAGATCACCGAAGCCGCAAGCCAGAACGAGTCCCTGCAGAAGGCAGCAGAGGTGAACTCTCTGGACAAGTTCCAGCTCGTATTTCGGCAGGCCCTTGAGTCACTATTTATTGAGCGCATGGAGCTGAACGAAGAACTGTTCACTGATTACATGGGCAAGCCAGAGATGCGAGAGCTGGTGTCCAAGTGGTTGGGTAGCCAAGTTTACGCTCGGCTTTCGGATAGGGCACCGCAGAGCTAAATGTGCCTTTGAGCGAGCATGTGCTTGGTGGGCTACCGGTTCCTAAGTTAGGATAAGGAGTGATTGACAATAGAGTCGAAAGAGTCGACGCCGCGCAAATCGCTCCATCTCCCGCGCCAGCAAAAGATGTGCGCTTCTGACGGTAGAAATGACGGTAAGGCCCTATGTTGATCACAGCCAATCCCTTTAATCACGCGGGCTTACGAGCCCTGTTGATGGTCGAGTGGGAATGACTTTCGCGGGACTACCGCTAGCGACCGCAAATGGCCACAACCTATTGATTCTGAATATGTAGGTCTAGGCGACGGTCAGCCACTATTGCTGATCAGCTAAAGCGCTTGGCGGTAGACCTTGCAGTAAGAGCGGGAGGACTCGGATTCGAGTCCTCCCGTTTTTTTGTTCGAGCCTAAGCAATCTCGCAATGTCGCGTCGACGTCGCCAGCAAACTAGGGTTATCCGGGATTCTTTATGCTTAAACTTTTGTGAAGAATGAGCGGCTGATGCAGGGCTACCGCCGCGATGAGGCATCACGGCGGTTCACCGGGGTGCGCGCCTGACGCACCGTACGCAGGATCGCGCGGTGGCGCCCTATGAGGAGAGTTGCATGCTGCGTAGACATTGCCTGGCCGTGATGATGCTGGCGCTGACGGGCTGGGCGACGGGCAGCCATGCGCAAACGCCGTCGCAGGCGTGGCCCGCCAAGCCGGTGCGTCTGGTCGTGGGTTTGGCGCCTGGCGGGCTGGTCGACGTGCTGGCGCGCACGGTGCAGCCGCATTTGGCCGAAGCCTTGAAGCAGACCGTGATCGTCGAGAATCGGGGCGGTGCGGGCGGCAACGTGGCGGGGGCCGAGGTGGCACGCAATGGCCAAGACAACCATACTTTCTTGCTCAATCCATCGACGACCGAATCGGTAAACCCGTTGATGTTCGCCAGCATGCCATTCGATCCGCAGCGGGACCTGCGGCCGGTTGCCTTGCTGGCCAACAGCCAGTTGTTCCTGTTCGTCCGGTCCTCGCTGGGCGTCGATACGCTCGAGGCGTTCGTCGAATACGCCCGCAAGCGGCCCGAGCCTCTGAACTATGGTTCTGCCGGCAACGGTACGACGCCGCACCTGGCTGGCGAGCTGCTCAAGCAGGCTACCGGCATGCAGGCCACCCATGCGCCGTATCGCGGCGTGGCGCCGGCGATACAAGACCTGGCCGCCGGCCAGATCGACTTCGCGTTTGGACCGGCTACGGTCTTTCCCATGGTGCAAGCGGGCAAGCTGAAGGTGCTGGCGGTGGCGAGCCGGCAACGGGCCGCCGTGGCGCCCGACATACGAACCTTTTCCGAGGTAGGCATCGACGGCGTTTTCGCGGACAGCCTTTTTGGCGTGTATGCCGCCGCCGGCACCCGTGATGACGTGGTTAATCGCATGAACGCCGAAATCAACAAGGTGCTGGC
>Ga0182740_1002622_pt1 | contig 10788 bp, 3 predicted proteins | sample eDN5th37CKraftBY_FD_128872 | JGI IMG/M metagenome (GOLD analysis project Ga0182740, IMG submission 128872) | Enriched backyard soil microbial communities from Emeryville, California, USA - eDNA 5th pass 37_C Kraft BY (version 2) (version 2) | ecosystem: Environmental > Terrestrial > Soil >...
AGACGGCCGCGGGGTGGGAGTTGATCGCCGACGGAGTTCCCGCCCCCGAGAGCTTGGGCGCGGAAGCATTCGTATTCCAGCGCGGCGGGCGGCTTGATGCCGCCGAAGTCGCCCCACATTTTTTGGAAGCGGCCGGTCATACCGATCCAATGCTTTCGCCATCGACCGGCACTGCGGGCGGCGCGGGGAAAATGGTGATAGCCCCAGAATCCGGAGGGTAGCGATTCGATCTCGAAATGCGTCATGTGCCGGCTGCGGCGACGCGCACCGAGTTGCGCATCGATCATCGGATCGAAGACGGAGTTGTAGAATATCGTAGCTTTGTGGGCGGAGGATTTCACCAGGGAAGTGAAGCGCCTGCAGAATTCCTCCTGTGCAAATGTCTCAAACCGCTGGAAGGTCGCTTCATCGTTTCCCAGCAACCCGTGCCGCTGGCGCAGCGCGCGCGAAGCGTCGGAATGATGGGCGAGGTGATCGTGAAAGAGGATATCGAAGAATATCCCGTCGACCTCGTAGCGTTCGAGCAGTTCGCGGACGTGGGCTTCGAGATAGTCCTGGTAATCCGGATGGCACCAATCGTTGAAATGCCAGCCGCCGGGATGTGGCGGTTTGGTGGGGTCGGCATTACCGGCGCGGGCGAATGTGCCATCGGCGCGCATTTGCCGCCAAGCCGGGAAGCGGTGGGCGACGTCCTCCTCCCAAGCCACTGTCGTGTAGACCGGGGCGCGAATGCCAGCACGGTGGAGTGCCTCGATCATTTCGCCGAGCAGGTCGCGGCCGCGCAGCGCGGGATGCGGCGTGCCGGTCTTCGTCGGATAGTAGCACATGCCGTGATGGCACTTTGCGAACACGGTGACGCTGTTGACGTGCGCTTTCTGCAGTGTGGTGACGAACTCCGCCGGATCGAATTCGGCGCCAACGTCCGGAATGAACGGCGAGGTGTGAAAATCCAGGTGAACCTGCCGGAGCGGCAACGAGTTCGGACGCGACATTGTCGTTGCAGTTAAGCGATGAGAAGAGGACATCGGAGCCAGGAGCAAACGCCGACATGGAGTGATCCTCGGGGTATCAAGAGGAGCGAGAGAGGCAGCGCTTAACCGTTAAACATCAGCCTTGATCGCCGCAAAAGGCTGACGGCGACTCGGTGCGTTAGCCGAAATCGACTCCGGTGAGGGTGCCAGGTTTGACGGACGGAAGTTGGACCCAAGAAAGAGAGCCTGTCTGTGATCTACTGGTCCCGGCGAACGCTCAACGGTTGACCATGCGCGACTTTGTCAAGGGGCGCGGGCCATCCCTTGCTGGAAATGCCCCGCCAGTTGCTCGCCCCCATCGGCTTTCGTTTTCGTACGACCTTGCGAGCGATCCGCAGGTTGTCTGGTCCCCACCTCCGTATCCGTATGAAATCCAGTATTCGCGTTTCGTTGGCATCGCTCGTGTTCGTAGTGACAGGCTTCGCTGGAACCCCGCCGGCCGATCCACTGGCCCGCGGTTTTGCCGATCCTCCGGTGAGTGCGCGACCGCTGGGTTGGTGGCATTGGATCAACGGCAATGTCACGAAGGAAGGCATAGCGGCCGACCTGGAAAGTTTCCGGCAACAAGGACTCGGCGGAGTGCAGATGTTCGACGTGGAGATCTATCTGCCGCCGGGCCCGGTGCGCTACGGCACGGAGAACTGGCATGAACACGTGCAGTTCGCGATGCGCAAGGCGGCGGAACTGGGCCTCGAGTTTCACGTCATGAACACGCCTGGGTGGTCCGCGAGCGGCGGACCTTGGGTGACGCCCGAGCGGTCAATGAAGCGGCTCGTCTGGACGGAAACGTCCGTGAGCGGCGGGGGTGCACTCGCCGCGACGCTGCCGCTTCCCGATCTCACGCCTTACTACGGCGGACGGGGCGTGCCGAAGGAACGGTTTTACCGGGATATCGCGTTGCTGGCAGTGCCGGCGACGAGCGCACGAATCGAAAACCTCGAACCTAAAATTAGCTGGGCGGCCAAGCCCGTCACCCGTCCCACCGGACCGGATACGCCCGGCATCGCCCCCGCGTCCATCATCGATCTGACCGGCAAAATGGATGCCATGGGACAGCTCACGGTCGAGTTGCCGCCGGGCGACTGGACGCTGCTACGTTTCGGCTTCACCACGACGGGCAAAACCAATCATCCGGCCGTGCCCGAAGGGCATGGTCTCGAGATCGACAAGTTCGACGCCAAAGCCGTCGAGTTTCAGTTTGAGCGTTCAATCGAACGTCTGATTCGCGATGCCGGCCCGCTCACTGGTCGCACGTTCAACGGGCTGCTCTTCGACAGTTTCGAGGGCGGATTTCAGAACTGGACGGCGGCGTTTCCGGAGGAGTTTCGCGGCCGCGCCGGTTACGATTTGCTTCCGTGGCTGCCGGTCCTGACCGGACGGATCGTCGGTTCGCGGGATCGCACCGAGGCGGTGTTGTGGGATTTCCGCCACGTCATCGAGGAACTCATTGCCGAAAACTACTATGGCACGATGCACCGCCTGGCGGCGCGCCATGGTTTGCAGATCTACTCCGAAAGTCAGGGCGGACCCATCACGCCGATGTCGGCCAACCGGCACGTCGACGTGCCGATGAACGAGTTTTGGGTGCCCGACGCCGCCAGCCGTGCTTCTCGCATCAAGATGTCGACGTCGGCCGCGAGTTTCCACGGCCGCGCGGTGGTCGCAGCCGAAGCGTTCACGGCCACGCCGGAGAACGGACGGTTTCAGAACACGCCGGGCACGCTGAAACGGGCGGGCGATTACGCGTTCACGCTGGGGCTGAATCGATTCGCGCTCCACTCGCTCACGCATCAACCCGTCTCCGCAGCGGCGCCGGGTTTCGCGCTCGGTCGCTATGGCGTGCATTTCGGCCGGCTGAATACCTGGTGGCCCTACGCCGACGCGTGGCTCGGCTACCTCGGCCGCAGTCAGTTCCTGCTACAGCAGGGCCGCACGGTCGCCGATGTCTGTTTGCTGGTCGACGAGGATCTCGGTTACGGCCTGCCCGCCGCGACGGCCGATTCGCTGGCCGGCTACGATTATGAAGTAGGTTACCCCGATTATCTGGCGGCGATGACGGTGCGCGACGGCGTGATCCAGCACGCCGCTGGCGGCCGTTTCCGGTTGCTGGTGACCCCGGAGAAACTCACCGCGAAAACCGGGGTGGCCCGAGTTTCGACGCTGCGGAAACTTCGCGACCTCGTCGTCGCCGGGGCGCTACTTTCCGGCGAACCTCCAGTCGCTCCCGCAGGCCTCAAGGATTGGGAAAAACGCGCTGAGTTCGACCAACTCGTCGCCGAGATTTGGGGCGGGCTGGATGGCCAGGGAGTGAAATCGAAGTCGCTGGGGCGCGGGAAGGTGTATGCCGGAGTGAAGCCGCGCGACATTCTCGCACTAGAGAAGATCGCGCCGGACGTCGGTGGCGATACGGCCGGCGGCGACGTGAAATTCATCCACCGCTCGGCGCCGGGAGCGGAAATCTATTTCGTCTTCAACTATTCGGATCGATCGCGACGACTGCAGCTGGATTTCCGGCAGCCGAACCGAATGCCGGAATTGTGGGATCCCGCGTTGGGGACGCGTGGCACGGCGCCGGTTTATCGCCGCACGGAGACCGGCGTGTCGCTGCCGGTGACGCTGGAACCGTGGGGATCGACTTTCGTCGTGTTCCGCGACGCGCTACCGAAACGGTGGATCGAGGCGGCGGGCGAGGGGATCGCAGCGGTGCGCCCCGGTGAACTGCTGACCTCCGCCACGAGCCTCGACGTCGTGTATTCCGATGGCGTGCGGGAACGAATCGAAGCCCGCCCGCTCCCTGCAGGCGTCGCGATCGCCGGTCCTTGGGACGTGGAGTTCAGGGACGGCCGCGGCGCCCCGCCGAACGCAACGTTCCCGGAACTGATCTCCTGGCCCGACCGCGTGGAACCCGGAATCCGTCATTACTCCGGCACGGCGATTTACCGCACCCGTTTCGAGGTGGCGGCCCCGCCGGATCAACATCAGGTGGCGATGATCGATCTCGGCGTCGTGGCGGACATTGCGCGCGTATTCGTGAACGGACGCGAAGCCGGTGTGGCGTGCACCATTCCAGGTCGAGGTCACACCGCTGTTGCGAGCCGGCGAGAATACGCTGGAAGTACACGTGGCGAATCGGTGGATCAACCGCCTGATCGGCGACGAAGCCACGCCGGTGCCTTATTCCTACCAACCGCGCGGCGTGAGCAAATTCACCGACGGACGTCTGCTGCAGCTGCCCGATTGGCTCTACGATCCTGCGAAACGCGCTAAGGATCCGCGTCACAGTTTCAGCACGTGGAAGCATTACGAGGCGGACTCGCCGCTCGTGCCCGCGGGACTTCTCGGGCCGGTGTCGTTGCGATGGTTGACGCGAATCGCTCCGGAAGATCGAGGCGGATCCTCTTAGCGATACCATCCCAGCCGAGGACGTCGCCCCTTCAGGTCAGACCAGTTCGATTCCATGCTTTAGCTCCCATATATCATGAAGACCCCCATATATATTGTATCGGTTTTTATAGCGTTTGCCGGTTCGCTTCAGGCGGAGTCATCGCCGCTCGTGATGTGGTATGACCGTCCGGCGGTTTATTGGGAGGAGGCTTTGCCGGTGGGCAATGGACGGATGGGGGCCATGGTTTTCGGCGGAGCCATTCGCGAACACATTCAACTCAACGAGGAAACGATTTGGTCTGGAACGCCCCGGCCTGCCATGACCAACCCGGCGTTCGCGGAAACCCGCCGACGCCGGCAGGAGCTGATTTTCCGAGGTGAGTTCCGGAAGTCTGAGGAGTTCAAGCTTTCCCCGGAGGATCTCGCCAGGCTGGCGCTGCCAGCGGCCGAGCCCATACCCGGCACCTCCGGCAACCGCCATGTGGCACAACCGCTGGGCGACCTGTTCCTGCACTTCGATCATGGCGGCGCGCGCGAGCAGCATTACCGTCGGAGTCTCGACCTCGATACCGCCGTAGCCACGACGACCTACACCGCCGGCGGCGTAAACTACACCCGGCAGGTTTTCGCGAGCCATCCCGCGCAAGTGCTAGTGATCCAACTCACGGCCGATCGGCCGGGAGCGATCAACTTCGAGGCGTCGATGGACTACCGACGCGACGTGGAGGCGGACATGTATCGCTACGATGCCGAGCTTGGCCCGAAGGTGGCGAGTGTGACCACCCCGCCGCGGCCGCTCTGGCACGCGCTCGGCGACAATCGCTTCAGCTGGCAGAGCCGGGCGCATCCTGAGGGAACTCGATTCGACGCCCGCTTTCTGGTCCGGAATCAGGGAGGGACTGTGACCGCCACGGCGGAAGGTTTTCGCGTCTCAGGAGCGGACGCGGTTACGATTCTCATGTCCGTCGGCACCGACTTCCGGGGCAACGATCCCGCCACGTCGGCCGCGCGCGACCTCGCCGCGGTGACATCGCAGCCGTTCGAGGCTTTGAAGACCGCCCACGTGACCGATCATCAATCGCTTTTCCGGCGGGTAAACCTCGATCTGGGGCGGACGCGAGCGGCGACACTGCCCACGAATCGTCGCATCATGGCACAGATGTGGGGCGTGCAGGACAACCGCGTCGATCAGCAGACCGATCGCGATCCCGACTTGTTCGCGCTGTATTTCCAGTTCGGTCGCTACCTCATGATCGCGTCCTCGCGGCCTGGCACGTTACCGCCGCCGTTGCAGGGTCTGTGGAACGACAGCCTGTTGCCGCCGTGGTTTGGGCAACACACGTCGGACATCAACGTTGAGATGAATTACTGGCCGGCGGAGACGACCAACCTCGCGGAGTGCCACACCGCGCTGTTCGACCTGATCGACAGCTTCCTGCCTGCCGCCCGCGAGACGGCGCGTCTTTCCTATGGCGCGCGCGGCCTGGTGCTGCATTCGATGAGCAACTACGGCCCGAAGACGGCGTCGGGTTACTGGCCGGATTTTGCAGGCTGGGTCGCGCAGCATTACTGGGAGCACTACGCGTTCAGCGGAGATCGGGATTTCCTGCGTGAGCGGGCGTATCCGTTTATCAAGGACTGCGCCCTTTTCTATCTCGACACGATGGTGCGGGATCCGGCGAGCGGCCGGTGGCTGACGGGGCCCACCTATTCGCCGGAAAATCGTTTTGTTGGTCCTGACGACGGCCAGCCTGTGCATGTCGACGTCGGTGTGACCATGAGCATGGCGATCGCTCGCGAGGTGTTTACGCACTACCTGCGCGCTGCGGAGATCCTCGACGTCGATCCGGAGTTGCGCGCCGAGGTTGGCGCGCGCCTCACGGCGATGGCGCCGTATGCGATCGCGTCCGACGGCCGGTTGCAGGAGTGGCGCGCCGACTATGGCGAGACCGAGCCCGGTCATCGGCACCTCTCGCATCTCTATCCGCTTTATCCCGGCGCGGAGTTTACGCCGAGAGGAACGCCGGAGCTGGCCGAGGCCGCGGGCAAGGCCCTGCGGCGCCGGCTCGATCACTACAGCGGATGGACGGGCTGGAGCCGCGCATGGAGCATTGCGCTGGCCGCGCGACTCGGGGACAAGGCGCTGGCGCACGAACAGCTGCGGCTGCAACTGGAGCGCACGACGTGGCCGAACCTGATGGATTCGCATCCGCGGCTTGGCGGCAACACCGCCTGCTTTCAGATCGACGGCAATTTCGGCACCACCGCCGCCCTTGCGGAGATGCTGTTGCAGAGCCACGCGGGAGCGATCGAACTGCTGCCCGCCTTGCCCAGCGCCTGGCGGAAAGGCAGCGTCACCGGCCTGCGGGCCCGCGGCGGCTTCACGGTGGATCAGTCGTGGAATGACGGATTGCTTCGCGACGCGGCAATCACCGCTGCAGCCAACGGCTCCTGCACGGTGCGAGCGGCGCAACCGTTTCGTCTGGGGACGCTTCGCAGTCAGCCCGACGGTGGCGGAGGCCACGTGCTGACGTTCGACGCGATCGCCGGCAGCCGTTACGTCCTGGAGACCGCGCCATGAGCCTGCGGTCCCTGCGATTTCCGGCTGCATGCGCGGTGTGCCTGGCGATCCTGCCGCATGCGGCAGAAGCCGGCGACCGGCTGTGGTATCGGCAGCCAGCTTCAACCTGGAGCGAAGCACTGCCCGTCGGAAACGGCCGGCTCGGCGCGATGGTTTTTGGCGGAGTGGAAAACGAGCGGCTGCAGCTCAACGAAAGTTCTGTTTGGTCCGGCGGGCCGGGCGACTACGACCGGGTGGGCGCGTGGCGATTTTTGCCGGAGGTTCGCGGGCTGCTCTTCTCGGGACGGGTCAAGGAGGCCGAGGCGCTCGTCAATCGCGAGTTTCTCGGTGAGCGCCCGGCCGGCGCGTATCAGCCGCTCGCGGATCTATGGCTCGACTCCGCATTGCCCGGGCCGGTGACCAACTACCGGCGAGAGCTCGATCTGGCTAGCGGGGTGGTGCGGATCACCTTTCGTTCGGGTAACACAGACTACGTTCGCGAGGTGTTCGTCAGCGCCCCCGACCAGATTGTCGTTGTGCGGCTGACGGCGAACACGCCCGGAGCGATTTCCTTCCACGCCCGCCTGTCGCGCCCCGGAGGCGGCGTGACGGTCGACGCCTCCGTCGCCGGTCTCACACTCGAGGGGCAGGCTGACGCCGGACTGCCGACGGCGGGGGTTCGCTTCTTCGCGCGGCTGCAGATGGACCTGGAAGGCGGGCAAGTCAGAGCCAGAGATGGTGCGTTGCACGTCGAAAGAGCCGATACAGTGACGTTACGCTTTGCGGCGGCGACGGATTTTCAGCAGGACGATCCCGTCGCGACGTGCATCCGCCGACTGGAGCAGACGGCCCGGCTCGACTATGCGACGCTCGAGCAGCGGCATCGCGAGGACCACGCACGCTACTATCGACGGGTGAGCCTTACGCTCGGCAAAGGTTCCAGAGATGGCCTGCCCACGGACGAACGACTTGCGCGTGTGCGAGCCGACGAGAGCGATCCCGGACTCGCTGCGCTGTTCTTCAACTACGGGCGTTATCTGCTCATCGCGTCGTCCCGCCCGGGTGGGTTGCCGGCGAACCTGCAGGGTTTATGGAACGACGATCCCAACCCTCCGTGGTTCTGCGGGTGGCATTTCGACATCAACGCCCAAATGAACTACTGGCTCGCGGAGGTCTCGGACCTCGGTGAACTGCACACACCGTTGTTCGATCTGATCGACCGGTTGCGCGTCAACGGACGTCGCACGGCGCGCGACGTTTATGGCGCGCGCGGATTCGTGGCGGCGCACCGCACCAACCTCTGGGCGTTCACCAGCCCCGTGAAAGGGCTGACGGTCTGGCCGGTGGGCGCGGCGTGGCTGTGCCAGCACGTTTGGGAACATTATCGATTCACGGGCGACCAGGTGTTTCTGCGCGAGCGAGGCTATCCGGCGATGAAGGAAGCGGCGGAGTTTTTCCTCGACTGGCCGGTGGAAGATCCGCGTTCCGGCCAGCTGGTCAGCGGTCCCTCGATTTCGCCGGAAAACTCCTACCGGCTCGACGACGGCCGTAGTGGAAATCTCGATATGGGCCCGGCCATGGACCAGCAGATCATCGCCGAGCTGTTCGACAATTGTCTCGCCGCCGCGGCTGAACTGGGGGTGCAGGATGCGTTCGTGGAGGAAGTGACCGAGGCCCGCTTCCGGCTGGCGGAATCGCAAATCGGGGCGGACGGACGTCTGCTCGAATGGTCGCAACCCTTCCCTGAGCGGGAGCCGGGGCACCGGCACATGTCGCATCTTTACGCCGTTTATCCCGGAGCGGGAATCACGCCGCGGAGCACCCCGGAACTCGCGGCCGCGGCGGTCCGTTCGCTGGCGTTTCGCGTTTCGGGTGGCGGCGTGACCAGCGCAGTCAATCTGAGCGACAGCAGCAACACCGGCTGGAGCCTGGCCTGGAACGCGGGTCTGTGGGCCCGTCTGGGAAAACCCGCGCAAGCGCACGATGCCTTTCACTCGCTGCTCGCGCGATGCGTGTTCCCGAATCTGATGAATACGCATCCGCGCAAGGACCGGGAAAACGTGTTTCAGATCGACGGCAATTTCGGCGGCGCCGCGGCGCTGGCCGAGATGCTGTTGCAAAGTCATGCGGACGCCATCGAGCTGCTGCCCGCGTTGCCGGCGGTGTGGCCGGACGGACAGTTTTCCGGCTGGCGCGCGCGGGGCGGCTTCACGGTGGGGGCGCGCTGGTCGGATGGTCGCCTCGCCACGGCCACGCTCCGCGCCGACACCGTGGCGCCCGTGGCGCTGCGCGCGCCCGCAGCATTTTCTGTTTCGATTTCCGGCCGCACCGTCGCGCGGTCGCATCCGGATCAAGGCACCCATCTCGCGCGCTTCACGGCCGCGCCAGACGCGGACTATGTGGTGATGCCCGTCGAATCCTCTCCATGACTGCCCTGTTTCGTCACCTCGTTCTCCTGCTCACGCCGGCCCTCGCGCTCGCCGCCGAATTCTCCCAACTTGGCGTGGGATCGCTGGGCGAGATCAACGCCCGCGACGGGGATCGCGCGTTCAATGCCGCGTATTACGACAACGCGGTGCTCGCCGGAGCGCCGGCGACGACGCGATTGGAAACATATGTTGGCAGCGAAGCCGACGCCCCCGCCGGGCTGGCGGCTCCGAGGCTATCCGCGCGCTGGACCGGCACGCTCACGCCGGCGGTCTCAGGCGTTTTCCCGGTGCGCGTGAGCGGGCCGATCGCGCTGCGCATCGACGGAAAACTGCTCGCAGAAACGGAGGCGGGAGCGGATCCCGCGACGGTTCACGTCCCGATGAGGCAGGGGCGGCCTTATGAAATTTTGGTCGAAGCGGCCAACTGGGAGCGCGGCGTGGCCGTAGCCGTGGAGTGGGGGCGGCCGGCGCCGTTGCCGGAGGAAGCCACCAGCGAACCGCCGGCGGAAATACAGGCGGGGCCCGTCGCCGACGCCAGCATTGGAAACGCGGCGACGTTGGAAAATGAAAGTTACCGAGCCGATTCGCGTGCCGATGGAGCGCTGGTGTTGACGGAGAAACGGAGCGGGGCGCGGGCTGTTTTTGCCCCCGAGTTCGTCGTTGTTCATCAGCGGAAAGGGCAGCAGACGAGAATGGACCCGAAAGGCGGGAAGTATCTCGACGAAGGTTCGGTCGGAAATACGAACTACGTCGTTCCCTCGTGGGAGAAGGAAGCGGATTACCTTGTCGCCGCCCGGCCGCGCACCCGCCTGCATGCGAACGCGGCGCGGCAGGAGGGCGATCGCATCGTCTGGGATTTTCCGGAGCAGCCCGGTTATGCGCTGCGTGCGGAAGTGCGGTTGCCCGACGACGGCACGGCGCCGGCTTTGAGTTTCGAACTGAAGCCAAAGGAGGCCGGCCAGTTTTCGGTCGGCTACGCCGGGGCGCCGGCGCGCGCGATGCGCGACGCGGACTGGATCTGGCAGCCGCTGGTGTGGCAGGAGCGCCGATTTCCGAATCGTTCCTATCTGACGAAGGAGTTTCAGTGTCCGATTCCGTTTGTCATGGCGGGATTCGACGGAGCGACCGTGGGGGTCGGTGCGGACGCCGTCGAAATGCCCTATCGGATGCCGACGATCTCCGATTCACGTTTCGGCGTGCTGGTGCGAAACGCGGCGGGTGAGGCGCAACCGATGCTCTTCGCCCCGATTCTGGGCGGTCCCGAGTCAGTCCGGGCGGCCGGGGAAAACTACACGTTCCGGCTCCGGCTGGTGGTCAGGCAAGGCTCCTGGTTCGACGCGTATGAGCACCTCGCGCGCTCGCTTTATCGCTTCGGCGACGTTCG
>Ga0182740_1002624_pt1 | contig 10784 bp, 7 predicted proteins | sample eDN5th37CKraftBY_FD_128872 | JGI IMG/M metagenome (GOLD analysis project Ga0182740, IMG submission 128872) | Enriched backyard soil microbial communities from Emeryville, California, USA - eDNA 5th pass 37_C Kraft BY (version 2) (version 2) | ecosystem: Environmental > Terrestrial > Soil >...
CGATCTGCGCCCGGCACGTGCGGCCATCGAGGCACTGTTGCCGAGCTTCCTCGGCGAGATCCTGCAGACGCCGCCCGCCTTCTCCGCCATCAAGATCGACGGCCAGCGCGCCTATGACCTTGCGCGGCAGGGCGAAGAGGTGAAGCTCGACGCCCGCCCCGTGCAGATCGACCGGCTCGAACTCGTCGAGATGCCGGCGACCGATACCTCCGTATTCGAGGCCGAATGCGGTCGCGGCACATACGTCCGCGCCATTGCCCGCGATATCGGCCGCGCGCTCGGTTGCCTCGGCCATGTGACGGCGCTCCGTCGCACCCGAGTCGGCCCGTTCGAGGAGGCCCAGGCGGTCACCCTCGATGAACTCGAAGAGGCGGCCAAACAGGACGACGGCGGCGTGGAGATCAAGTCGCTGCTGCGTCCCGTCGAGAGCGCGCTCGCCGAGCTTCTGGAGATCAATGTTTCGCAGTCCGATGCGGCACGCCTCGCGCGCGGCCAGCCCGTTCTGCTGCGCGGCCGCGATGCGCCGGTCATGAGCGGGGAAGCGTTCGCCCTTTCCAAGGGGACGCTGATCGCGCTCTGCGAGATCGAGCGCGGCGAGCTGCGCCCGCTCCGCGTTTTCAACCAAGCCTGAGAGAGAGTGTCGCTCGAGCGTCATGAGCGCGCGATCTGCGCGCCGGCGCCAGCGCCGCCCCCGCGAGCCGATGAGCGAAGCGAATAGCGGCGTGAGCGAATAAAGCACGAGGCGCGGAGACCCTGGGCTCCGCGCCTCAAATCTTCACGCCGGGGAAGATGGTGTCTCCAGGGTAGGGTCAGAGTGTGCCCCGCGCACTGAACTCGCTCTGAATACGGCATTCATGCGCGGTTCATCGCGGCGCCGTCCCCATCCTAAACCATTGTTAATTTGCACCTCTTCCTGAAATCGGCAGTATTGGCGACAATGGTGGGCGGACGCATGGGGGCAGCGCGACGGAAAAGTCTCACTGCGGCGTTCAGGCTATATGCGGGCTGGCCCATGAGGTCAGTCCGTTCTTGCGTGGGGCACTGGGCGCAGGCGGGTCGGACAGATGGCAGGCCGGATCAAGTATCTCTTCACATTGGCGCTTCCGCTTGCAGCGGTGGGCATTGGCGCGGCCTGGATGATGGGCCTCGGCGGTTTCGGCGGATCAGGCGACAGCGCGCTCGCCTATGAAACGGCCGAGATCTCGCAAGGCGACATTCGGCGGCTCGTCACGACATCGGGCCCTGTCCGCGCCGTCGTCACCGTCAGCGTCGGCTCCCAGCTCTCCGGCCGCATCGACAAGCTGTCCGCGGACTTCAACAGCGAGGTCAAGGAAGGGGACCTGCTCGCCCTTCTCGACGACAAGACGTTCGCCGCGCGCGTCGCTCAGGCGCGCTCTGATCTGGTTGCGGCCAAGGCCGGCCTCGCCAATCAGGAGGCCGCTCGCGTCAAGGCCGAGGCCATGCTGCGTAACGCGAAGCGCCTGCTCGAGCGCCAGGAGACGCTCGCCAGCAAGGGCGTCGCTTCCACCGCGACGCTCGACACCGCCATCCGCGATGTGGATGTCGCCGTAGCCGATATTGCCGTAATCGACGCGCAGATCGAGAACGCGAAGGCGACGATCGAGCAGCGCGAGGCTGCATTGAAGGTCGCCGAGATCGATCTCGAGCGCACGCGTATCCTTTCGCCGATCGATGGCACCGTCATTTCGCGGACCGTCGATGTCGGCCAGACCGTCGCGGCAAGCCTGCAGGCGCCTGAGCTCTTCAAGATCGCGCAGGACCTGCGCCGCATCCAGATCGAAGCCCAGGTCAACGAGGCGGATGTCGGCGCGATCCGGGAAGGCAATCCGGTGGAATTCACCGTGGATGCCTACCCCGAAGACCGCTTCCGCGGCAGCGTTTCGCAGGTGCGACTTGCAGCGACCGAGCTGCAGAACGTGGTCACCTACACCGTGATCATCGAGGCGCGAAACGACGATCGGCGCCTCTACCCCGGCATGACGGCCAACGTCCAGATCGAAACAGCGCGGCGTCACGGCGTGCTGCGCATCTCGAATGACGCCCTCCGCTTCCGCCCACGCGAGTTGGCTGCGGCCCCGCCCCAAGCCGGCAGTGCCCAGGCCGCCGAGCGCGGCGAGCGGCTCCTGACGCAACTCAGGACAGTCCTCAAGCTCAACGACGAGCAGGCGGCGCTCGTTCAGGACGTTATGCAAAAGGCCGCAGCGGCGCGGGCCGAGCGCCAGAAAGCCCGCCAGGAGCAGGGCGAAGGCGGCGGCGAAGGCGCGGGCGCAGGCGAGAACCGGGCCGGCAACGCGCGCGGCAGCGGCGACGTGCGCAATCGCTTCATGGAGCGCATCGAAGCCGTGCTCGAGCCGACGCTGACGGATGAGCAGAAGCCGCTGCTCGAGCGCTGGCGGCAGGCGCGCCAGGGCGGCCGCATGGCGACCGTTTGGGTCATCGGGCTCGATCGCAAGCCCGAGCAGCGCCAGGTGCGTCTCGGCATCAGTGACGAGCAGTTTGCCGAGCTCATCGGCGGCGGCCTCAAGCAGGGCGATCGTGTCATCACCCGGCAACGCCAGGTCGCGAAGCGCTAGCGGACCCGGGTCCACAAACCCCGGGCATGACGTCATGGACCCATTGACCCAAACCGACCCGGCGACGAGCGCCGTCCGACCCGCTCAGAAACGGCTGATCGAGGCTCGCGACGTCTCGAAGATCTATACGGTCGGCGAGCAGACCGTGCGCGCGCTCGACGGCGTTTCGCTGACCATTCATCTCGGTGAGTTCGTCGCCATCATGGGCCCCTCGGGCTCGGGCAAGTCCACCATGATGAACCTCATCGGCGCCCTCGATGTACCGACCGGTGGCGCCATGGAGCTCGACGGGCGCAATATCGCGACCCTGAGCTCGGATGCGCTGGCGGACCTGCGCAACCGCACCATCGGCTTCGTGTTCCAGCAGTTCAACCTGCTCCCGCGCACAAGCGCGCTGCGCCAGGTCATGCTGCCGCTGCTCTATGCCCATCCGCGCCCGGCAGATGCCGAGGACATGGCGCGCCACCGCCTCGAGCAGGTCGGTCTCAAGGACCGCATGGACCACTATCCGAGCCAGCTCTCCGGCGGGCAGCAGCAGCGCGTCGCGATCGCGCGCGCCCTCGTCAACAATCCCAAGCTCCTGCTCGCCGACGAGCCGACGGGTGCCCTCGACAGCAAGACATCGGAAGAGATCATGGCACTCTTCTGCACGCTCAATACGGAGGGCATCACCGTCGTCGTGGTGACGCATGAGCCCGATGTCGCGGAGTACGCCAAGCGCCGCGTGCTGTTCCGTGACGGCCATGTCGTCGAGGACATCCAGCAGGCCGGTTTCATGGGGAGGGCCGCGGAATGAACCTCCTCGACAGCCTCGGCATCGCGCTTACGGCGCTGCGCGCCAACACGCTGCGCTCGATCCTGACGACGCTCGGCATCATCATCGGCGTTGCCTCCGTCATTGTCATGGTGGCGGTCGGGACGGGCGCGCGCAGCGAGGTCGATCGCCAGATCGCCTCCCTCGGCTCGAACATGCTCGTCGTGTTCCCGGGCTCGACGCGCGTCGGCGGCCGCGCAGGCGGCGCCGGCACGCGTCTCCCGCTCTCCGAGCGCGATCTGCAGGCGCTGCGCGAAAAGATTCCAGGCGTCGTTGCCATTTCGGGTCTCCTGCAGGGCTCGGGGCCCGTGGTCTACGGCAATGCCAACTGGACGACGTCGTTCATGGGCGTGCACGACCAGTTCAACGAGGTGCGCGACTGGCCCGTCATCGAGGGCCGTGGATTTACGCCGAACGAGACCAAGACGGCCGCACGCGTCGCCCTCGTCGGCAAGACGGTCGTCGACAAGGTGTTCAACGGCGGCAATCCGGTCGGCGCCACCATTCGCGTGATGAACGTGCCCTTCCAGGTGGTCGGCGTGCTGGACAGCAAGGGCCAGAACTCGTTCGGCCGCGATCAGGACGATGTGATCATGCTGCCGATGTCCGCCGCGCGCGGACGCATCGTCGGCCGCAGCAAGCTCGTGAACGACAACGTCGGCAACATCCACGTCAAGTTCGACGCCGGCATGGACCTCGCCGAGGCCCAGGCGTTGATGGAAAACCTCCTGCGTCAGCGCCGCAGCATCAAGCCCGGTGCGGAGGACGACTTCAACGTCCGCAACCTGTCGGAGTTCATGCGCGCTCGCACCTCCGCGCTGACGACCATGGGCTGGCTGCTGGCCGCGACGAGCGCCATATCGCTCATCGTCGGCGGCATCGGCATCATGAACATCATGCTCGTCTCGGTGACCGAGCGCACGCGCGAGATCGGCCTGCGCATGGCTGTCGGCGGCCGGCGCCGCGATATCCTGATGCAGTTCCTCGTGGAAGCGGTGGCGTTGTGCCTGCTGGGCGGGCTGATCGGCGTCGCGATTGGTGTGACTACCGCCGCCGTCGTCGCGATGTCGGCGCAATGGCCGATCCTCATCGCACCCAATGCCATCCTGATGGCGCTCGGAGCCGCAGCGCTGACAGGCGTTGTTTTCGGGTTCTTCCCGGCGCGGCGCGCAGCGCACCTCAATCCGATCGACGCATTGCGCACCGAGTAGTCGGCGCGCACGACGTCAGGCAGGCCGTCTCACCAGAGGCCGCGACGCGTGGTAATGGCGCGCGCGTCCTCGCCACGTCCGGCACCGCTGCGCTCCGTGCGTGGCGCCCAGCCGCCGCCCTGTCCCTGGCCGCCTTCCTGGTCCGGCTGCGGCGCGAACCCGCCGGTCTCGTCCGTGAAACCGATGATCGAATAGGGATCATCGGGTTCCTCGTCAGGCTTGAAGGCTTCCAGAATGCTGCGCGTGTCGCCGGGCTGCGTGCGCAGACCGGTTGCCGGGTTCACGCGGACGAGCTTGATGCCGGGCGGAATGCGGAACGGCGTGGCGGGCTTGTCGGCGAGCGCTTGTTTCATGAACGAGCCGAAGATCGGCGCGGCGACGTGGCCACCCGTTGCGTCCCTACCCATGGGTTTCGGGGTATCGTAGCCGACGAATACGCCGACCACGAGATCCGGCGAATAACCGACGAACCAAGCGTCCTTCGAATCGTTGGTCGTGCCTGTCTTGCCGGCGAGCGGCTTGCCGATCGCCTTCAGAGAGGTCGCCGTGCCACGCTGGACGACGCCCTCCAACATCGAGGTCATCTGGTAGGCTGTGTGGGGGTCGATGATCTGCTTGCGATCATCGGGAATCTCGGGCTCGGGCTGCCCGTGCCAGCTTGCCTGCTGGCACTGCGAGCAGTCGCGGTCGTCGTGGCGCCAAACCGCCCGGCCCCAGCGATCCTGAATACGGTCGATATATGTCGGGCGCACGCGCCGGCCGCCATTCGCGAGCATGGCATAGGCCGCCGTCAGGCGGAGCAGCGTCGTCTCGCCGGCGCCGAGCGCCATCGAGAGCACAGGCGTCAGCTCATCGTAGACGCCGAAGCGGCGCGCATACTCGCCGACGAGCGGCATCCCGACATCCTGGGCGAGGCGCACCGTCATCAGGTTGCGCGAGTGCTCGATGCCGACCCGCAGCGTCGTCGGTCCGTAGAATTGCCCGCCGTAGTTCTTGGGGCGCCACACGTCGAGCCCCGCGCCCTGCTCGATGGTGATCGGCGCATCGAGCACGATGCTCGTTGGTTTATAGCCGTTGTCGAGCGCGGCGGCATAGACGAAGGGCTTGAAGGACGAGCCCGGCTGGCGGCGCGCCTGCGCGGCGCGGTCGAACTGGCTCAGCGCGAACGAAAAGCCGCCGACACTCGCGAGCACGCGTCCCGTGTGCGGATCCATGACGACGATACCGCCGCCGACCTCCGGGACCTGCATGAGCGACCAGACGCCCTGCGGCTCATCGGGGTTCTTGGGCGCGACGTAGATGACGTCGCCGACGTTCAGCACGTCGCCGGCGCCCGGCGGCTTGCCAGGCTTCTTGTTCGCCCACTTGATTTCCTCATAGGGCACCTCGACAGCCTCGCGCTCGGCGACGAGCGTGCCGTCCTGCTGGCGATGCGGGCGCAGTCCTACAGTCGCCTTGTCGCGCTCGGTCTTGAGCACGACGCCGAGCCGCCACGGTTGGATATCGTTCGGCGCGTCGATCTCGCCAAGCGGCACGCCCCAGTCACCCGCAACCGCGATCTTCTGTACCGGCCCGCGCCAGCCGCCGTGCTTGCGGTCGAAGGTCACCAGTCCATCGACGAGCGCGCGCCGTGCCATGGCCTGATAGCGCGGGGAAAGCGTGGTGCGGACGGATAGGCCGCCCTGATAGAGCTTCTCCTCGCCGAACTGCGCGATCAGGATGCGCCGAACCTCCTCGGCGAAGTAGTCGGCCGCATGCGTCTGGACGCCGTACGGGCGGATATTGACGATCAGCGGCTTGGCCTGCGCGGCCTTTGCCTCCTGATCCGTGATGTACCCGTTCTCGGCCATGAGCCCGAGGATGGCATTGCGCCGGGCCACCGCCTCTTTCTCCTTGCGGAAGGGGTGGTAATTGTTCGGCCCCTTGGGCAGCGCGGCGAGATAAGCCATCTCCTCGAGCGTCAGATCCTTCAGCTCCTTGTTGAAGTACGTGAGCGACGCCGCGGCGACGCCGAACGTGTTCATGCCGAGATAGATCTGGTTGAGATAAAGCTCGAGGATCTTCTCCTTCGAGTAGGTCCGCTCGATCCGGACGGCGAGAATGGCCTCTTTGAGCTTGCGATCGGCCGTCCGCTCGCTCGTCAGAAGGAAGTTCTTGGCCACCTGCTGGGTAATGGTCGAGGCGCCTTCGGCACGCCGCCGACGGCCCTGGATCTTGTCGAGGACGAAGCGCGAGCCCGCACGTGCGATGCCGAAAAAGTCGAGCCCGTAGTGCTCGAAGAAGCGCTTGTCCTCGGCCGAGACGTAGGCGGCAATGAGCAACTTCGGCACCGTGTTGATCGGCACGAAGATGCGGCGCTCGTGCGCGTATTCCGAAATGAGCGAGCCATTGTGCGCGTGAATACGCGTCATGACGGGCGGCTCGTACTTGGCGAGGCTATCGTAGCTCGGCAGGTCGCTCGTCGCCTGCCACAGGAAATAGCCCCCGACCGCGGCGCCCACGAGGAAGAGGACGACACCCGAGGCAAAAGTGAACCCGAGGAAGCTCAGCAGGAAACTGCGGCGCCGGCGCCTGGGCCTGCGTTCCACGGGCGGCAGTATTGGGGGTGGTCTCATCGATCCCCGTCAAATCCGATCGTGCACGGATGGGTCTCTCTAGACCCCAGCGTCAGGAGAAGCAAGCTCGCCGCCCCGTTTCATCCAGAGGTTACAATCGATTGTGTCATTAGCGGGTCACAGGCCTGTGAAGGCTTCGCAGCGCACGGAAAAAGGCGGCAGCACGTGGTAAACGTGCCGCGGTTCGGATCTGCCCTGCGCGCGCTTGCCTGCCGCGCTTCCGAAGCCGACACTCGCCCCACTGAACAGCCGCATTGGATGGGGAAACACCATGGATATCGAGGACCAGCGCAAGAAGGGCAGGGACATTCTGAAGGAGGTGATCGGCGCCACCTACCTGGAGCGGCGCGACGCCTCGACGAACGACTTCAACAGACCGCTGAGAGAGTTTTCCGAAACGTATGCCTTCGGCGACATCTGGGCCCGCCCCGGTCTGCCCCGGAAGGTGAGGAGTATGCTCTGTATGGCCATGCTGACGGCCATGGGCAAGCCGGCTGAGCTGCGCCTGCATGTGAACTCGGCCATCAACAATGGCTGCACGGTCGAGGAGATCCAAGAGGTCCTCTACCAGACTGTCGCCTACTGCGGCATCCCGGCGACGATCGAGGCATTCAAGGTCGCCGAGGAGGTGCTCGCCGAGCGCGGACTTATGAAGCCCAAGGGCTAGCGCACACAAATCCGGCCGGCGCTGAAGATGCGCCGGCCGCGATCGCACACTCAGCCGACCATGCCTTCCTTGCGTGCCCAGTCGAGCCCGCGATCGAGCGCGCGCGCCATGCGGTCGAACATCGTATTGATCTGCTCGGCGTTGATGACGAGCGGCGGGCACAGCGCCAGCGTATCACCCGCGATCGGACGCGAGATCAGGCCCTCGTCCTGCGCGAAGAGGTTCACCTTCGCACCGACGCCCTGCCGCGGATCGAAGGACTGCTTGCTCTTCTTGTCCTTCACCAGTTCGATGCCGGCAATGAGGCCGACGCCGCGGGTCTCGCCGACCAGAGGATGCGCATCGAGCTCCTTCAGCCGCTTCATGAAGACCGGCGCGACCTTGCGCACGTGCCCCACGATGTCGATGCGCTCGTAGATTTCGAGCGTCTTGACAGCAACCGCCGACGCCACCGGATGTCCCGAATACGTGAAACCGTGCGCAAACACGCCGAGCTTTTTGCTCTCGTCGATCATGGCCTGATAGACGTGCTCGGGCACGGTGATCGCGCCAAGCGGCATGTAAGCCGAGGTGATCGCCTTGGCCATCGAGATCGTATCGGGCTGCATGTTGAAGGTTTGCGTCCCAAACATATTGCCGGTGCGCGCGAAGCCGCAGATGACCTCGTCGGCTATGAAGGCGATGTCGTAGTGGCGCAGGATCGCCTGCACCTTTTCGAAGTACGTCTTCGGCGGCACGATCACGCCACCCGCGCCCATGACGGGCTCGGCAATGAAGGCGGCGATCGTCTCAGGCCCCTCACGCTCGATCAGCGCCTCGAGCTTGCCCGCGAGCCGGGATGCGAACTCCTCCTCGCTCTCGCCCTCCTTGCCGAAACGATAGTAGTGCGGCTTGTCCGTGTGCAGGATGCGCGCGATCGGAAGATCGAAGTCGGCATGAAAAATGGGAAGACCGGTCAAGCTGCCCGCTGCGATCGTCACGCCGTGGTAGGCATGCATCCGCGAGATGATCTTCTTCTTGTTCGGCTTGCCGATGGCATTGTTGTAGTACCACTGCAGCTTGATCTGCGAATCATTCGCCTCGCTGCCTGAGCTGGTGAAGAAGACCTTGGAAGTCGGGCAGGGCGCGATCTCCTTGATCTTCTCGGCGAGTTGGATCGCCGGCTCGTGGCTGCGCCCGCCGAAGAGGTGCGTAAACGAGAGCTTCCGCATCTGCTCGGCCGCGGCCTCGACAAGTTCGGAATTGCCGTACCCGAGGCCCGTGCACCATAGGCCGGCCAGCCCCTCGATGTACTCCTTGCCCGCGGAATCCCAAACGTGGATACCTTGCGCGCGCTCGAGCAGCATGGGCCCGCTCGTGCGGTGCGTTGCGAGGTTCGTCGCCGGATGCAGAACGGTCTCGACGTCGCGGGCGGCGAAATTGGAAAGCGTGGCCATTGCAAATGTCCTGTTCTTGACGGGAAGCTCGACTATGAGTAGCGCGGACGGGAGTGGCTGACAAAGCCAATAAGGCCGGCAGAGCGCATGGCAATTGCGCGATGCGCGGTCATATCTCAGGGCTGCTGGGGATATATGGCCGACGCGATGACACAGGCAGCCACGTTGCCGCGCACCAAGTTCGCGATTTGGTCACGCCGCCTCGCGTTGTTCAGCGCGGCGCTGATCCTTATCGCGCTGGTTCTGCACCGCCTCGGGCGCGTCGAGACGCCGCTCGGCATCGGTCTCGTGCTGACGGGTTTCGTGGGGGCTGTCCTGGCGTTGCTCAGCGGGATCGCCGCGAGCGTGGTGATCTGGCGCAAGGGCGTCCCGGGCGCCTGGAGCGCCACGGCTGGCATCGCGGTCAGCCTTGCCATTTTCGCATGGCCCGCGAGCGTCGTGCCGTTCTACCTCAGGACGGCGCCACTCAGCGACGTGACGACTGATACGGAGCATCCACCAGAGTATGTGACGCTCGCGCGAAACCGCGCCAAGGCGGCCAATCCGGTTGTCTATCGCGGCGCCACCGCCGAGATACAAGAGAAGTACTACCCCGAAATCAAGCCGATGATCCTCGAGCGCCCCGCCGAGGAAGTCTTCGAGTCCGTCGGCGAGGCGGCGAGGCGGCTCAAGTGGCGCATCGTCGCCGAGGAGCCGCCGCAGGAGGATGGGACCGCCGGCCACATTGAGGCGGAGGATCGCACGCTCATTCTCGGCTTCATCGACGACGTCATCGTGCGGGTCGAGAGCGACGGCGGCACGACGCGCGTCGATGTCCGCTCGCTCTCACGCTACGGTACCCACGACTTCGGCCGCAACGCGAGCCGCATCAAGGAATTCTACACGGAGCTGCAGGCGCGGCTTGAAGCGGCCGTTCCCGCGACCGCGGCACCGCGCACAAGGCCCAAGGGCCGCAAGGTGCCGCCTAGGGTAAGGAAAGGCGCACCGGATCGAGGACAGGGCCCTCGCAAATAAGCTGCCCGCGCTCGACGAGATGCTCGATGTGCGCCGCGACGGAGAGAGATGCGGCCTTGACCAGCCGCGGATCGATACCGCGATAGATGACAGCGACGATCTCCGGAATGGTCGTCTGGCCGTTTTTCACGCACTCGAGAATGGACTGCTCGCGCATGCGCCGGTGAAGCATGTACGCCTTCACGAGCCGCTGCGGCTCGAAGATGCGTCCGCCGTGACCCGGGAAGTAGGTCTCGTCGCTGCGCTGCATGAGGCGCTCGAGCGACGCGAGATAGGCGCTCATGCTGCCCTCGGGCGGCGCGACAACGCTCGTGTTCCACCCCATCACGTGATCGCCGGAGAAGAAGAGCTTCGTACCTTCGAGCGCAAAGCAGAGATGATCCGGCGCGTGACCTGGCGTGTGCAGTGCCTGCAGCGCGAAGCCGTTCCCTTC
>Ga0182740_1002626_pt1 | contig 10773 bp, 7 predicted proteins | sample eDN5th37CKraftBY_FD_128872 | JGI IMG/M metagenome (GOLD analysis project Ga0182740, IMG submission 128872) | Enriched backyard soil microbial communities from Emeryville, California, USA - eDNA 5th pass 37_C Kraft BY (version 2) (version 2) | ecosystem: Environmental > Terrestrial > Soil >...
AGCGTCACCAGCGCATTGTCGAAAAAATAGAGCGGCTGTCGCTGGAAGGCGGCGGCGACGTCCAGCGGCGCGGGCAATATGTAGCGCGGCGGTGCGAAGGCGATGACGATGGCCTGCCACGAGGCCACCAGCACCAGCGTGGTGCGCAATGCTGCCAGAACAGCCGGCATGTCGCGATTCCCTAGAAGCGGAATCGTGTCGGTGGGCGGAATTCGTATCGATGCTGCATGGCGATCTCCCGACTTGTCATCATGGAGATCCAGGTGTGCGAAGAATTGGCAGGATTGCCCGAAGGCCCTTGTTCCGTTCCTACGCCGGCATAACCCGGATCAGGTTCAAGGGTCCGGCTCACTGCCATCTCAGCGCCGTACGGCGCCCCCCTCGGAATGAAGCCATCTATGTTTCAAGCGCCCGGTTCTGTCAAGCGACGTTGCCGCTGACCAGAGAATGGAGGGAGGCTGTCATCAGCCCGACCGCGAGCTGTCATCGCGCTGTAACGTGCGGGTCCTAGCTAGCGGGTCTCTTTTTTGAGTTTACGGAGAACCCGATCATGCGAAGCCTACTCGCCATTCTGACCGCAACAACCATACTGGTTCCGGCCGTTGCCGGCGCCGCCACGGTCTACCCGCTCGACAGGGCAACGATTCTCACCGCTTCGCCCTTCGACGTGAAAGTCGAGTTCGATGGTGTTGTCGCGGGTTCCGATGTCACCGTCACCATCAACGGCAAGCCGGCTGCGGAAGTTCTCGGCAAGGAAGCCACCTTCATCGAGAAGGAAGATGGCGTCGAGGCTTCGGCCGTGCGTCTGGAAGGCGTGACGATCGCCGAGCCCGGCACCTACACCGTCGTCGCCAAGGCGGGAGATGACGAGAAGACCGTGACCTGGGAAGTTTACGGTACCTCTGCCGAGCCCAAGGCAAAGAATGTCATCTTCCTTATCGCCGACGGTCTGTCGGTCGCGCACCGCACCGCCGCGCGCATCATGTCCAAAGGCATGACCGAGGGCAAGGCCAACGGCCGCCTCAACATGGACGATCTGGATCGCATGGCTTTCATCGGCACCTCGTCCACCGAATCGGTCGCCACCGACAGCGCCAACACCATGTCGGCCTACATGACCGGCCACAAGAGCGCCGTGAACGCGCTTGGCGTCTACGCCGACCGCACCGCCGATCCGTTCGATGACCCGAAGGTCGAGACGCTGGTCGAGGCGCTGCGCCGCCAGACCTCCAAGTCGGTCGGCATCGTCACCACCTCCGAGCTTCAGGACGCGACGCCGGCGGCACTCTTCGCTCACACCCGCCGCCGCGCCGAAAAGGCCGCCATCAACACGCAGATCTTCGATCTGAAGCCCGAGGTCATCCTCGGCGGTGGTTCGGCCTACTTCCTGCCGCAGTCCGTTGCCGGCTCGAAGCGCAAGGACGACACCGATCACGTTGCGGGCTTCAGGGACGCCGGCTACACGTTGGCCACCACCAAGGGCGAGCTTGAGGCCGCCGCCGGCTCCAACACCGGCAAGGTGCTGGGCCTCTTCCACACCGGCAACATGGACACCACCCTCGACCGCGAATTCCTGAAGAAGGGCACGGTCGAGAAGTTCCCCGAGCAGCCGGGTCTGGTTGACATGACCAAGGCGGCAATCGACCAGCTTTCGAAGAACGCCGAAGGCTTCGTGCTGATCGTCGAGGCGGCCAATGTCGACAAGATGTCCCATCCGCTCGACTGGGACCGCGCAGTCGTCGACACCATCGAGTTCGACAAGGCGATCGGCGTTGCCCGCGAATTCGCCGAGAAGAACCCCGATACGCTGATCGTCGTCACGGGCGACCACACCCACGGCGTTTCCATCATCGGCACGGTCGATGACGAGAAGCCGGGCGACCAGATGCGCGAGAAGGTCGGCACCTATGCCGAGGCCGGTTTCCCGAACTACGTCGATTCCAACGGCGACGGCTATCCCGACAGCGTCGATGTCTCGCGCCGCCTGTTCCTGGCCGCCAACAACGGCCCGGACCACTACGAAACCTTCCGTCCGAAGCTCGACGGTCCGTTCGTTCCGGCCATCCAGGACGAGAACAAGAAGTACATCGCCAACGAAGCCTACAAGGATGTTCCCGGCGCGGTGTTCGTGGAAGGCAACATTCCGCGTGAAGGCGACACCGGCGTGCACGCCGTTGACGATGTCGTGCTGCAGGCCACCGGCCCCGGCTCCGAGAACTTCAAAGGCTACATGGAGCAGAGCGACGTCTACCGCGTTCTGGCCGACGCTCTGGCCCTTGGAACCGCGCAGAAGAAGTAATTGCGGAAACAACAGAGAGCAGGCCCGGATCGTCTCCGGGCCTGCACCCGTTCAGTCAAGGAGGCTGCGATGATCTACACCGCCCCGGATCGCCGGCAGGCGCTCGCCATGATCGGTGCTGCCGCGCTCTGCCTTTCGGCAAGGCCGGCCCGTTCGGCACCGAGCCCGATTTCCTTCAATGAACTCTATGGCAAGGTTAGCGTGCTTGGCCTGACCTTTTCCGACAAGGTGAAGGCTCTGGAAGGTAAGCCGGTCGCCATGCGCGGCTTCATGGCGCCGCCCCTGAAGGCGGAAGCCAATTTCTTCGTGCTCACCGAAATTCCTATGGCGCTGTGTCCGTTTTGCTCGTCCGATGCGGACTGGCCGGACGACATTATCGTCGTCTATCTCGACCATGCCCAGACCTTCGAGCAGGCAAACGCCACCATCGAGGTCTCCGGCAAGCTCGAAGTCGGTTCGTGGACCGATCCGGATACGGGTTTCGTCAGCCTGTTGCGCATCGTCAACGCCGATTTCCGAAGGGTTTAGGGTGATGCAGGCTCTGTCAATCGAAGGGCTTCAGGTCCATTATCCGGGACTTCCCGTGCCAGCGCTCGATTTGGCCGGGTTGCGGCTGGAAGCCGGGGAAATGGTTGCTCTGGCGGGGCCTTCGGGGTCGGGCAAGACCACCTTCATCAACATCGTGACGGGCATGGAGCGGGCGGGAGCCGGCCGCGTGGTCTGGAACGACGAGGATATCGCCGCGCTGCCCGAAGGGGGGCGCGATCGCTGGCGGGCCCGCAATGTCGGCCTCGTCATGCAGGACTTTCATCTGTTCCCCGGCCTTTCGGCCGAGGCCAATGTGCTTTTGCCGCAGCGCCTGTCGCATCTGCGCCTGCCAGACGGAATGCAGGCGCGGGCCCGCGATCTGCTGGCGCGGGTCGGTATCCAGCGCCCGGATCAACTCGTCGGCACGATGTCGCGCGGCCAGATGCAGCGTGTGGCTGTGGCGCGCGCTCTGGTCGGCCGTCCGGGTGTGATCGTGGCGGATGAGCCGACCGCGAGCCTCGACGCGGAAGCCGGCGCATCGATCGCCGGCCTGCTGGTCGATCTGGCCGAGGAGGCAGGCTCGACCCTGATCGTGGCGAGCCATGACGAGCGGCTGATCGGCCGCATGAGCCGCACGCTGCGGCTCGAAAACGGCCGTCTGGCTGCATGAGGATCTGATACCGGATGTTTCATTTCATTCTTGCCGACCTGCGCCGCAACTGGATCGGCGCACTCATCCTCGCTCTGCTGATCGCACTGGCGACGGCGCTCGGCGTGTCCGTCACCTTGCAGGAGCGCGCATTGCGGCTTGGCAGCGCCCGCGCCGCCGCGGCCTTCGATCTGGTCGTCGGCGCGGCCGGTTCGGAAACCCAGCTTATCCTGTCGTCCATCTTTCTCCAGCCAGCACCGCTGCAACTGCTGCCGCCGGCGACATTGTCGGCCCTGCGCGCCGATCCGCGCGTTGAAAACGCCATCCCGGTGGGTTTCGGCGACTTTGTGGGCGGCTATCCCATCGTCGGCACCACCGGCGATGCCGTTGCCATGCTGGGCGGACTGGCCGGGGGCGAGGGCTTCAGCCATCTGGGCGACGCCATCGTCGGCTCCCAGGTGACGCGCGACATCGGCGACAGCTTCCACCCCTTCCATGGCAGTGTCGGGGAAGCGGGCGAGGTGCATGCGCATGTGGAATACCGGGTCGTTGGCCGCATGGCTGCAACCGGCACGCCGTGGGATCGGGCCATACTGGTGCCGATCCAGTCGGTGTGGGCCGCACATGCCGACCACGATCACGAGGCGGAGACGGCAGGGCTGGCCGCCGTCGCTCACGTTCCGCACGATCACGGGCACGACCACGGGCCGGGCTTCGCGGGCGATCCGGTTGACGAGGCCGCGTTGCTGAGCGCCGACAATCCGGGGGTACCCGCTATTCTGGTCAAGCCGAAGAGCATTGCCGATGCCTACAATCTGCGCCAGCAATACCGCACCGAAACGACGCTCGCCGTCTTTCCCGGCGAGGTGCTGACCCGGCTTTACGGCACGCTGGGCGACGCGCGCCGCGTGCTCGGCTTCGTGGCCATGGGCGCGCAGGGGCTTGTCGCTGCGGCGATTTTGATGGTGGTGGCGGTTCACGTTCTCCAGCGCCGGCGCCAGATCGGCGCCTTGCGGGCCTTCGGCGCGCCACGGCCTGTGGTGATGGGCATGGTCTGGCTGGAGGTCTTCATGCTCGTCGCGGCCGGCGTTATCGCCGGCTTCGCGATCGGCTATGCCATCGTGCGGGCAATCTCCTCGCATCTGGCCAAAAGCAGCGGCGTCGCCATGCCGGTCGAGTTCCAGACGGCGGATCTGTGGACGCTGGCCGGCCTGTTGCTTGCCTGCGCGATTGCAACTTTGCTGCCCGCGCTGATCGCCTATCGCCAGAGCCCGGCGCAGGCATTGCGCGCCTAGCAGGAGTATCTGCCAGTACAGCAAATCACGATATAAACATTTCTTTATGTGATATTGACATCGTTTGCCGAAACGCCGAGATTGCGGGCGTCGTGGTTCTTCGGGGCGGACTTTTGCCCCGAAGCTAAGAGGGAAGCCGGTGCCTTCCATGGGAAAGCCGGCGCTGCCCCCGCAACTGTAGACGGATAGCCTTGCGTCCATTCAGGTCACTGGGGTGAAAGCCCTGGGAAGACGGACGCAGGCGATGACCCGTGAGCCAGGAGACCTGCCATGACGAAAACACGTCCACGGGCGGGGTGTCCCGGAGGCCATGATATGCCCGCATCGTGCGGGTGTTGACGGCTGCCTTGCGCATCCGCCCCAACCATCGGGGTTTATGGAATGGCCAAATCGAAAGTTTCCGTCGCAACGCTCGGCGTGCCGCGCATCGGCCGCCGCCGCGAACTGAAGTTCGCACTTGAAAACTACTGGTCGGGCAAGGACAGCGCCGAGGCGCTGCTCGAGACGGCCAGATGCCTGCGCGCAGACAACTGGCGCCTTCAGGCCGAAAAGGGCGTCACGCGCATTCCGTCCAATGATTTCTCGCTCTACGACCATGTGCTCGACACGGCCGTCATGGTCGGCGCGATCCCTCAGCGCTATGGCTGGACCGGCGGCGAGGTGCCGCTCGACACCTGTTTCGCCATGGCGCGCGGCAGTGAGGGGGATGCCGGCTGCGGCCATCCCGGCCATGTCCATTCCACCTCGGCGCTGGAGATGACCAAGTGGTTCGATACCAACTATCATTACATGGTGCCCGAGCTGGCGCCGGATCAGGAATTCGTGCTGGCCACCACAAAGCCGGTCGATCATTTTCTTGAAGCAAAGGCGCTCGGCATCCACACGCGCCCGGTCGTGCTTGGGCCGGTGACCTTCCTCCGGCTTGCCAAGTCGGGAGGCGAGGAATTCGATCTGCTCTCGCTGCTGCCCAAGCTTCTGGCGGTCTATACCGACCTGCTGAACCGCCTGCACGCGGCCGGCGCCGACTGGGTGCAGATTGACGAGCCCTGTCTGGTTCTCGATCTCGAAGCCGGCGAACGCGCTGCCCTCGAAGTGGCCTACAATCACTTCGCCGCTGAAGTGCCCGCGCTCAACCTGATGCTTGCCACCTATTTCGGTGCACTCGGTGACAATCTCGACCTCGCCGCTTCGCTCCCCGTGTCGGGGCTTCATGTCGATCTGGCCCGCGCGCCGGACCAGCTTGAGGCCGTTGCGGCAAAGGTGCCGTCCAGCACCGTCCTGTCACTCGGCGTGATCGATGGCCGCAATGTCTGGCGCGCCGATCTCAATGCCATGCTGGACCATCTGCGGCCGGTGGTGGGTTCGCGCCCGCTCGACCGCATCGAGATCGCGTCGTCCTGCTCGCTGCTGCATGTTCCGGTCGATCTGGAGCTTGAAACGGCGCTGGATGCGGAACTGAAGTCCTGGCTCGCCCTCGCCACGCAGAAGCTCGACGAACTGGTCGTGCTGGGGCATGCGGTGTCGGAGGGCCGCGCCGGGGTTGCGGATGCCCTGCAGGCCTCGGCTCACGCCATCGCTTCGCGGCGAAAGTCGCCGCGCGTGCACGACAGGAAGGTGGGCGACAGGCTTGCTGCCGTCACCGGGGCCATGGAACGCCGCAGGAGCGCTTTTGCCGCGCGGCATGAAAAGCAGTCCGGCAAGCTCGACCTGCCGAAATTCCCCACCACCACCATCGGCTCGTTCCCGCAGACGGCCGAGGTGCGCAAGGCGCGCGCCGCCCATGCAAGGGGGGAACTGACTGCTGCCGACTACGAAGCCTTCCTGCGCAGGGAGACGGAAACCGCGATCCGCTGGCAGGAGGAGATCGGTCTCGACGTGCTGGTCCATGGCGAGTTCGAGCGCAACGACATGGTGCAGTATTTCGGCGAGCAGCTTGCCGGTTTCGCCTTCACGCAGGCCGGCTGGGTGCAGAGCTACGGCTCCCGCTATGTCCGTCCGCCCATCATCTACGGCGATGTCTCGCGCCCCGAACCGATGACGGTGCGCTGGTGGCAATATGCGCAGTCGCTGACCGACAGGCCGGTCAAGGGCATGCTCACCGGCCCGGTGACCATTCTCAACTGGTCGTTCGTGCGCGACGACATTCCGCGCTCGCAAAGCTGCCGCCAGATCGCTCTGGCGATCCGCGACGAGGTGGTCGACCTTGAAAAGGCAGGCGCGGTCATGATCCAGATCGACGAGGCAGCGCTGCGCGAAGGCCTGCCGCTGCGCAGGGCGGACTGGAAGACCTATCTCGACTGGGCGGTCGGCAGCTTCCGGCTAGCGTCGACGGGCGTGGAGGATGCGACCCAGATCCACACCCATATGTGCTACTCGGAGTTCAACGACATCATCGATGCTATCGCGGCGATGGATGCCGACGTGATCTCCATCGAGACCTCGCGCTCGCGCATGGAGCTGCTCGATGCCTTCCGCAATTACAAATATCCGAACGAGATCGGGCCGGGCGTGTATGACATTCACTCCCCGCGCGTTCCGCATACGGGAGAGATGACGGACCTGCTCAAACTGGCGCGCAAGCGCCTGTCCGACAGCCAGATCTGGATCAACCCCGACTGCGGCCTCAAGACCCGCAAATGGGAAGAGGTCAGGCCGGCGCTGGTCAACATGGTGGCGGCGGCGCGCGAATTGCGGGCGCTGGCAAGCTGATGAGATCGTCGTGCGTTCACGCGGACGCACAAAGGACGCTCTGAATTATCGATGCTGTGGAGGCCCGCCGCCGGATTTGCCGGCTGCGGGCGCGCATTCTCAGACCCGGCCCACTGTCATCGCGCCGGCTTTTTCAGGGTTGTCAGGCTTCGATTTCCAGCTCGCCCAGCGGCCTTGAGCAGCAGGCGAGGATAAAGCCTTCGGCGATTTCGTCATCGAGGATGCCGCCATTGTGGTTCATCTCAACTTGGCCGGAAATCTTCCTCACCTTGCAGGTGCCGCACAGGCCGAACTCGCAGGCAGCTGAAATGCGCACGCCGCTGGCGCGTGCCGCCTGCAGGACGGTCTGGCCGGGCAGGCATTCGCCGTCTACCTCCGACAGGCTGAAGTGCACCGGCACAACCTCCTGAACCGGGGCCGCCTGCTCGGCGGCTTCCGTCTGCGCCTCGGCGAAAGGCGGGGATACGGGCTCCACCGGCGGCGCGCTGAAGCTTTCCTGATGATAAAAGGCCATGTCGAAACCGGCCTGCTGCAGCATGTCGCGCACGGCACGCATATAGGGTTCCGGCCCGCAGCAGAATATCTCGCGCTCATGGAAGTCGGGTGCGAGCAGTGGCAGGCGCACCGCATCCACGCGTCCCATATGGCCGGACCAGCCTTCGCGCGGAGAGCGCTCCTCCACGATGAAGGCCAGCGACAGGCCGGGCATCCGCGAATTCAGCAGTTCCAGCTCCTTGCGGAAGATGATGTCTTCCGGCCGCCTGGCGCAGTTGACGAAGGTGACGTCGGTGCCCGGCGCGCAGTCGCTGAACCAGCGCAGCATCGACATCATCGGCGTGATGCCCGATCCCGCCGACAGGAACAGATATTTGGCGCCCGGATGGGTGTGATGCGAAAAATCGCCGCCCGGCCCATAGGCCTTGAGGCGGGCGCCGACGCCCAGATTGTCGAACATCCAGCGCGTGCCGATGCTGTCCGCCTGGGCCTTGACCGTGACCGAGATGGAAAACGGCCGCGACGGCGACGACGACAGCGTGTAGGTGCGCATGATCGGCTCGTCGGACACCGGCAGTTCGAGGGTGATGAACTGACCCGGCATGTAGCGGAACCAGGTCTGCGCATCCGAGCGGAAGGTGAAGGTCTTCACCTCCGGCGCCTCGTCCGTGATGCCGATCACCTCCAGAACCTGAAGGCGATCGTTCCACGGCGCCATCTCATCGAGATGGCGGTAGAGGCCGGGATCGGTCATGACGTTCACCGTCTCCTCCTTCGTCAGGCGACGTTCTTCAGGCGCGATTTTCCGTCACCTGCCAGCCTCGGTTCGAGGAAATCCGCATACCACTGCACGAACTGGATGGTCCCGCCCTCATGAAGTTCCGAATAGGGGCCGGGCTCATAGGAGGGCGAGCGGATGCCGAAGGCGTTTTCCTCGACAATGCGGCGGTCCTGCTCGTTGGTCTCCATCCAGACATGGGCGAGTTCATGCGGGTCGTAGTCGACGCCTTCGACCGCATCCTTGTGCACCAGCCATTTGGTGGTGAGCATGGTTTCCTCCGGCCCGAGCGGAAGCACGCGGAAGGTCACGGCATGGTCGATCAGAACATGGTTCCACGTTGTGGGGTAGTGATAGAGCATCAGGCTGCCGATGCGGTCGGCATTGACCTGATCCGACAGATTGCGCTTCACCGCGGCCTTGCCATTCATCGTGTAGCTGACGGAATCGCGCAGGAGCGGCGTGCGCGTGGCGCGATACTGGCCGTCCGGGCTGATGCGGAAATGGGACGGCAGACCGGCGGCTTCGCACTTGGCCCAGTGGGCGATCATTTCGGGATCGCTCTCGACATCGTTGACGCCGGTGACATTCGGAGCCTCCGGAAAGGTCTTGCAGAGTTCCGGATGGTTGCTGGCGCAGTGATAGCACTCGCGGTTGTTTTCCCAGACCAGCTTCCAGTTGCCTTTCTCGACCGTAGTCGTCTCGAAAGCGACCTTGGCTTCGGTGAGGCGGTGCGGGTTGAAATAGGGGGCCATCATGGCGCGGAATGGCGCGAAATCGGCCGGCTGGTCGGCCAGGCAGATGAAGATGTAGCCCCCGGTCGCCTCGCAGGCCACAGGCTTCAGCGAATAGGAGCTGGGGTCGAAATCGTCGGCCATCTGGCGCGCGAACAGAAGCTTGCCGTCGAGGTCATAGGTCCACTGGTGATAGGGGCAAACCAGACGCGCCTGCGTGCCCTTCGCCGTGGTGCAGACACGGCTGCCGCGATGGCGACAGGAGTTGTGGAACGCCCGGATTTTTCCCTCGCGATCGCGGACGATCACCACCGGATAGTCGCCGATCTGCACGGTAAAGAAGCTGCCGGGCTTTGGCAGTTCGCAATCATGGCCGATGAACAGCCAGTCGCGATACCAGATCAGCTCCAGATCCAGCTTGTAGAAATCGGGGTCGGTGTAGAAGGGCTGCTCCAGCACATGATCCGGCTTGCGGGTGCGGATGAGCTCAAGCATTCTCGTACGGGCGTCCATGTCCTGTCCTCGCCAAAGGACTGAACTTGGTGGTGATTTGGGAATGAACGGCCCCGCGAGGGGTCACCCGCCATTCGCTCCCTGACCGCCCACCGCGATCAGTCGAAACCACTGTGCCGGGGCGCGTGCCTGTTTCGGATGAAGGCGGAAACAGGCAGATGCCTTGGGCTACAGCGATCTAAACATCATTCGCAGGTGCGGGGGACATGTGAAAACGACATCGCCTCGTCGCAGGACGACAGGCGATGTCGCGTGATTACGCCGTCGTTCGGGCTTAATCCCAGGCGAGCGCGCCGCCGTTCTGATATTCGATGACGCGGGTCTCGAAGAAGTTCTTCTCCTTCTTCAGATCCATCGCCTCACTCATCCACGGGAACGGGTTTTCGGTTTCCGCGAACACCGGGGCAAGGCCGAGCTGGGCGCAGCGGCGGTTGGCGATGAAGTGCATGTACTGCTCGCACAGCGCCGCATTGAGGCCGAGGAAGCCGCGCGGCATCGTATCGCGGCCATAGGCGGCTTCCAGTTCGGCGGCGTCCGAAATCATGCCGCGCACCTCATCCTGGAATTCCTTCGTCCACAGATGCGGGTTTTCCAGCTTGATCTGGTTGATGACGTCGATGCCGAAGTTCAGATGGATCGATTCGTCGCGCAGGATGTACTGATACTGCTCGGCGATGCCCACCATCTTGTTGCGGCGGCCGAGCGACAGGATCTGCGCGAAGCCGGTGTAGAACCACATGCCCTCGAAGATGACGTAGAAGGCGACGAGATCG
>Ga0182740_1002628_pt1 | contig 10764 bp, 7 predicted proteins | sample eDN5th37CKraftBY_FD_128872 | JGI IMG/M metagenome (GOLD analysis project Ga0182740, IMG submission 128872) | Enriched backyard soil microbial communities from Emeryville, California, USA - eDNA 5th pass 37_C Kraft BY (version 2) (version 2) | ecosystem: Environmental > Terrestrial > Soil >...
GCGTCGGTGGTCCTGCGCAAGTCTTGTTCATGCCGGAGGACGAGAAGGATCTCGCCTATTTCCTGGCGAACCTTTCCGACGACATTCCGGTGATGGTCGTTGGGCTCGGCTCGAACCTGATCATCCGTGACGGCGGCGTGCCGGGCGTGGTCGTGCGGCTTGGTCGCGGCTTTAACGAAATGCATGTCGAAGGAACGCGCCTTCGCGCCGGCACGGCCGTGCCGGACGTGAAAGTCGCGCGCGCGGCGCAGGAGGCGGGTATCTCCGGTCTCGCTTTCTATCGCGGTATTCCCGGAGGCATCGGTGGAGCGCTGCGCATGAATGGCGGCGCCTACGGCCGCGAGACCAAGGACGCGCTGGTCGAGGCGCGTGGCGTCGACCGGAGAGGCAACGTCCGCGTCTACAGCAAGGCCGACATGAACTACACTTACCGGCATTGCGGAGCGCCGGAGGACATGATCTTCACGCAAGCGCTGTTCGAAGGTGTCAGTGGCGATCGCGCGACGATCGCGGCTGAAATGGACAAAATCACCGAGTCGCGCGAGGCGACGCAGCCGATCAAGAGCCGCACCGGCGGATCGACCTTCAAGAACCCGCCCGGTCAGAAAGCGTGGCAACTGATAGACGCCGCCGGCTGTCGCGGACTGGTCGTGGGGGATGCGCAGGTGTCCGAGCTGCACTGCAATTTTCTGATCAATCGCGGCAATGCAACTGCGTCCGACATCGAGACGCTGGGCGAGACCGTCCGCGAGCGCGTGAAAGCGACATCGGGCGTGACGCTCGAATGGGAAATCAAGCGGATTGGAGTGAGTGCGTGAAAAAGGACCCTGTCATTGTCGTCGGTGGCGGGCTCGGTGGCGCCATGGCGGCGCTGGCGCTCGGGCGGAAGGGGTTCGACGTTCTTCTGCTCGAGGAGGCGCAAGAGTTCGGGGTCATCGGCTACGGCATTCAGCTCGGGCCCAACGTGTTCTGGATGCTCGACCGGCTCGGCGTGACGGATGCTGTTCTGGCGGTTGCGCTGCGGCCGAAGTCGATCGTCATGTACGACTGGATCGATGGCAAGGCGATTGCGCGCATCCCGACCGGCGAATCCTTTCTGCAGCGTTTCAAGAAGCCCTATGTCGTCATTCATCGCGTCGATCTGCATCGGGTCCTGCTGGATGCGTGCCGCGCGATGCCGAACGTGCAGATGATCGCGGATACCGCGGTCAAGTCGTTTGAGGATCTCGGCGACCGCGTGCGGGTCGATATCACCGACGGCCGCCAATACGAAGGCGCGGCGCTGATCGGCGCCGACGGCATCCGCTCCATCATCCGCCAGCAGATGACCAACGAGGGGCCGCCGCGTACGCTCGGCTATGTCGCCCACCGCACCATTGTGCCGATGGACGATGTCAATTTCGACGTGGACACCGACAACGTGGTGATGTGGTCCGGCGACGGCTTCCACATCGTCCATTATCCGCTTCGGGATCATACCCTGTTCAATGTCGTCACCGTGTTCAAGACGCTGGACATGGCGCCGACCGATTCCGACAGCCCCCATCCGGATCTTGCGCGCGTGTATCGCGACTCGCATCCGACCATGAAGAAGCTTTGGGCGATGATGGATCTGTCGCGGCGCGGTTGGGTGTCCCATGATCGCGACCCGATCCGGCACTGGAGCCGCGGCCGCGTCACCTTGCTGGGCGATGCCGCGCATCCGACGCTGCAGAGCCTCGCGCAGGGCGCCTGCATGGCGATCGAGGATGCGGTGTGCCTCGCCGAATTGCTCAGCGATACCTCCGGAAATCAGGTCGAAGCCAGCTTCAGGCAGTATGTGAACGCCCGCTATTTGCGGACAGCCCGGGTTCAATACGAGTCCCGCTATCTCTGGGACAATTGGTACCATGTTGGCGGTATCGAACGCGAAGTCATGCGTGAGATCTGGGAGAAGAAGAGCGAGCAGGACATGTTCGACTGCGTCGCCTGGCTCTATGACGGCTTCAAGTTACCCGGCAAGCAGGAGGCTGCATGACCAAGCACGTCGCATTCCTGATGGGGGGCTGGTCGTCGGAGCGTGAGGTTTCGCTGAACTCCGGCAACCCTTGCGCTGATGCCGCCGAGCGCGCGGGCTATCGCGTCACGCGCGTCGATGTCGCGCGCAACATCGCGACCGTGCTCGATGAACTGAAGCCGGATGTTGCGTTCAACATCCTGCACGGGCGGCCGGGCGAGGACGGAACCATCCAGGGCATCCTCGAAATCCTCAGCATCCCGTACACGCATTCCGGCGTTCAGGCGTCCTCGCTTGCTATGAAGAAGGACGCGGCCAAGGTGATGCTTGCCGCGGCCGGTGTGCCGGTGCCGCACGGCAAGGTGATTTCGCGCTTCGAAGCCGGCAAGGCGCATGCGCTGCCGCGTCCCTATGTGATCAAGCCGATCGCGGAAGGCTCGAGCGTCGGCGTGTTCATCGTCACCGACAATCACGAGCATCCGCCGCAGGAATTGTTCCGTGAGGACTGGACATTCGGCGAGATGGTGCTGTGCGAGACCTATATCCCCGGCAAGGAACTGACCTGCGCGGTGGTGAAGGGCGAGGCCACCGGCGTGATCGAGATCGTACCCAAGGTCCGGTTCTACGATTTCGAGGCGAAATATGCGCCCGGCGGTTCCGAACACGTGCTGCCGGCGGTGATCCCTGACGAAATCACGCGCGCCGTGCAGCGCTTCACGGTGATGGCGCACAACGCGCTCGGCTGTCGTGGCGTGTCGCGCGCCGATTTCCGCTACGACGACACCCGCGGGGTCGATGGGCTGGTCTGCCTCGAGGTCAATACGATCCCCGGCATGACGCGGACCTCGCTTGTACCCGAACTTGCCGCGCATGCCGGTATCTCGTTCGAGGATCTGATTACCTGGATGATCGAGGATGCGTCGCTGAACAGGTGAGGCCGGTTGCCCCGGCGGAAGCCGGCCTGACGACCTGGGACTTGTGGCGTGTCGCGGCCGCGGCAACGACCGGTCGCTTCGCAGCGACGATTTGTTAAACATTTACCAAAACTTTACCAAACGCGCCGAAGACTGACCCGACGAGGCTCATCACGCTCTAGGCTGCCTTTCGGGGCGCCGTGCTGTGACGCGCACGGAATGTTCGCTGCAACCGCAGCGAGGGGGACGGAGGTCTTGGTGTCTTTCGGACGACGCCATCGCAAGCTCGATCGGATCGCGTGCCGCTGCTGGCTTTGCAGCGCCGGGCAGGCGTGAGGGGCTGGCCGATGGCTGATCGGGTACGCATCGCTCAATCGGAGACGCGCAGCGCCGGACAGCGCCGCACGAGCAGGATGCAGCGGCTCGCGATGCGCATCGACCGTCTCGTGCCGCGCGGCGCGGGCACGCTGTCGGCACTGGCGCTCGTGCTTTCGAGCGTCGGCTATGGCGTCGTCAAGGGCGGCCATACCGAGGCGGTCGCGGCCCAGATTGCCGATATCCGCGATGCGGCGGCGAACTCTGTCGGCTTCGAGATCGCTTCGATCGCGCTGACCGGCGAGAAGCAGCTCACCCGCGAAGAGATTCTCAACATCGCCGGCATTTCGGGGCGTGCCTCGCTGCTGTTTCTCGATGCCGATGCGGCTCGTGCCCGGCTGAAGGCCAATCCCTGGATCGCGGACGCCACGATCCTGAAACTGTTCCCGGACCGCTTGCACATCGCCGTCACCGAACGGCGCGCCTTTGCGCTTTGGCAGAAGGACGGCCGTGTCGGCGTCGTCTCCCGCGATGGCGTGACGGTCGAGCCCTTCGTCGCCCCGCATGTCGCGCATCTGCCTCTGGTCGTGGGCGAAGGCGCAAACGTCAAGGCGGCCGAGTTTCTCAGCGTGATGAATAACTATCCGGAGTTGCGCGATCAGGTTCACGCCTACGTTCTGGTGGCGGACCGTCGCTGGAATCTGCGGTTGAAGAACGGCATCGATATCCGCCTGCCGGAAGCCGATCCGGTCGAAGCGATCGAGGCGCTGCTTGAGCTCGATCGCGACAAGAAGCTACTGACCCGCGACATCCTCGCCATCGATCTGCGGATCCACGACCGCGTGACCGTTCGCCTGTCCGACGAAGCTGCGGCCGCGCGTGCGGAGGCGCTTAAAGAAAAGAAAGCCAAGCGCAAGGCAGGTGACGCATGAGCCTCCTGCAAGCCGGCGTCGCTCCCAAGATGAAGCCGATTTCTCCGAAGCGGACGGCTCTTGTCGCCGCGCTCGATGTCGGCACCAGCAAGGTCGTCTGCATGATCGCGCGGCTCGATCCGAAGCCGGGCCACGACGTGCTGCGACGCCGCAGCCATGCGATCGAAGTCATCGGCTTCGGGCACACCGAGGCGCGCGGCATGAAGGCCGGCAGCGTCGCGGACCTTGAGGCGGCCGATCGCGCGATCCGGCACGCGGTGGAGCTCGCCGAGCAATCCGCGGGCGTGCATCTGGAGTCCGTTGCGGTCTCGATTTCGGCCGGACGGCTTGCGAGCGAGCGGTTCACGGCGTCGGTCGACGTGGCAGGTCCGTCGATTCGCGACAGCGACATCGCCCGGCTGCTGCAGGCCGGCAGTCAACATTCCGGCCGGGAGGGGCGGGTCGTCCTTCACTCGCTGCCGCTGGGCTATGCCATTGACGGCGTTCACGGGATCAGGGACCCGCGCGGCATGCTCGCGCGCCGGTTCGGCCTCGACATGCATGTCGTGACTGCCGACACGGCCGCGCCGCGAAACCTTATGCTTGCGATCGAGCGGGGCCAGCTGTCGGTCGAGGCGATGGTCGCGTCGCCCTACATGGCCGGGCTGTCAGCTCTCGCGGACGACGAGTCCGATCTCGGCGCTGCAATCGTCGATATGGGCGCTGGAACGACGACGATCGCGGTGTTCTCGGGCGGCCGGTTCGTCCATGTCGATGGCTTCGCGGTCGGCGGCTATCACGTGACCATGGACCTTGCGCGTGGACTGAACGCGAGGGTCGCAGACGCCGAGCGAATCAAGACGTTCTATGGCACAGTCGCGTCTGGAATGAGCGACGAACGCGATATGATTCCGGTGCCCTCAGTTGGTTCGGATTCGCGTGAGCCGCCGCAAGTCGTCTCCCGCGCCGCGTTGGTTCCGTTTATCAGGCCGCGCGTCGAAGAAATCCTGGAGATGGTTCGCGACCGGCTTTCGGCGTCTCCGTTCGCGGCCGAACCGCAGGGGACTGTGGTGCTGACAGGCGGCGCCAGCCAGCTTGCAGGCTTGCCGGACATCGCGTCGCGCATTCTGGGGCGTCAGGTGCGTGTGGGAAGGCCCTTGGGCGTGTCCGGTCTGCCGGAAGCAGCCAAGGGGCCTGCTTTTGCCGTCGCTGCGGGGCTGCTCGTATATCCCCAGGCGGCGCATCTCGAACACTTCGAACCGCGGAAAACGCGGCAAATGATGACAGGAACAGGCGGTTATTTCGCAAGGGTCGGTCGATGGCTGAAAGAAGGCTTCTGATGACCCGAATGCAGGATCTCCGGGACGGCCGGCGGCGGACCGGTCTTTTCGGGGACGCTACTCACGCCCGCGTATGGAAGAGGCAGCCATGACAGTTAATCTCACAGCTCCGGACATCCGCGAGTTGAAGCCCAGGATCACCGTCTTCGGTGTCGGTGGGGCCGGCGGCAACGCGGTCAACAACATGATCTCGGCCGGGCTTCAGGGCGTCGAATTCGTCGTCGCCAACACTGACGCTCAGGCCCTGACGTCGTCGAAGGCGCCGCGCAAGATCCAGATGGGTGTGCAGGTCACCGAGGGCCTCGGTGCCGGTTCGCAGCCCGAGGTGGGCAAGGCCGCGGCCGAAGAGGTGATGGACGAGATCCGCGATCACCTGAGCGGCGCGCATATGGTGTTCGTGACGGCGGGCATGGGCGGCGGTACCGGAACCGGTGCTGCGCCGGTGGTCGCCAAGGTCGCGCGCGACATGGGCATTCTTACGGTCGGCGTCGTCACCAAGCCGTTCCAGTTCGAAGGCGATCGGCGCATGCGCTATGCCGAATCCGGCATCGGAGAATTGTCGAAAAATGTCGACACGCTGCTGATCATCCCGAATCAGAATCTGTTCCGGGTCGCCAATGAGAAGACCACCTTCGCCGACGCCTTCGCGATGGCGGACCGGGTGCTCTATTCGGGTGTCGCCTGCGTCACCGACCTGATGGTCAAGGAAGGTCTGATCAATCTCGACTTTGCCGACGTCCGCGCGGTGATGCGCGAGATGGGTAAGGCGATGATGGGCACCGGCGAAGCGTCCGGCGAAAAGCGTGCGATCACCGCCGCGGAAGCCGCGATCGCGAATCCGCTGATCGACGACAACACGATGAAGGGTGCCAAGGGCCTCCTGATCTCGATCACCGGCGGCAAGGATCTGACCCTTTACGAGGTGGACGAGGCCGCGACTCGCATCCGCGAGGAAGTCGACAAGGATGCCAACATCATCGTCGGAGCGACCTTCGACGACAGCCTCGAGGGCATCATCCGCGTCGCCGTGGTTGCGACCGGTGTCGATCGTCCGGCCGTTGGAGCAAAGCCGGCGGCCGAGCCCGCGAAACGTGCTTCGCACGAAATCCCGCGCCCCATCGAGCGCCCGAAGCCGGCTGCCGCCGCGCCCGCGCCTGCTCCGGCACCCGCACCGGCCGCGGCTTACAGCCCGGCTATCGATGCCGCTGCAACTGCCGCCGTCGCCGCCGCTCTCGGCCAGGACATGCAGGACTCCCCGCACGATGCGTTCGACGATGTCACCATCCGTCCGACGCCGCAGAAGCCCTCGCTTTTCGTCGAGCCGGTTGCGCCACCGCCGCCTCCTCAGCCCGAGACGTTCGGCAACTTCATTCCGCCGAACGCCGAGCGAGTGCCGCAGCGTCCGCGGATGCCGCGAATCGATGAATTGCCGCCCCAAACACAGCGTGAGATCCAGGCTCAGCGCGGGGAACTGCCGCCGCAGGAACCCGAAAAGCAGCGAATGTCATTGCTGAAGCGTCTGGCGTCGGCCGGTCTTGGCCTGAAGACGGATGATGATTCGCATCGCGAATCGCACCCGGCACCGGCCCAGCGGATGCCCCAAGTACCGCCGATGCCGCAGCGTGCGGCGCCCCGGCCGACGGAAGGCCGCGATCCGGTATCCGAATATGCGCGCCGTCCTCAGGGACCGCAGGGCCTCGACATGCACGGGCGGCAGGCTCCTGTGAATAATTCGCCCGAGGACGATCAACTCGAGATTCCGGCCTTCCTGCGCCGGCAAGCCAATTGACCGCTCTTTTGATCATGAAATCGGAAAGCCCCGGCCGGACGGCTGGGGCTTTTTGTTTTGCCCGTTTGCTAAGTTGCTGGCCTTTCGAGCAAATCCCGACGATGCAAAAATCGCGTGCAAGCCGGGTGTTGCAAGAAAGTGACAGGTCGTCGGAAAATGCGGCGCATCGCGGACACGAATGCGGCCGGATCAAGGTAACAAAACGTAAAAAAGCGTGACTTTGGAGGATGGGGTACCGGGTCTAAGGTCTGAATGCGACGAGGGTTTTCGCCTCAGGAGATTCGCGCAGGGGGGATAGTCGGTAACGACTACCTGACGAAAAGTTCCGGGCAAAACACTGTCGCTTGGGGTCACTTCGGGGGATTGCGCTGCGCAGCACATCGCGTGGCGTCAGCCGAAAAACAAGACGGAACGAGCGTATGAGAGCCGCAAGGCAGACCACGCTGCGTGAACAGGTTACGGTTTCCGGAATTGGGGTTCATTCCGGGTTGCCCGTTAACCTCACTCTCAATCCTGCCGATGCCGACACGGGCATCGTTTTTTCCCGGACGGATCCGGATGGTCGTGAGCGCGAAGTCCGCGCCGACTATCGCGCTGTAACGGCGACGGAACTGGCAACGGTTCTTGGCGACGAGTCGGGCATCCTGTGCTCGACCGCCGAACATATTCTCGCGGCTCTTCGCGGTCTTGGCGTCGATAACGTGCTCGTCGAAATCGACGGACCCGAAGTGCCGATCATGGACGGCAGCGCGGCACCATTCGTGGCAGCAATCGACCAGGTCGGCATCAAGACGCTGTCCAGCGCGCGCCGCTACATCAAGGTTCTTAAACCGGTTTCCGTCGCCAAGGGCGAATCCTTCGGCGAACTGCGCCCCGCCGAAAGCGGTTTCCGCCTCGACGTGGAAATCAATTTCGACTCCGTCCTGATCGGCCGGCAGTCGCTTGCCCTCGATCTCACGCCCGAAGCGTTCCGCAGCGAACTGTCGCGCGCGCGCACCTTCGGTTTCATGAAGGATGTGTCGGCGCTGTGGAGCGCGGGCAAGGCGCTCGGTGCATCTTTTGAAAACACGCTGGTTCTGAGCGAGAATCGCATCCTGAACAGCGAAGGGTTGCGCTATCCGGACGAATTCGTGCGCCACAAGGCGATGGATGCGGTCGGCGATCTGGCGCTTGCTGGTGCGCCGATCATCGGCGCCTTCCGGTCGGTCCGCGGCGGTCATCGGCTCAATCATGCCGTGCTGGTCGCGCTGATGTCGGACCCGTCGGCCTATGCTGTGGTCGAGGCCGGCGAAACCCGCCGCGTCCGCGGACATGCCGAAGTCGCTGGCATGGTCGCCCCGGCGTACGGTCCGGACGTTTCCTGACGACGCGGACACGCGCCTTATCCTCGGTTTCCCGTTCACGCCGCGCTGGCTTGGGGTGCAGGTTAACTGTCGCCTTAATCCCGGCCCAATATCGTAAGAAACCCAACGGGGTCGACTTGGGGGATCACCGCTTTTCCGGCTAGGAAGGGTGGGACGGGGTTACGCGATCAGCGGCCTTCCCCCTCGGTAAGGAACGTTGCGCGAGTATGACAGCGAGTAAACGCATCGTCGCGAGGTTGGTGCCGGCCGCAAGGCAGGCAGGCCGCGCGCTGTCGCGTGGATTTGCCGTTGCTCTCGTCGCCGCCACGCTCGCGGGCTGCGCGAGCGACAAGGAGCTTACGATCCCGGACGAGCCGGCCGACAAGCTCTACAACGAAGGCCTCTACCTGCTGCAGCAGAAGAAGGACTTCAAGGAGGCGGCCAAGAAATTCGAAGAGGTCGATCGCCAGCATCCGTATTCGGACTGGGCGCGCAAGGCGCTGCTGATGCAGGCCTACGCGTACTACGAAGCGCGCGAATACGACGATACGATCACCGCCGCGAAGCGCTATGTGGCGATGCATCCCGGAAGTCCGGATGCCGCTTACGCGCAATACCTCATCGGCTCGTCCTATTACGAGGTGATCCCGGACGTCACGCGCGACCAGCAGCGCACCGAAGCGGCGATGAAGGAGCTGGAGCAGGTCATCCGCCGCTATCCGAACACCGAATACGCCAACAGCGCCAGGAAGAAGCTCGATGTCGCGCGCGACCAGCTCGCCGGCAAGGAGATGATGATCGGGCGCTTCTACCTGAACAAGAAGGACTTCACCGGCGCGATCAATCGCTTCAAGCTGGTGGTGACGCAATATCAGACCACGCGCCATGTCGAGGAAGCGCTGATGCGGCTGACCGAGGCTTATATGGCGCTCGGTATCGTGCAGGAAGCACAGACCGCGGCGGCCGTGCTGGGGCACAATTTCCCGGACAGCCCCTGGTATCAGAACGCGTACAAGCTCGTTCAGAGCGGCGGGCTTGAGCCGGCCGAGAACAAGCAGTCCTGGATCAGCAAGCTGTTCCAGCAGAAGCCGTCCACCGGCGAAGTGCGAATCGGTACCCCGGTCGTGCGCTGATCGATGGCCGATGGCGGCCATCCGCTCCCATCCCTTCCAGGACAGGTAATTTTAAGGCTGTCGACGCGTCGCATCGTGCTAGAATAAAACGAGAACGGCGCTGATTTGGGGGTGCCGTTTGCTGCTCTACAGACACTGATTTCACAAAGATTTCGCATGCTCGTCCGTCTGTCGATTCGCGACATCGTTCTGATCGACAAGCTCGATCTCGAATTCGCCAACGGACTTGCCGTCCTCACCGGCGAGACCGGGGCAGGCAAATCCATCCTGCTCGATGCGTTTGCTCTCGCGCTCGGTGCGCGGGGGGATGCGGGCTTGGTGCGCCAGGGCGCCGAGCAGGGGCAGGTCACGGCGGTTTTCGACGTGCCGGCGAAACATCCTGCGCGCGCGCTGCTCAGGGAGCAGGGAATCGAGGCGGACGACGACCTGATCGTGCGCCGCACGCAGTCGCTCGACGGCAAAACGCGCGCCTTCATCAACGACCAGCCGGTATCCGTGCAGGCGCTGCGGAGCCTTGGCGCAGCGCTCGTCGAAATTCACGGTCAGCATGACGACCGCGCGCTGGTGGATGCCGCCACGCACCGCGCGCTGCTCGATGCCTATGCGGGTCTCGAAGACCAAGCGGCCGATGTCGCGGCGCTATGGGACGAGCGGCGCTCTGCGGCGGAGGCGGTCGAATCCCACCGCGCCGAAACCGAACGCGCGCAGCGCGAGGCCGATTATCTGCGGCACGCGGTCGATGAACTGGGAAAGCTCCGGCCTGAAGCTGGCGAGGAAACGCAGCTCGCGGAGCGCCGCACGTCGATGATGCAGTCGGAAAAGATCGCCGGCGACTTGCGCGATGCCTACGACGCCGTGGCAGGAAATGCATCGCCGGTGCCGGGCTTCGCATCCGCGATCCGCAGGCTTGAGCGCCGGACGGCGCAGGCGCCGGGCCTCGCCGATCCCGCGATCAAGGCGCTCGATACCGCGCTGACGGCCATCGAGGAGGCGCGGGTCCATCTCGTGAATGCCTTGCGGGCC
>Ga0182740_1002630_pt1 | contig 10756 bp, 2 predicted proteins | sample eDN5th37CKraftBY_FD_128872 | JGI IMG/M metagenome (GOLD analysis project Ga0182740, IMG submission 128872) | Enriched backyard soil microbial communities from Emeryville, California, USA - eDNA 5th pass 37_C Kraft BY (version 2) (version 2) | ecosystem: Environmental > Terrestrial > Soil >...
AGGCTCTCGCTGCCCCGCCCCTGTCGCCCCCTTTTGCCGCGCCGTTTGCCGTGCGCAGCGCGGCGGACGTGCAACGGCTGCAGGCCCGGCCGTTGGCCGAAACGCTCACGGTGCACAGTACCTATGAGATCTTCCGCAACTCGGCTGCCGCCTTCGGCGACAAGACCGCGCTGACTTTTCTGCGCAGCGCCGACCCGGGCGACGCGCCGGTGCGCTGGAGCTACCGTGAACTGCTCGCCGGCATCCACCAGACCGCCAACCTGCTGCGCGAACTGGGCATCGGCCCGGAGGACGCGGTCGGCATCCTGCTGCCTGGCTGCCTGGAATACCACCTGGCCCTATGGGGCGGCGAAGCCGCGGGCATCGTCCAGCCGCTGAACCCCTTGCTGGCGGAAGACAAGCTCGCCTCCCTCATGACCACGGCGCGCGCCAAGGTGCTGATCGCCTATGGATCCGACGTGGAGTGCGGTTCCTGGTCCAAGGCGCTGCGCCTGCGCGAACGCGTGCCCACGCTGCGCACGCTGCTGCGCGTGGCGCCGCTGGATGAGCCGCCCTCGGCCCGCCCGGCGCTGCCCGACCAGGCGCTGGACTTCAACGCCGCGCGCGCGGCGCAACCGGCGGATCACCTGGTCAGCGGCCGCGAGATCCGGGGTGGCGACGTAGCCGCGTATTTCCATACCGGGGGGACCACCGGCGCGCCCAAGCTGGCCATCCACACGCATGCCAACCAGGTCTTCAGCGCCTGGGCCGCGGTGCAATTGCAGAACGCCGGGCCCGATGACGTGGTCATCAACGGCTATCCGCTGTTCCACGTGGCAGGTGTGCTGCCAGCCTCCCTGGCCGCGTTGTCGGCGGGCGTGGAAACCGTCATCCCCACTACCCTGCTGCTGCGCAACCGCGATGTACTGCGCAACTACTGGCGCCTGGTCGAACATCACCGCGCCACGTCGCTGCAAGGCGTGCCCACCATCCTCGCGGCGCTGGCGGAAATCCCTCTGGCGGGCGCCGACATTTCGTCGCTGCGCTACTGCCGCACCGGCGCCGCGCCCCTGCCCGCCGAACTGGCGGCCCGCTTCAAGCGCCTGTTCGGACTGCACGTCAATGAAAGCCTGGGCATGACCGAAATGGCCGGCATATCGACCATCTCGCCGCCGGGCTGCGAGTTCCCGGTAGGCTGCGTCGGCTTTCCCCTGCCCTATGTGCAAGTCCGGATCGTCGGCCTGGACATGCCTGCTGGCACGCCGGCGCGCGACCTCCCCGCAGGCGAGCCCGGCATGGTGCTGTTCAAGGCTCCCAACGTCATACCCGGCTTTCTCGATCCCGAGGACACCGCGCGCGCCTTCACCCCGGATGGCTGGTTGATCAGCGGCGACGTGGGCTACCTGGACGAGGCCGGCCGCCTGCACCTGCAAGGCCGCGCCAAGGACCTGATCATCCGCAGCGGCCACAACATCGATCCCAAGACCATCGAAGACGCGCTCGCCACGCACCCCGCGGTGCAGCTATGCGCCGCGGTCGGCGCGCCCGACGCCTACGCAGGCGAATTGCCGATCGCCTTCGTCACGCTGGCGGAAGGCGCCCAGGTCGAGGAAGCCGACCTGCTGGCCCATGCCGCCACGCACGTGGACGAAAGCCCCGCCCGGCCCAAGCGCGTCATCGTGCTGGAAAGCATGCCCATGACCAATGTGGGCAAGATCTACAAGCCCGACCTGCGCCGGCTGGCCACCGCCGTCTCGGCCCAGGCCGTGATCGCGCGCGCGCTGCAAGATGCCGGCTTGGCCGACGACGGCGACCTGTTCCGCGTCGATACCCAGGCGCAGCCCGAGGTCGCGGTCCTGGCCAGCGCCCGCGCAACCGAACCGTTGAAGGCCGCCCTGCGCGACGCGCTGGCGCGGCTGCCGGTCAAAGTCGTCCTGCGCGACTGAGCAGTCCCCCACACACAACAACAACCCAGGAGACAACCCCATGACCCACCAGCCTCCGCGGCGCGCCTGCCTCGCCGCCGTCCTGCTCTCGATGGCCGGCGCCGCCCTGCCGTTCGCCGCCATCGCACAAGCCACGTTTCCCTCCAAGCCGATCACACTGATCGTGCCGTTCCCGGCCGGAGGCTCCACCGACCGGCACCTGCGCATCGTGGCGCAGGACGCCTCCAAGTACCTGGGCCAGCCCGTGATCGTCGAGAACCGGCCCGGCGCCGGCGGCACCCTGGGCCCGGCCACCATGGCCAAGACCGCCAAGCCCGACGGCTACACGATCAGCCTGTACACCCTGGCCATGCTGCGCATGCCCTACATGCAGAAAAGCAGTTGGGACCCGATCAACGACTTCAGCTTCATCCTGGGCCTGTCGGGCTACACCTTCGGTTTCACCGTCCGCGCCGACTCGCCCTACAAGACCTTCAATGAATACATCGAAGCCGCGCGCAAGGCGCCCGGCACCATAGATTACGGTTCCACCGGCGTCGGTTCCTCGCCCCACCTTCTGATCGAGGAAGTCGCCATCAACGCCAAGGTCAAGCTGAACCACGTGCCTTTCAAGGGCAATGCCGACATGCAGCAGGCGCTGTTGGGCGGCCACGTCATGGCCCAAAGCGACGCCACCGGCTGGGATCAGTTCGTCGACTCCGGCAAGATGCGCCTGCTCGTCACCTTTGGTGAAAAACGCACCACGCGTTGGCCCGACGTGCCCACCGCCCAGGAGCTGGGCTACAAGGTCGTGTCCACCTCGCCCTATGGCCTGGCCGGGCCCAAGGGCATGGATCCTGCCGTCGTGAAGACGCTGCACGACGCGTTCAAGAAGGCGTTGTTCGACCCCGCCAGCATGGACGTCATGAAGCAGTTGAACCAGGAGCCCGCGTACCGCAACAGCCAGGACTACAAAGAATGGGCGCAGGCCACTTACGTCAAGGAAAAAGGCCTGATCGAATACCTGGGTTTGATGGCGAAGGACTGAGGTGGCTCGCGGACCGCGCCTAGCGCAGGTCCGCGACCTTGACCGACCGGGCCTCGCAGGCCTGGACCAGTTCGGGATCGTGGCTCGCGAACAGCACGACCCTATCCCGCCCCCAGGTCTTGAATTGCTCGGCCAGCACGGCGCGCGCCTGCGCATCCAGCCCGTTGCTGGCGCCGTCCGCGATGATGACGGCCGGGTCGCCCAATGCGGCGGCCGCCAGATAGACCTTGCGACGCGTGCCTGTCGACATCTGTTCGAAGCGCTTGTCCAGATGCAGTTCCAATCCCAGCCGGTACGCCAGGTCGAGCACGTCCGCGCTCAGCGGCACGTTCTTTTCAGCTGCGACCCGTTCCAGCAATCCGCGCCCCGTCTGCGCGGGCTCCGCCATGCAATTGTCGGGCACATAGGCCAGACGCGCCCGGGCTTGCGCGGGTTCCTGCGCCAGGGAATGCCCGTCGATCCAGACGTCTCCCTCATCCGGCGAGACAACGCCCGCGATGATACCCAACAGAGTGGACTTTCCGGTGCTGTCTTCTTCGCACAGCGCCACGCAACCGGGCGTGAACGCGTGGGTCAGCCCCTGGAAGACGAGATGGTCGCCGTAGCGCTTGCTGAGATGGTCGATGCGTAGCATGGCCGGGAGTGTACGCATGAACGGATTTCCCGGCCAGAACCTGCGAGCGTGGCGTCTGCGCCTCAAAACTGAACCCGATCCAAATATTCCCGTATCCGCGGTGGGGAAATCGGCATTTTTGCCGTACATTACGTCCCGTAATGAAATGTTAATTTTCAGCAAAACATTTCCAATTTCGTAACGGTCGCCTCGCCTGCTGCCTCGCAGGCCGCCAAGCCCCGGTCCGAAAAGACGCATTCAGTTTCATTTAAATCAAATATCCATCCAATTTGGCCGCTGCCATCTCGGCGCTGGCATAGAAGAGATCAATGAATCACGTCTACCGAGTAGTCTTCAACGCAAGCGCCGGCGTATGGCAGGCCGTCAGTGAAATCGCCCAGGGGCCGGCCAAAAGCAGCAGCCCGGCCCGGCGCTTACGTCGTAACGCCTCACGACTGGCAGGCGCGCTGGGTGTTACGTTGGCTGCCACCAGCGCGCATGCTGTTTCCGTCAATTCGCAACTGTACTGGGATGGCGGCCAGTCCGTGGCGAATGGCTCGGTGGAGGGGACCTCGGGTATCTGGGATTACACAAATACCAATTGGACCTCCGCCGACGGCTCGTCCAATCAGGCCTGGAGCGGCGCGGATGCCGTCTTCTCCGGTACGGCTGGCACCGTGGCGGTTGGCGGCCAACATGGGATCACCAGTCTGGAATTCCAGACCGATGGCTACAAGCTCGTAGGTGGAGCCAATGGCCGGCTCAACATGAGCGGCGTTACGGCAATACGGGTCAATTCCGGCGTGACTGCGACTTTGGGAGTCGCCATAGGGGGCAGCGGCAGTCTCAGCAAACAAGATTCGGGCACCCTGGTGCTCAACGGGAACAATACCTACACCGGTGGCACTCAGCTCCTTTCCGGCCGTCTGGTAGTCGGCAGCAATACGGCTCTGGGCACCGGCAGCCTGACCACATTCAGTAACGTCTCGCTCGACACCAACAACAAGGTCGCGTTGAGCAACAACGTGTTCATGGCCAACAATCTGGAAATTGGAGGAAGCTCCGACCTGACCCTGAACGGCCTCGTTGTGGGCACGGGCACGCTGACCAAGAACGGCGCTGCAAACCTTACCCTGAATGGCGGTAACGCTTACTTCGGAGGGACCACGCTGAATAGCGGCACGCTGACCGTGGGCAGCAACACCGCCTTGGGCTCCGGGGCGCTAACCGTCGGCGGCAATTCCACCCTGGCCGCCGGCAGCGGGGTCGCTCTCAACAACCCCCTCAACCTCAACGCCAATCTCACGATTGCCGGCGACAATGACCTGAGCCTGAATGGCCAGATCCGAGGCAGCGGCCAACTGGTCAAGACGGGGAGCGGCACCCTCCACCTTAACAGCGCCAACGTCACCCACATTGGCGGCATCGCGCTCAACGGCGGGACCTTGGTGATCAGCAACAATTTTGCGTTGGGAACCGGCGCATTGGTCAACAACGGCACGGCCACCCTGAGCAACGCCAGCGTGTCACTACTGTCGAATGCCGTGACCATTCATGGCGATCTGACGGTTGACACCCCCACCCCCCTGATGCTGAACGGCCAGTTGAGTGGCGGCGGCAAGCTGACCAAGACTGGCGTCGATGGATTGTTCCTGTTGGGCAGCAACACCTTCGACGGCAGCATCGACGTCGTTAGCGGTATTGTCTCCGCTGGCAGTCCCGGTGCTCTGGGTACTCCCGCCAGCGTTCAGCTCGCCGCAAACACCCTGCTGGATATTGCCGGCCAGACGAAGATCGGAGCCTTAAGCGGTAGCGGCACCATCCAAATCAGTCAACTCAGCGCACTGGAAGTTGGCGGTACCAACACCAGCAGCGTGTATGCCGGCGCCTTGTCAGGCGACGGTTCTATCATCAAAGCGGGCGCCGGCACCCTGGAACTCCAGGGCACCAGCAGTCTGAACGGCAACGTCACGGTAAACGCCGGCACCTTGAAGGTCAGCGGCACCCTGGGCGGTACCGCCCCCGTCATCGTTGCTTCTGGCGGCAAGATAAGTGGCAGCGGTTCGGTCAATCGCCACGTGCACATCAACGATGGAGGGAGTCTGGCCGGAACCAGCGGCAGCACGCTTTCCGTCAGCAATTTGAGCCTTGCGCAGACCTCCAACATCGACTTGGCGCTGGGCTCTGGGTCCACCGGCAACGTTCCGCTTTTCAGGGTCACAGGCAATCTGACCTTGGACGGCCTGTTGAATATCACCGATGCCGGCAATTTCAGCGACGGCGTGTACCGCTTGTTCGACTACGGCGCTTTGACCAACAACAGCGTCAGCCTGGGCAACTTGAATGGGGTAGCCAATCCTGGCAACCTGACCATACAGACTGCTACGGCCGGCCAAGTCAATCTGGCCGTGCAATCGACGGCGCAATTGCAGGGATGGAACGGCTCGCAGGCCTTGCCGAGCGGCACCATTGAAGGCGGCAGTGGCATATGGAATGCCACCGACACTAATTGGACCAGCATCGACGGCATGTCGACCCAACCCTGGAGCGGTCAATTCGCGGTCTTCCAAGGCGCCACTGGCACCGTGACGGTCGAAGGCTCGCATGAGGTCACGGGCATGCAGTTCATGACCGACGGCTACCATCTGGTCGGCCAGCCTGACGCGCAACTAAAAGCAAACTACGGAACCAAAGGCAGGTTTGCCGTGCGCGTCGACCCCAATGTCACGGCGACCATCGATGTGCCCCTCAATGGGCTCAACACCTTGCGCAAACTGGACAGCGGCACGCTGGTGCTGAACAGCGCCAATGGCTATGCCGGCGGCACCCTGCTCGAGGGCGGCACCCTGGTACTGGGCAACGATGCCGCATTGGGCTCCGGCCCCCTGGGTACTTCCGACCGCACTACGCTGGACAACAACAAAGCGCTTGTGTTGTCCAATGACGTTAACGTGGACGGCCAGTTGAACCTCGCCGGCAGCAATGACCTGACCCTCAACGGCTTGCGCGCCGGCGGGAGCCTGATTAAAAGTGGCGCGGGCACGCTGACTCTTGGCGGCAACAGCTTTTTGTCCGGCCCGACCGCATTGAACGGCGGCACCCTCGTGCTGGCCTCCGGCAATCCGCTGGGCCTGGGCGCCGTGAACGTCGCCGCCGGCACACAGTTGGACAACAGCCTGGCGCTGAACCTGGGCAACACGGTCAACCTGGCAGGCGACCTGAACCTCGTCGGCAGCAACGACCTCACCTTGAATGGCCAAGTCAACGGCATGGGCGGCCTGACCAAGCGTGGCGCCGGCAAGCTGACGCTTAATGGCGTTAACTCCTTCCAGGGCGGCGTCACCCTGATGGGCGGCAACCTGGGCCTGGGCAACAGCGCCGCGTTGGGCGAAGGCACACTGACGGTGCGCAATGCCGCGACCCTGGACGCCAGCAGCGCGATGACCCTGGCCAACAAGGTGCAATTGAGCGCCGCCCTGACCCTGGACGGCAGCAATGATTTCACCCTGAACGGCGCAATCGACGGTTACCAGGAACTGATCAAGAACGGCACCGGCCAACTAAGCCTCAATGGCGAAAACAGCCACAGCGGGGGCACGACGATCAATGCCGGCAACTTGAATCTGGGCAATGCCGCGGCGCTGGGTACCGGCGTCCTGAACGTTATGGGCAACTCGCGGCTGGATACCGCCGGCCCCATGAGCCTGGGCAATACCGTCAATGTCGAGGGCATGCTGACGGTGGCGGGCAACAACAGCCTGATCCTGGATGGCCTGCTCAGCGGCAACGGCACGCTGCGCAAGACCGGAGCGGATAACCTGTCGCTCACCAGCAGCATTAACAGTTTCAGCGGCACGATCGATCTGCAAGGTGGCAGCCTGACCACCGTAGGCAACAACGCGCTGGGCCAGAATGCCACCGCGAACGTCGCGGCGGGTGCCAATCTCTTCGTAACCAACCTGGCCCGCCTTGACCGCCTGAACGGCGCGGGCACCGTGACCGTCTCGCATGGGAACATCCTGAGCCTTGGCGCCAACGGCGGTAACAGCAACTTCAGCGGCCAGCTCAATGGCAAGGGGATGCTGACCAAAACTGGCGCGGGATCGATGGTTCTTTCAGGCGCCAACGGCCTTACCGGCTTGACCAACGTCAGCGCGGGCAGCTTGTGGGTCGACGGGTCGCTGGCCAGCTCCGACGTGGTGGTCTACAGCGGAGCCAGCCTGGGCGGCGCCGGCAGTATCGCCGGAAACGTGGAGGTCCTCAGTAACGCCACCCTGAGACTCACAGACGGCTACACCCTGTCGGTCGGCAGCCTGGCGCTGGACGCCAACTCGATCGTGAATGCCAGCCTCGGCGCCGCCGCCCTCGGCGGCACTGCGTTGGTGAACGTGAACGGCGACCTGGCCCTGGGAGGCACGCTCAATGTCAGCGACGCCGGCGGCTTTGGCACCGGCGTGTACCGACTCATGAACTATGGCGGCAGCCTGACGGACCAAGGCATGCGCTTCGGCCACGTTCCCAGCAATGTGCAATCGGCCGACCTGACCTTGCAGACTGCCGTCGCCAACCAGGTCAATCTGCTGGTGGCCGCGCCCAACGTCACCGTGCAGTTCTGGGATGGCTCGCAATCCACGAGCAACGGCGCAATCGACGGCGGGGACGGCACCTGGGACGGCAGCGCCAACAACTGGACCGGCGTCGCTGGCAACGCGAACCGCTCCTGGGCCGGCAAGTTTGCGGTGTTCCAAGGCGCTGCGGGGACGGTCACCGTCGCCGGCGCGCAAAGCACCACAGGCATGCAGTTCATGACCGACGGCTATGTCCTGGAACGGGGCTCCTTGGGGTCGCTCAACCTGGTTAGCGGCGACCTGGGCTACGCTGCTGTCCGCGTCGACCCTGGCGTGACTGCCACCATCAACGCGCCGCTCATCGGCAGCGGCACCCTCGCCAAGCTCGACGCCGGTACCCTGGTGCTCAATGCGTCCAACGGCTATACCGGCGGCACCGCACTTAATGGCGGCACCTTGGTTCTGGGCAACGACAAGGCCTTGGGCAACGGCCTGCTCGCTGCAGCCAACGGCACCACCCTGGACAGCAACACGGCAGTCACCGTGCGCAACAACGTCATGCTGAACGGCGCGCTGACGATCGCCGGTTCCAGCGCCATGGACCTGAACAATACCGTCAGTGGCGCCGGCAGCCTGATCAAGAATGGCGGAGCCAGCTTGACCCTGAGCGGCGTCAATACCTACGCCGGGGGTACCCTCCTCAACGCGGGCGGCCTGATCGTCGGCACCGGCGCTGCGCTGGGTTCCGGCATGCTGACGGTGAACGGCGCCGCCACACTGGATGCCAGCCAGGCGCTCACGCTGGCGAACAACGTGGCCTTGAACGCCGGCCTCACCGTGCAGGGCAGCCACGACCTGACCCTGGACGGCAACCTCTCGGGCGCCGGAAGCCTGACCAAGAACGGCGCCAGCACGCTGACGCTGAACGGTGCCAACACCTACACCGGAGGCACCTACGTAAACAGCGGCACCCTCGCCCTGGGCGCCGCCAGCAGCCTCGCCGCCACCGGCGTCGTGACCGTCGCCAGCGGCGCCACCTTCGATCTGTCGGCAGGTCGTGGCGCCCAGGTGTTCGGTACCCTGGCCGGCGGCGGCAACATCAAGATGGGAACCAATTCGCTTCTGGCAGGCGGTTCGGCCGACGGCACCTTCGGCGGCTCGGTCAGTGGCACCGGCGTCCTGGTCAAGCAAGGCTCTGGCACCCAAACCCTGACCGGTGCCAATAGCTACACCGGCGGCACGCTGATCGCGGACGGCACACTGCGCGCGGGCTCCCCGACAGCTCTGGTTCAAGGGACCGCTTATCAGGTGCTATCGGGCGCCACGCTGGACCTCAACGGCAACGCTTTGCAAGCCAGCAGCCTGAGTGGCGCGGGCACCGTGGCGCTGGGCGGCGGACGCTTGACCGCCGATATCGCGTCGGGCGAACTCTCCAGCTATGCAGGCTCCATCGTGGGCAACGGGGCTGTCGTCAAGAGCGGCGCAGGCGCACTCGTGCTGACTGGTGGCAGCGCATTCTCGGGCGGGGTACAGCTCAAGCAAGGCAGTATCGGCCTGGGCCACGCGCAAGGTCTGGGCACCGGCACGCTTGCCATGGACGACGGCACCGCCATCAGCCTGATCGCCGACGGCATGACGATCGCCAACAACCTGGCCATGACCGGCACGAACGACCCGGTCATCGATACCGGCGCCAACACGGCAACCTGGGCCGGCGCCATCTCCGGCGGCGGGTTCCTTACCAAGCAAGGGACAGGGGTCCTGACGCTGACCAGCGCAAGCAACATCTACACCGGCGCGACCGACGTCGCGCAAGGCACCCTCAAGGCCGGCGCCTCCAATACGTTCAGCAGCGCCTCGGCCCACACTGTGGCCAACGGCGCAGTGCTGGACTTGGCCGGGTACGGCCAGACCGTTGCCAGCTTGAACAACAGCGGCACGGTCAGCCTCAGCGGCAGCGCCCCCGGCGCCGTACTCAAGGTTACCGGCCCCTACGTGGGCAACAACGGCAAGCTCAGCGTTTCCACCGCGCTGGGCGCTGACGGCAGCGCCACCGACAAGCTGCTGCTCAGCGGCGCCACCGCCGTCGCCAGCGGAAGCACCACGGTGCAAATCACCAACGCCGGTGGCCTGGGCGCGCAAACCGGCAGCCAAGGCATCGAAGTCATCTCCACCGAAAACGGCGCCAGCCTGCAACCTGGCAGCTTCACGCTGGCAGGCGGCCATGTGGATGCCGGCGCTTACGTGTACCGTCTGACTCTGACGGCCCTGGGCGCCGCGCTGCTTTCCACCAACACCCACGTCAACCCCGGCCCCGGCACCGACCCTGGCACCCCTGCTCCCGCCTACCGCGAGGAGGTGCCGCTCTTGTCCTCCCTGCCCGCTCAGTTGCGTCAGGCGGACATGGCGATGCTGGGCGACATGCGCAAGCGCATGGGCGATGAAACCGCCCAAGGCGCCATCGACCAGGATCCGAGCCATCGCGCCTGGGCCCGGGTGCTTCGCACTTCCCCGACCATCACTCAGCGAGGTACGGTCAACCCTGAGAGCAGCGGCAACCTGACCGGCTTCCAGGCCGGCGTGGATGTGTACGCCGACCGCAACCTCAAGGCGGGCCTGTACG
>Ga0182740_1002631_pt1 | contig 10754 bp, 9 predicted proteins | sample eDN5th37CKraftBY_FD_128872 | JGI IMG/M metagenome (GOLD analysis project Ga0182740, IMG submission 128872) | Enriched backyard soil microbial communities from Emeryville, California, USA - eDNA 5th pass 37_C Kraft BY (version 2) (version 2) | ecosystem: Environmental > Terrestrial > Soil >...
AGGCATCACGACGAGCGCGCCGGCCTTCGATTTCTCGACCAGCTCCGGCGCCGTCAGCTCCTTCCACATCACCGACTGGGCCACGCGCCTCACTCCTTGATCTTTTGGCCGGTCTTCTGCCAGTCGGCGAGGAAGGCCTCGATGCCCTTGTCGGTCAGCGGATGCTTGACGAGCGCGTGCAGGATCTTCGGCGGAATGGTCGCAACATCGGCGCCCGCGAGCGCCACCTGCTTGACGTGCTCTTCCGAGCGAATGGAGGCGGCGAGGATCTCCGTGCCGAGCTCCGGGTAGTTGTCGTAGATCGTGCGGATCTCCTGGATCAGCTCGACGCCGCTCTGGCCGATGTCGTCGAGACGACCGATGAAGGGCGAGATGAACGTCGCGCCGGCCTTTGCCGCAAGCAGCGCCTGATTGGCCGAGAAGCACAGCGTCACATTGACCATGATGTCGTCTTCGGTGAGCGCACGGCACGCCTTGAGACCGTCCCAGGTGAGCGGCACCTTCACGGCCACGTTGTCGGCGATGTCGGCCAGAATCTCGCCCTCGCGAACCATGCCCTCGGCATCGAGGGCCGTGACCTCGGCCGAGACCGGGCCGTCCACGATGTCGCAGATCTCTTCGATGATGGTCTTGAAATCGCGCCCTGTTTTCGCCACCAGGGACGGGTTCGTGGTCACACCGTCGAGCAGGCCGAGCGCGGCCAGCTCACGAATCTCGGCAACGTCGGCCGTATCGACGAAGAATTTCATGGGTGCTCCTCCAGGAGGCTCCTGCGGGCCTGTGTGAATGCTGCCCTCGGATCGCCGTTCCTGAGCGGCTAGAGTGGCGAGCTGATTCGAGTTGTACTCCTAGTCCGAGTGTAGACTGTTTGGAAGACTTGCTCGCAACGATGCTTGGACCGCCCGCCGTCGCGCGCCCCCGCGTGCCGGTGCTGCTGCCCGTTGCCCTCGACCAGACCTACGATTACGCGCTCCCGGCAGGCGTGGACGTGGAACCCGGCGATTTCGTGATCGTGCCCTTCGGGCCGCAGACCCGCATCGGTCTCGTGTGGGACCAGCCGGTCGGCGACCAGGGCAAGCCCATCAGCGAGAAAAAGCTCAAGGCCATCATCGAGCGCATGGACGCGCCGGGCCTGCCACCGACGTCGCTGCGCTTCGCGGAGTGGGTCGCGCGCTACACGCTGGCGCCGCTCGGCATGGTCGTGCGCATGATGATGAGCGCGCAGGCGGCCTTCGAGCCCGTCAAGCCGCGCCTCGGCGTCGCGCGCGTCGAGGGTGCCACCGAGCCGCCGCGCATGACGCCGGCGCGCAAGCGGGCGCTGGACATTGCAGCCGACGGCCTCATTCGCCCCAAGAGCGCGCTCGCGGCCGAAGCCGCGTGCACCAACGGCGTCATCGACGGCCTGATCCAGGCGGGATGTCTGGTCGAGGTCGTGATCCCGGAGCGACGCTTTCCGCGCCCCGATCCCTTGCACGCGACCGTCACGTTCACGGATGCACAACAGCAAGCCGTGGAAACGCTCGGCGCCGCTGTCGAAGCGCAATCGTTCTCCGTCTCGCTGCTCGACGGCGTGACCGGCTCAGGCAAGACGGAGGTCTATTTCGAGGCCGTCGCGCACACGCTCGAACAGGGCCGGCAGGCCTTGATCATGCTCCCAGAGATCGCGCTCACCAGCCAGTTCATGGACCGCTTCAAGGCGCGCTTCGGCTGTGCACCGGCGGAGTGGCACTCGGCGCTCTCAGGCCCTGAGCGCGGGCGCGTGTGGCGCGCGGCAGCCACCGGCGAAGCGCGCGTGATCGTCGGGGCACGCTCAGCCCTGTTCCTGCCCTTTGCCGATCTCGGCCTGATCGTGGTCGACGAGGAGCACGATCCGGGCTTCAAGCAGGAGGATCGCGTCCACTATCAGGGCCGCGACATGAGCGTCGTGCGCGCGCATCTCGGCGGCGCGGCGGTGGTGCTGGCTTCGGCGACACCGTCGATCGAAAGCCACGTGAATGCGCGCACGGGCCGCTATCGCCATCTCATCCTGCCGGGGCGCTACACGGGCGTCGACCTTCCCGAGATCACGCCGATCGATCTGCGCTCATCGCCGCCGGAAAAGGGCAAATGGCTCTCGCCGGTGCTGGTCGAGGCCATGGCAGAGACCATGGCCAAGCGGCAGCAGACGCTGCTGTTTCTCAATCGGCGCGGCTATGCCCCGCTCACGCTCTGCCGGTCCTGCGGCCATCGCATCGAATGTCCGCAATGCACGGCTTGGCTCGTCGAGCACCGCTTCCGCAACCGGCTGAACTGCCATCACTGCGGCTTCTCGATGCCGCTGCCGTCGAAGTGCCCGAAATGTGGGGAAGCCGACAGTCTCGTCGCCTGCGGTCCGGGCGTCGAGCGCATCGACGAGGAAGTGCGCGAGCGCTTTCCCGAAGCGCGCATCGCGCTGCTCTCATCGGATCTCATCCCCTCGCTCACGGAAATGCGCGATGTCATCAAGCGCATCGAGAGCGGCGAGATCGACATCATCATCGGGACGCAGATCGTAGCCAAGGGCCACCACTTCCCCGACCTCGCGATCGTCGGCGTGATCGACGGCGACCTCGGCCTCGCCCAAGGCGCCGATCCCCGCGCCGCCGAGCGCACATTCCAGCTCCTTCATCAGGTCACGGGCCGCGCCGGGCGCGCGCTCGCCAAGGGCGCCGGCTACATCCAGACGCACATGCCTGAGCACCCGGTCATGGATGCGATCGTGCGCGGCGACCGCGAAGCTTTCATCGAGCGGGAAATCCGCACGCGCCAGCTCGCCATGCTGCCGCCCTTCGGCCGACTCGCATCGCTCATCGTCTCGGCCCGCCACAAGGAGACCGCCGAGAGCGTGGCACGTGACATCGCCCGGCGCGCCCCCGCGGCGCCTCGCATCGAGGTTCTGGGGCCCGCCGAGGCGCCGATCTCGATCATCCGCGGGCGCTATCGCTGGCGGCTGTTGCTCAAGGCACCGCGCGAGCTCGACGTCCAGGCCTATCTCCGCGCCTGGCTCGCCGAAATCCCCGAGATCAAGGGCGACCTCCGCCTGACTGTCGACATCGACCCCTACAGCTTCCTGTAGGCGCCTGCGGCGAACCGCCCGGGGCGGCCAATTACCGCCCAATTGACCCTGAAATATGGCACCGCAACAGTCGCGCTAACATATCAAAATTGCTCATAAATTGTGCTTAACATAGATGTCATTGGCGGGCACTATTGTGCAACGCAATAGGAAACCCATATGAACCTGTGAGACCGGTGCCGATAAGAGCGCCGGCTCGCTTGTGCCAACTCAAGGGGTACATCATGAGCACCACCACCTCACGCGCGGTCATCGACCCGGATGACGCGGCGGCGGCCGGCCAGTCCGAGGTGCATCCGATTTCGGCTGCGACGGTGCGCAAGCTGTGGCCGACTGAAGGTTATCTCTTTCGCGACCACCTCCTGCGCCTCGACAAAGACAGCCGGCGCCTGCGCTTTGCCCATGGCGTGTCGGACAGCTTCATCGAGGACTACGCCGCCCGCATGAACGACATGGGCTCGATCGTCTTCGGCTACTTCGTCGATGGCGAGATCCGTGCCGCTGCGGAACTGAGAAAACTCGCCGATAACTGGGGCGTGGAGGCGGAAGCTGCCTTCTCGGTCGAGCGCGCTTATCAGGACCAGGGCATCGGCTCGGCGCTGATGGGCCGCGTCATCCGCTCGGCCCGCAATCGCGGCGTCAGGCTGCTGTTCATGAGCTGCCTCGCCGAGAACGCGAAAATGCAGGCGATCGCCAAGAAGCACGAGGCGGAGCTGCGCTTCGAGTACGGCGAGGTGATCGGCGAGATCATTCCGAGCGGGCCGGACTACTTCTCCCTGCTCGCCGAGGCGGCGGACGACCGCGTCGGCTACATGATGGCCGTGCTCGATCTCTCCTCGCGGCTCGTCAAGGCGGCCTAGGGGGTGACCCCGAGTATTTGAACGGGGGTAGTTGTACCGCCGCTCGCAGCCGCCACAGGATCGACCCGATCAAACGCCATGGAAATTGCTAGCGCGCCGTTGCTTCGCGCGCTAGCACACGGGCATCCACGCGGAGCGGCGGCACCTGCGTATGATCGACACCATCAAAGAGCTCATCAGCGAGAACCGCGCCCTCACTGTGGTGGGTGTCGTGTTGCTGCTGCTCGTATTCGTCCCGAGCGCGCGCGCGGTGGCACAAGTCTCCCTGCGCATCCTCGCCCGCATTTTCCTGCTGGTTGCGCTGATCGCGCTCGTCAGCGACGGCACGCGCACCATCGCCAACGACAGCGGCCTCGTCGTCACCTCAGCGCTGCAGTACTGGGCCGAGCTTGCACCGGCCATGCTCGAGAACGTGAAGCGCACGCTCTCGCTGAAGATTCATCCCGCGTTCTGGGACGGCGTGATCGTTCCACTGCTCAGCCTGCCTGCCTGGATCGTGCTCGGCGGCAGCGCTCTGCTCATCCTCTATCTGGCCCGCAAGCGGCGCAAGACGAATATCTTCGTCAATGCTTGAGCAGGAATACCCATGAAGGTCCTCGTCACCGGGGCCAACGGGCACGTGGGCTTCGGGGTTTGCAAGGCGCTCCTCGCGCAGGGCTACGATGTGAGGGCCTCGATCCGCTCGGCCGCGGATGCGGCGAAGGCGGAGCCGCTCCGCACACTCGGCATCGGCGATATCGTCGGCCTCGACGTGCGTACGCTCGAGCCCTTCGTCGAGGCCTGCCGCGGCATCGACGTCCTGATCCACGTCGCCGCAACCTACGCCATGCATCCCGCAGGCCCAGCCGAGACCCAATCCATGCTGCGTGACAGCACCGAGGGCGCAGCCAACGCCGTGCGTGCTGCCGCGCGCGCCGGTGTGCCCAAGGTCGTGCTGACGTCCTCCGTCGCAACCCTGCCACGCGTGCGTCCGGACGATCCACCCGTGACGGAGGACCATTGGGCGACGGACCTCGGCGTTCCCTACTTCCGCGCCAAGACCGAGGGTGAGCGTGCGGCATGGAAGGCCGCTGAGGAGACCGGCATCAAGCTCGTCACGATTCTGCCGGGCACGGTCGGCGGCCCCGACTTCCACCGCCGCACGCCCTCACTCGGCCTGATCGAAAGCATCATGCTCGGGTCCATGCGTCTCGGCGCACCGAACACCAACCTCGCCTATGTCGACGTGCGCGACGTCGCCGCGGCGCATGTGCTGGCTGCCGAGCGCGACGTAACGGGCCGGTTCATCATCGCCAATGACCACGCGCCCGAAATGCGCGAGCTGAGCCTGCTCATGCACTGGTCCGACATGAGCATCCCCGCGGCGCCCGCGGTGCTCCCGGATTTCGTCATGAGCGCCGGTCCGGCCCTCGACTGGCTGCGCTCGACCGTCTTCCGCACGCCCCGCATGGTCACTCCGGCACTCGTCGCCACCATGCGCGGCAAGGTCACGAAGGTCAGCAACGCCCGCGCCAAGGCCGAGCTCGGCTGGAGCCAGTCGGTGGGCCTCGACCGGAGCCTCGCCGAGACCATGACCGCCATTCGGGCGCTGAGGCGCCGGGAAGGTCACCGGCGCGTCATCTGACGATTGCCGCTTTGGTGGACATTCTCCTCGGAGTTCGATGGCCATTGACTTTCGGGGGCCGTTTCATCATGTTCCCGCCCCATGAGCACCGGTTTCGCCATCATCCGACGTTTGCGCGCGCGCCCGCTGGCGCGGCGGCGATGACGGCTTGCAGTCTGAAGAAGCCCGTCGATCGACCGCCGCCGCCCTGACGCGGCTTTTTTTGTGCCCGCAGGCACCGCTCCCACATCAGGATCACGACCATGGCCACCACGACCGCTGCCAAAGGCAAGTCCGCCGGCATCAAAGGCAAGACTCCGACCGTCTTCATCGACGGCGAAGCCGGTACGACAGGGCTCGAAATCCGTGAGCGCCTCGCCGGCGCCAAGGGTGTCGAGATCAAGTCCATCGATCCCGAAAAGCGGAAGGATGCGGCCGCGCGCAAGGCGCTGATGGCCGAGGTGGATGTCGTCATTCTCTGCCTGCCGGACGATGCGGCGAAGGAAGCGGTGGCGCTCGCGGATTCACTCGGCGAGAAGAGCCCGCGCATTATCGACGCCTCGACGGCGCACCGCGTCGCTGAGGGATGGACGTACGGTGTGCCAGAGCTGGCGCCCGGGCAAGCCGAAACCATAGCGACCTCAATGCGCGTGACCAATCCCGGCTGCTATCCGACGGGCGGCATCCTGCTGCTGCGGCCACTCGTCGACGCCGGCATCATTCCCGCCGACTATCCGATCACCGTCAACGCCGTCTCCGGCTATTCGGGCGGCGGCAAGTCCATGATCCAGGCCTACGAGGCTGGCACGGCGCCGTCCTTCGAGCTGTACGGTCTCGCCATGACGCACAAGCACGTGCCGGAGCTACAGAAGTACAGCAAGCTCACGCGGCGGCCCATCTTCGTGCCGTCGGTCGGCAACTTCCGTCAGGGGATGCTCGTGAGCGTGCCGCTTCATCTCGACACGCTGCCAAGCAAACCCTGCTTGAAGGACATCGAGCTGGCCCTCGACAAGCATTACCAGGGCCAGAAGCTCGTCTCGGTGATCAAGGAACCGGTCGCGACGCTACCGCGTCTCGAAGCCGAAGCGCTGAATGGAACCGACAAGATCGAGTTGTTCGTTTACGGCAATGCGGACCTCCGGCAGGCCGTGCTCGTCGCGCGGCTCGACAATCTCGGCAAGGGCGCATCCGGCGCCGCCGTGCAGAACCTCGGGCTGATGCTGGGTTTGGGGTGAGCTATCCCGGATTCCCCTCTCCCCGCTCTTGCGGGGAGAGGGATAGGGTGAGGGGCGGCGGCATACGCAAACGTCCGCGCAAACTCCCGCGCCTCATCCTAACCTTCACCCCGTGCAGGACGGGGAGAAGGGACGACGGTGCATTCGCATCAAGCCGCAGGGACCGCCTCGAAGCTCGCCGATAGCTGAAGCACCAGCTCGTTGAGAACGAAGCGGCCGGCACGCGTCGCGACGAGGCGACCGGGCGCATGGTGTTCGATGAGCGCGAGCTTTTCGAGGCGTTCGATCGCCGCGCGCGACGGCCGCACGCCGCCGAGCGCTTCGAGCCGCCGCAGATCGATGCCTTCCGCGAGACGCAGGCCCATGAGCAGCATCTCGTCGGCTTCTTCCCCGCGCGCGAGCGTGGTTTCCTCGATGATGCCGTGCCCCCGCTGCTCGACGGATGCGGCCCAGGCCTCGGGCTGGCGCTCCGTCATGAGCGCGTGGCGCCGTCCATCGATCACGAGACGCCCGTGCGCGCCGGGGCCGACGCCGGCATAGTCGCCATAGCGCCAGTACGTCAGATTGTGCCGGCTCTCGGCGCCCGCGCACGCGTGATTGGAAATCTCGTAAGCGGGAATGCCGGCGGCCTCAGTCAGCTCCTGCGTAATCTCGTAAAGCGTGTCGGCGAGCTCGGGCTCGGGCACGGCAAGCTTGCCGGCGCGATGCAGGCCGGCGAAGGGCGTGCCTTCCTCGATCGTCAACTGATAGAGCGAGAGATGATCGCGCATCATGCCGAGCGCTTCGGTCAATTCCGCGCGCCACGCTTCCGGCGTCTGCGCGGGACGGGCATAGATGAGATCGAAGGAAAAGCGCTCGAACGTGCGCGCGGCGATATCGATGGCGCGGCGGGCCTCGGCGACGGAATGCAGTCGGCCGAGCGCTTTCAAGTCGCCATCGTTCAGCGCCTGCACGCCGAGCGAGACGCGGTTGACGCCGGCGGCACGATAGCCGGCGAAGCGATCGGCCTCGACGCTCGACGGATTGGCTTCGAGCGTGACCTCCGCATCGCGGGCGATAGGCCATTCTCCGGCAATCGCATCGAGGACACTACCAACCGTCTTGGGCTTCATAAGCGAGGGCGTGCCGCCGCCGAGAAAAATACTCGTCACCGTGCGATCCGGCGCCAGCGCCGCCATGTGCGCGATTTCGCGCGTGAAGGCCGCCGCAAAACGCGGCTCGTCGATGCCGGCCATGCGCACGTGGCTGTTGAAGTCGCAGTAGGGGCATTTGGACGCGCAGAACGGCCAATGGACGTAGACGCCGAAGCCGGGGTCTATGGCGCTGGCGCTCATGGGAAAGCGCCCCGTCCGGATTGCCACCTAATTCCCTCCCCCCAGCGCCGAAGGCGCGCCTTCAGCGCGAACGTGGGGGAGGGCGAGGTAAGGGGGGCTTCCAGAACGCTAGCGGCGGGTTTCCCCCCACCCCCAACCCCTCCCCAATTTGCTGGTGCGCGCCTCCGGCGCGACGGGGAGGGGGACTCCACAGCATGTGTTGCGATGTCAAGGGACCTGCCCATCACCGCTTGTCCAGGCAGGCCGCGACGAACAGCGCGAAGGCGCGCGCGCGATGGCTGATCGCGTGCTTGGCCTCGGGCTCCATCTCGCCGAAGGTCAGCTCTTCGCCGTCGGGAAGGAACATCGGGTCGTAGCCGAAGCCCTTGTCGCCGCGCGGCGGCCATACGAGATGGCCGAAGACCTTGCCCTCGAAGACTTCCGCCTCACCGTCGGGCCACGCGAGGCAGAGCGCGGCGGTGAAATTCGCACGACGGCTGTCAGGATCGCGCGCGAACTTCTCCTCCAGCTCTTGCTCGACGCGCTGCATGGCATAGTTGAAGTCCTTGGACGATCCGGCCCAGCGCGCGGAATAGACACCGGGCGCACCGTCGAGCGCTTCCACTTCGAGCCCGGAATCGTCGGAAAGCGCCGGCAAGCCGCTGGCCTTCGCACTGTGCAACGCCTTCAGGCGGGCATTGCCGGCGAACGTCGCTTCGGTTTCCTCCGGCTCGCTGATACCGAGCTCGCCGGCAGATGCGGCGGTCAAACCATAGGGGCGGATGAGATCGTTGATCTCGCGGATCTTGCCCCGGTTGTGGCTGGCGACGACGAGCCGCGTGCCGCGTTCGAGCTTGCGCATCAGTTGAGACCCCAGATCTTCGGCTCGGCAAACTCGAGACAGTTGCCCGCCGGATCGCGGAAGTAGATGGAGCGTCCGCCGCTCGGCCAAACAAAATCCGCCTCGATGGCGACGCCCGCCGCCTCGAGCCGCTGCTTCCAATCGTCGATCGCGTCCCGGCTCGCGCGGAAGCACACGTGGCCTTCGCCCGTCGCGCCGTGCGGCGGTACGGGGAGCTTCGCATCGGCTGGCGGCGGCACGATCGTCGCTCGTGGGTTGAAGATGAGCAGCACCTGGTCGCCGCAGCGGTAGAAGAGCTGGCGCCCGGCGAGCTTGGAGAACGGCACGAGGCCGAGGACATCCGCGTAGAAGACCTCCGTCGCGTCGAGATCGACCGCGTACATGACGGTTTCGAGAATGCCGGCCGGCGGTGGTTTCTCCGTCATGTCCAATCACCCGACTTATTCCTCCCCCCTGGTGGGGGAGGCTAGGAGGGGGGGATTGCAGAACGTTAGCGATGAGGGTTCCCCCCATCCCTAACCCCTCCCCACAAGGGGGAGGGGATTCCCTGCTCTCAATTCTTGCCGCCACGATTGCGCTGCGCGAGCGTGCGCAGCCTGAGCGCATTGAGCTTGATGAAGCCCTGGGCGTCCTTTTGATCGTACGCGCCCTGGTCGTCCTCGAAGGTAACAAGTGTCGAGGAATAAAGCGACTTCGGACTCTCGCGGCCGGTGACGATGACATTGCCCTTGTAGAGGTCGAGCGTCACTTCGCCCTCGACGTGCTCCTGGCTCTTGTCGATCAGCGCCTGCAGCATCTCGCGCTCGGGGCTGAACCAGAAACCGTAGTAGATGAGCTCCGCATAACGCGGCATCAGCTCGTCCTTGAGATGGCTCGCGCCGCGGTCGAGCGTGATGCTCTCCATGGCACGATGCGCGGCGAGCAGGATGGTTCCACCCGGCGTCTCGTAGATGCCGCGCGACTTCATACCGACGAAACGATTCTCGACGAGGTCCAGCCGACCGATACCATTGTCGCGTCCGAGATCGTTGAGTGCCTTCAGCAGCGTTGCCGGGCTCATCTTCTTCCCGTCGATCGAGATCGCATCACCCTTGGCGAAGCCGATCTTGATGGTCGTTACCTTGTCGGGCGCGGCCATGGGCGAGATCGTGCGCTGATAGACCATCTCGGGGGCCTTCTGCGCCGGGTCTTCGAGCACTTTGCCTTCGGATGAGGAGTGCAGCAGGTTCGCGTCGACCGAGAACGGCGCCTCGCCTTCCTTGTCCTTGGCGACCGGAATCTGGTGGCTACGCGCGAAATCGAGCAGCTCCGTGCGGCTCTTGAACTTCCATTCGCGCCACGGCGCGATGATCTTGATGCCGGGCTCGAGCGCATAGTAGCTGAGCTCGAAGCGGACCTGATCATTGCCTTTGCCCGTCGCGCCGTGGCAGACGGCATCCGCACCGGTCTTCCGTGCGATCTCAATCTGCGCCTTGCTGATCAGCGGACGCGCGATCGATGTGCCGAGCAGGTAGACGCCCTCGTAGACGGCGTTGGCGCGGAACATCGGAAAGACGAAGTCGCGGACGAACTCCTCGCGCAGGTCCTCGATGAAGATGTTCTCGGGTTTGATGCCGAGCATGAGCGCCTTCTCGCGCGCAGGGCCAAGCTCCTCGCCCTGGCCGAGGTCGGCGGTGAAGGTGACGACCTCGCAGCCGTACTCCTCCTGCAGCCACTTCAGGATGATCGACGTGTCGAGGCCGCCCGAGTAGGCGAGCACGACCTTCTTCACGGACTTGGGCGCGGAT
>Ga0182740_1002633_pt1 | contig 10751 bp, 13 predicted proteins | sample eDN5th37CKraftBY_FD_128872 | JGI IMG/M metagenome (GOLD analysis project Ga0182740, IMG submission 128872) | Enriched backyard soil microbial communities from Emeryville, California, USA - eDNA 5th pass 37_C Kraft BY (version 2) (version 2) | ecosystem: Environmental > Terrestrial > Soil >...
CAATCGTCCGGTTGTCGATCTGCTCGATCCAGGCCAGCTGGACGCCGGTGCCGCAGAAGAAAGCCTCGTCCGCGATGTAGATCTCGGAGCGGTCGATCGTGCGGGTGTGGGTGGGAATGCCGAGTTCCTCCGCCAGCGCCAGCACGGTGCGGCGGGTGATGCCCTCCAGGATGTCGCTGCTGATCGGCGGGGTGATCAGTTCGCCATCGCGCACCATGAAGAAGTTGCAGGAACTGCCCTCGGCGATCTTGCCGTCGCTGTTCAGCATGATCGCGTCGTCGGCGCCCATCTCCTCGGCCTGGTCCTTGGCGAAGGCGGAGTTGATGTAGGAGCCGGTGATCTTGCCGCGGCTGGGGATGGCGTTGTCCGAGGCGCGTGTCCACGAGGAGACGATCGCCTTCTGGCCGCGCCGGGTATCGAGGTAATCGCCCATCGGCAGCATGTAGACGGCCAGCTCGTCCTTCAGGCCACGCAGGCGCGGCGTGAGCTGGACGGACGCCTTGTAGACGAACGGGCGGAAATAGACATCGGTCGTCGGGGCGTTCTGCTTCGTCAGCTCCACCAGCACATTGGCCAGCGAATCGGCGTCGTAGGGCAGCTCCATCCGCAGCAGCTTCGCCGAACGCAGCAGGCGGGCGGCGTGGTCCTTCAGCCGGAAGATGTTGATCGTCTGCTTGTCCTCGGAGAGGTAGCCGCGCACGCCGGCGAAGGCGCCGGTGCCGTACTGGAGGGCGTGCGTGCCGATGCTGATCTTGGCGTCGCCAAAGGGCACGATCTTGCCCTCGAAGAAGGCGTACTCCAGGGTCTCCTCGAATGCCATGACGGAATGCTCCTCTCGCCCCTGCGGGCGGCTGCGGACCTGTGGACGGTGCGGACGGGAATACGGCCGGCATCGGCGCGGACGATCGGTGAAGGCGGGGATGCGGCCACGCCCGGACGCCCCGGCCGATCTGTCCTGCGCGGCGGTCCTGCCGGATCGTCTGGCGCCGGGGCAACATGGGCGGGATTATCGCACAGAACCGGCCAAATCCACGGCATGCCCCACGATCCCGGGACGGCACTCCCGGCGCCGCGCCAGCATCCGGCAAGCATGCTAGGCTGGCGGCATGAGTCCATCCGCCCCGACCGCGCCCCTGGAGGCCCGGTCGCCCGTCCAGGAGTACCCGTGACCTCCCCCACCGCCGACGCCACGTCCACCACCATCCCATCGGATCCGGCAGCCGATACCCGGCCGCCGATCGCCATGATCGCGATGGACCTCGACGGCACCATCCTGGAGGCGGGCGAGGTGATCCGCCCGGAGGTGATCGCCGCCCTCGCCGGCCTGGCGGCACGCGGCGTCCGCTGCGTGACGGCCACCGGGCGCCAGGCCACCTTCCAGCGCGATCTCTTCGCCCGCTACGAGATGGACATGGCCTCCATCGGCCTCATCCAGGCGTTGATTGGCGACGAGCGGGAGATCTTCCTCGGGACCCCGGATGGATACGAACCGCACACCGCCTGGAACGATGCCCTGCGCGCCCGGTGGGTGGACCTCTTTCCGCTCGCGTGGGGATTGATGGAGGACGCGAAGGCCGAAGCCCTGTCCCGCGGCTGGGCGGTGGAGTTCCTGCAATCGCCGGAGGTCGCCTACGAACGGGGCCTGCCGACGCTCGTCTGCGAGGATGCGGCCCAGGGAGCGTCGCTCTGCCTGTGGGTGCAGGAGCAGATCGACCTGCGCACGCTCCCCCTGGCGACGAACCGCAACATCCGGCTGGTGCAGGCGTTCGACGTGCAGGCGGGGAAGGGACCGGCGCTGGCGGAGCTGGCGCGGGTGCTGGGCATCCCGAACGCGCAGGTGCTGGCGATCGGCGATTCGAGCAACGACTACACGATGCTCGACCCGCGCTTCAACCACGGGTTCCGCACCGCGACCCCGGCGAACGCGGAGGAAGAGCTGAAGCAGCTCGTCCGCGCGGGGAACGGCTACGTCGCCTCGGCGGAGGCGGGGCTCGGCACCGTGGAGGCGATCGACGCCCTCACCTTCATCGACACGCGGTCGTAGCACCCGGGACGCCCCGCGCCCCTGCCGGTATCACGATATGCGTATGGTTGGCCACGCGACCCATACGGAATACGTATGCAGTATAATCATATCGTCAACCAACGCGTGATGAGGACCGGAATGGACCATCCACGATACCGGAACAGGGATTCCGAGGACTTCGCCCATCAACGATTCGTCAGGCGCCTGCAAGATGTCCCGCGGGAACGTGCCTATGCGGCGCTTGCCCGCCTCTACGCCACGACGACGTTATTTGACCTCCGCAATCCGCCGGGAAATCGCTTCGAAGCCTTACGAGGCGACCGCGCAGGGCAGTACAGCATCCGCATCAACCAGAAGTGGCGCATTTGCTTCCAGTGGTCCGAAGAGACGCATAGCGTCTACAACATCGAGATTGTCGATTACCACTGATGCACATCCCCGAGAAAGGAGAGCACCACGATGACGCTCCCGGCTATTCACCCCGGCTACCAGATCGAGATTGAGCTTGAGGAACTGGGCCTCTCCGCCACGCAGGCGGCGAAGCTGCTCGGCATCCCCCAGAATCGGCTCACCGAGATCGTTCGCGGCCGACGCGGTATCACCGCCGATACCGCCATCCGGCTCGCCGCCTGGCTTGGCACCTCGCCGGAGTTCTGGATGAACCTCCAGCGCGACTATGAGCTGAATCTCGCGGAGACGGCGTCCGGGGCGACGATCCGGGCGTCCATCATCCCACTGCACGCCACGACCGCCTGACCGGCGCTACACCTCGATCGTGTAGGGCAGCGCCAGCTCGTCGCCCGCCACGCCCCGGATGAACCAGTTCTCGCGCGGCGTCTCCACGATCGTGATCTCGATGTCCTGCGGCGCAATCCCGCACGCCTCCCCCAGGTTCGCCACGATCCCGCGCATGAACGCCTGCTTCACCGCCACGCTGCGCCCGGCGAACAGGCTCACCTCCACGATCAGGTACTGCGCCGAACGGTCGTCCGGATACCGGAAATCCTCGGCGTCCAGCCAGCAGAAGCGATGGAAGCGCTTGGCGGACGGTAGCTGGAGGGAACCCTCCGCCGTGGCCGCCGCATGGATCGCCTCCGAGATGGCATCCCGCCACCCGGCGTGTACGTCCCGTCGCCCGAAGATCGTGATCTGTGCCATCGGTCCTCCTCCCCCTGCTGTCGCCCGGCATCCCGGCCTCGTCGCCTCATGCTACCCCACACCCGGGAAGACGCAGCGAGCCGGGGATTGACAGCCGAAATACTCTCGTTATACTAATCTCATGAGTACCACGCGCCTCTTCATCCTGGGCGCCCTCGACCGGATCGGCCCCATGCACGGCCACCAGATCCGCCGGGAAGCGCAACTGAATCGCACCGAGACCTGGTCGAACGTCAAGCCCGGTTCGCTCTACGGCGCCCTCCAGCGCATGGAGAAGGACGGCGCGATCGAGATCGTCCGCACCGAACAGGAGGGAAACCGTCCCGAGCGCACCGTCTACGCCATCACCGACAAGGGGCGGGGCGAACTCGTCGCCATCCGCGATGCCATCATGCGCGATGCCCGCCTGCGTCCGGACCCGGTCGATCTCGCCATCCAGTTCCTCGACGATGACCTGCCGGCGGACGAGGCGATCCTCGACATCCGGCTCCGGCTTCGCGACCTCGAGGACCAGCTTGCCGCCTGGCAAGCCTCCCGCCAGGCCGCCGATCCCTTCCTGAACGACCTCGACCGCATCGTCTTCGAGCATTCCCTCCGCCGGCTCAACCTCGAAATCCAGTGGCATCGGGAGGTCCTGGACCGCCTGCCCGAACTCCTCGCCTCGCGTCCACCGAACGCCATCTAGCGTCTCCACCGGGGCAGCCCGGTGGCCCGCCGGTTGCGCTGGCCAGACCCGGCATTCCCGCGCTGTTGCGCCCGCCGGCACCGTCGCCGCATCTCATCGTCCCGATTTGGAGACAATCCATGTCCCAGTCCTCGCGCGCTCCCCAGGGAGCGATGTCCCCTTCTGCCGCTCACGTCCCCGCCTTCGATGGCCGGGAACGCTGGCTGGCCCTCATCACGGTGCTGATCGGCACCTTCATGATCCTGCTCGACAGCACGATCGTGAATGTCGCCATTCCCTCGATCCAGCGCACCCTTTCGGCGAGTTACGAGAATATCGAATGGGTCATCAGCGGCTACGCGCTGGCCTACGGCCTGCTGCTCATCCCCTCCGGCCGCCTTGGCGACCGCTTCGGGCACAAGCTGATGTTCCTGATCGGCCTGGTCGGCTTCACCGCCGCCTCCGCCGCCTGCGGCACGGCACGCTCGGTGGAGGCCCTCATCCTCTGGCGGGTGATCCAGGGCGCGATGGCCGGGGTGATGAACCCCCAGATCACGGCGGTGATCCAGCTCGCCTTCCCGCCGCAGGAACGCGGCAAGGCGTTCGGCATCTACGGCTCCGTGATCGGCATCGCCACCGCGATGGGGCCGCTGGTCGGTGGCCTGCTGATCGCCGCGAACATCAACGGGCTGGAATGGGAGCCGATCTTCCTCATCAATATCCCCATCGGCGTGATCGCAGTGATCATGGCGCTGCGGGTCCTGAAGCAGACCTTCGGCCGCGGCGGGTCGCTCGATCTCGTGGGCATCCTCCTCGTCTCGGCGGCGGTGCTCCTGCTCACCGTGCCGCTGATCGAGGGCCGTCCGGAGGGCTGGCCGCTCTGGACCTGGCTCTCGATGGGAGCATCGGCAGTCGTGCTGGCGGTCTTCGCCTGGTGGGAACGCCGCCGGATCGACGCGAACGAGGCGCCGCTGGTCGATGTGCGCCTCTTCCGCAGCCGCGCCTTCACGGCGGGCATGGGCATCGCGCTGGCCTACTTCGGCGGGTTCGTGGGGATCTTCTTCATCTCGTCGCTGCTGCTGCAGAACGGCATGGGCCGCAGCGCCCTCTATTCCGGCCTCACCGTCATGCCCTTCTCGCTCGGCTCGCTGATCAGCGCCTCGCAGTCGGACAAGGTCGCCCGCAAGCTGGGCCGCACCTGCCTCACGCTCGGCAGCGTGCTCGTGATGGCCGGCATCGCCGGCCTCTTCCTGACCATGCGCCACGAGGGAACATCGCTGGCCGGATGGCAGCTCGCGCCGTGGTTCCTGGTGGCGGGATTCGGCTCCGGCCTCGTCGTCGCGCCGAACGTGACGCTGGTGCTGGCCGGTGTGCCGCGTGAGGATGCAGGGTCCGCGAGTGGCGTCCTCAGCGCGACCCAGAGGATCGGCCAGGCGATCGGCATCTGCCTCGTCGGGATCGTCCTCTTCGGCGTCCTGCAAAGCGGCGCCCCGGCCGCCGCCGACCGCGTGAGCGACTCGTTGCGGTCCGACCTCGCCGCCGCCCAGATGCCGGCCGGCCAGGTCGACGGCAGCATCGCCACCTTCGAGCGCTGCTTCGCCGAACGCGCGGCGGCATCCGATCCCACGGCGACGCCGGAGGGCTGCCCCGCGATCGATACCGGCGCGACCGATCCGGTGAGCGCGGCCTTCGCCAAGGCGGGGACGACGGCGCTTTCCGATTCGTTCGTACGGGCCTCGGAACAGGCCCTGATCGTCTCCTTCGCCCTGGTGGCCCTGACCTTCCTGCTCGTCTTCGCGTTGCCCCGGCGCGTCGCGGGAGCCGGACACGGCGGTCCGCCGCCCGTCGCGGAATGAGCGAAAAGGCCCCTCGCATGCCCCTCACGATCGAGCCCGCCACGCTGGACGACAAGCCGCTGATCGCGACCCTGCTCCAGTTCTACCTCTACGACTTCAGCGAGTTCACGGGCTGGACGCTGAACGCACACGGGCTCTTCGACTATCGCTACCTCGACCACTACTGGACGGAGGAGGGACGGTATCCGTTCCTCTTCCGGGTCGATGGGGCGCTGGCCGGGTTCGCCCTCGTGCGCACGCTGGAGGGCGATGAACCGGTGTATTCGATGGCAGAGTTCTTCGTGATGCGGGGGTTTCGGCGGGGCGGGATCGGCGAGACGGCGGCCCACGCGCTCTTCGACCGCTTTCCGGGCCGCTGGTCGGTGTCGGAGATCGAGCAGAACGTGGCCGCCCAGCGATTCTGGCGGCAGGCGATCGACCGGTACACCGGCGGACGCTTCACCGAGCAGCGCGACGACCGGGGCCGGTTCATCCAGGGGTTCGAGACGACATCTCCCGCAAGGCGTGAGAAGTAGCGGCAGGCGGCATGGGCTACGCTCCGAGGGGCACGCGATCGTCGTCGCCCACGGCATCCCACCCAGTCCATCCGCCCAGAAGGAAGTAGCCATGTCCGAAACCCAGACCCAGCCCGACACCACCGAGCAGGAGTTCGTCATCTCCGTCCGCGATGTCCCCGAACTGGTCGTCGCCTTCGAATACGCCGAGCGCCACGCCCACGAGTTGCCGGAATGGCTGCCCGGCGCCATGAGCCGGGTCTACCAGATGGCGGACGCCCTGGGCGGCATCGCCCGCACCGACGTGCTGGAGTACCTGGATCGCGGCCAATTCGCGCCGGAGCCGGTCTTCATCGTGGTCTACGACGGCAATCCGGAGCACGGCGCGATGCGGGTCGAGGTGACAGCGCCCGTGGTGGGCATCGACCCGCAGGCCGCCGCCAGCAACGATGGCCTGCTCGTCTTCCCGGCGCACCAGGAGGCCTTCGTGCGCCTGAAGCGCTCGCAGGCGGAGCCAGAGGACCTCGGCAAGGCCTACGAGGCGGTCGAACGCTGGCTGCTGGATCGGGGCTACGAGGTCGCCGCAGCCCCGCGCGAGGTCTACTGGACCGACTACTTCGGCGCCTCCCCGCACGACGATGTCTGCGACATCGCCTGGCCGGTCAAGCCACCGAAGGCCTAGCCCGGAGCAACGGCGCGCCGCCGGGGTCCCTGCATCGGGACCCCGGCGGCGCGTTCGTCATGCCGCCTAGCGGTCGCTCAGTGCGCTTCCGGTGGCAGCGGATGGTCGGCCGGCCAGTCGATCGGGCGCGGCCCGGGGTCGCTCATGTCCGGGAAGTCCTGCAGGCGGCGGATGACCCGCACGGTGAGGTCGTCGTGGACCTGCACCTGGCAGGAAAGCCGCGCGTCCGGCTCCAGGTCCTCGACGCGGGCGAGTCGCGCCGCTTCCGGCTCCGTCATCGGGCCGGCATCGCCCGCGAGGATCTGGACGCGGCAGGTGGTGCAGCGGGCGTTGCCGCCGCAGCGATGCAGGATGTCCACCCCGGCATCCTCGATCGCGAGCACCAGCCGATCCCCATCGGGGCAGGTCGTTTCGCCGAGATTCTCCATCGTCACGGTGGGCATGGGGGCCTCCTGCATAGCATCGTCGAACGCCAGCGGCCCGGCGCGCTGAGGTGCCGGGCCGTGCGCAGGGTAGCACGGCGCCGCCGCGAACGGGACTCATTCTCACCGGTCCCCCGCCTCGCCATGCGGGTGATGCGGGCTGGCATCGTCATCACTATGATGAACGCCATCGTCGGGCCGCCACCATCAGGTAGCCATTCGCAAGCGATCGCAAGGAGTCCAGCACCATGCCACTCACGGGAGAATACGAGCCGAGTCCGTCCGCCTGGGCGCGCGAGCAGGCGGAAACCTTCGAGGCCTCGAACGGCCAGGAGGCGAACACCCTCCCGAATACGGACATGCCGATCATCCTCCTCACCTCGGTGGGAGCGAAATCGGGCAAGCTCCGCAAGACCCCGCTGATGCGGGTGGAACACGACGGCAACTACGCCGTGGTCGCCTCCAAGGGCGGCGCACCGGAGCATCCGGTCTGGTACTACAACCTGAAGAAGCAGCCGCATGTGGAGCTACAGGACGGCGCGGTGAAGCGCGACTACCGCGCCCGGGAACTCTCCGGCGACGAACGGGCGATCTGGTGGGAGCGGTCGGTGGCCGCCTATCCGCCCTACGCGGAGTACCAGACGAAGACGACGCGATTGATCCCCGTCTTCGTGCTGGAGCCGTTCGATCCCGAGGATGGGTCCGCCTCCGCCGGCTGATCCTGCCCCGTCCCGCCGCGACCGCTCACTCGCCCGGCCCCTCGAACAGGAGGCCGGGCGATGTCGTTTCCCCCGCATCGCAGGCGATCCGGTAGAACCGGCACCACTTGCAGAGGGGCGACGGCGTCGGACGCCATTCCTCCTCCGAGAAGAGTCGTGCGACCAGGCCGGATACCAGGCGCCACGGATCGGCGCAGGCCTCCGGATCGAGAGCGATCTCCGTCCGTTCCCGCTCCTTCAACCAGACGTAGGTGAACCGCGCCCGGATGTGCCAGCCGTTTCGCCCATAGTGCCGCTCGAGATAGCGATTGAGGACGAATCGCGCGATGACGGGCACCGCCGGATCGACGCGAGGTTTGCCAGTCTTGTAGTCGATAACCTCGACGAACTCCCCATCGGCGTCGGCGCTCCAGCGCACCAGATCGCAACGGAATGAGACCCAGAGCGAATCGTCGGGAGCAAACGGGCGTTTCTGGTCGGTTTCGACCAGCAGGATCTCGCCGTCGGGGTCGCGCATCAGGGCGCGAATGCCTGTCCCGACCCATTGCACCACCTCATGCACGGCATCGTCGTGGGCTTCGGGAGTCGGAAAGGGGTCTCGGGGAATCTCCCGTACTGCCCGCGTGCGCAGGTCGTCCAGCCCGAGTGGTGGCGCTCCCGCCCGGAGCCGCCGCGCCGCATCGGCCAGCAGCAGATGGGCGACCCGCCCTTGCGAGAGATTGTGCTCGTACTGCCACGGCGTGCGCACTCGGTCGATGTACTGGAGGCGGAACTTCCTGGGGCACGTCCGATAGACGTCGAGCAGCGTCGGCGTGATCTCACGATCCCGGTTGAGGCGCACGCTCCGGACTCCGGTCGCGGGCTGCGCCGGAGGGGACTCGTTCATGGGAGGTGTCCGCTCGGACGGGAAGGCCATGCCTCGCACCTCGGCACGACAACGGACAGTGCGCTCGAACCCGGAGCCGGCATCCGTCACGGATGCCGCGCTGACTGCGATGGTGTTCCTCCCGCATCATCGCATATTGCACCGTGCGGCGGAATCGGATTCTCAACGACGCGGCCATCCCAGCGGCGGGCGGTGGCCGCCTTTCCGGACGATGGATAGGACTCCGCTCAGCCGCGACCGCCGCGCAGGAAGAGCCATTCCACCAGCGCCAGCAGCGGGATCACCAGCAGGCCGCTCACCAGGGCCACACGCTGCCCGGTGTCCATCGCCAGCACGTTCCCTGGGCGAGCATCGGCCTCCGGCGAGGGGGGATGCGGCCACGCCGTCAGCGCGATGCCGGCCAGCACCGGCGGCAGCGCCAGCATCGAACTCACCCCCAGTACGCCCAGCGCCAGCACCCCGATCGTCAGCCCCAGCGCATTCCAGGCGAGCAACGATCCCTCCCGCCAGAGCGCATTCGGGAGGCAGCTCGCAACCGTGGCGAGGACCAGCATCGTGGCCGCCAGCCAGACGCCGTAGCGGAAGGTGCGGAATCCCGAATCCGCCCCGATCAGTTCCACCGCGACCAGGACGGCGATGGCAAGCACCAGGCAGAGTGTCGCGGTCGGCGACCAGCGGATGCCCGTCCCCTTCGCCCGCACGCCGGGAAGCGCATCCGGTGGCAGCGTCACCGCATCGTGGCCGTCGCCGGGATGCACCCCGGGCACGACGATGCGTCCGGCGATCGGTTTCGGGAAGGACAGACGCGGGGCGGAAGCCGGTTCCGCTGTGGGTTGCGGGGCGGGATCGGCTGGCGCGGTCAGGTCGGTGGGTGAAGGTTCGGGATCGGACACGGGAACTCGGATGCTGCGGACGCGCTGGCCCAGGGTTGGCCCAAGGGTGGCCAATGACGCGGCCATTCTAGCGCGTCAGCCCTGCCCTGCCGCTCGCGCGACCGGCGCCATCACTTCACGGTGGGCAACAGGAGCACCCACGGCAGGATGAACGCCAGGAACCCGAGGCATTCGGCCCAGACCTGTGTCCAGCCGAAGGGCGCCTCGTCCCGTTCGTGCGGCCACATCAGCAACGCCGCGCCGAGGAAGATCAGCACCAGCAACGAGACGAACCCAACGCTCCAGAGCGTCATCAGGGAGAGACCGAGGCTGAAGCCCATCACCCAGGCCGCGACATTAACTCCCCGCCGCTGCCAGCGGCGCGGCCCCATCGCCATTCCCGCCGCCAGCACGAGCAGCGCGGTTGCCAGGCCATGTCCCCACCAGGCGGTCGGATTCGGCGAGCGGGTCCAGAGCATGGCCGCGGTCGTCCCCAGGATGGCCGCCGCGCCGACGACCAGCGCGACCGCCGCCCACGGCGAAGTCATCTCCAGCCGGGTGCGGAGCGAGGGAGGGGGAGGGGGAAGGAAACGGGCGCGTACGGGATCGTCGAGCATCGGGCGGTCCTTGCAGAGGCGGTCGGCACGACGGCGAACGGGAGCGGCATCTCCATTGTACCCCATCGGTCAAGCGCGAACAGTTCCGCATGCCCCGTTACTCATCATGTGCCGTGGTCGCGTGCTCAGAGAGTTCGCCAATGCACAGGTCGACGATATGCCGGACGGCCGTGAGCGTTTCCGGAGAAACCCGTCCCCGTTTCTGCAGCAACCGCCGATAGCTGACAGCACGAATCTGCTCGCACATGATGATCGAGTTCTTGGTCAGCCCGCCTTCCCGCCGCCCGATCCGGACCTGCGATGGGATATCCCGGTCGGTGCCCGTGATGGGGACAATCACGAAGAGATAGTTCTC
>Ga0182740_1002635_pt1 | contig 10745 bp, 3 predicted proteins | sample eDN5th37CKraftBY_FD_128872 | JGI IMG/M metagenome (GOLD analysis project Ga0182740, IMG submission 128872) | Enriched backyard soil microbial communities from Emeryville, California, USA - eDNA 5th pass 37_C Kraft BY (version 2) (version 2) | ecosystem: Environmental > Terrestrial > Soil >...
GCACCGTCACATCATGGGCCGCGGCTGGCCGTGGTTTCAGGGCACGAAGATCGGCGCCGGCCCGTCGCCGATCGAGACGAGCGAAGGCTGGCTGTTGTTTTATCACGCGGTCACGCAGACGTGCAATGGCTTCGTCTATTCGATGAGCGCGGCGCTGCTCGATCTCGAGCAACCGTGGAAGGTGATCGCGCGCTGCAAGGAGGCGCTGCTCTGCCCGGAAGCGCCGTATGAGCTCAGCGGTTTCGTGCCGGGCGTGTGTTTCCCGGTCGGCTGCCTCTGCGATTCGGCGACGGGGCGAACCGCGATCTATTACGGGGCGGCGGATACGTTTTCGGCGCTCTGTTTCTGCAATGCGAACGACATCGTGTCGTTCGTGAAGGAAAACGCGCTTTGATCTTTTTCCTCTCTACGTCCGGCGCGGCGGCTTTCGCTTCGCCGGACGTTTTTTCTCTCTCCCGACCGGTGCGTTCGCGCGCCGGGCAGGCCTCCCCGCGGGATTGAAAGCCGGGCGCCCCACTGACCAATCTTCGATCGATTCATGTTTTCCCACTCCCTCTCCGCGGCGTCGTGGCAGTTTCGCGACGCCACCGTTCGTTCGCCATGGCGGGCTGCCGTCGTCCCGGGTTGCGTCCACCGTGACCTGCGGCGTCACGGGCTGATCCCGGACCCGTTTTGGGGCACGAACGAGCTGCAGCTGCAGTGGATCGAGGAACGGATCTGGGAGTATCGCGCGAATTTTCGCGTGCCGGCCGCATTATTGGCGGAGGAAAAGCTGGAGCTCGTCGCCGACGGCCTCGACACGGTGGCGACGGTATGGGTGAACGGCCGCGAAATCGCTCGGACCGACAACATGTTTGTCGGCCGTCGCTGGGACGTGAAGGACCTCGTGAAGCCCGGTCGCAACGAGATCCTCGTGCGGTTCGATCCGGCGATGGACTACATCCGCCGCGAACGCCGCGACCACCAGCCGCGGGAGTTCAACGATCCCGTGGGCCGCTGTTCCGTGATCCGCAAACAGCAGTGTCAGTTCGGCTGGGATTGGGGTCCGCGTTTTGTGACGGCCGGCGTCTGGCGCGATCTGCGGCTGGAAGCGTGGACGGGCAACCGGCTCGACAGCGTGCGCGTGCGGCAGACGCATCGCGACGGCCGCGTGACGCTCGTGCTCGAGCCCGAGCTGGCGCAGCACGATCCGGCGGCGCGTTGCCGTTGGACGTTGCAATGGGAGAACCCGGCGGCCGCACCGGTTTCAAAACCGGCGAAACGAAACACCGGCGCCCAAAAAGTCGCCGCGCTCGTGCTGAGCGGCGAGGGCACGGAGATCGTCGTCGAGACGCCGCAACTCTGGTGGCCTCATGGCCACGGCGCCCAGCCGCTTTACCGGCTCGATGTCGAGGTGCTCGGCGCGCGCGGGCAGACGATCGGTCGCTGGTCGCGGCGGATCGGGCTGCGCACGATCAAGCTCGACCGGCACGCGGACGAGTGGGGGGAATCGTTTCAATTCGTGGTGAACGGTCGGCCGCTGTTTGCAAAAGGCGCGAACTGGATCCCGGCGCACAGCTTCGTGGCGGGCCTCTCGCGTCGCGAGTATGAGCGCGATCTGCAGAGCGCCGCCGAGGCGAACATGAACATGATCCGCGTGTGGGGCGGCGGGATCTATGAGAGCGAGGAGTTTTACGATCTGTGCGACGAACTCGGCCTGCTCGTGTGGCAGGACTTCATGTTCGCCTGCACGATGTATCCGGCGGACAAGGCCTTCCTCGCCAGCGTGGGCGCCGAGGCGGAGTATCAGGTGCGGCGGCTGCGGCATCGCGCCTGTCTGGCGTTGTGGTGCGGCAACAACGAGATCGCCGCGCTCAATGCGCCGGCGCTGGCCGGCGAGGACGCGCATGCGGGCTACGAGGCTTTGTTTCACGAGACGCTGCCGGCGGCGGTGCGCGAGGCGGGCGCGGACACCGATTACTGGCCGAGCTCGCCATGGCGCGGGAACTACGACCGCGATCACGCGGCCGGCGAGGCGCGCGGCGACACGCATTTCTGGGATGTCTGGCACAGCCGGCATCCGGTGAGCGATTACGAGAAGTATGCGTTTCGCTTCGTGTCGGAATTCGGCATGCAGAGCTTCAGCTCGCCGGCCACGCAGGCGACCTTCTGTCCGCCGGACGATACCAATGTATTCGGCCGCTCGATGGAGACGCATCAGAAGCACCGCGCGGGCAACCAGCTCATTCTCGATTACGTCTCGCGGCTGTATCGTTTTCCCAAAAACCAGGAGGCGCTGATCTATCTGTCGCAGATCAACCAGGCCTACTGCATGGAAACCGGCGTCGAGCACTGGCGCCGCAACATGCCCCGCTGCATGGGCGCGCTGTATTGGCAACTCAACGACTGCTGGCCGGTCGCGTCGTGGAGCTCGATCGAATTCACCGGCCGGTGGCGCGCGCTGCATCATCTCGCGCGGCGCTTCTTCGCGCCCGCGCTCGTGTCGGCGCAGGTCGTCGGCGAGGAAACCACCACCATCGGCAACTACCGTCGCAACACGGTGAGCGCGGTGCACGTCTACACCGTTTACGATGCGCCGGAAGCGAGGCGCGGCGTGCTGCGTTGGGACGTGTTTCACCTCGACGGCCGCGTGCTGCAACGCGGACGGAAGGCGGTGGCGCTGCGCTACGGCGAAAGTGTGCGGCAGACGACGGTGGACCTCGCGCGCGTGCTGAAGCGTCATTCGCAGGATCGCGTTTACCTGCGCCTGGCGCTCGATCTCGACGGCGCGTGCGTGAGCGAAGAGACGGTGTTTCTGACCGCTCCCCGCTTCATCGACCTGCCGAAGGCGAAGACGAAAGTGACGGTGAAGCTCGACGCGCCCGGTCGCGCGACGCTCACGTTCGAGTCGACGGCGTTCCAGCACCGGTTCGCCTTCGATCTCGCCGGCCTCGATTTCCGCAGCAGCGACAACTTCTTCGATCTGTATCCGGACGAGCGACGCGTCGTGACCGTGCGCTACGAAGGCCGGGCGGACCTGCGCCGGTTGCGGCGCGCGCTGACTTATCATTCGCTGGTCGACACGTATTGAGCCCGGCGATCGCCACCAGATTTGCGATGGGAAAGACAAAAAACACGCCGGATTTTTTCCATTGCCTCCACCGGTGACTCCGCGCGGGCTTCTGCTCGCCCCAATCCAGCCCCTCCATGCAAGACGCCCCGACCCCCGTGACCTCTCCGGAGGTGACTGCCCGCGCTGACAAGGTCCCGACCGGCCAGAAACTCGCCTACGGCCTCGGCACGTTTCACGACATGTGGGGCCACTGGCTCTACCCGAACATCGGGTTCCAGGTGTTCAACATCTTCCTCGGCGTCGCGCCGTGGCTGATCGGGCTGGCGCTGTTCGCGAACCGGGTGTTCGACGCGATCGCGGATCCGCTGTTCGGCTGGATCTCGGACAACACCCGCACCCGCTGGGGCCGCCGGCGGCCCTTCATCCTCGTGGCGGGCGTGCTCGGCGGATTGTGTTTTCCGCTGCTGGTGGCGGTCGGACCGGGGTGGGGCACGACCACGATCTTCGGTCACGAAATCTCCAATTATTTCTGGTTCATGATCGGTTCGTCGGCGCTGTTCCTGCCGATCATGAGCGCCTTCAAGGTTCCCTTCGACTGCCTCGGCGCCGAGCTGACGCCGGACTATCACGAGCGGACGAGCGTCTGGTCCTACCGCAACGGCGTGCAGAAATTCGCGGAGCTCGGGTTGTTCTTCGCCGCGCAGTTCATGACGATGGCGGTGTGGGTCGGCGCGACGAGCGACGATGTGTGGAATCGTATCCATTTGTTGCTGACAACCGGATCGGCCTGGCTGGCCGCGCCGGAAGGCACGAAGCCGAACATCCTGCTCGGCGCCCAGGTTTACTGCACCGTGCTCGGCGTGCTGATGGCGGTCGCGTCCGTCGTCATGTTTTTCACCGTGCGCGAGCGTTATTACGCCAAGGTAGTGGCGAAGCAGGAGAAGGTGAAGCTGCGCGAAACCTTGTGGCAGACGTTGAAATGCCGGCCGTTTCGCATGCAGCTGCTGATGAAGTTGCCCTATGCGATGGGCACGAGCATGGTGGGCGCCCTCGGTTACTACGACACGGTCTACTACGTGTGCCGCGGCAGCCTCGGCGAAGGCGCGGTGTGGAATTTCCGCATGGGCATCTCCGGGATGGTGTTCGGATTCCTGGGGATCCCCGTCTTCGCCTTCATCGCCCGCCGGCTCGGTAAACGGCACGCCGTGATGTTCATCCTCAGCACGGCGATCGCGGTGTTCGCGGCGACGTGGTGGTTGTACAATCCCTCCGTGCCGTGGCTGCAGATCTTCGCGTCCGGACTCATCGCCTTCACCGGTGCGGGCTTCTGGATGATGGACGGATCGATCCGCGCGGATGTGATCGACTACGACGAATTGCAGACCGGCAAGCGCCGCGAAGGCGCGTTCACTGCCTGCGATTCGTGGATTTCCAAAGTGGGCATGGCCGTGGGCGCGGGAGCCTCGGGCATTATCCTGAGCCTGACCGGATTCGACGCGGACCTCGGCGGGGCGCAGAGCGAGCGCACGCTGTTCATGATTCGTTTCCTGCTCGCGGCGGTCCCGATTGCCGGCATCTCCGTCGGCTTGCTGATGATCTATTTCTTCCCGTTGACGCCGCAGAAGATGGCGGAGATCCGCCGTCAGCTCGAAGCGCGCCGCGGCGCCGTCTAGGATTCGACTTCCGCGGCGGTCGCGCGCGATCCTCGGCGCGGAAATGCAGGCACGCGTCCGGGAAATCATCCTTAAGCGCCGCGCGAAAACCTCGCGCGCAAAGGGGCAAATATGCCGGTTTTACCTCTGAAAAGAGCCAAAAACCGAGCGAAGTGGTTCGGCAATGTAACTCAATCACGGGGTAACTGAACTCATTCCCATTAGTTATCCCACCAGCTATAGTCGCCGCGCTTCTGGGCGGCCCTCCGCTGGCCTGAGGCGACGCTTCCTAGAGGCGTCAAGTCCCCACCCTAACACCCTAAATCCCCCATGAAACGCGTATCCGCGTGGACGTGTGCCGTCATGGCCACGTCCACGGTTTGTCTGATCGCGGCGCCCCGAATGCTTGCTCAAGCGGCGCCGGCTGGCAGCGAAACCGACCAGGAGGCTGTGCTGCTGTCTCCCTTCGTCGTCGAAGCGTCCGAGGACTCCGAAGGCTACTCCGCCAAGGCCACGTTGGCCGGCACCCGTGTGCGCACGGAACTGAAAGATGTCGGTTCAGCCATTTCGGTGATCACACCGAAATTTCTCCAGGACACGAACTCGAGAAACAGCGCCGACCTGCTGGTCTACACCACCGGCACCGAAGTGGCCGGCCAGGGCGGCAACTTCACCGGCGCCGGCGATGCCGCCGTGCTGGACACGACCGCCTATACGAGGCCCGTGGCCAACACCCGCGTCCGCGGTCTCGCCGAGGCCGACAATGTGCGCGACTTCTTCCTCACGGACATCCCGTGGGATTCCTACAACGTCGGTCGCGTCGACCTGCAGCGCGGCCCGAACTCGATCCTCTTCGGCATCGGCTCGCCCGCCGGTATCATCAACAGCAGTACGAACTCGGCGGCGTTCAAGGATTCGAACAAGGTCGACGTTCAGGTTTCCTCCTTCGGTTCGTATCGCGGTTCGCTGGACCTCAACAAGGTCATCCTGAAGGACCAGCTTGCGATTCGTTTCGCCGCCCTGCGCGACGATACGAAGTACAAGCAGGAGCCGGCCTATCGCGACGATCACCGCATCTATGGCGCGGTGCGTTTCGATCCGCAGATTTTCAACAAGGGCAGCGCGCACACGTCGTTCCGTGCGAACTTCGAACAGGGCACGGTGCACGCGAACTATCCGCGGCTCACGCCGCCGATGGACGCGATCACACCGTGGTTCACCTCGATGAACAAGCTGACGCACACCTATCAGGACATCAGCAACATCACGAACAACACCCGGCCCGACTTCAGCCCGTGGGTCGGCAGCGCGGGCAACCGCATTTACGACGGCGTGATCTCCATCTTCGACAATCAGGATGCGAGCGAACAGAGCCGCATGATCGGCGCCGATGTGAAAAACGTGCCCGCTACTACCGACTCCTCCGCCAACAACACCATCAACGGCTCATGGCGCGGCATCGTGTTGTACAACTCCTACGCGCAGAACGTGCGCACGCCGGGTTATGCGATCCAGCCGTTCAAGGCGAAGTCGCTGACCGATGCCTCGATCTTCGATTTCTACAACAACCTCATCGAGGGCGACAACAAGAAGAACTTCAACCGCTTCAAGGCCTACAACCTCAACCTGTCGCAGACCTTCCTCGACAACAAGATCGGCTTCGAACTGGCCTACGACAACCAGTGGTCGCAGTGGGGCTGGCGGAACTTCATCTCCGGCGACGCCGCGGCGATCACGGTCGACATCATGAATACCTATGTCGACGGCACGCCCAACCCGAACGTCGGCCGCGCCTACATCGTCGGCGGTGGCGGCTCCGCGGGACAGGGCATGCAGGAAAACCGTCGCGAGTCGTTGCGTGGCACGGCGACTGCCGAGCTGAATTTCGGCGATGTTCTCGACCGCAAGGACACGCTCACCGAAATCCTCGGCCGTCACGTGTTCACCTACAGCGGCGCCAAGCAGCAGCTCGATGCCCGCCAGCTGAGCACGGTCAATTGGTACACGACCGGCTTCGCGCCCACCGACGGCAATTCCGTCAGCCAGGCGAGCCGCGACGACACCACCATCACCTATCTCTCCGGCGACCTTCGCAGCGTCGGTTCGCCCGCCGGCCTGCACCTTGGCCGCATCAACGCCATCCAGGCGCCCACCGGCGGCACGATCCAGCAGTGGAACACGACCAAGCGTGCGATCGACAACTACACCGTCGGCATCAAGAACACCGGCGACATCTCGGTCGACGATCTGTCGCGGGATTACACCCAGGCCCGGAAATTCCGCGATATCATCAATTCGGATACGTTCGTCTGGCAGGGCTACTTCTTCGGCGGCAACATCGTCCCGATGATCGGCTGGCGGCGTGACATCGCCGAGAACTTCGATGCCGGCAACCCGGCGAAGGACCGCGGCGTCGTGACCAATCTCAACGATCCCGAGTGGCGCCTGCCCACCGGCCAGCTCGAGAACGCGACCGGGGCCAACGGCGAGCGCATCTACAACATCGTTTCCGGCCAGACGCACACCTGGTCGATCGTGGCGCACGTCCCGCAGGGCTGGCTCCGCCATGTCCCGGGCGGCTGGGGTGCGCGCGTGTTCTACAACGAGTCGCAGAACTTCCAGCCGGACGCCTCGCGCCTCGATCTTGAGGGCGGCCACATCCCGTCGCCCACCGGCGAGACGAAGGACTACGGCGTCGCGATCAGCGCGCTCAACGACAAGATCATGCTCAAGGTCAATCGCTACGAGACGCGCGTGAACAACGCCACGCTCAACGGCGGCGGCATCGGCAACATCTACCTGATCGGCGCCGGTGAGGCTTGGGGCCAGCAGGCAGCGATCAACTACCGCAATGCGATCAACGCCAACACCGTGGGCACCGGCCAGGCCGGCACCGTCTACGGCACGATCCAGTCCGGCACCTACGCCGGCAAGGTCGTGCACTGGGAACCGCACGCGTCGGAGCACGTCAACCCGAACGACTTCAGCGTCGTCGATCCCGCCAGCGGCAGCGTTTACACGCAGGCCGGTCTCATCCGCGTCTACCAGGAGGAGCTCGCCGCCGTCGACGACTGGTTCAAGCACCAGGTCTCCGAAGGCTTCCAGCGCGCCTGGGGCATGAGCGACTACGGCAAGGCCGCGACGGTCACCAGCCCCACCGTCGATCCCGGCAGCAGCTGGAGCCAGAACACCGTGGCCGTCACCGGCGACACCTTGTCCAAGGGAACTGAATACGAGTTGATCGCCAGCCCGCTGCCGGGCCTCGACATCTCGTTCAACGCTTCGAAGACCGACGCCCGCCGCCTCAACATCGGCAAGGCATATTCGGACTATCTCGACCAGCGCATCAAGGACTACGCCGGCCCGATGGGCGACATGCGCATCTGGGGTGGCGGCAACTGGTTCGAGGACGCGAAGACCGACGGCACCACGCGCTACAAGTTCAACAACGAGGTGCTCGGCAACTACAAGCTGGCCCTCGCGCTCAACAACAGCACCGTCCCCGAACTGCGTCCGTGGCGCTTCAACGTCACCGCCAACTACGCCTTCCGCGACGGCCTCTTCAAGGGCGCCAACGTCGGCGGCAGCTATCGCTGGCAGGATCGCCAGGTGGTCGGCTTCCAGCTGAACGACACCCTCGACGGCTACGACGTGAACAAGCGCTGGTACGGCCCGACCGAAGACGCGTTCGACTTCTGGATCGGCTACGGCCGGAAGCTCACGACGCGCATCAACTGGCGCATCCAGCTCAATGTGCGCGACCTCTTCGCGTCGAAGACGCTCATCCCGATCACCGTCCAACCCGACGGCTCGCCCGGCACCTACCGAATACCGGAACCCCGGGTGATCATGATCTCGAACACGTTCGAGTTCTAGACCGGGATTCCGCGCTTCGTTTCTTCGTCCGGCGGCTTCGGCCGCCGGACTTTTTTGTGCCGCGAAACCGCGCCAGACGTCACAACCGCTGCCGCAGCTCGGGCGGCAGCAGCTCGCGAGCGAGCGATCGCAGCGTGGGATCGGCGACCTCGAGGCCGGCGCTTTTGCAGAAAATCTGGAAGCGCCACAGCGTTCCCGTCGTCAACGTGCGGATACGTTCCGCATCGATCTGCGCGAGGCAGCGTTTCGCTTCCTCCACCGCGCGCTCCCGATGCCGCGCCTGCGCCAGCACGAGCACCAGGCTGATCCGTCGATCCCATGGGAGCTGCCGGAGGGTGGCGGGCGTCGCGCGCGAGAGAAGTTCGTCGGCCGCGCGCGCGAAGCCCTCCCGGTCGCCCGCGATCGCTGCGATCTGCGCCAGCGCCGTCAACGCACTCAGATTCGCCGGGTAACGACGAAGTTCCGCCGCCATCGCGTCCGCGGCGGCGGTGCGTCCCGTTTCGAGAAAGTATTCCGCCATCCGGCTCGCCGCAATCGACTCCGGCTGCTCCGTCGTCACCGCAAACACCGACACCGACAGCCCCTCGCGCCCGGAGATTTTCGGCAGGCCGTAAGGCCACGGTCGCAGCCAGTTCGGCAATGCGAAGCGGTGCAGCACTTCGACGAACGCATTTTCCGGCATGCCCGTGCCCATCCGCGCAAACTCTTCCAGAAACGGATCCCACGAGGGCACCACGATCGCGTCGAGCCCGCGGCTGCGGCAAAGTTCGAGCGTTTCGTTGCGCGACGTCGCACTCGCGATCCGCACCGCCGCGGCGACGCCGTCGTGATTTTCCGGAAACAGCGTGACCACACCGCGCAGGCCGCCGTGAAAAATCAGCGACATCGTGAGGTCCGGCGGCGCGAGCACGACGCTGCGGTCCCCCGCGGCGCGCTGTGCCAGCCAGTGCGCCAGATCGCGTTCCACGAGCCCCTGCACCTCCAGATCGGAAAGCGTGAGCTCCGCGCCGGAATCCCGCACCGGCCGCTGCTGCCAGAAACCGAAGAGCAGCGCGACCAGCCACGCCATCCCCAACAACAACGGTCGCCACCGTCGGCGTGACGACGCAGCGGACGGTGCCAGCAGCACCGGCACGAGACAGAGGAGAAGCGCATCCACCACTGTCCAGGCTCGGAGTTGGAAACAGGCGAGCGCCGTGACGGCGAGCAGCGGCCCCAATCCGATCAGCAACGCCGCGCGAGTCGATCGATCTTCCTGGCGACGCACTGCCCGCCAGAGCGCCACCGGCACGAGCACGAGCCAGGGAAGAATCGTCGCCCAGAATGCTCCGTCGCTGTCCGATCGCGTCAGCCAAGCTGCAAAACTCGGCGCCGCGATGCCGCCCTGCAGCACGGTCAGCCGGGTCGCAATCGGATCGTCCGCGAGCCAGCGGTGGTCGCCCGACCACACGAACGCAACGAGCGCGAGCGCGACCAGCAACAGCGCCACGCCTCCGCGTCCAAGTAGTCGGCCGCGCGGCGGAGCTCCGGCCGGAGACAACGCCACGGCGAACACATCCAGCAGTTCACCCGCGCCCCACCACGCGAGTGCAAAAACCGGATGATGAGGCCCGAAGTCCCAGCCGATGCGATCGGGGTAGTTTTCAGCCGAATACGTCAACAGCGTCGCTGCACAGCCGACGAGTCCCCACCAGCGCCACGGCAACCCGGTCTGCATCTCGCTGACGCGGGAGAGCCCGGCCGCGACCGCGCCGCCCACGACGATACCGGCCAGCACCGGCCATTGGAGGTCGGCATTGGTCCACAGACCGATCGCGCCGGAGATCGCCGACAATAGGAACCAGACCCGTTTCTGTCGTTGCGACCATAGGGCTCCGGCGTGCGCGACCGCGACCAGCGGCAGCACGGTCATCGTGACGCAGAGTAGGGCAAGCGCCTGACGATCGGGCGCGCCCGCGAGAAAGGCGCCGCCCAGCGGAAACAGCGCCACCGTGCCCAGCGCGACGCACGCTGCCGCCCAGCGCCCGAAAGCGAGCGCCGTTAATCCCGTCGCGCCGAGCAGCAGGATCAGTTGCAGCAGCGGATCGGACCAAAGCGCGGCGCGCTCCACCGCGAGCGGAAGCGCGCGTCCGGAGAGCAGGTGATCGCCCCAGGCAACCGCGGCC
>Ga0182740_1002636_pt1 | contig 10743 bp, 11 predicted proteins | sample eDN5th37CKraftBY_FD_128872 | JGI IMG/M metagenome (GOLD analysis project Ga0182740, IMG submission 128872) | Enriched backyard soil microbial communities from Emeryville, California, USA - eDNA 5th pass 37_C Kraft BY (version 2) (version 2) | ecosystem: Environmental > Terrestrial > Soil >...
CCTGGACCTGCTGGCCTCCAGCACCGTGTTCATCATTTTTGAAAAGCTGACGCCGCTCTATCCCGGCCAGCCCGTGTTCCGCGGCGAGTGGCAGGTGGACATGAAGCACTTCCTGTTCAACCACCTGTCCGTGGGCGCGGTGCTGCTGTGCATCAACTTTTTCGTGCACCGGCTGTTTTCGTGGGCAGCCTATGAACCGCTGCAGCAGGCGATCGTGTCGCTGCCCTATCTGGTGGAACTGTTCCTGGCCGTGCTGGTGGCGGACCTGGTGCAGTACGCCGCGCACCGCGCCTACCACGAGGTTCCGTTCCTGTGGCGCATTCACGCCGTGCATCACAGCACTCGCACGCTGGACTGGCTGGCCGGTTCGCGGTTGCACATCGTGGAATTGCTGATCACCCGGGTGGCGGTGCTAGGCGTCTTGTTCGCGCTGGGCTTTTCCAAGCCGGTGCTGGACGCCTACATCATCATCGTGGGCTTCCAGGCAGTGCTGATCCATTCCAACGTCAGGCTGCCTTGGGGCTGGCTGCGCTACATCATCGTGACGCCGGATTTCCACCATTGGCACCATTCGTCGGACACCGAGGCAATCGACCGCAACTATGCCGCCCATTTTTCGTTCATCGATTACGCGTTCGGCACCGCGGTGCGGGGCGTGAGCAAGCGCCTGCCCGAGAACTACGGCATCTTGGACAACGACATGCCGGGCACTTTCCTGGCGCAGCAGGCCTATCCGTTCGCCCGCAAGAAATAGAACGGCGGCGCGCATCGGGCGCGCCGCCGTTCAATAGGCCGCAAGCCGGCTTAGCGCCCGGGCATGGCCGGGCGCCACATCACTTGCTTCCCTTGACGGTGGAATAGGCGGCCATCAGGTTGCGGTAGTCCGGGATGTGGTTGGAGAACAGCGTGCCCAGGCCCTCGATGTCGTTGCGCCAGTCGCGATGCAGTTCGCAGGCCACGCCGAACCAGCTCATCAATTGCGCGCCGGCCTGCTCCATGCGGCTCCAGGCGGCGTTGCGGGTCACTTCATTGAAGGTGCCGGACGCGTCGGTGACGACGAACACGTCGAAGCCTTCTTCCAGGGCCGACAGCGCCGGGAAGGCGACGCAGACTTCGGTGACGACGCCGGCGATGATCAACTGCTTCTTGCCAGTGGCCTTGACGGCCTTGACGAAGTCTTCATTGTCCCAGGCATTGATGTTGCCCGGACGGGCAATGTAGGGCGCCTCGGGGAACTGATCCTTCAGTTCCCGCACCAGCGGACCATTGGGGCCATCCTCGAAGCTGGTGGTGAGGATCGTGGGCAGCTTGAAATATTTGGCCAGGTCCGCCAGGGCCAGGACGTTGTTCTTGAATTGATCGGGCTGGAAGTCCCGGACCAGGGACAGCAGGCCCACCTGGTGGTCGACCAGCAGTACCGCTGCCTGGGTCTTGTCGAGTTTTACGTAGGGCTTGGACATTGCGTGCTCCATGAGAGGCAGGGGTGCGCGCCTTGCGGCTCGCGGGAAAAAAAACGGCGAGTCTCAGCGTTGGGAGTCGAGCATTTCGCCATTCTTGATGACATCCTGGGCCTTACCGTAGCTTTCTATCAGCAGCTGGTACGCCGGGAAGATCTTGGTGTAGACCTCGGCCCATTTCGCGGCGTCTTCACGGTGCCAGGTCCGTTGCAGTTCGGAGGCGACTGCGCCGGTGTCCATGGGGACCACCCCGGCCTGGACCACGCGCGCCAGCGTGATTTCCTGCGCCATCTTGCTGTACGTGCCCGAGGCGTCGACCACAGCAAAGACCTTGTAGCCGTCGGCGACTGCGCTGATGGCGGGAAAGGCCAGGCATACGCTCGTGATGGTGCCGGCGATGATCAGAGTCTTGCGTCCGGTGGCTTTTACGGCGGCGACGAATTCAGGGTTGTCCCATGCGTTGATCTCGCCCTTGCGGGCCACGTATTTCGCATGCGGGGCGTTTTCGTGGATTTCGGGGATCAGCGGGCCGTTGGGACCTTGGGGCACCGAGGCAGTGGTGATGACGGGCATTTTCGACAGCGTGGCCATGGTAGCCAGCGCAGCGGCGCGCGATCTCAGTTCGGTCATCGGCATGTCGCCGATCGTCTGGAACAGCCCGCTTTGGTGGTCGATCAGCAGCATGGCGGCGTCATCGGGGTCGATGACGGGGCGTTGGCCATTGAAGTTGGCGGGGACGCTCATGGGATGCTCCTGTTGATGTGGGGCTAACCATGCTAGGAGCAACTCGGCCGGCTGGGTAGGCAGGAAAAATGGGTTTCTGCGTCTCACATGTCGAACGCTGCGCGATCCCCGGAGCTACTTCAAGGTGGGCACCTTGTGGCGCACCTGCGTATCGTGTTCGCGCCTGGCGACCTCCTGGTATTCCGAGCTCAGGAAGTCCAGCAGTTCACGCACGCCGGGCAGCAGGCCGCGGCGCGAGGGGAAGATGGCGTGGACGCTGCCCGCCTCCGGCTGCCAGGGAGCGCCGATGTCCACCAGCGTGCCCGCATCCAGCTCTTCGCGGATCATCAACAGGGGCAGGGCGACGACGCCCACGCCGCGCAAGGCCGCCTGCTTCAGCGCCAGCATGTCGTCCGTCACGAGGCGAGGCGTGAACGGCACGACGATGCGGGCGCCGTCCGGTCCGTCCAGCCGCCAATGGGATTCACGCTGCTCGGTGCCAAGCGCCAGCGTGGGCAGCTGGCTCAGGGCGTGGGGATCGGCGGGCAGCGAGATTCCGCGGGCCAGCGCCGGACTGGCCACCAGGCATTGGCAGCTCATGCCCAGGGGCTTCATGATGAGGTCGCTGCTCTCGATGGGGCCGAAGCGCACGCGCACCGCGATGTCGAAGCCTTCGCGCAGCACGTCCACCGGCCGGCTGAAGCTCTTCAGGTAGACGTGGACTTTGGGACACCGGACCATGAAGCGGGCGACCAGATCGCCCAGGAAGTAGTAGATCAGCGCGGGCGGCGCGCTCATGCGTATCGTGCCCTGCGGTTCGGCGCGGGTGCGGTCGATGACCTCCTGGGCGGCTTCGGCGCCAGCCAGCATCGACAGGCATTGCTCGTAATATTCCTGACCCAGTTCCGTCACGGCGAAGCTGCGCGTGGAACGCTGGATGAGGCGCACGCCCAGCCGGTCTTCGAGCAGCGCGATGCGCCGGCTGAGGCGGGATTTGGGGATGTCCAGCGCGCGTCCCGCTGGCGCGAATCCGCCATTCTTGACGACCTGGACGAAGTAATAAAGGTCATTCAAGTCATGCATGTCGCTTCCCCGCTGTTCTGAAAATAGGACGTCAGGGGAGCATATACCGGTTGTGGTACTGCGCGGGCGCGTTTTCTTTTACATTTGAGCGTACCTTCAGGAGCCACCATGCCCGCTTCCGACGCTGCGGTGCTTGCCCGCGAAGTCAAGGCGGCGCAGGACCATGCTTCCTACATTGCGCCGCTCACAACAAGGCGGCCGCGTTTCGACCTGGACGCGGCCTATGACGTGGCTGCGCGGATTCACCAGGCGAGGCTGGCCGAGGGCGCGCTTTTGGTCGGCCGCAAGATCGGATTCACCAATCCCGCGATGTGGGCGGCGCTGGGCGTGGACTTTCCCGTATGGGGGCGCGTCTATGAACACAGCGCCTTCTACGACGATACCGGAGAAGTCCATTGCCGCCTGGGCCGCTATGTCGAACCGCGCATCGAGCCTGAAATCGTGCTGCATTTCCATTCCGCGCCACCGGCAACGCGGGATCCCGCCACCCTACTGGCCTGCGTGGACTGGATCGCCCACGGTTTTGAGCTGGTGCAATCGCACTATCCCGCGTGGCAGTTCCAGGCGGCCGACACCGTGGCGGACAACGCCTTGCATGGCGCGCTTTTTGTCGGGCCGCTGATGGAGGCTACCGATCTGGGGCCGGGGCTGATCGAACGGTTGGCGGACTTCCGGATAGACCTCTCCTGCAACGGCATTCATCGGGAAACCGGCTACGGTTCCAATGTGCTTGGCAGTCCGCTGGCGGCGTTGGCCCATCTGCTGGCTGTGCTTGCGGAGCGGCCGGCCGACGAGGCGATCCAGGCAGGCGAGCTGGTCACGACGGGAACGCTGACCCAGGCCCATCCGGTACACGCGGGCGAAACGTGGAGCACCGCGCTGGAGGGCATAGGCTTGCCCGGCCTGCGTATCGTGTTCGACGAATGACCCCTTGCCCCGCCTGGAGGCAGCTGCGGGGTCTAGGCGCTGGCGCGCTGATTGAGCGTCAGTGGAAACACTTCCTGGCGCGCTGCCGGCGTCCCGCCGTTCAGGCGTTGCAGCAGCAGTTCCCCGGCGCGCGCGCCCAGCTTGCGGCTGTCCACGCCGATGGTGGTCAGGCCGGGTTCGATCTCATTGGCGATGTCGGTATCGCCGAATCCCAGGATGGCAATGTCGCGCGGAATGGCGAGCTTGCGGTCGCGGGCTTCGAAAAGCGCGCCCACCGCCAGCAGATCGTTGGCACAGAAGACCGCGTCGAAGGTCTGGCCCATGCCCAGCAGGCGGGTCAGGGCCGCTCGCCCGTCGGCGATGGTCTGGGCATTGTCCACGGCCAGCTCCGCCACCACTTGCAGGCCGAGCTCGGCCGCCGCGGCGTTGAAGCCCTGGCGGCGCAGTTCGCCGCGCCCGCCCTGGCGCGCCACGAAGGCGACGCGCCGATAGCCGCGTTCCGCCAGATGGCGCGCGGCCATGACACCGCCGTCGTAATTGGAGAACCCCACCAGCATGTCGATGGGGTCGCGGGGGTAGGCCCAGGTTTCCATGATGGGAATGCCCAGTTCACGCAGCGATTGGCGGTTTTCTTCGAGTTCGATGACGCCGGTGAACAACACCGCCGCCGGGCGCAGCGCGCGCAGCGACGCAATCATGCTGGTTTCCTTGGCGTAGGAATACGAAGTCTGTCCCACCATCAGTTGGTAGCCCTGCGGCTCCAGCACCTCTGCACAGCCCTGCACGGCCAGCGCGAATTGCTGGCTCAGGATGTTGGACACGAAAGCCGCCACCACACTGGATTGCCCCGAACGCAAGGCCCGCGCATGCGGATTGGACGCATACCCGGTCTGCGCCACGATTTGCAGGATGCGGTCGCGCTTTTCCTGCGCCACTTTCTCGGGATGGCGCAAGGCGCGCGATACCGTGATGGGGGACACGCCCGCAAGCCTGGCCACTTCCTCGATGCGCGGCGGCTTGGCGGGGGCGGCCGCGCGCGCGGGGGCGGCGGCGCCTTCGGGACGCACGCGCAGCACGTCGTCGTAGGTGGGAAGGGAGGAGGGCGCGGGCCGGTGGGTCATGCGATTTCTTTTGATTGTTCCGGGATCAGGCGACAGGCGTCAGGATATCAGCCTGGCCCGCCGGACGGGCAACCTGGATCAGGCTGTCGCCAGACTCGCAGTCGGTGTGCAGCCGGCGGGAAATCACGATACCCGATACCCGGAAGCGCAAGATCTCCTCTGGCGCGTCCAGCTGATTGAGATCGTGGTAATAACCCGCAATATCGCCGGCGCGAACGGTTGCGCCGATGTCCACCGCGGGTTCGAACCAGCCACGGCGAGTGGCGAAGATGTTCTGTTCGTGGCTGTCCAGTTCCAGCAACTGCATGGCAGGGGCGCCGGGCGCGTGCGGGCCGAGCAGCGGCGCGTCCGTCACGCCAAGTTTCTGCAGCAGATTGTCGATGGCGCGCTGGGTGGCGGCCAGGGTTGCCGGGGTCAGCGTGCCGCCGCCGCCGAATTCGCCACTGATGCCGATTGCGCCCGCGCGCGCCGCCGCCGCCATCGAGGTGGGGGCATCGCGGCCATTGGCTGCGACGAAGGCGTGGCCCATGCCCAGCGACGCCATCAGATCCAGCGCGCGCGCCATGCGCTCGGGAGACGCCTGCCGTTCGATCAGGGCGGTGGGCAGATGCGCCATCGAGGTGCCCCCGGAGTGGATGTCGAACACCACATCGTGGCGGGGGAACAGTTCGTGTTCCAGGAAGTGTGCCAGGCGCTCCGTGGGAGTGCCGCCGGGTGCGCCTGGAAAGGCACGGTTGAGATTGCCATTGTCCAGCGGAGAGCGCCGGCGCGCCGCCATTACGGCGGGCAGGTTGGCCAGCGGCAGGATCGTGACCTCGCCGCGCACGTGCGATGGCTCGAGGCGGCGGATCAGGCGGCCCAGGGCGACTTCGCCCTCGTATTCATCGCCGTGATTGCCGGCCATGAGCAGCACGCGCGGGCCGCTGCCGTTGCGGATGCGGCAGATGGGCGTCTTGATCTGGTAGTAGGGCGAACGGTCCACCGAATAGGGGGTGCCCAGGAAGCTGAGCGCCTTGCCGTCGGCGTCGAAGTCTATCTCGTGAAACAGGCCGGTGTGCATGTAGGGATACAACAGCGCCGCGCGAAGCGGCGCGAAAAGGGATCGGAAGGCCGCAGCGCCGCGCTTTCAGCGCAGCGCGGCAACCGCGGTCATCTCGACGCGCAGGTCGGGGTCCGCCAGGCGAGCTTCGACGCAGGCGCGGGCGGGCGGGTTGGACGGGTCGATCCAGGCGTCATAGACGCGGTTCATGGCATCGAAATCGCCGATGGCGGGCAGGAACACGTCCACGGCCAGCAGGTGCGACTTGTCGCTGCCGGCCTCGGCCAGCAGCGCTTCGATCTTGGCCAGCACTTCGCGGGTCTGGGATTCGAGCGAGCCCTGGCGGTTGTCGGCCACCTGGCCGGCGATGAACACGAAGCCGTTGTACGAAACGGCCTGGCTCATGCGCGAGCCGGATTTGTAGCGTTTGATCATGCGAGTCCTTGGTGATGAGGCGGTTTATATCTGCGGCAGCGTCTGGGCTTCCTTGAACCACTTTTCCTGCAGGGCCGGCAGCTTGCCGTTCAGGCGATTGGTGAAGAGGAAGGTATTGATCCAGTTCAGCAGGTTCTGCTGGCCTTGCTGCACGGCGGCGTGGGCGGGCGATTGGCGGATCAGGAACTTGAGCTGGGGCGCCTTCGCGGGATTGTCTTCAGACACCTTGAGCGCGATGGCGCTGTTTTCGGCGAAGGATTCCGACTGTCCGGCCAGATAGGCGGCCACGGCCGAAGGCGTGTCCTCGAAGCGCACCAGTTTTGCGCCCGGCGCGTTGTCGGTAAGCCAGATATCCAGCGTGGAACCCTTGGCGACCGCGATGCTGTGATTCTTCAGTTCTTCCACGGTCTTGGCCTGTTGCATGCTCTCGCCACCGTAGACGCCCAGGTTCACGGCGGCATACGGCTGCGAGAACATGACCTGTTGGGCGCGTTCCGGCGTGGCGCCGGCGGCCGCGATCAGCACGTCGATCTTGCCGGCCAGCAGGCTGGGAATACGGCTGGCGCCGGTCACCTGCACCAGCTCCAGCTTCACGCCCATGTCAGCGGCCATCAACCTTGCCAGGTCTATGTCCAGGCCGGCAGCTTCGCCCTTGGCGTCTTTGAAGCCCCAGGGCGCGGCATCCATCAGCACGCCCACGCGCAGCTTGCCCGCGCCCAGCACGTCCTGCAGTTTGTCGGCGGCCGTGGCGGGGGCGGCCAGGGAGAGACAGACGGCCGCGGCGGCGGCCAGCTTGGCGAACAGTTTCATGCGATGACTCCAGTGGTGGATGCCTTAATGAGTGGCGGGCGCGGCCGTGCCGATGAACTGGCGCAGCTCGGGGGTTTGGGGGTTGGAGAAGAGTTCGGCGGGCGGGCCCTGTTCCCAGACGCGGCCCTGGTGCATGAAGATCACCTTGGACGCGACGTTGCGCGCGAAGGCCATTTCGTGTGTCACCAGCACCATGGTCATGCCCTGGCGCGCCATGTCTTCCATGACCTTCAGCACTTCGCCCACCAGCTCCGGGTCCAGCGCCGAGGTGACCTCGTCGAACAGCATCAGCTGCGGCGCCATGGCCAGGCAGCGGGCGATCGCCACGCGCTGTTGCTGGCCTCCCGACAGCACGGCCGGGTAGGCGTCGATCTTTTCGGCCAGGCCGACGCGGCGCAGCACGTCCAGCGCCAGCGCACGGCCCTGCGATTTGGAGATCTTGCCGTTGAGCGTCGGCGCCAGCGTAATGTTGCGTTCGACGTTCAGGTGAGGAAACAGGTTGAACTGCTGGAACACGATGCCCACGCGCTGGCGGAACTGGCGCAGGCCGGGCATGGCGGCATGGACCCGTTCCCCGCCGATGCGGATGTCGCCATCGTCCACCGTTTCCAACGCGTTCAGGCAGCGCAACAGCGTCGATTTGCCCGAGCCGGAGCGGCCGATGATGGTGACGATCTCGCCTTCGTTGATGTCGAGCGAGACGCCATTGAGCACCGCGTTGGCGCCAAAGCGTTTATGGATGTTGGAGACTTCAACGAGCGCCATGGAAGCGGCCCTCCAGGTTACGGGCCCACATCGTCAGGGGCAGGCACGCCGCGAAGTACAGCAACGCGACGCAGGAATAGACCAGCAGGGGCTGGAAGGTGGCGGCGCTGGCGATCTGCCCGGCGCGCGCCAGTTCGACGAAACCCACCACGGAAGCCAGCGAGGTGCCCTTGATCAACTGCACCAGGAATCCCACGGTGGGCGGCAGCGACAGGCGGAATGCCTGCGGCGCGATCACGTGGCGGAACTGGTGCCACTTGGACAGGCCCAGGCAGGCGGCCGCTTCCCATTGCTCATGCTTCACGGCCTGGATGCCGCCATACCAGATCTGCCCAAGAAAGGCCGCCGTGTAGATGATGAAGGCGACACTGACGGCGGTCAGCGCAGGCACCTCGATGCCCAGGAACACCGGCATGCCGAAGTAGAAGAACATCAGCAAGCCCAGCAAGGGAACGCCCTGGACCAGCTGTTGCAGGGCCGCGGCCAGCCAGCGCAGCGGCGCCGCGCGATGGCCGCGCAACAGCGCCAGGCCCAGGCCCAGCGGTGCGCCGATAGCCAGGGCAATCAGCACCAGGGCCACCGTCCATTGCAGTGCGCTGAGCAGGGAGGCGAAATCGCTGAGAGTGAACGTACGCATGCTTGCGGCTCCCTGACTTAGCGGCGCACGGGCCAGGTGAAGGCCAGGCTGCCGGCCAGGGCCAACAGGGCCTTGGTGGTCAGGACCAGCGTGAAATAGATGCCGCAGATCACCGCATAGACTTCAAAGCTGCGGTAGGTGCGGCTTTCGATGAAGCTGCCGGCATGGAAGAGGTCTTCGGCCGATACCTGCGAGGCCAGCGAGGTACCCAGCAGCAGGATGACCAGTTGCGTGCCCAGGGCGGGATAGACGTTGCGCAGGGCGGGCGCCAGCACGATGTGGCGGTACACCTGCCAGGTGCTCAGGCCCAGGCAGTGGCCGGCCTCGATCTGGCTGCGCGGAATGGAGTCCAGGCCGGCCCGCAGGATCTCGATGGCATAGGCGCCGAAGTACAGGCTCAGCGCCAGCGCTGCAGCCACGAAGGGCGGCATGCGCAGGCCCAGCCCCGGCAGGATGAAGAACACCACGAACAGCTGGATCAGCGATGGCGTGTTGCGGAACACTTCGACATAGGCGCGCAGCGCCAGCTTGACCGGTTTGGCGCCGTGGCGTGTCAGCAGGGCGCCGGCCAGTCCGATGGCCAGGCCCGCCACCACGGCGATGACGGTGAGCTCCAGCGTGACCTGGATGCCGTCCCAGAGCTGTTCGCGATAGCGCCAGATCTGTTGGAAATTCAGCTGTTGCATGGCTTATCCGAAGAACGTGCGGTAGGCCGACTGCACGCGGCCGTCGGCATCCAGGCCGAAGAAGACGCGCCAGCGGTCCAGACAGGTGCAGGGGTGGGAAATGCCGAACTCGATCACGTCGCCCGGTGCCAGTTCGCTGTCCGGCGCAATGGCCAGGAACGCATGCTGGTCGTTGAGACGGGTGACGCGTGTCTGCGCGTCCCAGCCGGACAGCGCCGTGCCCTCGCGGTAGGCCGCCAGCGCTACGGGCAGGTCCTGGTCGTAGGAGACGTCGCGCATGCCGAAGCCGCAGATCGCCAACCCGGGCTCGGGACGGGACAGGACTTCGCCCCACAAGCGCAGGGCGGGCCGGAAGCCCGTAGCTGCCGCGCGAGCCAGACCGTCGACCTGGAAGCCCGAGCGGGCGTCCATGGCTTGCAGCGCGCGCTGGTACGTCCCATGGTCGTGGAAGAAAATGGCGCCGCTGCGCAGCACCAACAGGGCATTGCCGTCCGCAGCCAGCCAAGGTTGCGCGGCCTGCGTCACTTGGTCGAAGAAGGCAGAGCCGCCCGCGGTGAAGACCAGGGGGGCGCGCGGCGCCAGGGCGCGCACCTGCTTGAAGACGCGCGCCGCGCGCTCCATCAGCGCGGCGATGTTGCTGGCGGTGAGCGCCGCATCCGACGAAGCGACGGCGCCTTCGTACGTGGCCACGCCCGCCAGCGCCAGCTTGTCGCCTTGCTCGCGGATCGCGTCCAGGATGGCGTCGACCGCGGCATCGTCCCGCGCGCCGGCGCGGCCGCCGCCGACTTCCACCAGGACTTCGACGGGCCGGCCGGCTTCCATGGCCGCCGCGGCCAGCGACCGCACCGTGTGGGCGGAATCCGCGAACGCCAGCAGACGCGCATCAGGATAGGCGGCAAGCAGCTTGCCCAGGCGCGCGCCGCTGGCCAGGCCGCCGATTTCGTTGCCCAGCATCAGGCGGGACACGCCGGCGCGCAGCAGCACGGCGGCCTGCTGCAGGTTGGCTACCGTCGCGCCCCAGGCGCCGGCATCCAGCAGGCGCTGCACGATCTGCGGCGAC
>Ga0182740_1002637_pt1 | contig 10742 bp, 5 predicted proteins | sample eDN5th37CKraftBY_FD_128872 | JGI IMG/M metagenome (GOLD analysis project Ga0182740, IMG submission 128872) | Enriched backyard soil microbial communities from Emeryville, California, USA - eDNA 5th pass 37_C Kraft BY (version 2) (version 2) | ecosystem: Environmental > Terrestrial > Soil >...
CGCTTCGGCGGCGAGGGCAGCAGCGATCATCCACAGGCCAACCTGATCGAGACGCAGTGCCACGGCTTCGACATGCTGGAGTACCTCGCCGGTCCGATCGCCTCGGTGATGGCCGAGATGACCGACATGACCGGCAAGGGCCTCTCCACGCACGCCATCTCGCTGCGCTTCGAGCAGGGCGCGGTCGGGAGCCTCATCGGCTCGTACGACTCGTCCTACGCCTATCAGGAGACGCATCGCGTGGAGATCAACGGCACACAGGGCCGCATCCTGATCGCCGACACGGTGCGCCGCTACGAGTTCCAGCGCGCGGGCAGCGAGACGGCGGAAGTTTGGCAGGCGGGGTACTTCAACGACCGCGACCGCGAGTTCCACCGCACGCTGGACCGGCACATGGACGCGGTGCTGGCGGCGTTCCGCACGGGCGATCCGCCGCCGGTGCATGCGGAGGCCGGGCTGCGGGCGTTGCAGCTCGCCCACGCTTCCATCCGCTCGTTCGAGACGGGGACCCGCGTCGCCACCCCCATAACCAGCTGACACGAGAACCGGCTGACACGAGGCGGTCCGTCACCGAACGGCACGTCGTCGGCGTGGACAGCGCAGGTGCCTCGCCCCCCACAGCCCGGTCCAGAACGCCCGCTGTCATGCGGGCGCACGACGACGCATGACGGAAGCGTGGCCCCTCCAGCGCGCACATCGGAGGTGGCCTGCAATTGCGCGAATTGCACAATCGGATGCGGCCCTCTGGCCCGATCCGGCTGCGACACCGGCATCATGCGTGGATACTCCGTTGCGCGCGGCCCGGTTTTCGGCGAAGCTGCACGAAATCCGCGTCCTTCGCCGCGTTCAACGCGGCACGATCCGCCGCACGGAGAACATGCATGGCCATCGAATCCCCGAACAAGACACACGAGAACGTGATCGAGTGGCTGGAGGAGCGGCAGGGCCGCTTCATCGGCATCGCCGACACGATCTGGAAGACGCCGGAACTCGCCCTCGCCGAGTTCAAGGCCTGCAAGCTCCAGCAGGAGGACCTTGCCGCCGACGGTTTCACCATCACCGGCAACATCGGTGACCTCCCGACCGCCTTCATGGCGTCGTATACCCACGGCAAGGGCGGCCCCGTCATCGGCTTCCTCGGCGAGTATGATGCCCTGCCCGGCCTCTCCCAGGAGCAGGTGGATGTCCAGAAGCCGATCGTGCAGGATGGCCCGGGTCACGGCTGCGGGCACAACCTGCTCGGCACCGCCGCCCTCGCCGCCGCGAGCGTGCTGAAGGCCTGGCTGATCGCCACCGACACGCCGGCGACGGTCCGCTACTACGGCTGCCCGGCAGAGGAGACCTGCGAAGGCAAGGTCTACATGGCCCGCGCCGGCGTCTTCGACGACCTCGACGCCGCGATCACCTGGCACCCTGGCTCGGTCAATTCGGTGTGGGCGGGCAGCAGCCTGGCCGTGAACAACATCAAGTACCGCTTCAAGGGCCGCACCGCCCACGCCGCCGCCAATCCGGAGACGGGCCGGTCGGCGCTGGACGCCGTCGAGCTGATGAACGTCGGCGTCAACTTCCTGCGCGAGCACATGCCGGATGCCGCCCGCATCCACTACGTGATCACGAACGGCGGCGGCGCCCCGAACGTGGTGCCGGACGACTGCGAGGTCTGGTATTTCATCCGCTCCCCGGAGCGCTACCAGGTCGATGAGCTGACCGAGCGCGTGCGCAAGATCTCCCAGGGCGCGGCCCTGATGACGGAGACGACGGTCGAGGAGAACTTCCTCTCCGGCGCCTACAACATGCTCACGAACATGGTGATGAGCGAGCACATGATCGCCGTGCTGGAGGAGCTCGGGCCGCTCGAGTTCACCGACGAGGAGAAGGCCTACGCGCTCACGATCTCGCAGGCGTTCCCGGAATCGCTGCGCAAGGGCATCCTCGCCTCGGAGCACCTGCCGGAGTCGATCGTGGACGAGGGCCTGAACGGCGAGGTCTGGCCGATCCGCGATGCCGGCATGGTCCTGCCCGGCTCGACGGACGTCTCCGATGTCTCGTGGATCGCGCCCTGCTCGCAGATCACCACCGCCTGCTTCCCGCTCGCGGTGCCGGGGCACAGCTGGGCGATCACGTCCACCTCCGGTGTCAGCATCGGGCACAAGGGGATGTTGCACGCCGCCAAGGCGATGGCGATCGTCGGCGCGGACTTCATCACCGATCCGGACCTGCTGGCGAGGGCGAAGGCCGAGTTCGCGGAATCGACCAAGGGCCGCCCGTACGTCTGCCCGATTCCGGCCGACGTGCAGCCGCGCACGGTCTAGCCGAGGAAAGAGGCGAGAGAAAAGAGGAAAGAGACTGGCGACGATCGACTACGCTTCGACCGGTCCAACGGGACGGTTGCTCGGTGTCAGCCGTGATGCCAGACGCTTCCCGTTCCTCTTTTCTCTCACCTCTTTCCTCTTTCCTCCCGTCTCGTTGCTCCGCAGAAGGATTGATCACGCATGGCATCCGTAACCCCGGAAGTTCCCGTCGAGAACGTCGTCGAATGGGTCGAGGAACGCGCCGGCCGCTTCATCGGCATCGCCAACCAGATCTGGGAATCCCCGGAGACGGCCCTGACCGAGAAGAAGGCCTGCAAGCTCCAGGCGGACGACCTCGCCGCCGACGGCTTCACGATCACGATGGGCATCGCCGACCTCCCCACCGCCTTCGTCGCCGAGTACACGCAAGGGGACGGAACCACCGGTCCCATCTTCGGCTTCATGGGCGAATACGACGCCCTCCCCGGCCTCTCGCAGGACCGCACCCCGACGCAAGCAGCCCTGGTCTCGAACGGGCCGGGCCACGGCTGTGGGCACAACCTGCTCGGCACGGCATCCCTCGCGGCGGCGGCGGTCGTGAAGGCGTGGCTCCAGGCGACGAACACGCCGGGCACGGTCCGCTACTACGGCTGCCCGGCGGAGGAGACGGTCGAGGGCAAGAACTTCATGGCCCGCGCGGGGTGCTTCGCTGACCTCGATTTCGCGATCAGCTGGCATCCGGCCCAGATCAACACCCCCACCGGCGGAACGAGCCTCGCCTCCGATAACGTGAAGTTCCGCTTCAAGGGGCGCACGGCCCACGCGGCGGCGAACCCCGAAACGGGGCGGTCGGCGCTGGACGCCGTCGAGCTGATGAATATCGGCGTCAACTTCCTGCGCGAGCACACGATCGACCAGGCACGTCTGCATTATGTCATCACGAATGGCGGCGGGGCGCCGAACGTCGTGCCGGACGAGGCCGAGGTCTGGTACTTCATCCGTTCGCCAGAGCGCTACCAGGTGAACGAGCTGACCGACCGCGTCCGCAAGATCGCGGAGGGCGCGGCCCTGATGACGGAGACCACCGTCACCGAGGAGTTCATCTCCGGTATCTACAACCTCCTGCCGAACAAGGTGCTGGTGGACCGCATGGAGCAGCATCTCCAGGCGCTGGGGCCGATCGACTTCTCGGACGAGGAGATCGCCTTCGCGCAGGAGATCGCCTCCGCCTACCCCCGCGAGCTGCGGGAAGGCGTGCTGAAGGCAGAGCACCTGCCGCTCGACCTGATCGACGCGGGCGTGACCGGCGAGATCTATCCGACGCTCGATTTCGGGGTCCTGATGATGGGCGGCACCGATGTCGCCGACATCTCGTGGAACACCCCGACCGTGCAGCTGGGAACGGCCTGCTTCGTGCTCGGCACGCCGGGCCACAGCTGGGCGAACACCGCCACGGCGGGCATGTCGATCGGGCACAAGGGCATGCTGCTGGCCGCGAAGGCGATGGCCCTCGCGGCAGCGGACCTGCTGCTGAATCCGGACGTGCTGGAGGCGGCGAAGGCGGAGTTCGCGGAGTCCACGAAGGGACGCCCGTACGTCAGCCCGATCCCGGAGCACGTCGTGCCGCGCAATCTCGAGAAGTGATGGGAGAGAAGTGAGAAGTGAGGCGGCCACCCGTGGATTGGCGACCATCGCACCATCACTGGACCCCCGATCCTCGCTTGGGCTGCCTCTCGCTTCTCACTCCTCAGTTCGGGTACATGATGATCGCCATCGTCGCCGAGAAGCCGACGATGATGCCGATGGTGAACGAGAGGATCTTCCAGGCCGTCGCGGCGCGCCAGGCCGGCCCGCCCACGATGATCACCGTGTCCTCGCCCAGCGGGGAGCCGCCGCGCCCGTTCTCCATCAGGTCGAAGGTCCGTCCCGTCGCCGGGTCGACCTGCCACCACCCGACTTCCCTGGCATCGCCCTGCGTCACCGCGCGTTCCGGCACAACGACGACGTACCCGGCGGCGAGGGCCTCCCCGATCCGCGCCTTCGCGACATCGGAGACGTCCAGCGCGGAGACATCCGCCGAACCGGGCAGGAGCGTCCGGATCGCCACGCCCTCCTTCGCGGCCTCAGCGAAGACCTGCGCCACGCTGCCCGCCGGGGGCGGCGCATCCGGCGTCAGTTCCGCGGCGGCATCGGCCCCGAACCGCTCCGCGACATGCGCCAGTACCCCGGCGAGCACCTGCGGATGGACCGATCCGGTCGTCCCCGCGAACGGCACCACCGCGTAGCCCTGGGACATGAGGTCGAGCGACGCCTCGAGCCGGACGGCGGCGGGATCGCTCGTGTCGGGCGCCAGGATCGCGGCAGTGATGTTCGGCTGGTCGTGGTACCAGCGATAGCCGTAGCTCGCCGCAATCTCCGCCTGCAAGCCGTCGCGGGCGGCGAACGATCCGTGCGCCATCACCGCCATGTCCGCCTCGACATCCGGGATCGTGTAGTCCTGGTCGAAGTAGGTCCCGGGAATCCGGCCCCCCACCACCCCGAGGAGCCACGTCGCCTCCAGCGGCAGGAAGACCTTGCCCAACCGGGGATCGTCGATCAGCTCGATCGGCGGCAGCGACGCGAGGTCCACGCCGGCTGGCGCCCCGGGCGCTGCGCTGGCTGGTGTCGCGGCAGGGGTACTGGCCGGCTCGGCAGCCGGGCCACTTCGCCGCTCGATGCCGACGCGGTCGAAGACCTCCCGCGTGACGACCTGCTCCGGCGCATCCGGCGGCAGGACGGCGATCTCCAGCCACTCGCCGAGCGGCCCGCCACCCCCGCCCCCGGCATCGCCGAGGACATCCAGTGCGCCACCACCGCCACCACCGAGCGTGATCGGCGTGCCGACCTCGCCCCCCTCACCGGCCAGCAGGGTCGGGACATACTGCGTCGTCCCCTCCAGGATGCCGCCGATGCTGACCCCGAGCTTGGCGACGGCGTTGGGATCGACGTGCGCGAAGACGACCGGCACCCCGACGAGGTCGGCGGCGCGGGCCTCGTGCACGAACGCATCCTCCCGCGTTGCCTCCCCGGCGACATTCGATTCCACGATGCAACGGAAGCGGACGCGGTGATAGAGCTCGTCGGGGACGCTGTCCCAGGTCTCGGCCTGCGTCGCGTAGGCCTTGCCCGCTTCGGCGTTGGGGAAGGACGGATCGAGATCGACCCAGCGCGGCCCATCGGCGTACTGGACCCAGACGTGCTGGCGGCGTTCGCGCTCCGGCAATGCGAGTTCGGGCGCTGGTAGGTCGATCGCCTGCGTGGAGAGCGCTTGCTGGATGACATCGACGCCATCCTTCAACCGGGCGGTCGCGCCGTCGAGCAAGCGGGCGCGAAGCTCCTGCGGCGAGGCCAGGGCGGCGCGTTGCTCCGGGGTCAGGTCGGGACGCTTGGCGAGCGTCTGCCCGTCCCCGGCCCCGACCCGCGCGGCGCGCTCACGGGCGGTGGCAGCGTCGATCCGCATCCCCGCGACGAGGGTTGCGGCGGCGGCATCGTCCAGGGCGCCGGCGACGAGGCGGACCGTGACCTGCGCCTGGGTGAGCAGTTCGGCGAGGAGCAGCGCCTTGTCGGCGGAGTTGCCGGCCAGGCTCCAGTGCGTGCCCTTCACCCCGCGCAGGACACCGGCATACGCCTCGTAGGCCACCTCGTCCGCGACGAAGCGGAAGATCTTCGTGGCGTCGTATTCGAGGTCCCAGAGGAGCTGGTCGAGACTCGGGCCGCCCGGGGCGCGTTTCGGCGTCTCCGCGGCCGGAGGGGTCGCGTCCGGGGTCGCCTGGGCCGCGACATCGCGGGCCGCGAGGGCGAGGCCCGTCGAGGCGCCGACCGCGCCAAGCCCGAGAGCGTGCAGCAGGGAGCGGCGCGTGATGTCGCGCCCCAGGACTATAGCGAGGCCCTGATTGCGATCGTGCTCATGCTCGTGCGCCATGATCGTGCTCTCCTGCGCGAGGATCGTGCCTGCGGGCGCCGCCGATGCGCCGCGTCGCCCGTCGGAGACCCGGGACCGATGCCGCCAGGGCCAGGCGTCTCCTCGAGTCTAGGGGGCGAGGGCGGGAGCCGATATGGGGAAATCTACCCAATCCGATTACGGAGTAACGGCAGCCGGGCCTGCCAGTGCGCGCGGAACGCAACCTCGCAGGGGTCGCGTTCCTGCCGTCTCGCATCAGGGATTCCCTAGAGAATATGGAGCGCTCTCGCCGCGTCCAGCGCATCCTGGCGCCTGTTCACCGAGAGGCGTTGATAGATCCGCGTGAGGTGGTTCTTGACGGTGAAGGCCGAGATGTAGAGCTGCTCGGCAATCTCGCCATTCGTCAGCCCCTGCTCGACCAGCCGCAGGATCTCGATCTCACGCCCGGTCAGCGTTACGCCGGGGGACGGCGTGGTGCCGAGCAGCAACGGAATCGCAATCGACTTGTCCCGCCCCTTCAGCAGCTCGCGGGTATCGAGCGCGCCTACGAAGAACGACAGATGGAATCCCTGGCTCTCGCCCAGGTGCATGGCGGTCCGAATCGCGACCTGGCTTTCGATACGAGCGCCCATCAGGCTCAGCACGAGTCCTTTCAGGGCATAGATATGAACCAGGGGCCCATAGTGACCGAGGTATTCGCCCTCGGCGATGAGGGCATTCAGTACCTCCAGGGCCTCCGCCCATCGCTCACGAACGATGTGGAGATGGGCGAGCACCGCACCGGGAACCACATCGCCGAACCATAACGGCCAGGCGTTCGGCACGAACGACGCATCAGCCACCCACTCTTCGGCCAGGTCGAACCGCGAGGAATCGATCCAGAACTGGGCAAGCGATGCCGAGAACCGGGGAGCGAGGAGCCTGCTCCCTGGATGCCGGTTGATCTGGCGGATCGCATCGTAGAGCAGATTGAACGCGCGGATGTCGTCTCCGAGGGCATGACAGATTTTCGCTTCCACCCAGGATAGGCCGGACTGCCAGTATGCCCCCTCGGGGTTGGCATCGATCTGGGCCAGCCTGGCCGTTGCCTGCTGGATCTCGTTCCGTTCCAGGTCGATCAACGCCAGGCGCAGCAGGTAGAGGGCCCGGGAATCGGCCCGGTTCAGCTCGTTGGTTTGCAGGTGAAACGAGAGAAGTTCGGCGGCATCGCGAAGATTCCCGCGCAGGGCGCTCCGATTCGCCAGGGCCGGGAGGACGAAGGTCGCCCACCAGTACTGGTCGTGGGGGAGACTGTTCCGCTCGATCCGCGCGATACGCTCCACCTCCAGCTCCTGGGTGCGCATGCCAGTGCGGGCCATCGCAAACAGCAGGGATGTCGCCGCCCGCATCCGCTCATGATGCGCGTCGGCAGGCAGGAGATCGAGCGCCCTGGTCAGGAATCCGAACGCCGTGGCCAGCTCGCCCGTCGCGGTCTGGTAGAGCGCCTGGACGAGCAGGGCTCGGCCCGGTCGACCCGGCCGAACGGGAGCTGGCTGACGAGATACCAGAAGGCGAGGTGCTCCTGCGTCACCAGGATCTCCGCGGGGACAGGAGCCAACAGGCTGATCAGGACTTCATGATTGTCGCGGATCGCATACTCGCGACAGATGGGCTCCAGCAGGAGGAACAGCTGCTCCCAGCGGCCCGTCTCCTGCGCGTACGCGACCATAGCCTGGCCCATCCGGTGATCCAGCAGCCACCGCATCGCCACTGCGGCCACCCGGTCCCCGTCCAGCGACGCCGATCCCTGACGCGCCAACCGGCCAAGGCTCTCCCGCACCAGGGGAACGATGCCGAACATGGGGGGACTCGCGACGGGCGACGGAATCCTGGTGCTTGGCACGATCTCCAGCACGCCTCCCAGTGGCAGGATGTCGCGCGCCGTCGCGGTGGCCAGTGCCGTCCAGAGATCATCGGTCAGCGTTGGCACGCGCCCCGCTTCGATCAGGAGATCCCGGGTAGCTGGTGGCAGGGGATCCAGCATCGTCATGGACACATAGTCGTCGAGCGCAGCGGACCATCCGATCCCGTGGCTCGCCTGGAGGGCATGCGCCATGAACCGTATTCCCTCGAACCACCCCCCGGTGCGCTCCAGGATACGGGCATGGCCGGCCGCATCGAGCGGCGAGACTTCGGCGCGGGCGAGGTAGGTATCCAGTTCGTCACTCGTCAAGGCGAGATGACCGCGGCCGATCCGGGCGACTCCCCCGGGGGTCGCGAACAGGCGAGCGGGCGGCCGGATTTCCCTGCACCCCAGGACCATGCAATACAACGACCGAGATCCTCCGGAAGCGACCAGGAGCTCGTCGAGGATTTTCGAGACGGTGGCCTGGTTCAGGGCATCGGCATTGTCGAGGATGAGTACGACGGGAAGCGACGACGCGCGAACTTCCTGCAGCATGTCCTTGAGGAGAAGGGGATCGACGTCACCGTCCGTTTCATAGGCCATGAGGATGTCGCGGAGCCGCTCGTCCACGGCGCCTGTACCATCCTGGCGTTCCTGCCGTGCCTGGCGTGCGTTGACGGCGCCAAAGTCGTGATACACGACAACGGCGCTGCCACGAAGGCTGTCGATCCATTGCAGGGCGACCACCGATTTGCCATACCCCGCCGGGGCGACGACCAGCGTCAGCCGTGCGAGCGTACGCTCCTGAATCGACCCGATCCTGGCAAGGAGGCGCGGACGATCGATCCAGTCGTAGGGCCGCGCGTGGGCGTCTCTATGGCTCATAGGGGAAACTCTCCTGACCGTGGAGCAACAGCCTGCCGCAGGGAAAGGCGGTCCAGGTCCCATCCCACATGAGGTGTGTGAAGTGGTGCCTAGCCTAGCGTGATTCGCGGCACGCTTCAATAAACAAACCGTCGTCGTCCCTGAGGTCGGTGTGATGCGGACCTCGCACGAAGCGGTGGGCAACCGGCCGGCCAGGAACGAGAGTTCCAGACTCACCTCGCGGGTCCTAACGAATACCCCTTCCCGGGAGCTCCCGGGAAGGGGTATTCGTCTTCAGCGCAATCCAGCGATCACCCCATCAGGATCAGCTGTGCCACTTCCTCCGGGTGGCGTATGCGCCCGCACTCCCCAGGAGGATGGCCCCCAGCGCGAGGAAGAGCGCGATCTCTCCGGTTCCCGTGCCGCCTCCAACGCCGGTGGTCGGCAGCGAGCTCACGGCGACCGTCTTCACGGGGGTCGTGGTCGGCTGGGCCGGCTTGGCGGGATGCGTCGGCTGACCGGGTTCACGTGTCGGTGTCGCGGTGGCGGGCACCGGCGTGTTGGTTGGCTCTGGCGTGTTCGTCGGCGTGGCTGTCGGCTCCGGCGTGTTGGTCGCGGTCGGTTCTGGCAGGACCAGGCCCGCATCCAGTGTCGGATCGTCCGTCACCAGCGCACCTGGCTGGTTCTGGCCGCTCGCTGGCGAGGTGAAGGTCACCTGCCCGTTCGTGTCCACATCGGAGTCGATCGCATCGTCGGATCCCGCGTTCTGGATCGTCCACTCATAGCCAGCCGGCTTGGTGAACGTCAGCGTGTAGGGCGACGATGGATTCAGTCCTGTGAACCAGTAGTATCCGGTGCCGTCGGTCTGCGTGGTGCCGATCGTGTTGCCCGTACCGTCCTTCAGGACAACCGTCACCCCGCTCACCGGCGGCTCGCCCTCGGTCTGCAAGCCATCCTTGTTCGTATCGATCCAGACGTAATCCCCGATCGAGACCAGCTCCGGTGCCGGCGTGTTGGTTGGCTCTGGCGTGTTCGTCGGCGTGGCTGTCGGCTCGGTCGTAGCCGTGGCCGTCGGTTCCGGCAGGATCACACCGGCATCCAGCGTCGGATTATCCGTCACGAGCGCACCCGGCTGGTTCTCGCCAGACGCCGGCGACGTGAACGTCACCTGTCCATTGCTATCGACATCCGAGTCGATCGCGTCATCCGACCCTGCGTTCTGGATCGTCCACTCGTACCCGGAAGGCTTCGCGAACGTCAGCGTGTACTGGGTCGACGGATTGAGGCCTGTGAACCAGTAGTAGCCGGTATTGTCGGTCTGCGTCGTGCCGACGGTCTGGCCGTTGCTATCGGTCAGCGTGACGGTGACGCCAGCAACAGGGGGTTCGCCCGGCGTCTGCAACCCGTCCTTGTTCGTGTCGATCCAGACATAGTCGCCGATCGACACCAGGCGCGGTGCAGGCGTGTTGGTCGGTGCCGGGGTGTTGGTCGCGGTCGGTTCCGGCGTGTTCGTGGCCGTGGCTGTCGGCTCCGGCGTGTTCGTCACGGTCGGTTCTGGCAGGACCAGGCCTGCATCCAGCGTCGGATCGTCCGTCACCAGCGCGCCCGGCTGGTTCTGGCCGCTCGCTGGCGACGTGAAGCTCGTCTGGCCATTCGCATCCACGTTCGAATCGATCGCCGGGTTCGACCCGCTGTACTGCGTCGTCCACTCATACCCGGCAGGCTTCGTGAACGTCAGCGTGTAGGGCGACGATGGATTCAG
>Ga0182740_1002638_pt1 | contig 10740 bp, 8 predicted proteins | sample eDN5th37CKraftBY_FD_128872 | JGI IMG/M metagenome (GOLD analysis project Ga0182740, IMG submission 128872) | Enriched backyard soil microbial communities from Emeryville, California, USA - eDNA 5th pass 37_C Kraft BY (version 2) (version 2) | ecosystem: Environmental > Terrestrial > Soil >...
CGGCTCGCGAGATTCGTCGACGCCTTCTTCACGAAGTTCCCCGAGATCCAGAAACCGCCGCGCCATCCGCGCTGGAAGAATGTCAATCTCGCAGCGACCATGGACGGCTGGACGCGCTTCCAGCCCGCCCAGGAGTGGCTCGACCGGATGGCCTCGGGCAGCAGGCAGCCGCCCACGAGGACCGGAAGCACAGCACCAGCCGGCGGCGCGGCCGCGGCCATGAACGAGGCGCTCTTCAAGGAATTCCTCGAGTGGCGCCGCAAGCGCGGCAACAACTGAGCAAGCGGGCGGCTCGCGCTGCCCGCTCAGCCGCCCCAGACCGATCGGAATACGCGCAGCCAGTTGAGGCCGAGCACCTTGCGGATGTCCTCGGTGGCGAAGCCGCGCTCGGCGAGACGCGCCGTCAGCCGCGCGAGCGTTCGCGGCGTCTCGATGCCAGCCGGATAGTAGTAGGGTGGCGGGGGATACTCCTCGCGCCGCCAGTGCCCGTCCCTGATGCGCCGCTCGTAGCGCGCGAGAGCGACGTCGTCGCTCTCCACGCCGTGCTGACCTTCGTAGTAATCGATCCCGAGCCCGACGTTGTCGATCGACGTCAGCTCGGCCTTGTAGGCGATATCGTCGATGAAGCGGTCGAGCGACGGCCGGCCCTCATCGGCGAGAAAAGCGGGAAAACCCACCGTTCCGACGATGCCGCCACGCGCCGCGATGGCGCGAATGAGATCGTCGGGGACATTGCGGCGGTTCTGATGCACCGCAAAGGCATTGGCGTGGGAGATGACCACGGGCGATGACGAGGCCTCGATCGCCTCGAACGTCGTGCGCAGGCCGGTGTGCGCACAGTCGACCACGAGACCGAGCGCATTGAGCCGCCTGATGAAGGCCAGGCCGAAGTGGCTGAGACCGCCGTCCGTGCGCTCGGCGGCGCCGTCGCCGATCAGGTTCCGGCGATTGTAGCAGAGCTGGACCATGCGCAGTCCGGCCGCCGCATAGGCATCGAGAAAATCGAGCTCGTCCTCGACAATGGCCGTTCCCTGGCAATGCAGGATCAGGCCGAGCTTGCCCTCGGCCTTGGCGCGCTCGATGTCGGCGGCCGTCCGCACGATCAGCGTGTCACCGCGCTCGCGGACGTAGCGATGCCAGCCGCCGATTTCCCTGAGCCCGCTCTGCGCATTGCCGCTCATGCCGGTGATCGTCGGCGCGATGGCCGTGGCGCCACCTTCCCGCCACCAGTCCAGATATTGGCGCGAGCGCGCGAGTGGGCAGGTCGCGTCGATGATGATCGCGTCGCGATGAAGGCGCAGGGGATCGTCCATGGCGCGCGTCCTTTCCGGATCCGGCAAACAACCGGAGGACTATAGGACCGCATCGGGCCGACAGCTATGGCCGATCCCTACTCCTGGATCATGGCGCGGCCCTGCTCGACGTGGATCGCGACATCGAGGTCCTCGGCACCGCCGCCGACGCGCGCTCCACGCACCGCCGCCGCCTCCCGGGCATCGCAGCCGATCGCGACGCGCACGTGGCGCTCGGTTGCGCAAACGCCATTGGCGGGGTCGAAGGCAATCCATCCGAGCTTTGGCAGGTGGATTTCGGCCCAGGCGTGTCCGGCGTCCTGATCAATGCGGTCGGTCCTGAGATAGTAACCACTGACGTACCGCGCCGGCATTCCGAGCGCCCGCGCCGTTGCGAGCAGGATGTGCGTGAAGTCCTGGCAGATGCCCTGTTTCGCCTCGAAGGCCTCGCCGGCGGTCGTTTCGGGCCTGGTGGCGCCGATCACGAACGCCATGGCTTTGTGAATACCGCGGTTGAGCGCGTGCAAGGTCGCGAGGGCATCGCCGCCCTGGCCGGCCGAGGTCTCGCGCGCAAAGCGCCGCAGCGAGGGCGTCAGGCGCGTCAACGCGGTCTCGCGCAGGAAGAGGCGCGGTGGCTGACGCTCGACGCCGCCGCGTACGAAGCCGTTCGTATCGCGCGTGTCGACCTCTCCCTCGATCGTGATCGTCGCATGCGTCAGCGGCCCATGCAGAAAGACGAGGTGGGTAATGTTGCCGTAGGCGTCCTCGCTGCGATCGAGGCGCGCGTCCGCGTCGACGGCCACGCGCCAGCGCCGCACGAACTGTCCTTCGTGCGGACGCGGCGTCATGCGCAGGAGCTGCAGCGCATCGCTCGCAGGCTCGTCGTAGGTATAGCGCGTCTCGTGCCGGACCTTGATGCGCATGGGAACTACGAGAGGTATTGCTGGGTAATTGCCCCGCCGAGCCGATTGTTCTCCTCGATGAACTCGACGAGGAACTCGTGCAGGCCGGACTGGAAGATCTGGTCCATATTGGCGTTCTGGAGGCGCGCCGTCGTCGAGCGCGCAATGTGCTGCGCCGGTCCCTGGCGGCCGTAGGCCTCCGCGATCTGGTCGAGATAGTCGTTGAGCTCGAGATAGCAGGAGATGAGCGAGCGCGGTTGTTCGGGCCTGAGAATCAAGAAGTCGGCGACGAGCCACGGCTTCACGTTCTCGCGGTACACCCAGTGATAGGACGTCAGTGCATTGACGCTTCTGAGGATCGATGACCACTGGAAATAGTCGAGACCGCCGCCGACCGGCTCCTTCTCGGGGAGCAGCACGTGGTACTTCACGTCGAGCAGGCGGGCCATGTTATCGGCCCGCTCGATGAACGTGCCGAGCCGCTGGAACCAGTACTGGTCGGAGCGCAGCATCGTGCGGTAGGCGGCACCGTCGAAGCGCAGCGACATCTGCTGCACCCGCTGGAGGAACTGCGTCAGCGCCGACTGCGAGATGCCGTCGAACTCGATGCCGCGCATCTCGTTCCAGCCCTCGTTCAGGATCTCCCACATCTCGCTCGTGATGGCGGTGCGCACGGCACGCGCGTTGGACCGCGCCGTTTCGATGCACGCCTTGATCGAGCTCGGATTGACCGGCGAGTCGACGATGTAGCGGATCACGTTCTCGCGCGTCGCGCCGTCCGGATAGATCTCCTTGAAGGCCTCCGCGCAGGCTGCGGTCGCGATCGCCGATTCCCACTCGTTGGAGGCGCCCGCATAAGCCGACGGCAGGGCCGCGAGGCGCTGCGCCACATGGAGAATGCGTGCCAGGTTCTCCGCACGCTCGGTGTAGCGCGAGAGCCAGTAGAGGTTATCCGCCATTCGCGAGAGCATAAGTCCGCCACGCCTCGATGCCGATGTTCCGTGCGGAACTCAGATCTCCACCACCCAGGTGTCCTTCGTACCACCACCTTGGGAAGAGTTCACCACGAGCGAGCCTTCCTTGAGGGCGACGCGCGTGAGCCCGCCCGGCACACAGCGCACGCCGTCGGCGCCGCAGAGCACGTAGGGGCGCAGGTCCACATGGCGCGGCGCGAGGCCTGAATCGACAAAGCAAGGCACGGTCGAAAGCGCGAGCGTGGGCTGGGCAATGAAATCATCCGGGTGGGCCTTGAGTTTGGTCGCGAAGGCATCGCGTTCGGCCTTGGTGGCGTGCGGCCCGACGAGCATGCCGTATCCGCCCGAGCCGTTCACCTCCTTCACGACCAGCTCATGGAGCCGCGACAAGACATATCGCAGCGCCTCGGGCTCCCGGCAGCGGTGCGTCGGCACATTAGAGAGCAGCGGCTTCTCGCCGAGATAGAACTCGATGATCTCGGGCATGTAGCTGTAAATGGCCTTGTCGTCGCCGACGCCGGTGCCGATCGCATTCGAGATCGTGACATTGCCCGCCTTATAGGCCGACATGAGACCCGGAACGCCGAGCATGGAACCCGGATTGAACGCGATCGGGTCGATGAAGTCGTCGTCGATGCGCCGGTAGATGACGTCGACGCGGCGCGGCCCCTCGGTCGTGCGCATGTAGACGATGTTGTCGCGCACGAAGAGATCGCGGCCCTCGACGATCTCGACGCCCATCTTGTCGGCGAGGAAGGAGTGCTCGTAATAGGCCGAGTTGAACGGCCCCGGGGTCAGCAGAACCACGGTCGGATCGCGCGATGCCGAGCGCGGCGCGACCGAGCGGAGCGTTTCGAGAAGGGCGTCGGGGTAATTGTCCACCGGTGCAACGCGGAGCGAGCCGAACAACTCGGGCATCAGCCGCATCATGGCCTCGCGGTTCTCCAGCATGTAGGAGACGCCCGAAGGTGTTCGCGCGTTGTCCTCGAGCACGTAGAAGGTGTCGGCATCGACGCGGACGACGTCGATGCCGGCGATATGGACATGGATGCCGCCCGGCGGCGTGAAGCCCGTCATCTCCGGCTGGAATGCCGGGTTTTGGAGGATCAGCTCTTCCGGTACGATGCCCGCCGCCACGATCTCGCGTTCGCCGTAGCTGTCGGCAATGAAGGCATTGAGCCCCTTGACGCGCTGCTCGAGCCCGCGCACGAGTTTCTGCCACTCCACGGCCGTCAGGACGCGCGGCACGATGTCGAAGGGAATGAGTCGCTCGGTGCCCTGGTTGTCGCCGTAGACATTGAAGGTGATGCCGATGCGGCGGAAGAAATGCTCCGCTTCGAGCTTGCGGTTGACGAGCAGCTCGCGCGGGGCCTGCTTCAGCCATTCCGCGATCGCCTCGTATCCGGCACGCACCCCCCCGTCAGGAACATTCATCTCGTCGAAGAATGCGGCGGCAGGGGATGCGGACATGGGCTCTCCTTATGCGCGAACGGGGCACATTGGGAGATACTAGAGTCGCCCGCGCGGCAATTGAAGCGTTTACTGATTGGGGGTCTGCCAACTTATTGGGCGCCGAGAAATGCGGGCCTTCGGCAGATGCCGCAGAATTGGGCAGCCCCCGGGAGGCGCCATAGCCGAGGAGAGAGTCATGAGAAGCGTGCTTCAGACCTGGCAGCTATGGGCAATGCTCTCGGCCGTCTTTGCAGCCCTGACCGCCATTTTCGCAAAGGTCGGCGTCGAGAACGTCGGCTCGGATTTCGCGACTTTCATCCGGACCATCGTCATTTTGTTCGTGGTCGCCCTGCTGCTCCTGGCTACCGGCCAGTGGCAGCCCCCAAGCAGCGTCTCTGGGCGCACATACCTCTTTCTGGTGCTGTCGGGCATGGCGACCGGCGCATCCTGGCTTTGCTATTTCCGCGCCCTGAAGCTCGGCGATGCGGCTCGCGTCGCTCCCATCGACAAGCTGAGCGTGGTGCTTGTCGCAATCTTCGGTGCCGTGCTGCTCGGAGAGAAGCTCTCAGGTCCCAACTGGCTCGGGGTCGCCATGATCGGGGCCGGCGCCATCCTCGTTGCCTATCAGGCTTGACCGGCTGAGGCGGCTCTACGGCCGCCGTCAAGCCGTCGAGGACCACAAAATTGTGGAAACGACGCACTCGTGCTATCTTTGATTCGCACGCGTCTCGACCGCGTATCCTGGTCCTGGTGCACCGGATGTTCCCGCATCCGACGTAAATTACCTCGATACCCCCAAGCGCCCGCTGATCCCCGTCAGCGGGCGCAAATCGTTTGGCGGGAGCAGGGCCATGCCCTACCGGGGGCATCCAATCTGCCCTATATGACGCGAATGAACTGCGAGGACGGTCATCTTCCGGCAGGGTCAGGGGCGCCGCAGTGGCACTCCGCCTGTAGAGCATTTGCCGCTACGCGCGTCGTTTCCGCGCTCTGGCTGCTGCTCACCTTGCTCGCCCTGCATTGGGCCGCTCCGCCCGGCCAATCCGTCGCAACGGCTTCGTTCGCACAGGGCGCGATCGGCGGCGTTAGCTTCGGCGCCAATCAACCCTCGAGTAAACCTGCGCTGCAGCAGCGCCTGCTGGCCCTGTCCGTGGAAGCCGAGGTCCGCCGTTTCGCCGGCAAGCGCGATCCGGCGACGAGCCACGCTCCTCCGATGGGGCTCGCGCCGTCCGCAGCATGGCGCCCGGAAGCGAGGGGCGCTGCCCATCACCTCACCGAGCCGACGCGGTATCGCCTGACGGCGCCGCGGTACTTCGAGGCGCGCGGCCCTCCGCACATCGCCTGACGTCCGCCGCCTCCAAGGCGGCTTCGCCCCTATGACGTCAGCCCGGGTGCGCCGCGCGGTTTTGACCGCATCAGGCGGCGTGCCCGTTTCCCGGATCGCCTCACCATGCACACCTCTCGATGGGTGATCGTCACCTATGCCGCCATCATTCTGTTCGGCATCATCGCTGCGTTTCCGAATCTTCTTACTCATCAGCAACTCGCAGCGCTCCCGGACTGGGTGCCCAAGCGACAGGTCACGCTCGGGCTCGACCTCAGCGGTGGCTCTCACCTCGTCCTTGAGGTCGATGCCAAGGCTCTGAAGGCCAGCCGCGTCGGGAGCCTGCTCAACGACGTGCGGGGCCGTCTGCGGTCAGAGAACATCCAGGCGCAATCGGTGCAGCGTACTGGCGATGGCGTGAATGTCATGATCGCCGATGCGGCCGAGCGAGGTCGTGCACTGACTGCTCTGCGCGGTCTGATCACGATGGTCGGCCGGGCGGGTTTCGGAACGCCCGACATCGATATCCGCACCGAAGGGGAAACGATCCAGCTCCGGCTGACTGAGGCCGGCCTCAATGATCGCGTCAGTGCCGCCGCCGAGCAAAGTCTCGAGATTGTCCGTCAGCGCGTCGATCAGGCCGGTTTGGCGGAGCCGACCATCCAGCGTGTGGGCGGCGATCGCATCCTGGTGCAGCTCCCGGGACTTCAGGATCCCACCAAGCTGCGAGAGCTGCTCGGCTCCACGGCGCAGATGAGCTTTCACATGCTCTCGGACAATGGCGGCTACGACGGGAGCGGTCAGGTTCCGCGCGGCGTGACCATGCTGCCATCCAAGGATGGTCGGGAGCGCTATCCTGTCGAGGATCGCGTGGCCATCAGTGGTGAGCGACTGGCCGATGCGCGTGCAGGGTTCGATCAGCGCACCCGCGAGCCGATCGTCTCATTCCGCTTCGACAGCGTCGGCGCGCGCCAGTTCGCCAATATCACCACCGCGAACGTCGGGCGTCCTTTCGCGATTGTCCTCGATGGCAAGGTCCTCAGCGCGCCCGTCATCCGCGAGCCGATCGTCGGCGGCTCGGGACAGATCAGCGGGCACTTCAGCGTCGAGGATACCGTCGTTCTGTCGGCGCTGCTGCGTGCCGGCGCACTGCCGGCGCCGCTCACGGTCATCGAGGAGCGCACGGTCGGCCCCGATCTCGGCAGTGACGCCATCAAAATCGGCATCTACGCCGGCCTGGCGGGTTTCGCGCTCGTCGTCTGCGTCATGGTCGTTCTCTATGGGGCCTGGGGCCTGATCGCCAATCTGGCTCTCACTTTCAACATTGCCCTGACGTTCGGCGCGCTCAGCCTGCTGGGGGCGACGCTGACGTTGCCCGGCATTGCCGGTATCATTCTGGGCATAGGCCTTGCGGTCGACGCCAACATTCTGATCAACGAGCGCATTCGCGAGGAGACCCGAAAGGGAGCAGGCGCCTTCAAAGCGCTCGATCTCGGTTTCCAACGCGCCTACTCGACCATCATCGACTCCAACGTCACGTCGCTCATCGCAACCACGCTCCTGTTCTCGTTTGGGTCCGGTCCCGTTCGAGGCTTCGCCGTTGTCATGATGCTCGGCATCGCGATCTCGATGTTCACGGCGGTCGCCGTCGTGCGCGTCATCATGATGGAGATCGTGCGCCGCCGGCGTCTCAAGACGCTTGTCATAGAGCCGCTCATCCGGCTTGCGCCGAGCGGCACCAACATCTCCTTCATGAGAGCGCGCTTCTTCGGTATCGGCGTGTCGATGCTGCTGTCTCTGGCGTCCATCGGCTTGTTCATCCATCCGGGTCTCAGCTACGGCATCGACTTCAAGGGTGGCATACAAATGGAGGTCAAAACGCCTGGGCCGGCCGATCTGGGGCAACTGCGGAAGACGTTGTCTGGCCTTGGACTGGGTGAGGTGGCGCTGCAGAACTTCGGCGACGACCACAGCGTGCTCATTCGCGTCGAACGACAAGCCGGCGGCGAGGAGGCGCAGACGGCGGCTTTGCAGTCGATGCGCTCGGCGATCACCAAAGTCGCACCGCAGACGTCCATCGAACGGACCGAGGTGGTAGGGCCGAAGGTCAGTGGCGAACTGGCGCGGTCCGGCATTCTCGCCGTCGTCCTCGCCAGCCTTGCCATGCTCGTCTACATCTGGTGGCGCTTCGAATGGTACTTTGCTGTCGGCGCCATCGCGACGCTCGTCCTGGATACGACGAAGACCCTCGGCTTCTTCGCGCTCACCGGGCTCGACTTCAACCTCACGGCGATCGCGGGTCTGCTGACCATCATCGGGTATTCGGTGAACGACAAGATTGTCGTCTACGATCGCATGCGGGAGAACCTGCGCCTCTACAAGACGATGCCGCTCAGGCAGATCATCGATAAGAGCATCAACGAGGTGCTGGCGCGGTGCATCTTCACGTCGCTCACCACGTTCCTCGCGATGATCCCGATGGCGGTGTGGGGCGGACCGGCGGTGGCGAGCTTCGCGGTGCCCATGGTCTTCGGAATCGTCGTTGCGACCAGTTCGTCGATCTTCATTGCAGCACCAATTCTGCTGCTCCTCGGCGACTGGCAAGCGCGACGGAAAGCCCGCGCGTCCGACCAGAGGACGCGGGATCGCAAGGCCGTGCCCGGCATAGGAAGCGCCAAGGCCGGCTAGCTGGCAGCGAGCGACACACGGCACGTCGACTTGAACCCGTGCCTTGCGGGGCGGGTTCATGGTCATCCTCGAACGCCGGCAGCCGGCGCAAGCCAAGGCGAGCGCCACAACCGATTTTCCGCGCTTTAACATGGGTCGACGCCTTGCGTGATCAGCGGTTGCAAACCACCTGTTCAAGGGATGGCACGGACGATCCGTGTCCCAGCAGCTTAGAGCGGCCGCTGTGCCATGTGTCCTAAGCAACTAATGACAGTGGAAAATGGATCGTCAGCGCCAGCACGGGACGGCGGTCTTCGACCGCCAGTCTGTGAGCGGGGTGGCGTGGTCGAGGACAGCCTGCTGGAGGACGCCGTGAGCCGTGACCGTCCAGCAGGAGAAGGACGCGATGCCAACCCGGCAAAGGCGGGTGCCGAGGCATCCGCTGCCCAGGGTTCGGTCCTCGATGATGTACTTTCCGGGCTCCTCCACCGGCTGGCTGGATTTGGCGCGCTGGCGCTCCTCGTGGCGTTGGGGTTGCTGTTCACCGTCTCTTGGCGCGGCCTTCAGCGGTTGGAGCCCTTCTACGCACATCTCGAGCAACAGGAGCAGCTTCAGCAGATCGAACGCCGCATCGGCACGCTCCTGGTGGCGGATGCCGGTCAGGCGCCGTCACCGGACGAGCTCGGTCCATTGAAGGATCAGCTTCAGCGGATGATCGATGTGCATGCGTTCTCGGATCAAGCGAGCGCGGCGCGTCTCGGCGATGCGCTCAAGGCGCTCGATGCTACCCCCCGTAGCGAAAAGGGTATCGAGGTTGCGCGCAGCTATGTTGGCGAAGTTCTCGACCGGGAGCGCCAGGCGCGGCGCAGCGAATTGAGACGCATCCGGCGGAATGCGCGAACGGAAATGGTTCTCGCCGCCGTGGCGCTCCTCGTGCTTCCCGGCACGGCGCTCCTCGTTCTGCGCATTCTTCGCAATCAGATCACACGGCCTCTGCGCGATCTGAGCGGTCTGTTGCGCTTGATTGGAGAGGAGCGCCATCGCCCGGTTCCCACCGACAATGTCGCCACGTCAATTCGCCCTATCATGGAGAGCTACAATCGCCTTGTGGAGCGCCTCACCGCCGCGCTGCAGACGAACAAGCGCTATCAGGAGCAGCTTCAGTCGCAGGTCGAGGCCGCGGCCCAAACGCTGGTCCGCCAACGCGCGGAGCTTGCAGAAGCGGATCGCCTCTCGGCTCTCGGTGAAATGTCGGCGCGGGTCGCCCATGAGCTTCGCAATCCACTCGCAGGCATAAAGCTCGGCATATCCAACCTTGCGCACGACAGCGTCGATGCCGATCAAAAGGAGCGGCTGGCGTTGATCGGTGCCGAAGTGGATCGCATGGCCCGTCTTCTGGACCAGCTCCTGCTCAAGCCGCGCAAGCACGAGGAGCCGCTTGTCGAGATCGACCTGCGTGTGCTGCTCGCTGAGTTGCTCGCTCTCGTGCGGTATCAGATTCCGGAACGCATAGCGCTCATCAACGCCGCGCCGGATGGCATGATCGTCAAGCTCCAGCGCGACAGCATCCGTCAGATGTTGTTGAACCTCGTCCTGAATGCCTGCCAGGCCATCGGCAACGCACCCGGTCACGTAACTGTGAGCCTCACGCACGAGAACAAGATGCTTGGTATCTCCGTTTCGGACGACGGTCCGGGCTTTCCTGTCGAGTTCCTCGAGCGAGGCATTCGTCCGTTCTTTACGCGGCGGCATGGCGGATCCGGTTTGGGCCTCTCGACCGTGCAGCGCATGGCGCAGGCCATGGGCGGCCGAATAGCCCTCGCCAACTGCGAACCTCACGGCGCGAGAGTGACGATCATTATCGGGAATGGCGGTGCGTCGTGATGGATACGCTGCTCATCATCGAGGATGAGGCGCTTTTCGGCAGTGAACTCAAGCGGCATTTCCAGCGCGCGGGATGGCATGTCGTCCTCGCGCCGACGTCGCGGGAAGCCGAGCATCTCATCCTGCGCTCTCGCATCGCGCCCTTGGTCGTGCTCTCGGACATGAACCTGCCGGACGGCAATGGGCTCGATCTTCTCGAAAAGGCGCGGAACCTCGGCGAGATGGGCGAATGGGTCTTCCTCACC
>Ga0182740_1002639_pt1 | contig 10737 bp, 7 predicted proteins | sample eDN5th37CKraftBY_FD_128872 | JGI IMG/M metagenome (GOLD analysis project Ga0182740, IMG submission 128872) | Enriched backyard soil microbial communities from Emeryville, California, USA - eDNA 5th pass 37_C Kraft BY (version 2) (version 2) | ecosystem: Environmental > Terrestrial > Soil >...
GGTCACCATCAAGACCATCGAGTGCGAGATCGCCGACCGCGCCATCGCGCAAGGGCTCAAGCCCGAGGTCGCCGCGCACAAGACCGGCAAGAAGGTCGCGGTCGTCGGTTCGGGTCCGGCCGGCATGGCCTGCGCGCAGCAACTCGCCCGCGCCGGCCACGATGTGCATGTCTATGAACGCTGGGCCAAGGCCGGCGGCCTGATGCGCTACGGCATCCCGGACTTCAAGATGGAAAAGGTCCACGTCGATCGCCGCGTCGCGCAGATGCAGGCCGAAGGCGTGACCTTCCATTACGGCGTCCATGTCGGCGTCGATCTGCCGGTCGAGAAGCTCACCGCCGAATACGATGCGGTGGTGCTGTCCGGCGGTTCGGAGAAGCCGCGCGACCTGCCGATCCCGGGCCGCGAGCTCAAGGGCATCCACTTCGCCATGGATTTCCTGCCGCAGCAGAACCGCCGCGTCGGCAACGAGCCGCTCGGTTCGGTCGAGCCGATCCTGGCGACGGGCAAGAAGGTCGTCGTCATCGGCGGCGGCGACACCGGTTCGGACTGCATCGGCACTTCGATCCGTCAGGGCGCCGTCTCGGTCATCAATTTCGAGATCATGCCGGCGCCGCCGGAGAAGGAAAACAAGGACCTGACCTGGCCGAACTGGCCGCTGAAGATGCGCACGTCGTCGAGCCACCTCGAAGGCGCCAAGCGCGACTTCGCCGTCGGCACGGTGAAGTTCTCAGGCGAGAACGGTCAGGTGAAGAAGCTGCATTGCGCGCGGCTGGACGACAAATTCAAGCCGGTGCCGGGTTCGGAGTTCGAGATCGAAGCCGATCTGGTGCTGCTGGCGATGGGCTTCGTGCATCCGGTGCATGACGGCATGCTGAAGACGCTCGACGTCGCGCTCGACCCGCGCGGCAATGTGTCGGCCGATACGGTCGGTTATCTGACCTCAGTTCCCAAAGTCTTCGCCGCGGGCGATATGCGGCGGGGTCAATCGCTGGTGGTCTGGGCGATCCGCGAAGGCCGCCAGTGCGCGCATGCGGTCGACAAGTTCCTGATGGGCTCGACCACCCTGCCGCGGTGATCAATTCCGGTCATCCCCGCGCAGGCGGGGATCCCGTTCTCTTGAAGAGAAAAAGCCCCGCACATGCGGGGCTTTTTTATTGGGGCGGTTCATCTGATCCGCTCGCCCCCGCGAAGGCGGGGGCCCAGTTCTTTCTTCTAAAGGCAGGCTGAATCCCCGCTTTCGCGGGGATGAACGGAGATTTGAGGCGGCGCCGCGATCGGGGTTACCGGAACAACCCGAATAGTCCGCCATCGTCGCGGCGGCGCGGCGGTTGCTGCGCGATGCCCTGCGGCGGCCGCGGCGCACGCGGATCGGCGGACGGCGGATGACGCGGCTGCGGCTGTGGCCGGACTTCGACGGCGCGCGGTTTTGGCTCGGGCCTCGGCCCGGGTTTGGCTTCGGCGGGCTTGGCTTCGGCGGGCTTGGCCTCAGCAGGCTTGGCCTCAGCGGGAGCCGGCTCGGGCTTCGCGGCGACGGGTGGCGGAGACGCGACCGGCGGCGGAGCGGCGGCGGGTGCCGACGCGGGCGCGGCAGACGGCGTCACCGCGGCTTGCGGCTTGGCAGGAGTGGCTGCGGGCTTCTCCGCTGGCTTTTCGACCTTCGGGCGCTCGCTGCCCGGCGGCCAGATGAAATCGTCGGCGCGGCCCGGCGCAGGCGCGATGGGATCACCTTTGACGAGCACAGTCGTGGCCGAGGCATTGGCGCGCATGCCGCTGCCGCCGGCCAGTTCGTCGTTATTGCCGATGATCGTCGTGAGCGGCACCACCGGACCGGCCAGCGGGCGCGCCGCCGGCTTGCCGTCGCTCAGGACCGGCGCCACCGGCCCCATCGGCAGCGCGATCGGACCGCGGTTCGCCATATAGCGGCGGATCTCGCGCTCGACATAATGCGCGAGCTTGCGCGCGCCGTATTTCGTGAAGTAGACGCCGTCGGCCGAGCGCAGACGACGCATCTGACCTTCATAGTCGGGGCCGAAGGTCGTGAACTTGCCGCCCTCGTCGACGAAGCCGTCCCAGACATCGACGTAGACCGCGCCGGCCTTCTCGGCGCGCGCGCGATAGAGATCGTTGAGATAGCTCGCATCCGAGGTCGACTTGGTGCCGCGGATCGACGGCAGACCGACCCAGAACACCGGCACGCCCTTGCTCCGCAGCGCCGCGATGGTCTCATCAATGCGGTGCGAATAGATCTTGGCCCACTCGTCGGTGCGGAATTCGATGACGCCATTGCCGCTTCGCTTGGCGGTGCGCTTGGGCTCCGGCGCGACAATAGCGGCCTCGGCATCCGGCGCCGACTGATCCGATTTGGCCTGATCCGTATCCGCCTGACCACCGCCCGCCGTCTGATCGGGCGCGCCCTGGGCCGCTTTGGCGGCGGCATCCTTGGCCTGCTGCTCGGCTTCCTTGGCGACGTCCTTCTCGCGCAGGTTCTGGCGGTCGGTGACGCCGAGCATCATCACGACATAGTTCGCTTTCTCGTTGGCGAGCAGGTCGCGCGCCACATGCCACCAGTCGAGATCGCTCTTGGCGTCGTAGCGCAAGAGGCCGGAAAGCGGCTTGTTCTTGCGGACGATGCCGATTTCCGGCGCGTCGGCGAACGCGTCTTCGAGGCCGTAGGCGAGCCAGTCGGCCATGCTGTCGCCGAGCACGACGATGTTGGTCGTCGGCTCCGGCTGGTCGGCGCTCTTGGCTTCCTTGCGCGGGGCCGGCGCCCGCGAGCTATCGGACGACGACTCGCGGGGCGCTTGCTGCTGATATTGCCGCTGGTACGGGTTGGGCACCTCGCGCTCGTCGCGCGAGCGTCCGCCGCCGAAAAGGTCTTCAAAGAAGCCGCCGCCGCTGCGCTGGCGCTGCCGGGACAGCGAGGGATAGCGCTGGTCGAAGAATTGCGCTTCCGCCGGCGTTACGGCGACGAGGCCGGCGGCGCCGACAGCGGCGCACTCGGCCAGGACCAGAACGGCCAGCCCGAAACGCCAGTGCTTCAGTCCTGATCTGCGCGCCATCATGCGGGTCCAACGCCGGATATCGGGGTACCGTTCGACCGGTCCCCCGGCATGGGCCAATAGCACGCCAAAAATGTCAACTCGAAGGTCCGGCGCTGGTTAGCGCCCCCCGCGCAGGCGCTCCAGCATGCCGGCCGAGGCAAAGCCGTCCGGGACGCGGCCGATCCGGATCTGGAAGTCACGCAGCGCGTCGCGGGTCCGGGGTCCCATCCGGCCATCCGGCTCGCCGACGTCGAAGCCGTGGCGCTCGAGGAGTTGCTGCAGTTCCAGTCGCTCGGCCCGGCTCAGCACCCGCTCATAGCGTGGCCATTCCTGCACGAAGGGCCCGCCGCCGCGCAGCCTGTCCGCGAGATGCCCTATCGCCAGCGCATAGGCCTCGGCCGGGTTGTAGCGCATGATGACCTTGAAGTTGGTCAGCATCAGGAACCCGGGCCCCTGCACCCCGGCCGGCACCAACAGGAACGCACGATCGTCCGGACGCGGAAACCCCTGCCCGCCAGCGCGGACGATGCCGTGCCGCTCCCAGTCGCGGATCGACATCGCGTGATCGCGGCCAGCGAGTCTGAAATCGAGATTGGCTGGCACTACGACCTCGTAGCCCCAGGTTTCGCCGGTCTGCCAGCCGGCTTTCTTCAGGTTGTTCGCGGTGGAAGCGATCAAATCCGGCATGGAGTCGATAACGTCGCGGCGGCCGTCATGGTCGGCATCGACGGCGTAACGCTTGAACGCCGTTGGCATGAACTGTGTCGGTCCGAAGGCGCCGGCCCAGGAGCCGACGAACTTGTCCGGCTTGACGTCACCGCGATGCAGAATCTCCAGCGCGGCGATGAACTCGTCCTTGAAGTAGCGTTGCCGCCGGCCGATGCAGGCCAAAGTCGCGGTCGAACGCAGCACCGGCTTGTTGCCGGCGAGCGCGCCGTAATCGGTTTCGACGCCCCAGATAGCGGCGATGGTGTAGCGGTCGACGCCGTAATGGCGTTCGGCGTCATCGAACAGCCGCTCGTACTTCGCCAGCACCGCGCGGCCTTTGGCGATGCGGTTGTCGTTCACCAGAATGTCGAGATAATCCCATACCGCCTTGGTGAACTCCGGCTGGCTGTCGAGCAGATCCATGATGCGCAGATCGGGCGCCAGGTGCGCGGTCAGCCGCTCGAAACTGGCGCGCGACACGCCGCGGCGCGCCGCCAGCGGCCACATCTTGTCGATACAATGCGGGAAGTTCGCCGCCGAAGCGCGGATCGCCGCCGCCGTCATCAGCGGATTGCCGGATGCGCCGTCCTCGCCGCTCCAGGTGGGCGTCTGGGCGCGGGCCGAAACCGGAATCGCGCCGGTGCGGTCGCCGTCGCCGGCCGACGCCGCTGCGCCGCCCGCGGCCCAGGCCACGACAGCGGCCAGGAACACCTGACGGGTGTTTCGCATTGAGATGCGGTTCAGTCTCCTTGCCATGCCTTATGGGAGCCGGAATACCGTTTCGACGAGGTTAACAGTCGGAGAGACTGTCCCATTCCGGCGCAGTTTGACGCAACTAGACCTTTCCCAAAGGCCATGCTTTTTAGTCGCACCCCCTGGTTCCCTCTCTTCAGCGAGTTCCTGAGCGCATGAAACCTGTCCGCAAAGCCATTTTCCCTGTCGCCGGCCTCGGAACCCGCTTCCTTCCGGCCACCAAAGCGATGCCGAAGGAAATGCTGCCGGTGGTGGACAGGCCGCTGATCCAGCACGTGGTGGACGAGGCGCGGCAGGCCGGCATCGAGCACTGCATTTTCGTCACCGGGCGCAACAAGAACATCATCGAGGACCACTTCGACCGCCAGTTCGAGCTCGAAGTGACGCTGATCGAACGTGGCAAGACGGCCGATCTCGAACTGCTCAAGGATGACCTGCCGGAAGCCGGCGGCACCAGCTTCACCCGCCAGCAATCGCCGCTCGGCCTCGGCCATGCGGTGTGGTGCGCGCGCGATCTGGTCGGCGACGAACCGTTTGCCGTGATCCTGCCCGACGTCCTGGTGAAGCATCCGAAAGGATGCCTCGCGCAGATGATGGAAGCCACCAAGGATCTCGAGGACAACGCCAACATCATCGCCGTCGAAGAAGTGCCGATGGATCGCATCCACATGTACGGCGTCGTCGGCGTGGGCAAGACCAAGGGCAAGGCCTTCGAGGTCACGCAGATGGTCGAGAAGCCGAAGGCCAAGGATGCGCCGTCGAACCTGTCGATCACCGGCCGCTACATCCTGCAGCCCGAACTGTTCGAAATATTGAGCAACCAGGCGGCCGGCGCCGGCGGCGAAATCCAGTTGACCGACGCGATGCTAACCTTGGGCAAGTCGCAGCCGTTCTACGGCTTCAAGTTCGAAGGCCGCAGCTATGACTGCGGCTCGAAAATCGGCTTCCTAACGGCCAACGTCGCCTACGGCCTCGACCGCGAGGATCTTGCGCAGGAGTTCCGCGGCGAAATCGAGCGCATTCTCAACGGCAAGTAATCGCCTCGCGTCCCGACGGCCAAGCTGACATATTGCACAGGCTACGGCTCCCTTATTGACGCGGGAGCGGTCTGTCGCAAAACTGTCATGCAGCATTGTTATCCGCACTCGGGGACAGGCCGCCGGGCCGATGGGACGAGGTCGTGCATAGCGTTGACGTACGCGCCATAACAAAAAGCTGGGGCGCGACGACCGCTGTGGCGGACGTCTCCTTCGCCGTCAGGCAGGGCGACCTGACCGTGCTGCTCGGCCCTTCGGGCTGCGGCAAATCCACCATGCTGCGCATGATCGCCGGCCTCGAGGAGCCGACCTCCGGCACCATCGAAATCGGCGGCCGCGATGTCGCCGGGCTGACCGGCGCGGCGCGCGGCGTCGCCATGGTGTTCCAGTCCTACGCGCTGTTTCCGCATCTCACTGTCGCCGACAACATCTGCTTCGGCCTGTCGGTGCGCGGCGCGCCGAAAGCGGAAATCGCGGCCCGGCTCGCCAAGGTCGCCAATGTGCTTGGCCTCGAAGCCCTGCTCGCGCGCAAGCCGTCACAACTGTCGGGCGGACAACAGCAGCGCGTCGCGCTCGGCCGCGCGCTGATCGCCGAAGCGCCGGTGTGCCTGCTCGATGAGCCGTTGTCGAACCTCGACGCGCAACTGCGCCAGGACCTTCGCCGCGAAATCCGCGCCCTGCAGCAGCGGCTCGGCATCACCATGATCTACGTGACGCACGACCAGACCGAAGCCATGAGCATGGCCGACGAGGTCATCCTGATGCGTGCCGGCCGCATCGAGCAGCAGGGCGCGCCGGCGGACCTCTACGACCGGCCCGCCACGCTGTTCACCGCGCGCTTCATCGGCGGCGCGCCGATGAGCTTCCTCGATCTCGATGACGGCGCGGGCGGCGCGGTGATCGCCGGCACGTCGGCGCCCGTGCTGTTCGCCAGCCAGGGCAAGGGCCGCGTGCTCGGGCTGCGGCCGGAAGACGTCACGGTGGATAGCGAGGCCGCACCGGGCGGCATTCATGCCGTTGTCACGGCGGTCGAATACCTCGGCGGCGAAGCGCTGGTCACCTGCATGATCGGCGAACGGCCGATCCTCGCCCGCGTGCGAGGCAAGGACGTGCCGGCGGTCGGCGCCGCCGTCGGCGTGCAATGGCAACCTTCTGCCGCGCACATCTTCGAGGCGAGCAGCGGCCAGCGCGTCACTGCTGAATTCGGCTCGGCCGTCCGGCCGAAGCTGCACACCGTCTCACATTAGGGGAGCACTGCCATGAATGTTCTGGCTCGTATCGCCACGGCGAGCGCCGTCGCGCTGACGCTCGGCGTCTCGGCCGCGTCGGCGACCGAAATCACCTTCTATTATCCGATCGCGGTCGGCGGCCCGATCACCAAGATCGTCGACGGCTATGTCGAGGCCTTCCAGAAGAAGCATCCCGACATCACCGTGAAGCCGGTCTACACCGGCAGCTATCAGGACTCGATCGTCAAGGCGATGACGGCCGCCAAGGGCGGCAACGCGCCGGACATGGCGGTGCTGCTGTCAACCGACATGTTCACGCTGATCGACAATGAGATAATTGAGCCGATCGATTCGATCGCCAACTCGGATGCCGACAAGGCGTGGATCAAGTCGTTCTATCCGGCTTTCATGGAAAACAGTCAGGCCCAAGGTCACACTTGGGGAATTCCGTTCCAGCGTTCGACCATCGTGCAGTACTGGAACAAGGACGCGTTCAAGGCAGCCGGTCTCGACCCGGAAAAGGCGCCGGCGACCTGGGATGAGATGGTGTCGTTCGGCAAGAAGCTGATCAAGAAGGATGCGTCCGGCAACGTCACGCAGTGGGGCGTCGAGATCCCCTCCTCGGGATTCCCGTACTGGCTGTTCCAGGCGCTGACCACGCAGAACGGCGCCATCCTCGCCAACCAGGACGGCACCAAGGTCGCCTACAACGATCCGAAGGTGGTCGAGGCGGCGCAGTTCTTCGCCGACCTCAGCATGAAGCATGAAGTCATGCCGAAGGGCATCATCGACTGGGGCACGACGCCCAAGGACTTCTTCGAGGGCAAGACCGCGGTGATGTGGACCACCACCGGCAACCTCACAAACGTTCGCGCCAACGCCAAATTCGCCTTCGGCGTCGCGCCGATGCCGAAGAAGGCGCGTGGCGGCTCGCCGACCGGCGGCGGCAACATCTACATCTTCAAGTCCAAGGACAAGGCCAAGCAGGCTGCGGCCATCGAGTTCGCGCGCTTTCTGACGACGCCGGAGCTCGCCGCCGACTGGGGCATCGCCACCGGCTATGTCGCGACGCGGCCGGACGCCTGGGAAACGCCTGCGATGAAGAAATACGCCAGCGAATTCCCGCCGGCGATCGTCGCCCGCGATCAGCTCAAGGATGCAGTTGCCGAACTGTCGACGCATGAAAACCAGCGCGTCACCAAGTCGTTGAACGATGCGCTGCAAGCGATCCTCACGGGCGGCAAGCCGGCCAAGGCCGCGCTCGACCAGGCGCAGGCCGAAGCGACGCGCATCCTCGCGCCGTTTCAGAACTGACGCCATGCGATTGATACTCCGCTCGTCCCCGCGAAAGCGGGGACCCAGCGCGGCGGTGGCCAAGGCGACCGGAGCACTGGATTCCCGCTTTCGCGGGAATGAGCGGAGATCGATGGCCGGTCCGGCAACATGAAGCAGCGTCGCCTGAACATCCACATCCAGGGCTGGCTGCTCGCGCTGCCCGCCGTGGTGCTGCTTGCCGCCTTCACGCACATCCCGGCGATCAAGACCGTCATCGACAGCTTCTTCTCGACGCCGCACGGCAGCCGGCCGTCGCGCTTCATCGGCCTGACGCAATATGAGACGCTGATCGCCGATCCGATCTTCTGGCGGGCGGTGACCAACAACCTGCTCTACGCGTTGATCACGGTGCCGCTGGCGATCGGCTTCGCGCTCCTCATGGCGTTATGGGTCAACGGCCGGATCGGCGGCCGCGCCGGCCTGCGGCTCGCCTTCTTCACGCCGACCATTCTGCCGATGGTGGCGGCCGCCAATATCTGGCTGTTCTTCTATACGCAGGACTACGGCCTCCTGAACAAGATCGGCATTGCGCTCGGCTTTGCCAACGTCAACTGGCTCGGTAGTCCATCGACCGCGCTGCCGGCGCTGATGGCGGTAACCGTGTGGAAGGAAGCCGGCTTCTTCATGATTTTCTATCTGGCGGCGCTGCAGCAGGTGCCGCCCGATCTCTACGAAGCTGCGCGCATGGAGAACGCCAGCCGCTGGCAGGTTTTCCGCCGCATCACTTGGCCGATGGTAATGCCGACCACTTTGTTCGTCGGCATCAACGCCCTGATCAACGCCTTCCGCGTCGTCGATCAGGTCATTGCCATGACCGGCGGCGGGCCGGACAACGCGACGACATTGCTGCTGTTCTACATCTACCAGGTCGCGTTCTCGTTCTGGGATCTCGGCTATGCGGCGGCGCTGTCCACCGTGCTACTGACCGGCCTTGCCGCGGTAGCGCTGGCGCAATTCTTCCTGCTCGACCGCAAGATTCATTACCGGTGACGCGATGAAGGAAACCCGCATCCTCTCGCTGTCGACGCTCGCGGCCTGGGCCTTCGCGCTGCTTTGGGCCCTGCCCCTGCTCTATGCGCTGTGGGCGGCATTCCATCCGTCAGCCTACGCCACGCGGTTCGAGATCGCCGCGCCGCTGACTTTCGAGAATTTTCGCCATGCCTGGGTCGCCGCGCCGTTCCCGCGTTATTTCCTCAACACGGTGATGCTGGTGCTCGGCATCATGGCCGCGCAGTTCGTCATCTGCACGCTGGCAGCCTTTGGCCTGGCGCGCTGGAAGTTCTACGGCGCCGACATCTTGTTCGCGCTGATCCTGATTCAGCTCATGGTCACTCCGGACGTTCTGATCCTCGAGAACTACCGGACGCTGCAGAAGCTCAACCTGATCGACACGCTGACCGGCGTCGGCATTCCCTATGTCGCCTCGGCCTTCGGCATCTTTCTGTTGCGGCAGGCGTTCAAGACCATCCCGAAGGAGCTCGACGACGCCGCGCGCATGGAAGGCGCCAGCACGCTGCAGACGATCTGGCGGGTGTACCTGCCGCTCGCCAAGCCGATCTATGTCGCCTATGGCCTGGTGTCGGTGAGCTACCACTGGAACAATTTTCTGTGGCCGCTCATCGTCACCAACTCGGTGGAGACGCGGCCGCTCACGGTCGGCCTGCAGACCTTCGCCTCGGTCGATCAGGGCATCGACTGGTCGGTGATCTGCGCCGCGGCGCTGATGACGTCGGCGCCGCTGATGATCGCCTTCCTGGTGTTCCAGCGCGCCTTCATCCAGAGTTTCGTGCGCGCCGGGATTCGCTGATTACTGCTGCAATCGCAGACCGACCAGAAACGTGCTCTCGGTGAAATTGTTGCCGCTGAAGTTCGAACGCAGCCAATCCTGGCGGAATTCACCTTTGACCTGGGCCCAGCGGCTGAGCTTGTAGGTCAGGCCCAGCGCGACCATGTAGCGGTCGTCGTCGCGATCCGAGCCCTTGTAGTCGTCGTTGCCGTAGCCGGCCTTGGCGGTGCCGATCAGCCAGCGGCGGAAGGCGTGGTCGTACTGGACCTTGATGTCGCGCGACAGCACGCCGGATACGCCGGCCACGGCCGACTCCTGGACGCCGGACTCCGCAGTGAACTTGACGGTGTTGAGCGCATCCACCGTCCAGATCAACGATGCGTTGCCGACCACGCCACTGAGCTTGTCGAGCCGCGGATCGTCATAGGTGCGCTGGGTGTAGCCGATGCCGGTCTCGCCGGTGAGCAGGCGCGACATCTCGAACGTCGAGCCGACCAGCACGGTCCAGCCTTTGGAGTTGCGCTGGAATCCGGAGGAGTCGGTGGCGAGATCGTGCTTGCGCGTATCGACGCCGCCTTCGATGTAAGGCGTGACACCGGGCGACAGCTCATAGCCGCCGCGCAGCTTGACGCCGTATTGGTCGTAGTTGCGGTCTTCGTTGCTCGCGGTCGTACCGTCGGTGAACTTGGAATCCTGATAAGAGGTGCGCTCGACATCGCCCTTCACCGATACGTCGAAGCGATTGAACTTGTGGCCGACGCCGACCGCGCCGCCGAAAGTCGTGTAGATCGGCAACTTGGCGAGATCCGCTTGCAGGTTCGGGCTGCCGGGATTGTCGGTGCCGA
>Ga0182740_1002641_pt1 | contig 10732 bp, 11 predicted proteins | sample eDN5th37CKraftBY_FD_128872 | JGI IMG/M metagenome (GOLD analysis project Ga0182740, IMG submission 128872) | Enriched backyard soil microbial communities from Emeryville, California, USA - eDNA 5th pass 37_C Kraft BY (version 2) (version 2) | ecosystem: Environmental > Terrestrial > Soil >...
CGTATGCAGGCGCTGGGCCACCTGCGCGCCATGCTGGCCGATCCGCAGGCACACGCCGAGCGCGCCACCGAATTTCTGGCTGCGCCGCCCCTGAGTGGCGAGCAGGAGCTTGCGGAGCGTATCCGCGCTCTTGCCGCGCCCCACGCCAGCAAGGCGCAGCCGAATGGCTACGCTTATCGCTATCCGTCCATCGATGGCTCTGTCATTCGCTTCAACAATGGCGGCGAGGTCAATGGTGCACGCCCGATTGAGGCTATCCCATATTGGTTCGGCTCCGCGCCCCAGGCCAGCGAGGCGGTGCGCGATGAGGACACGTCGCCGATTATGCCGGACGATGAGGAAATCGCTGGGGCCTGCATCAACGCCAGCGATATCGACGGCATCGCATACGACGGGCCATCGTTTGAACGCGGCTACCGCGCCGCCCTGTCCGCGCAACCGGGAGCGCAGAAGGGGGAAGCCGATGGCTGACATGGTCGACTGCGGACGGGAGACATTCAAGGCTTGGGCGCGCCAAACGCCGTCACCCGCCTACGCGGAATGCTGGCACAACCGATGGCTAGGCCCATTCATTCCTACGATGCCCGCTGAACAGGCGTGGCAGCTGATAAGTGAAGACAAGATGACCACATCAGCAGGTGAAGCGTTCAAACGAGGGTGGATTGCCGCGCAGTTGGAGTACGCAGCAACCCACCCCAAGCAGCACAACGACGGAGGCGCGGATGAGTGAGCCAATTGTCCCGATGGACTTTGTGCACGGCATGAAGGTGGTCGACATCGGCGATCTGCGCGTGGCGCGCGGAATGTCCCGGCGCGTCCATACGGCCTGCCGACATCTGCGCCTCACGTTCGATACGAGCGAGCGCCGCATCTACTGCCAGGACTGCGAGCAGGACGTGGAGCCGTTCGACGCGTTCTTGCAGCTGGTGGAGCGCCATCACTTCCTGGAAGCGAAGGCCGAAAAGCTACGCCAGGACGCCGCGCACACGGTCATCAGCCGCGCGGCCAAGCGCATAGACGAGGCATGGCGCAGCCGGAAGATGGCGCCGTGCTGTCCTCACTGCAAGGCCGCAATCCTGCCGGAAGACGTGGTGAACGGCCTTTCGAAGACCAACATGGAATGGGAAGTGCGCCGACGCGCCACCCGCGCCACCACCGACAACAAGGAGCAGTAATGGCCTCCCCCTACCTCACGCCTGACGAGGTCAAGGAACTGACGGGCTACGTCACACGCGCCGCGGCCTGCCGCTGGCTTGATAGGAACGGCTGGCCCTATGCTACGCCTGCGGGTGGTGGCTGGCCGCGCGTGCTGCGCGAGTACCATGACGCGCGCCTGTCTGGCGAAGAAAAGCGCCGGCCGAAGCGTGGCGCCGAACCAAATTGGAGATGCGCGGCATGATTGCCAAGCGTACGAAGCACCTGAAGCTGGGGCTGCTGCCCCGCATGGAAGCGCGACCGCGCGCCAAGGGCGGATGGACCTTCCGTTATTACACCTACGACCGGAAGTACATAAATCTGGGCCACGACCGCGCCGAGGCCATCAAGCGCGTTCTGGAGATGGAGAGGCGGGCGCCGGACACTGGCACGGTGGCCGAGTTGCTGCGCGAGTACATGGCCAGCGGCAGCTTCAAGAACGAGCTGGCCCCGCGCACGCAGGACGATTACATCGCGGCCAGCAAGGAGATCCTGGAGCGGTTCGCGGAGATGCCCGTAGACGATGTCAAGCCGCCCCACGTCGCGCGGTACCTGCGGGTGGAGCGCGCTAAAGCCCCAGTCCGGGCCAACCGCGAAATCGCCCTGTTGGCGTCGGCGTTCCAGTTCGGTATCGAGCACGGCTATGCGACATCCAACCCCTGCCGCCAGGTACGGCGGAACAAGGAACGGCCGCGCTCGCGCTGCCCATCATGGGAAGAGATCGAATCCTTCTGCGCCACGGCGGCCAAAAAGGGCCCGTCGTCGCATGTCATAGGGCTGATGGCCAAGTTCATCGCCCTCACCGGCCGACGCCGTGCCGAGTTCTTGAATCTGCGGAAGACCGACTTGGGGCAGGATGGGATCATGGTGGGCTTCGCCAAGGCCAAGGCCGGGGACGCATTGCGTCGCGGCCTGATCGAGTGGACGCCGGCGCTGCGTCAGCTGTTCGCGGAGCTGGCCCAACTGGACCGCAAAGCGCGCGACGGGAAATCGGCCATCCCGGAATCGATGTTCGTGTTCACCAACCGCGAGGGGCAGCCGTACACCGAACAAGGATTTAAGGCGCTCTGGTCCAAGATCATGGCCGATTGGGTCGAGGCCCCGGGCCGCGAGCGGTTCACCTTCCACGACCTGCGCGCCTACTATGTGACGGTGCTGGTGGGCCGGGACGAAAACCCCGAGACGCACGCGAACCCGGCGACTACCCGGCGCGTTTACGACCGCCGGCGCGTGGTCAAGATCAAGGGCAGCGCCTGACTCATGCCACCATCCTAGGTTCTTGCCACCAAAGAGCAGACGGCGGAAAAGAAAAAAGCCGCTCTAAGCGGCTGATTTCTAAGGAATTTTTGGGGTGGCTGATGGGACTCGAACCCACGACAACCGGAATCACAATCCGGGACTCTACCAACTGAGCTACAGCCACCTCTGATACTGCTTTTCTTCTTGCCGAACCGCTTTTGAAAGAAGCTCAACAACGAAGAGGCCGAATTCTAGCACGTTTTTTTGAGGATGTGAAAGTGGCTCTCGCCTTTGCCACTTGCCAGCGCCGGCCGCCTTGCTATCCTTCGGCATTAATCATCACCGGAGGCCGCTCTTACGCCATCGCTATGGACCGCATACACGCAATCTTGATCGATTACTGGCCCCACCTGGTATTTGCCATCAGCATCGTGGCCGGGACTGGCGCGGCGGTGCACGCCGCGATGACCAAACAGGACGTGCGGGCGGCCATTGGCTGGGTAGGGGTGGCGCTGTTTTCACCGCTGTTCGGCGCCCTCTTCTATTTCGTGGCGGGCATCAACCGGATCCGCAAGACGCGGCTGTCGCAGCAGCGCGACGAAGCAATGGTGGTGGATGCGGAGCAGGTCGAGACCGCGCCCGTGGACGTGGCTCCGATCTCGGGCCAGCAGTTTGCCTCGCTGAAGGTGCTGGGCGACCGCGTCAGCCGGTTCCGCCTGCTGGGCGGCAACGCCGTGCAGCCGCTGGCCGGCGGCGACGAGGCCTACCCCGCGATGCTGCAGGCGATCCGGGACGCGCGCCATGCGGTCGCCATGCAGAGCTATATCTTCGACAACGATGCCATCGGACGCGAGATGGCGCAGGCGCTGATCGAGGCGCGCGCGCGTGGGGTCGAAGTCCGCGTGCTGATCGACGCCATCGGCTCAAAATATTCGCGCCCGCCCATCGTGCGCATGCTATCGCGCGCCGGCGTGCCAGTGGCGCGTTTCATGACCAACCCGCTGGGCGTGCTGCGCATGCCCTACGCCAATCTGCGCAGCCACCGCAAAGTGCTGGTGGTTGACGGACGCGTGGGCTTTACCGGCGGCATGAACGTGCGCGCGGCGTTCGTCAGCGCGCTGGCAGGCGACGGCACCAACCGCGATACGCACTTCCGCGTCGAGGGACCGATCGTCACGCAGCTGATGTCGGTGTTTGCGCACGACTGGAATTTCACCACGCACGAATCGCTGCCCGCCCGCCCCTGGTTCGATCCCGAAGCCTTGCCGCCCACGGGCGATGTGCCGATGCGCTGCGTGCCCTCGGGTCCGGACCGCGCCCTGGGCAGCACGCATAACATGTTGCTGGGCGCGCTGGCGGTGGCGCAGCGCCATGTGCGTATCCAGTCGCCCTACTTCCTGCCCGACCAGACGCTGATCGGCGCCCTGGCTACCGCTGCGCGGCGCGGCGTGGTGGTGGACATCGTGATTCCGGGCAAGAACAATCTGCGGCTGGTGGACTATGCAATGACCGCGCAGCTGGACCAGGTGGTGCGCACGGGATGCCGAGTCTGGCGTTCGCATGGGGCGTTCGACCATTCCAAGCTGATGACGGTGGACGACGCCTGGGCGTATGTTGGATCGTCCAACCTGGACCCGCGCAGCCTGCGGCTGAATTTCGAGCTGGACACCGAAATCTACGACCCAGGCGTAGCCCGCTGGATTGGAGCCCGCGTGGACGCGCTGGTCGCGCAAGGCCGGCGCGAAACGCTGGAGAACCTGCTGCGCGCGCCGTTTGCCAAGCGCTTGCGCAACAAGGTGATCTGGCTGGCTACGCCGTATCTGTAGCCAGCGCAAGGCTTAGCCGTCCGAGGCCGGCGCCGGCGCGGCGCGCACCGCGAACACGGCATTGGCCTTGAGCATGACGCGGCCTTCGACCTGCAGCAGGCAGGTGGCGTAGATCAGGCGCCGCCCCTGCTTGTCGATACGGACGTGCGCTTCAAGCCAATCTCCTGGCTTGACTGGGTTCAGGTACTCGACCGACATCTGCACCGTGACAACCGAGGCCTGTGCCTGCTCTGCAATGGTATGGCCGAGCGCACTGTCGGCCAGCGTGGCCAACAAACCTCCGTGGGCAATGGCATGCATATTGGTGTGCGCCTGCGCCACACGCAAGGCCAGGACGCAATCGGCATCGCGCTTGTAAAGCGCGCCAAGCTCGGCCAAATGTTCCATGAACGGGCTGCTGGGGCGCCAGGGCGCAAAACCGGAAGGAATGGAGTTTGTCATGCTCAGGCCTGGTTTTTTCACACGGAAGAGTTCGAGTATCGCAAAGATGGCAGCCGTCGACACGACTTCCGGCGCGGCTTTGATCGCGGCGCGGACAATGCGCAAGTCAGAGTAAGATTTACGCCATAACAAACACCCTACATGGCAGGAGCAGTGGAAGATGGCAAAAGTCGGCATGGTTGGTATTGGCCTCATGGGCCACGGCATTGCGAGCAATCTGGTCAAGCATGGTCATACGCTGACCGTGCTGGAGCATCCGGGCAACCAGCCCCTGGACGCGCTGAAGGCCGCCGGCGCGACCAGCGTCGCCGACGGCGCCACGTTGGCGGGCCAGTCTGATGTGATCATCCTGTGCGTCACCGGCAGCCCGCAGGTCGAAGCCGTGCTGCTGTCCGAAGGCGGCGTGCTGGCGGGCCTGCGGCCCGGCACGGTCATCATCGACTGCTCGACGGCAATTCCCTCGTCCACCGTGAAGGTGGCGGAGGCCGTGACGGATGCCGGCGGCCGTTTCCTGGATGCGCCCATGACGCGCACGCCCAAGGAAGCCGCCGAAGGCCGGCTGAACCTGCTGGTGGGTGGAGACGCCGCCTTGTTCGAGGAGTGCAAGCCGCTGCTGGCCTGCTTTGCCGAGAACATCACGCATGCCGGCCCGATCGGCGCCGGTCACCGCATGAAGCTGCTGCACAACTACGTGTCGCTGGGCGTGGTTGCGCTGCTGTCGGAAGCGGCGGCCTGCGCACTGCGCGCCGAGATCGATCCCGCGGTGTTCGCCGACGTGCTGACCAAGGGCGGCGGCGGCGGCGTGGCGCTGGAGCGCATCAAGCCGTACCTGCTGGAACAGGATCCGTCGTCGCTGCGGTTCTTCATGTCGAACGCACAGAAGGACCTGTCCTACTACAACACCATGGCCGCGGAAACGGGCGCCGTGCGCGAAATCGGCGCGGCCGTGCAGCACACCTTCGACCAGGCTGTCACGCAGGGCGGTGGCGACCGCTATGTGCCTGAGCTGGTGTCGCTGCTGAAGGACCGCTAGAGCGGCCCGCCTGCCATCGCGGCCCGAACGACGGACGCGATGGCAAACCCGGCAAACGGCGCCGGTTTGCCATCAGCGCAGTTCAGCGTCCCGCGACCGCCACGCCGCGCGGCAGCCCCCGCGCCGGCAGGCGCAGCGAAATCAACGCCGCCGCCAGCAGCAGCACGCCTGCCGCCCCGAAGGCGACCCAATGCGTGCCGAAGGTCTCGTAAGCCCAGCCGCCCAACCATGAGCTGATCATGCCGCCCACCTGGTGGCCCAGATAGGCCAGCCCATACAGCACGCCCACCAGCCGCACGCCATAGACGTCCGCCAGAATCGCAGAGGACAAGGCGATGCTGCCAGCCCACACCACGCCGCCTATGGTGGCCGCGGCGTACAGTTCCCAGTGCGCCCCCACCATGACCAGCGCGAAGAAGCCGAGTCCGCGCACCAGGTAGATCGTGGCAAGAATGGCGCGCCTTTCGACCTGGTCCGACATACGGCCCAGTACCAGGGTGCTGAAGATGGCGACCAGGCCGATCAGCCCGATGCCCAGAGAACTGGTGGTGGCGTCAAAGCCGTGGTCCATCAGCATCGGCACACCGTGGGTGCCCAGCAGATTCATGCTGAAACCACAGGCGAACAAGCCCAGCGCGACTTGCCAGAATGGCAGCGAACCCAGGGCCGCGCGCAGATTGGGGGCCGGGCGCTTGGCCCCCGGCTTGGCGGGTGCGGCCGCCTTGTCGGGGATCTGGTGCGGCAGCAGGTCGGTGTGCTCCGGCGCTTCGTCGCGCATGATGAAGAGCGCCATCGGCACCGTCAGCAACGCGAACAGCACGGCAAAACCCAGCAAGGTTTCCTGCCAACCCACGGCCGAAATGGCGAAAGTCAGCGTCGGCGTCATGAGCGCGATGCCGGCCATGGAACCCGTGGACAAGAAGAACAGCGCCATGCCGCGCTGGCGGGTGAACCAGCGGCTGATGACCGGCGTCAACGCCACCGGGCTGGTAAAGCCCAGGCCGATGGACAGCGCCACGCCGAAGGACAACAGGAACTCGATGGGCCCGCGCGCGAAGACGGTCCAGATCGACGACAGCACGACGATGGCGGCGCCGGTCAGCAACACGAAGCGCGTGCCGCGCGTGTTGACCAGATAGCCCGCCAGGGGCATGGCCAGGCCATAGCAAAGCATGCCGATCGCGACAATGCCGGACAGCATGCTGCGCGTGAAGCCCAGCGTGTCCGCGATGGGCAGGAAAAACGGCCCGATGCCCATGCGCAGGCCGACCGTCAACAGGGTGAGTACCGTCGCGGCGCCTACGATGGTCCAGCCGAAATACCAGCCGCCCGACTCTTGCTTCTGCACTTGTGCTTCTCCTCGGTATCTTCTTCTTGCCGCTTGCGCGCCCGGCTTCGCGGGTGCCGCCGGGAAGGCTGGACACGGGCGAGAAGAACGAGGCGTGAATCGGCTTGTTGTCGCCGGCGGCTGACGCCCCCGGACGCGTCATATTACTCCCGGCTATATGTCTGCTCCGCCCGAAATCCCGGAATGTGTTCGGTGAACGGTCGCCGAAGCGCTGTATATTCCCCACCATTTCGTAGCGCCCGAAGCAAACCGTGAAGTCCAAGACCTCGATGTTCGCCCTGTCCCGCCAGGAAATCGCCCTGGTGCTGGTCACCATGCTGTGGGGGAGCACCTTCCTCATCATCCACATCGCCATGCAGCACAGCGGGCCGCTGTTCTTCGTGGGGGTGCGCTTTACCATCGCAGGCCTGATGGCGCTACTGGTGTTCCGCAAGCACATGGCCGGGATCACCCGCCAGGAGGTGGGCGCGGGCATCGCCATCGGCTGCGCGCTGTTCCTGGGCTACTTTCTGCAAACGTACGGATTGCAGACCATCACCAGCAGCCAGTCCGCCTTCATCACCGCGCTCTACGTGCCCATCGTGCCGCTGCTGCAATGGGCAGTGTTGAAGAAGCCGCCCGGACTGATGAGCTGGGTAGGCGTGACGCTGGCCTTCGCCGGCCTGATCCTGCTGGCCGGCCCGCAAGCGGGCACGCTGAGCTTCAGCGCGGGCGAGGCCGCGACGCTGGCTGGCGCCGCGGCGATTGCCGCCGAGATCATCCTGATTGGCATGTATGCCAAAAAGGTCGACAGCCGCCGCGTTACCTTCGTGCAATTGCTGACCGCCGGCCTGGTGTCGTTTGCGCTGATGCCCGCGATGGGCGAAGCGGTTCCCGCGTTCTCGTGGCTGTGGGCGGGCGCCGCCATTGGGCTGGGACTGGCCAGCGCCGTTATCCAGCTGACCATGAATTGGGCGCAGAAGTCGGTGTCGCCCACCCGCGCGACCGTCATCTACGCGGGCGAGCCCGTGTGGGGCGGCATCGTGGGACGCCTGGCCGGAGACCGCCTGCCCGCGCTGGCGCTGGTGGGAGCCGGCCTCATCGTTGCGGGCGTGCTTGCAAGCGAGGCCAAGTTCACGCGCAGGAAAAAGCCCCAGGCCCCGGCGCAGGGCGCGCAAGGCGCTGACTAACGAGCCAGGCGGACGATCAAGCCGGCCTGCGCGGGATACAGGCGTTGCAGTTCGGTGGCGTCGGCCAGCTCGAACTCGCTGAACTCGAAGCCTGGCGCAACCGTGCAGCCGGCCAGCGCGTAGCCATCCGGGTCGACCAGTTCGGCCGCGAACCAACTGCCGGCAGGCACAACTGCCTGGAACACGGCATCGGCGTCCTGCAACGCGTCACCCAGCCGCAGGCAGCCGTAGCCGCCATCCGGCGCCAGCACATGGATATACAGCGGACCGCCCGCATGGAAATGCCAGAGTTCGTCGGAACGGATGCGATGCCAGGTGGACCAGGCGCCGTCGCATAGCAAGTAGTAAATGGCGGTGCTGGCGGAACGGCGCACGCCGTCGCCGCGCGTGACCAGATCGGCGGCGCGATAGGTTTCACGGTAGTAGCCGCCTTCGGGATGCGGCAAAAGGTCCAGGCGGCGGATGAGGCTGGCGGCGGATGTGGATGCGGTCATGGCAGGACGGGCGCGTGGAGGATAGCGCCAGTCTAGCGTGCCCCTAGGCCGCCTGCTGCAGGAACGCCTGCAACGCGGGCACTGTATTCATGACGTGCTGCCGCATGGCGGCCTCGCAGTGCGCCGGATCGCCCGTACGCAACGCGTCGATCAGTTCCTGGTGCGATTCGCGCACGCGCAGGACGCGGCCCGGCTGAGCCGCCCACAGCCGCATATAGGGCTCGACCACGGAATGCAGTTCGGACAGCTGACGCAGCAAGCGCGGCTGCTGGCAGAAACTGCAAAGATATTCGTGGAACTCGCGGTGGGCGGTGGTCCAGTCCAGGTCTTCACCGGGCCCCTGCTCCAGCAATTCAAGTGAATTGGTCAGGCGCCGCACGTGCTCGGCGTTCATGTGCGACACCGCATTACGCATGGCCAGGCCTTCCAGCACCGAGCGCATCTCGAACACTTCCAGCATTTCCTGTTGGTTCAGGCCACGCACCACCGCGCCACGGTTGGCGCGGATTTCGACCAGCCCTTCGGAGGCAAGGCGGCGCAGCGCGCCGCGCACCGGCATGCGACTCGTGCCGATTTCCGCGGCCACGACCTCGGGCACCAGACGCTGGCCGGGCGCGTAGCGGCCCAGGCGGATTTCGCGCTGCAGGTGCAGGTAGGCTTCGTCTTCGGCGCTGATGGCTGTCTTCTGGAATTGCAGCATTGAGGTCTCGGGCAGGCCCTGGGAAAGCCGCCATGATAGATAAACGCAAAAATAACACAAATTGGATCCAGTGATCCATGGATGCAGACACTAATAGTCCCGCACCGCCCGCTTGCGTCTAATCCCTGCACGCACTCCATAACGCGATCAAGGGGAATTCATGAAGTTTCGTTTCATCCGGGCGCTGGCAGGCGCCGCCGCCGTGGCCTTCGCCGCCCAGGCAGGCGCCCAGGCGACCGACTGGCCGCAGCATCCGGTGCGCATTGTCGTGCCGTTCCAGGCGGGCTCCGCCACCGACCTGATCTCGCGCCAACTGGGCGCTGCGCTGTCCACGGAGCTGGGTCAGCCCTTCGTGGTCGAGGCCCGCCCGGGCGCCGCGGCCGCTATCGGCAGCGCCTCGGTCGCGCGCGCCGCGCCCGACGGCTATACGCTGCTGATGGGCGGCCCCGCCGCCATCGTCACCAACCGCTACCTGCAAAAGCGCCTGGCCTATGACCCCGACGCCTTCGCGCTGGTGTCCATGGTGGCCTACACGCCCAATATCCTGCTGGCCAATCCGTCGCAGCCGTTCAAGACCCTGCCGGAAATGGTGGCCTACGCCCGCGCCAACCCCGGCAAGCTGACCTATGCCTCGTTCGGCACCGGCACGACTTCCCACATGGCCGGCGAAATGCTCAAGTCCGTGGCAGGCATCGACATCCTGCACGTGCCGTACAAAGGCGCGGGCGAAGCCATCCCGGCGCTGCTCAGCGGCCAGGTGTCGATGTACTTCGACACCATCATGACGGGCCTGCCCCAGGCCAAGAGCGGCGCGCTGCTGGCGCTGGGCATGTCGAACGCAAAGCGCTCGGCGCTGGCGCCGGAAATTCCCACCATCGCGGAACAGGGCTATGCCGGCTATGACATCGCGCCGTGGTATGGCCTGGTCGCCCCCGAAGGCACCCCGGTCGCGGTTCTCGACAAACTGAACCGAGCCGTCAACAAAGTGCTTGCCGATCCGGCGCTGCGCAGTAAGCTCGCGGAAGCCGGCGCGGAGCCCCGTGGCGGCAGCCGCGAGGAATTCGCCGCTTTCATCAGGGCCGAAATCCCGCGCACCAAGCAGCTGATCGACCAGGCCGGCATCACGCCCCAGTAATTTTCAACACGAGTTCCAGCATCCATGTCTTCACCCTTCGATTGGTCTTTCCCCTACGCCTCCCGAAAAATGCCGGTCCTGGCCGCCAATGCGGTCGCCACCAGCCAGCCCCTGGCGGCGCAAGCCGGATTGCGCATGCTGCTGGCCGGCGGC
>Ga0182740_1002642_pt1 | contig 10731 bp, 8 predicted proteins | sample eDN5th37CKraftBY_FD_128872 | JGI IMG/M metagenome (GOLD analysis project Ga0182740, IMG submission 128872) | Enriched backyard soil microbial communities from Emeryville, California, USA - eDNA 5th pass 37_C Kraft BY (version 2) (version 2) | ecosystem: Environmental > Terrestrial > Soil >...
CCTGCTGGCGGTGGAGCCGCCCGAGGTGCTGGCGCGATTGGTGCCGACGGAGGCCGATCGCCAGCGGGTCAAGGCCGCGGCCGCTCGTATCGGCACGGCGCGCGAGATGAGCGTGGTGTCGGAAGCGGGCACGGATCTGCGCTGTCCGCTGGGCGAGTTTCCCGCCATCAGCGAATATGGCTTTGTCGATGAACCTGGGCGCTGGGATCACTGGCCCAGCGGCTTTGTGCTGACCTGGCCGAACGAAGGCGGCGCCAATGGCAAGATCGTGATCGACGTGGGCGATATCCTGCTGCCGCAGAAGCTCTATGTGCGCTCGGCGATTGAGCTGACGGTGGAGAATGGCTACGCCACGCGCATCGACGGCGGCGTCGATGCCGAGCTGCTGCGGGAATACGTGGCCTCGTTCAGGGATCCGGAAGCCTACGCGATCTCCCACATCGGGTGGGGGCTGCAGCCGCGCGCGCACTGGACCACGTTGGGCCTGTACGACCGCGAAGCCACCATAGGAATGGACGCGCGGGCCTACGAGGGCAACTTCCTGTTTTCGCTGGGCCCCAACAATGAGGCCGGCGGCAACCGCACCACGACCTGCCATATCGACATCCCGTTGCGCGGCTGCACCGTGCGGCTGGACGGAGAGGACGTGGTGCGCCAGGGCAAGGTGCTGGACGGCGCCGGCTCCCAGGCCTAGGCAAGCAATCATCGCTCAAGGAATACCACACATGAATGACGATATCTCGGCCTATGAACGCCAGGGCTTCGGCGCGTCCATGGCGCCCAAGGCTCCCTACGGCCTGCTGATCGTGGACCTGGTCAACGGCTTCGCGGACCCGGCGGTGTTCGGCGGCGGCAACATCCCGCAGGCCATCGAGCAGACGATCGGATTGCTGGCGCATGCGCGCAAGCAAGGCTGGCCGGTGGCGCACAGCCGCATCGTGTTCGCCGACGACGACGCGGACCACAACATCTTCACGCTCAAGGTCCCGGGCATGCTGACCTTGAAGGAAGCGGACCACAACAGCGCCATCGTGCCGCAACTTGCGCCCGCGGCAGGCGAACTGGTGGTGCGCAAGACCGTGCCCTCGGCGTTCTTCGGCACCAGCCTGGCGGCCTGGCTGGCGCAGCGCGGGGTGCAGACGCTGCTGGTTGCGGGGGCGGTCACCAGCGGCTGCGTGCGCGCCAGCGTCGTGGATGCCATGCAGTACGGGTTCCGGCCACTGGTGGTGTCGGACTGCGTGGGCGACCGCGCCATTGGCCCGCATGAAGCCAATCTATTCGATATGCAGCAGAAGTACGCCACCGTGCTGACGCGGGACGAAGCCTTGCGCGCCACGCAGGCCTGAAGCGGCGCCTGGCGCCGCCACGAAAAAAGGGGTTGCACCGCGAGGCGCAACCCCTTTTTACTGGCGTTTCTACTTCTAGACCGGATAGACCAGGTCGTTGGCGAGGATGGTGGTGTCATACACCACCTGGCGCTCCTTCAGCTTGAGCACGCCATCCTGCCGCAGGTAGCGGTCATAGTAGGTGCCGGCCAGATGCAGTGTGGTGGGGCCTTCCACCAGCGTCTGCATGAGCATGAACGCAGCCTGGGATTCGATCTCGCCATTGGCGGATTCGCTGATGACGCGGGTATTGCTGACCAGATGCAGCATGTAGCGCGGCGCGAACATCTGAGTGCGCGAGATGGCCACGGCGCGGTCATGCATCATGGCCCGGCCTTCGGAATAGACCAGACCCACCGGCAGGCCCAGTTCGGCGTTCTCGCGCGCGGTGACGCGGTACAGGCCGTCTTCGGTAAAGAAGTCCGGCCAGGCCTCGACCTGGCCTGCGTCCAGGGTGGCGCAGTAGTCGGCGTGGAACTCCTCGATCTCCTGACGCAGGGCAATGGCGCGGGCGGGATCGATCTTGCGGGGGGAAAATTCGAATCGGGTTCTCATGTTTCTCGGTTCCTGCCTCAAAAGCCCATCACGCCGCGGTAGTAGCTGTACATGGAGCGGATGGCGGCTTCCGAAATCAGCGTGTTGGAAGTGCCTTGCTTGCCGGATTCCAGCTTCAGCACATTGACGTCGGTACTGGCGCGGCGCACGCCTTCCTGCACGAACTTCATCGCTTCGTTGTCTTCCAGGCCGAGGAATCCGGCCGGACCCATCAGGTTGCCCTGGCGCAGGCGGTGACGTTCCATTTCGGGCGTGTCGTCCTCGTAGCCGAACATGGTCCATTGCATGATCATGCTATCCGGGCCATTGGGCACGATCTGGCGCACGCCCAGCGTGTTCATTTCGCGCTGCACGATGAGGTTGGGCCACACGGTCTGCATGGTGACCGACCAGGGCGAATCGAATTCCTTGACGAACTCCAGGAAGCGGTCGTCCTGCAGGTGCAGGCCGTCGTGGAAGGAGCGCATCTCCTTCTTGTTTTCTTCGCTGACGTTGGCGTACTTGTCTTCGCTCTTGGCCGAGGCCATGGTGCCGTGGCGCCCGTGCACCGGATCGACCAGCATGGCGGACTTGTTGCCCGCTACGAGCAGCCCGAACACCACCAGGAACGAGTGCAGCAGCGTGGCGTGGTACGGATCCTTCAGATTCTCGTGGTACATCTTCCAGTTGCACGGCAGTTCATTGCGGTAGTAGCCGTGGATCTTGAGCTTCTTGCCCGGGAAGACGGTATCGAAATCGGCCAGGATCTCGGGCGTCAGGTATTCCTCGATGGGTTCGACTTCGTCGCTGTAGGACGCGAAGATGACGCCGTTGCGCGTGGTGACGCGCAGCTTGCGCAGGCCGTGTTCTTCGTTCTTGAAGTCCTTGGGCATGCCGCCTTCGCGATTCACGCCGCGTTTGAAGGGAATGCCTTGCAGATTGCCCTTCAGGTCATAGGACCACTGGTGGTAGGGGCAGACGAACTCCTTGGCATTGCCCTGGCTGTTGCGGCAGAACTCCGCGCCGCGGTGGGCGCAGCGGTTTTCGAAGACGTTGACCGAACCGTCCTCGGCGCGCGAGACCACCACCGGGGTCGGCCCCACGTAGGACCGCTTGTAGTCGCCGGGATTTGGCAGCTCGGCTTCCAGGGCCACGTAATTCCAGGTTTTGCCGTGGAAGATTTTCTCGACTTCCTGGTCGTACACCGCGCGGCTGGTGTAGACCCAGTCCGGAATGTAGTGCAGCGCGTCTTCGGGCCAGACACAGTCGGCCAGGGCGGTGTCCTTGGACGCCATCGTGAGGCCGATGACGGTTTGCGATTGATACATGAAAAGCTCCTGTCGATGCGGGGGCGGTAATTGGAGTTCAGGACGCGGCGGCGTTCTGCTGGCAGGACTTGACCAGGGGCTTGAGCGCCACGGTCTCGTCGGCGTACCGCTGCGGGTCGATGGCGATGCCTTGTTCGAACAGCACGCGCAGCTGGCGCAGGTCGCCGCCCGCGTTGATGGCAATGGCATGCACCGGCACGCCGTCGCGGTGGCCGAGCCAGATGAACTTGGGCGCTTCGGCCTGCGCTTGCGGCACGCCGCGGCAGGCGTAGACGAGATCCGGCTGTGGCAGGCCCAGCATCTGCACGTTGCAGCCATACTGATCCGTCCAGAACCAGGGATAGGGTTCGGCGGGGGCGGGCTTGCCCAGCATGCCCGCGGCGGCGGCGCGCGCCTGTTCATTGGCGTTCTGCCAGGACTCCAGGCGCATGGCCTGGTTGAGGTGGCGGCGGTGCTGGCTGGCGCAATCGCCTGCGGCATACAGGTAGGGGTCGCTGCTGCGGCAGGCGGCGTCGACTTGGATACCGCCATTGGCGGGGTCCAGCGCCAGTCCGGCCTGGGCGGCCAGGGACACCTCCGGCACCAGGCCGATTGCCACCACCACGACGTCGGCCGCTATCGTGTCCGCGTCCTGCAGTTCAATGGCGAAGCGCGCCTGGTGGCGGACCGTGGCGTCCGCGTGAGGCTGCCAGCCGCTGCGGGCGATGCGCGCGCCCAGGCGCAGGTCCACCCCGGCGTGGCGGGCGCGTTCCGCCAGCCAGTCCGACAGGGCGGGAGGCAATACGCGTTCCAGCAGACGCGGCGCGCTTTCCAGTACGGTGACCTCCGCGCCCAGCGCGCGCGCGGTGGATGCGACCTCCAGGCCCAGGAAGCCGCCGCCGATGACGGCGACTCGGGCTTGCGGCATAAGGCCGGCGCGCAGCGCCGCCGCGTCGTCCAGCGTCCTGATGTAGTGCACGCCCGGCGTGCCGCGCGGCAGGCTGGGCAATTCGCGCGCGCTTCCACCGGTGGCAAGCAGGCAGCGGCTATAAGGAAGGTCGCGGCCATCGGCCAGCCGGACCAGGCGGCGGGCAGGGTCGATCTGCACGGCCTCGGTGCCGGTCAGCAGCGTGACGCGCTGCCGTTCGTAGAAGTCCTCGGGATGCACGGCCGTCTGGCCGTGCGCGCCGGGCGCGAGCAATACGTCTTTGGATAGCGGCGGGCGTTCATAGGGCGCGTGCGCTTCCCGGCCGATCAGCGTGATAGGACCTTCGTGGCCCAGGTCGCGCAGCGCCGCGGCCGCCACCGCGCCGGTCTGGCCGGCGCCGATGATGAGGATCGAGTCCGCGTCAGCCATGGTCAGCCTTGCAGGTTGGCGTAGATGTCCTGGCCTTCGACTTTGACCGGATAGACGCGGATGTCGCTGGTTGCGGGCGCGCACATGGCCTGGCCGGTGCGGATATCGAATTTGGCCTGGTGCAACGGGCATTCGATGCAGCCGTCCTCCAGGTAACCGTCGGACAGCAGCGCGTAGGCGTGCGTACAGACGTTGTCGGAGGCGTAGAACTCGCCTTCGCTGCGATACAGCGCCAGCTGCTTTTCGCCGGCGGCGACGGGGATCACCTCGTCGTCTTCGGTCAGTTGGTCGGTAGAGGCAATGCGGATCCAGTTCATATCAACTCGCTAGTCAGTATGCTGAGTAATTGTCGTCAGTGTACTGCTTAAAAAAACAAGTCAGGAGCTAGGGATTTCCCCGACAGGCGGCAGGCTGGCGGCTGGCGGCGCGGGCCTATTATGCACGCCTGTTCAGGCTCGCGAGAGCGAGTGTCCGCTATATGAAAGGAGTACCCGCAAACCGCCTGAAGACTGCGCGCGAAATGTCGCCGAAATCGGTGTAAACCCAGGCGTTTCGCGGGTGCCGGGAGTGGGGATTTACCTTGTTGACACTCAAAATTACTGTCAGTATGCTGATCAACAATTCAGTGTGCTAACGTTTTTTCGGGTGTACGCGAGCGGCGTTGGCATGAGTTGAGGCGGGTCCAAGGGGACTCAATCGAATCAGATCGGGAGCAATGAATGCAACGACGCCGTTTCCTCGCACAAGCCGCCGGCGCAGCCGGCGCTGGCCTCGCCACCCTGGGCATGCCCGCCGTCGCGCAATCCGCGCCATCGGTGCGCTGGCGCATGTCCACCAGCTGGCCCAAGAGCCTGGACACCATCTACGGTTCGGCCGAAGACCTCTGCAAGCGCGTGGCGCAGCTGACCGAAGGCAAGTTCGAGATCCGCGCCTTTCCCGGCGGCGAACTGGTGCCCGCGGCGCAGAACATGGACGCGGTCAGCAATGGCACGGTGGAATGCAATCACGTGCTCAGCACGGCCTACATCGGCAAGAACACGGCGCTGACTTTCGATACCGGCCTGTCTTTCGGCCTGAGCGCGCGCCAGCACAACGCCTGGATCCACTACGGCGGCGGCATGAAGATGCTGCGCGAGCTCTATAAGAAGTACAACATCGTCAACCACGTCTGTGGCAACGTCGGCGTGCAGATGGGCGGCTGGTATCGCAAGGAAATCAAATCCGTCGCCGACCTCAAGGGCCTGAACATGCGCATCGGCGGCATAGGCGGCATGGTGCTGTCCAAGCTGGGCGCGGTGCCGCAGCAGATCCCGCCGGGCGACATCTACCCGGCGCTGGAAAAGGGCACCATCGACGCCGCCGAATGGATCGGCCCGTACGACGACGAGAAGCTCGGCTTCAACAAGGTGGCGCCGTATTACTACTCGCCGGGCTGGTTCGAAGGCAGCGCCTCGATCACCAGCATGGTGCACGACAAGGCCTGGGAGGCCTTGCCCCCGGCCTACCAGGCTGCTTTCGAGGCGGCGGCAGGCGAACAGACCATGCGCATGCTGGCCCACTACGATGCGCGCAACCCGCTGGCGCTGCGTAAGCTGATCGCCGGCGGCGCCAAAGTCAGCTTCTTCCCCAAGGAAGTGATGGACGCGGCATACAACGCTTCGCAGGAGCTATGGACCGAACTCTCGGCCAAGAACCCGGATTTCGCCGCGATCTTCCCCGACTGGAAGAAGTTCCAGGCCGAGCAGGCGGGCTGGTTCCGCGTGGCTGAAAGTCCGCTGGACAACTACACCTTCGCCGCCGTGGCGAAGGCCCAGGCCAAGTAACAAGCAGGAGACAGAGGGTAGTCATGACGACAGCAAACGCCGATACGCACGGCCGGCCAGGCAAGCCGCAAGGGGTGGGCGCGCGGGTGCCGCGCAAGGAAGACGCGCGCCATTTGCATGGCAAGGGCAATTTCGTGGCCGACATGGCCATGCCCGGGCTGAGCGAGGTGGCCTTCCTGCGCAGCCCGCTGGCACATGCGCGCATCGCTTCGGTGCGTGTGGCCGAGCAGATCGCGGACAAGGCGTTTGTGCGTCAGGCCATGGCCGACGCGCGTGACATCGTGGCGGATTCCACGCTGCCCACCTACCAGGTCTCGGCCCAGCCGCCACTGGCCTCGGGCAAGGTGCGCTTCGTGGGCGAGCCTGTCGCCATGGTGTTCGCGCCGACCCGCGCCGAGGCCGAAGACTACGCGGAGATGATCGAGGTCGACTATGACGACCTGCCGGTGTATGCGGACGTTGCCAGCGCCCAGGCGGCCCAGGGCGATTTCGTGCACGAGCAGTGGCGCGACAACGTCTTCGTGACGCTCAATGTCGACAAGCAGTTCGACGAACTGGCCGCGCAGGCGGAAGTGGTCGTGCGGCGCAAGATCGACCTGGCGCGGCAATGCATGGTGCCGATGGAAGGCAAGGCGGTCCTGGCGTACTGGGACCACCAGGCGGATCAACTGGTGGTCATCAGCGCCACGCAGGTGCCGCACATGATCCGCAGCGTGCTGGCCCAGTGCCTGGACCTGGAGCAGGGCCGCGTGCGGGTCGTGTCGCCCGACGTGGGCGGCGCCTTTGGCTACAAATGCGTGCTGCAGCAGGAAGAGCTGTGCGTGGCCTGGCTGGCCAAGACCTTCAAGCGGCCCTTCCGTTTCATCGAGGATCGCCGCGAGCACCTGACCGCGGGCGCCAATTCGCGCGAACACCATTATGAAATGGTGGCGTACGCCGACCGTCGAGGCAAGCTGCTGGCGCTGGACGCCAAGATCACCATCGACGGCGGCGCCTATTCGGTCTGGCCGTTCACCATCGGCCTGGAGCCCGGGCAGGCCATCGGCAACCTGCCGGGGCCATACGCATTCAAGGGCTATCGCTGCGTTACGCGGGCGGTGGCCACCAACAAGCCGGGCTTCGTGCCTTACCGCGGCGTGGCGCGCACCGGCGTCTGCTTCGCCATGGAATTGATGATGGACGCGATCGCCCGTGAGGTCGGACGCGAACCCTGGGAGATCCGACAGGACAATCTGGTGCAGGGCGAGCAGATGCCCTTCGTCAACGTCACCGGCAAGCACCTGGACAGCGGCGACTATCCGGCAAGCCTGCAACAGGCCATGGACATGATAGGCGTGGACGCCATACGCGAGCGCCAGCGCAAGGGCGAAGCCGACGGCCGCCTCATCGGCGTGGGCCTCGCTACCTACACGGAGCAGGCTGCCCACGGAACCTCGGTGTTCGCCGCGTGGGGAACGCCCGTGATCCCGGGCTTCGACCAGGCCACCGCGCGGGTCACGCCCGATGGCGGGCTGGAGCTGCGGGTCGGGGTGCATTCTCACGGACAGGGCATGGAAACCACATTCGCCCAGATCGCCAACGAGATACTGGGCGTTGACGTGGCCAGCATCAAACTGCTGCACGGCGACACCGGGCAGACGCCATTCTCCACCGGCACCTACGCCTCGCGATCCCTGGTCATGTCGGGCGGCGCGGTGTCCCAGGCGTGCAAGCGCCTGCTGCCGCGCTTGACGCACATCGGCGCGCACTTGTTGCAGGCCGACCCGGCCAGCGTCGCCTGGAACGGGGACCGGCTGGAGGCCGGCGGCAAGTCTGTGTCGGTCAAGGACGTGGCCGACGCCTGGTATCTGCGGCCGCAATTGCTGCCGCCCGACGTGGACCCCAGCGGATTGGAAGTCACCGTGGGCTACAAGCCCAAGGTCGACACCGGCTGTTTCACCTATGCCACCCATGCGGCGGTGGTGGCGGTGGACCCGGGCACAGGCGGCGTGGAAATCCTGGATTATGTGGTGGTGGAGGACTGCGGGACCATGATCAACCCCATGGTGGTCGAGGGCCAGACCATCGGCGGCGTGGCCCAGGGCATCGGCACCGCGTTCTACGAAGAAACACCCTATGACGACAACGGCCAGCCGTTGGCCTCGACCCTGGCGGATTACATGTTGCCCGGCGCCACCGAGGTGCCGAACATGCGCCTGCATCACTTCGAGACGCCGTCGCCCCATACCGAATTCGGCGCCAAGGGCATGGGCGAGGGCGGCGCCATCGCGCCGCCGGCGGTGCTGTTCAATGCCGTCAACGACGCGTTAAAGCCGTTGGGCGCGGCGGAGCTGTTGCGCACGCCGCTCTCTCCAATCAGGGTGCTTGCCGCCATCGCGCAGGGCAGCCACAAGACCGAGGCTGCTGCCGTGGAGGTGACGGCATGAAGGCCGCTGCATTCGAATACACGCGCCCGGAATCGCTGCAAGACGCCTTGCGGGCGCTGCGCGCGCATGAAGGCCGCGCCAAGCTCATGGCCGGCGGGCAATCGCTGGGCCCCATGCTGAACCTGCGCCTGGCTCGCCCGCCCGTCGTCATCGACATCTCCGGCTTGTCCGAATTGCGCACGGTGACGCGCCAGGACGGCAAGCTGCGCGTGGGCGCGGCCGTGACCCACGCCGAGATCGAGGACGGCGTGCACGAACTGCTGCGCGGCACGCCGTTGCAGCAGGTGGCGCCGGGCATTGCGTACCGCGCCATCCGCAACCGCGGCACGCTGGGCGGTAGCCTGGCGCACGCGGACCCGGCAGCCGACTGGGTGCTGACGGTGGTCGGCCTGGGCGCGACGCTGGAGATCGCGGGGCCGGCAGGGGTGCGGATGCTGCCCGCCGAAGACTACATGCAGGGCGCCTACACCACCGGGCTGCGCGAGGACGAGCTGATTTCCGCAGTGCACATACCCGAGGCCGGGCCGCAGGCGCGCTGGGGCTATTACAAGTTCTGCCGCAAGACCGGCGAATTCGCCGAGGCCAGTTGCGCCGCATGGTTCGATCCCGCGGCGAAAACGGCGCGGATCGCGGTCGGCGCGCTGGATGGCGCGCCCAGGCTGCTGCCCCAACTGGCCGCGCGCATCGCGCAGCAAGGCCTGGCGGGCCTGGACGAGACGCTGCTGGCCAATGAACTGGCCGGCGTCATGCAGGACAAGGATGAACACCATCGCAAGCTGCACGGGACCGCGGTGACGCGCTGCCTGGCGCAAGCCTTGGGCTGACAGGAATAACCATGGTTCAGGTGACATTGGAAGTTAACGGCAAGCGCGTATCGCACGAGGCGCCCGCGCGCATGCATCTGGGGGATTTCCTGCGGGACCAGGCGCGCCTGACCGGCACCCATCTCGGCTGCGAGCACGGCGTATGCGGCGCGTGCACGGTGCTGGTGGACGGCGCGCCGGTGCGGTCCTGTATTTCTTTCGCCGTTGCATGCGAAGGGCGCCAGGTGACCACCATCGAAGGCTATGACGCCGACCCGGTGATGCAGCGGCTGCGCGCCGCCTTCACGCAGCATCATGCCCTGCAATGCGGCTATTGCACGCCGGGCATGCTGGCGACCTCGCGGGACATTGTGCTGCGGCTGCCGGATGCGGATGAAGCCCGGGTGCGGGTGGAACTGTCCGGCAACCTGTGCCGCTGCACCGGCTATATGGGCATTACCGCCGCGGTGATGGCGGTGCTGGCCGAGCTCAGGCAGCAGCCCGATCCCGCCGTGGAGGCGTTGCGCGCCGCCCAGGCGCAGGGTCGCGGCGCGGCGCCGACGACCGCCAAGCCGGTGGCATTCGCGGGATTCACTCCGGCGGCGTCCGGTTCGGGGGCTGCGCGCGACGGCGCAACGCCGGCCGCTACCGCGCCGGCCGCTGCGCCCGCCGCTGCTGCCGCCAAGAAAGAAGGCCGGGGCAGCCAGATCGACGGCGGTTTCACGGTGCCTTTTCCCGCGGCCGAAGTCTGGGCCTTCATGGTGGATCTGCCCGCGCTGGCCAGCTGCCTGCCGGGCGCCTCGATCGAGGAGCACGAAGGCGATCGGGTCAAGGGCAAGATCGCAATCAAGTTCGGGCCCATGTCCGCGGCGTTCAATGGCGCGGCCCGCCTGGAACGCGATGACGCCGCCATGCAGGCGGTGTTCCGCGGGGCAGGGCAGGACTCGCTGAGCCAGTCGCGCGCCAACGGCGATATCACCTACCGCCTGGAAGCGCTGTCGCCCACCGAGACCCAGATCCATGTGAACCTGCTGTATTCGCTGCAGGGACCGCTGGCGCAGTTCTCGCGCTCCGGACTCGTGCAGGATTTCGTGCG
>Ga0182740_1002646_pt1 | contig 10722 bp, 9 predicted proteins | sample eDN5th37CKraftBY_FD_128872 | JGI IMG/M metagenome (GOLD analysis project Ga0182740, IMG submission 128872) | Enriched backyard soil microbial communities from Emeryville, California, USA - eDNA 5th pass 37_C Kraft BY (version 2) (version 2) | ecosystem: Environmental > Terrestrial > Soil >...
CGCACCGGCACCGCCAACGAACGCAGTCCCGGTTCCAGCTCCTCTCGCACTTCGGCATAACCCTCCGCCCGTACCGTATGGCAAGCGGCACGGATCTCGTCGGCACCGGTCAGCGTGGCCGGTGTCCGCCGTGCGAAAGGCGCGCCGCCGAGGTAGATGTCGAGTGCCGCGCGCTCCATACCGGCCAACAATACGCGGCCCAGCGCGCTGCAATATGCCGGCACGGTGCTGCCGATACGCAGCGGCATGGCGATCGGTTGCGGTGCCTCCGCGCGGGCGACATAGATCACCTCGGCACCGCGCCGGCCCAGGTCCAGCACCGCGAGCGAGCACGCCTCACCCAGCGAATCGCGCACGACATCGACCACCGGTTGGGCCGCCAGCGCTAACGGATCCGACACGACATAGGCGTGGGCGAGCGGCAACAGCCCCGGCTCCAGCCGGTACCGTCCGTCGGTTGCGCGCACATGGCCGAGTTGCTCCAGCGTGAGAAGGCAGCGCCGGACGCTCGAGCGCGACAGGCCGGTGATCGACGCCGCCTGCGCGACGGTGAGCCCGGCATTGCCTTCGAACGCTCGCAATACGGCCAGTCCTCGCGCCAGCGAGAGCATGAAATCGGGATCGCCGCTCATCGTCTTGACCAAATTCCGCTGCACCGCCAGAAAGTCCGATAGCCGGCTCCTATAGCCGATTATCGGACAATAAGGGAGAGTGAAGGCATGGCGCGGAAAATCTATGACAGCGCGGCGGACGCGCTGGCGGGCGTCACCTTCAACGGTATGACATTGATGTCAGGCGGCTTCGGTCTGTCGGGCAACCCCGAGACGCTGATCCAGGCGCTGGCGGAAAACGGGGTGCGCGATCTTACCGTGATTTCAAACAATTGCGGCGCCGACGGTTTCGGTTTGTGGACGCTGCTCCGCAACGGCCAGATCCGCAAGATGATCTCCTCCTATATTGGCGAGAACAAGCTGTTCGCGGAGCTTTATCTCTCCGGCGCGCTGGAACTTGAACTCAACCCGCAGGGCACACTGGCCGAGCGCATCCGCGCCGGCGGCGCGGGCATCCCGGCTTTCTATACCCGGACCGGCGTCGGCACGATGGTGGCCGAAGGCAAGCCGGTGGAGAAATTCGAGGGCGAACTTTACCTGCGCGAGACCTGGCTGCGTGCCGATCTGGCGATCGTGAAAGCGTGGCGCGGCGATCCGGCGGGCAATCTCGTCTTTCGCAAGACGGCGCGGAATTTCAACCCGAACATGGCCACGGCGGCGCGTGTCACCATCGCCGAAGTGGAAGAACTGGTCCCGGCGGGTGCGCTCGACCCCGACTGCATCCACACGCCGGGAATCTATGTCGACCGCCTGATTCGCGCCGCGCCGGGCGAAAAACGCATCGAATTCCGTACCGTCCGGCCGCGCCCCGCCATCTGAACGCTCAAGCGGTCAGCGGCCAGCGAGCGTATCGATGAAAGCGGCGAGATCGGTATCGAACCGCTCTGGCGCCTCCCAGAACGGAATATGGCCGACGCCGGGATAAAGCAGCATCCGCGCCCGCGGACAGCGGCGAACGGTGTGCTCGGACATGGCGGGAAGATTGACCGCGTCCCGATCGCCATGGATGACAAGGACCGGGATGTCGAGCGCGGCGAGCGTCGCATCATAATCGGCCGGCCGGCCGCCCAGCGCCTGACGCACCGGCGGCGGCACCGCGAGGTTCCAGGTCAGCATCAGCGCGAGCGCGGCGGGATCGATCGGCTCCGCCGTACAACGGGTGAGGAAAGCGCGGGTCGCCACCAGATTCTCGCCGAAATCGAGCGCCTCAGCCATGCGCCGCATCTCCGGCGTGGCTGGCCCCGCGACGTGGCGGCTCATGACCGAGGTGCCCGAGACGAGGACGAGGCCGGAGACGGCGCCGCTCCCCCGGCAGGTGAGATAATCGAGAGCGACCCGTCCGGCATAGGACCAGGCAACCAGTATCGGCCGATCGAGCCCCAGCGTCTCGATCACCGCCGTCACCTCATCGGCCCAGCGCGTCGGCTCGCGGTAGAAGACGGGGTCGATCGGCTTGTCCGAGCCGCCATGGCCGCGCAGATCGTACGTGACGAGACGGTGGCGTCGCGCGAGCGCGCCGCTCGTTTGCGGCAGCCAGCTCAGCCCGGCCTGACAATAGCCGTGAAGCAGCAGCACGTCGCGTCCCCGGGCGCGCTCACCCCAGTCTTGCGCGGCGATGGCGAGCCCGTCGGGGGTGGTTACCCTTACCGGGCGGTAGCGCAGCCGGCGCCCAAGCAGCTCGATCTCGGTCATCCGGCTTCGTTCGCCGGCCAGTCGCCCGCATAAGCGCGCCGCAGCAGCGCTTCGATCCGATCCGCCTCCAGCGGCGCGGGATTGTAATACGGATTGGCCATGGCGAGCTCGACCGCGCGCGCGATCCCCGTTTCGGGCATGCCGATTTCGGACAGCGCCGTGACCGGGCTCACCCGACGCAATAGTTCGGCAAGGCCGCGGGCGGCATCATCAGTCCCCAGCGCACGCGCCACCCGGCCGATCGCGTCGGGCGCCGCCCCGGCATTATAGGCCGTGGCATGAGGCAGCAGGATCGCGTGCGTCTGGGCGTGGGGTAAATCGAAACTGCCGCCCAGCGTGTGGCAGAGCTTGTGATGCAGCGCCATGCCGACCATGCCGAGCACGGTGCCGCCCAGCCAGGCGCCATAGAGGGCATCGCTGCGCGCCTCGCGGTTCGCGGGGTCGCGGGCGATGACGGGCAGGCTGCGCGCGAAGGCGCGTATCCCCTCCTCCGCCATGATCGAGACGAGCGGGTTGGCCTCCTTCGCATAGAGCCCCTCGACGCAATGGGCGACCGAGTTGAGCCCGCTCACGCCGGAAAGGGCGGCCGGCAGCGACAGCGTGAGATCGGGGTCGTAGACCGCGATGCACGGCAGCACGCGGATATCGCGCCCGGTGCGCTTGATCCCGCCCTCCGTCAGCCCCCAGATCGGCGTCATCTCCGAGCCGGCGTAGGTGGTGGGAACCGCGAGAATCGGCAGGCTCGTGCGCAGCGTCAGCGCCTTGGCGAGCCCCGTCGTCGACCCGCCGCCGACCGCCACGAAACCGTCGGCGCCAACCGACTCGGCCACAGCCATCGCCTTGTCCACCGCCGCCGCCGGAACGTGCATGACGGCATGAGGATGAACACCGGCACACAGCGCGCCGAGGCGGTGCCCCGCCTGTTCGGCAAGATCCGCCTGTTCGGGTGTCGCGAGGACCAGCAGGCGGCGGCCGATCCGCGCGGCTTCCTCGGCCAGACGGGCGAACCCGCCCGCGCCGAAGACGACGCGGACGGCATGGCCCTCATAGGTGAACGGCTGCACCGGGCTGGGTCGCGTTCAATTGAGCTCGAACGGATCGTTCAGCTGGCGCAGCAGAGCTTCCTTCTGATCGTCGAACTGCGGCGAGACGATGAACTCGCGACCGAGCTTGTCGGCCGGCTCATCCACGTCAAAGCTCAGCGAATGCGTCGCCTCGAACAAGGCGCCGCCGGGGGTACGAACATAGATCGATTCGAAATAGCCCCGATTCTTGCGGTCGGAGAAGTCGGTGAGGCCCAGCCCCTCCACCTCGTCCTTGACCTGCTGCTGCACGTCGAGGCTGGGCACACCGAACGCCCCGTGGTGGATCATCCCCTCGCCGTAGAACCAGCTCCCCGAGCGCGCCTCGGGCGCATTATGGACGTCGACGATGTGCGCCGCCGCGCCATCGTTCACCGCGTAGCGCGTATAAGCGCCGTCGTGGCCGAGCGGCTGATAGTTCCAGGCTTCCTTCAGGAAGAAATCCATATCTTCCGGCTCGCGGACCTTCACCGTCCAGCTATGGAAGCCGCGCAGCGCATACTCCGCCGGGACGCCGCCGCCCACGAACGGCTTGCGATCGTCACCCGGATCCTCGATCAGCTCGAAGGAAAGGCCGCAATCGGGATGCTCGAATTCGAGGACCTGCTGGCCGAACCGCTCATGGACCCGCGTAATCGTCACGCCACGCTCGGTCAGCCGCTCGCGCCAGTAAGGAATGGCCCCTTTCGGCACCGAATAGCTGCACATATCGATCTGGCCCGCGCCGCGCTTGGCCTTCCGCCCGTCCTGCCGGAACGGGAAAACCGTGGTGAGCGTGCCGGGATCGCCCGTGTCGTTACCAAAGTAAAGATGCATAATTGGCGCGCCGCCATCATAGAGCAGGGTGCGCTTAACGAGGCTCATCCCGAGCGTCTTGTACAAAAGGTCAACGTCGCCCTGCGCCGAGCCCGTGCAAAGCGTGATGTGATGAAGCCCGCCGATCCTGTCGGACATGGTCCCCTCCTCGATGTCTTGCGCGGCGGACATCCGCCGCCTTCGCGCTGCATAATGAGAGAAGGCGAAAGGCGAGACCAATTGCGTCGCCGCATCGGGCTTATTCATCCGGGGAATAGTGGCGGCAGAAGGCAGATGACGCCATCTGCCTCGAAATCACTCTAGGAGGCCTCCGCGCCCAGCCCGGCGACGTTTTCGCGAATCAGCGCGTCGCGCAATGTCGAGCGCAGCCAGCGATGGCCGTTGTCCTCATGGTTCCGCACATGCCAATATTGCTTCACTTCGAAGCCATCGAGCGCGATCGGCGGCGGCACCATTGCCAGCCCGTAATGCGCCATCGACGGTTCGACGACCCGGGCGGGCGCGGTGAGCACCAGATCGGTCTCGCCCAGCGCGGAGAGCGCCACCAGATAATTTTCGGTGATGACGCGGATGCGGTTGGGCGGCAGCGCCTCGCGCAACCGCGCTTCCGCTTCGCGATGGGCGTGGGCAAAGACGCGCCCCACCGCCAGCACATGATTGGAGGCAAGAAAGACCTCCATCGTCGGCTGACGGACGAGCGGATGGTCGGGGCTGCAATAGCAGCCATAGAACTCGTCATAGAGCTTCTGCTGCTTGATGCCGCCCATCAGCGAGGGATAAGGCCCGAACGCGAGGTCGATATCGCCTTCCTCGAGCGCCTGGGCCAGATCGTTGCCCGGCACCCCCACCGCCTTGAACGCGATGCCGGGATACGCTGCCACCGCCCGGTAAAGCACCGGCATTATCAGGCTCATCCCTACATCGGAGCCGGAGACCACGAAGGTGCGGATGGCCCGCATCGGATCGAAGCCGCGATGGATATTCTCCAGCGAATTACCCAAGGCGAGAATCTGCTCGATCGTGCCGGAAATCTCGAACGCCTTGGCGGTAGGCTGCATGCCATGGGCGGTCCGCACAAACAGTTCGTCGCCGATCACCTCGCGCAACCGGTTAAGGTTACGGCTGGCGGTCGGCTGCGGCAGCTCCAGCGCCAGCGCGGCCTGAGTCACGCTGCGCCGCCGCATCAGTTCGGAGAAGAGTTCGAGCAGGTGGAAGTCCAGCTTCCTGAAATTCGTTTCGTGAATGTATGTCATTCCACCCCGATATTTCGTCCGGACTCTCCCTCGCCCATAAGGCGGTCTGGCGAACCGCAGGTCAACAACGAACGATAGGCGCGGGGACGCTGGGAGGGCCGGAGAGTGGATCAGCCGCCATCGCGCTGGAATTATCATATCGGCCTGCTGTTCATGATGACGATGACGAACGCCATCGTCGTGCTCGACCGGTTCGGTATCAATTACCTTGCGCCCTACATCGTCGACGACCTGGGGATCAGCAACGCCTCGCTCGGTCTTTTATCTTCCGGTCTTTCGGTATCGGTCGCGATTTCAGGGGTCGTACTCGCCCGGCTCGCCGATGCCAGCGGCCGGCGCAAGCAGATCCTGGTCTCGACATTGATCGTCTTTTCGCTGGTCTCGGCGCTGTCGGGCCTGGCGCCGAGCTTCGCCGCGTTGCTGATGGCCCGTATTCTGCTCGGGGTGCCCGAGGGGCCGATACCCGCGATCGCCCAATCGATCGTCGTGCTCGAGTCGCCGCCGCGACTGCGCGGCTTCAGCATGGGGCTGGTGCAGCAGCTCGGCGCGTCGCTGGTGGGGGTGGGCATCGGGCCGATCCTGTTCACCCATGTGGCGGACGCGTGGGGCTGGCGGATGGCATTTCTCCTCTCCTGCGCGCCGGGCCTGCTGCTCGCGCTGGCGATCGCCCTTTTCATGCGGCCGGTACGCGACGCGGAGCCGGGGCCCCGGGTCGCGCGCACGTCGCTTCGCAGCACCGCCGATCTGCGCGCCATCCTCGGTTCGGCCAATTTCGTGCGCGCGCTCCTGATCTGCGGATTCATGTCGGCCTGGATGATTTCGCTCGGCGTGTTCACGCCGATCCACCTCGTCAAGGTGCACGGCCTCAAGCCCACCGACATGGGGCTGGTGCTGAGCGGCACCGGCCTCGCCGGCGCGGCGGCCGGCGTGCTGCTCCCGTGGCTGTCGGACAAGATCGGGCGCAAGCCGATGCTGGTGGCGACCGCGCTGTGGGGCGTCATCACGCCGCTCGCGATCCTCCACACGGTGGGGTCGCCATTGTTGCTGGTGGGCGGCATGCTGGTGGGAGCGCTGGCGATCGGCGGCATGCCCTTTTCCAGTATTCTCGCCGCCGAGAGCGTGGCGCCCCATCATTACGCGACAGCGATCGCGCTGATCATCGCCAACGCCGAACTGATGGGCGGCATGCTTGCGCCCGCGATCGCGGGCCAGCTGGCGGACTGGTTCGGCCTCGCTGCGCCCTTCTACTTCGCCACGGCGATGGTGCTGATTGCGGCGCTGCTGTCGCTGACCGTGAAGGAAACCGCGCCGGGTAAGACCAGCAAGGCCGCCACGCCCGAGCCGTCAGGAGTCACGTCATGAAGCCTTTATCCTGCACCGGCGTCGTGCTGATCGCGGCGCTTGTCCTGATCGCGCCGGCCGCGCGCGCGGCCGAACCCGAGACCATCGCGCTGCCCGGCTCGCACGTCTTTCCCGAGAGCATCACCGCCACGGCCGACGGTACGCTGATTATCGGCAGCGCCGGCCACGGCACGCTTTATCGCGCGGCCCCCGACGCGGCCGCTGCGCGCCTCTGGATCGAGCCGGAAGCCAGCGGCACGCGTTCCGTCTTCGGCGTGGTGGCGGACGACGCCCGCAACGCGCTCTGGGCCTGCACCAACGCGCCACTCGCCGGCGACGGGCCCGGCCCGGCGCTGGTGCGTTTCGCGCTCGATACGGGGGCGGTCACGGGTCGGTGGCCGCTCACCGGCGAGACACCGATCTGCAACGACATCGCGCTCGCGGCCGACGGCGCCGTCTTCGTTACCGACACGTTGGCCGGGCGAATCCTGCGCCTTCCCGCCGGCGGCGACGCGCTCGAACCGTGGTACGAGAACAAGGAGGCGCTGTTCGGCGTCGACGGCATTGCCTTCGATGCCGACGGGCGGCTGCTGCTCACCAACGTCATCGGCAACACCCTGCTCGCGCTGGAGGTAACAGCCGGCCGACCGGGCGCACTGGCGACGCTGGAACCTTCCATCCCGCTCGGGCGCCCCGATTCGCTGCGACCCATCGGCGATGGCCGCTTCGTGATGACCGAGAATGAAGCCGGCCGGCTGACAACGGTGCGCTTCACCGGCCGCCGCGCCGAAATGGAAGTGCTGGCCGAGGGCGATGTCGGGGTCAGCGGCGCGGTATTCGCGCGCGGCGCGCTATGGTCGGTCAACGGCATGCTGCACTACACCCGCGAACCCGAACTCAAGGGCAAGGACCCCGGCCCCGCCGTGATCCGCCGCGCGCCGCTGACCGACGCGGCCGATCAGTAGAGAATCTTGCCGCCGTCGACGTTGATCGTCTGCCCGGTCATGAAGCGAGCAGCGTCGGACAGGAGGAAGGCGACAACGCCGGTGAGATCGCCCGACTCCATCGCCCGGCCGAGCGCGCGCCCGTCCGGGGCGAAAGCAGGGCCGTCATGCCCGGGCGCCCCGGAGGCATCGGGCACGACATAGCCCGGCGTTACCGCGTTCACCCGGATGCCCTCCGGCCCCAGTTCGCGGGCCAGCGCGCGGGTGAAGCCGAGCACGCCCGCCTTGGACGTGGCATAATGCAGGCGGTGGGTGCCCGGATCGAGCGCGCGGCCCGAGGACATGTTGACGATCGCTCCGCCGCGCGGCCGCATCAGCGGCACGATGGCGCGCGCGCACAGGAACATGCCGCGCACATTGACAGCCATCACCGCGTCCCATTCCGCGACGGGAATCTCGTCCCATCGCCGCAACGGCAGGGCGGACAGCAGCCCGGCATTGTTGACCAGTCCGTCGACACCGCCGAAACCGCCGCGCGCCGCCTCGGCCACCGCCGCGCACCCGGCCTCGGTCGCTATGTCGCCAGCCGCCGCCACGGCTTCCGCCCCTTCAGCCGCGGCGGCATCGCGGGCGCGCCCGGCACCGGCCTCGTCACGATCGGTCACGACGAGGCGCGCGCCCGCCCGCGCCAAGGCCCGGGTGATGGCGAGGCCGAGGCCGCCGCCCGCGCCGGTGACGACGACGACGCGGCCGTCCAACGCGATCGGCGCCGGTCCGGCTTCGGCCACCCTCAGGCGGCCTCGGCCGTCGCCAGACGCTCACCGCCCGCGCCACGCGCGACATCGATCACACGGTCCGCATCCTTGGGCGCGCGGTCGCCCCGCCAGACAACATGTCCGTCCGGCCGCACCAGCACCAGTGCCCGCTCATAGAGCGCCGCGATCGCCGGATCGTCGATCGCGACCGTCTCGATCGGCACGCCGCGCGCCCGGGCCGCCGCCACCAGCGAGGCGCCGTCCGGCGCGCCGAAGCGCAGCAGCACGAAACCGCGCCCGAACAGATCCAGCGTCGAACGGCCGTCCGCCAGCCAGGCGTGCGGCGCACGGGCGCCGGGACGCGAGGTCGGCACATAGACCGAAACCTCATCGGGCGTCGGTGGCGTCCCGTCCGGTACGCACAGCGGCGACGCCTCATAGCGATAGCCGAGTTGGATGCCGAGACACTCCCATTCCTCGCGCAGGCTTTCCTTGAGCAACGCGCCTACCTTGCGCCGCGCCTCGGCGCCCTCCGGCGTTTCGAGCAGCAACGGCCCGCACAATTCGCGGACCCCGGTCCACAGCCGGAAATTGGTGGTGGACGAGGCGGCATTGCGCTTCACCACCGGCACCTGCTCCGCGCCGTAGCTGTCGAGCAGCGCGTCCCCGCCCCAGCCTTCGAGCATCGCCTGCACCTTCCAGCCGAGGTTCACGGCATCGATCACGCCGGTGTTCATACCGAAGCCGCCGGTTGGCGACATGGTGTGGGCGGCATCCCCCGCCAGCATCAGCCGGCCGACGCGAAACTGCCGGGCGGTATATTCGGAGCGGCGCCACGGCTTGACCGCGATCAGCTCGAACGGGATATCGTCCCGCCCCATCGCCTTGCGGACGTAGAATTCAGCGTCGAACGCCGCCATATCCACCCGCTCGTGGCCGGCCATCACGGTCAACCGCCATTGATCCTTGCCGTTGACGACCGTGATGTTGCCCCAGGTGCCGGTCTCGTCGAGGAACAGATAGCGCTCGGCCTCCCCCTTGTCGTGCGAGGCGAGCAGGGTGGGCGCACGGAAAAAGATGTTTACCGAATAGCCGAGCGAGCGGCCGTCCAGCTCGATACCCGCCTCCTGACGCACGAAGCTCGCCGCGCCGTCGCACGCGATCATGTAGCGCGCACGGATCGTTCGCGGCGCTCCGTCACCGGCACGGCAGTGGGCGACGATGTGATCCGGCCCGTCCTCGAAGCGCAGCAGTTCGTGGCCGTAGCGCATCGTGACGTTGGGCCGCTCCGCCACCGCGCGCGCGATCATCGGATCGAACTGAAGCTGCGGGCACCAGACCCGCCGTTCCGGGCTTTCGGGCGGCGACGTCCGGTCCTGCTCGGCGGGGAAGTCGTCGCGCTCGAGGAGGTGGCCGGTCAGGCTCGTGCAATAGACCATGTTGAGCGCATAATCCTGCGGAAAGCCGGCCCTGGCGACGCGATCCGCTATACCCCAGCGGCGGCAGAATTCCATGGTGCGCGCCGAAACCATCGCCCCGCGCGGCAGGTCGATCGAGCCGTCGCCTTTGTCGATGATCGTGCACTCGATGCCGCGCCAGCCCAGTTCCATCGCCATGCACAGCCCGATCGGCCCCGCGCCGACGATAAGAACGGGAGTATCGATGATCGTATCGCTTGCCATTAATGCCTCATCGTGCCGGCGGCTGGAATTGCGGGCCTTATGCCCGGCACGCGGGGCGTCGCCCGCGAGATTCCGACAGTCGGCGCCTTGTCGCCAAGCCCCGTCGGGCAAACTGTCCCCTCGCGTTGTGACAGTGCCGTCATTCCCGCCGAATAAGAGTGGAGGCCCACGGTTCGGGCAAGGGAAATCCGCCATTGCGCTATCAGGATCTGTTTCGTCTCGACGGCCGCCTGGCGCTCGTCACGGGTGCGAGCAGCGGGATCGGCGCCGCCACCGCGCGGATGCTGGCCGAGGCCGGCGCGCGGGTGCTGGCCGGCTACAACCGGGGCGCGGCGCGGGCGGCGGATATCGTGGCGGCGCTGCCCGGCGCGGGTCATCGCGCGGTGCACATCAGCCTGGAGGATTCGGCCACCAGCCGGGCCGTGGCGGACGAGGTGGCGCGCGAGACCGGCCGGCTCGACATTCTCGTCAACTCGGCGGGTTTCACCCAGGCGGTGGCGCACGCCGATCTTGACGCGCTGGACGACGCGCTGTTCGAACGGGTGC
>Ga0182740_1002647_pt1 | contig 10720 bp, 8 predicted proteins | sample eDN5th37CKraftBY_FD_128872 | JGI IMG/M metagenome (GOLD analysis project Ga0182740, IMG submission 128872) | Enriched backyard soil microbial communities from Emeryville, California, USA - eDNA 5th pass 37_C Kraft BY (version 2) (version 2) | ecosystem: Environmental > Terrestrial > Soil >...
CACACTTCGTATTTCGAGCGCTCTTCGTCCTTGTAGTCGTTGACCGTGCCGGGCCGGAACGGATGCATCCACACCGGCAGCTCGTGGCGCGTGGCCATGGCCTCGAAAATGGGGAAGAACTCGGGGTCGTCCAGGGGGCGTCCGTTCACGTTGGTCACCACCTGCACACCCCGCGCACCCAGTTCATTGATGGCGCGGTCCATCTCCTTCAAGGCGGCGGGCACGTTGTTCATGGGCAAGGCGGCCACGAAAGCGGGGAACTGGTCGGGCCAGCGGCGGCAGATCTCCGCCATGCCGTCGTTGGCCACACGGGCGAACTCCGGCGATTGTTCCGGCCCGCCCAGCATCTCGGGCGAAGGCTGGCTCAGGGTAAGCACTTGCACCACGTCGGGAAACTTCTCGACCATCATGGCGGCGCGCGCCTCCATGTCCCACAGCATGCGCAGGCCGACCATGCGCTTGACGATGCCGGCGTCCTTGGAGTGCGTCTTGACCAGCTCGAGGTATTGAGGCGGAAGCACGTGGTTGTAGATGTCTATTTTTTTCATGGTCTCTGATCGACTGCGCCTGCGCGCCGCGGTTCGGATGCGGACGGATCGGCGGCTGGAGTGGGCCGGATGAGGCTGGGGAATGTTGTCTCGCGGGTCTGTTTTTTTCGAGTGTAGGCAAGAGCCTCCCGCTGCGACAGATGAGAAAAACACCTTGCCGATCACTTGAAAGCATCATTGCGGCGCCAGGCATGCCCGACCAACGCCAGCGAATCATCGGCCTGTGCGCCCGTTCCCGGATGCGTTCTCCGGCATCCGGCCTGTTCCGCGGTCTGTTGGCTTTGGACGGCGGTGTGTGTACGATGCAATGACTCTCAATCATTCACCAGGAAACGACCATGAAACTACTACGCTATGGCCCGGCAGGGCAGGAGAAAGCCGGGGCGCTCGATGCACAAGGACGCATGCGCGATCTTTCCCTTCTGGTGCCCGACCTGACACCCGAGTGGCTGGCGCCAGAGCGTCTCAGGGCCCTTACGGCCATCGACCTGCAGAAGCTGCCCCTGGTCGACGAGTCCGTGCGCATCGGCGTGCCGGTCGCGGGCTCGCGCCAGTTCGTCGCTATCGGCCTGAACTACCGCAAGCATGCCGAAGAGGCCGGCATGGAGATCCCCAAAGAGCCCGTCATCTTTACCAAGGCCATCACCTCGCTGTCTGGACCCAACGACGACATCGTCCTGCCCGACGGCGCGCAAGAGGGCGACTGGGAGATCGAACTGGGCCTGATCATCGGTACGAAGGCGCAAAAAGTGCCCGTCGAGAAGGCACTCGAGCACGTTGCCGGATACTGCCTGGCGAACGACGTTTCCGAGCGCAACTGGCAGGCCAAGCGCGGTGGTCAATGGAGCAAGGGAAAAAGCTTCGACACCTTCGGGCCCATCGGCCCGTGGCTGGTCACCACCGACGAAATCCCCGACCCCCAGGTGCTTGAGATGGAGCTGAAGGTCAATGGCGAAACAAGGCAAAAAAGCACTACCGCCGACATGATCTTCCCTGTGGCCCAGATTGTTTCCCATTTGAGCCAGTTCATGACCTTGCTGCCGGGCGACGTAATCATTACCGGCACGCCTTCCGGCGTCGGCCTGGGCATGAAGCCGCAGCAGTTCCTGAAGAAGGGCGATGTCATCACCCTGCGCATGGACCAGTTGGGCGCGCAGACGCAGAAAGTGGTGTAGCCCGGTATAAAAAACCGCCTACGTATAAAAAACCGCCTACGTATAAAAAACTAACTTTAAACACTGCATGCTGGGCAAGGGGCGGTTTAATTAAGCAGCAAATTTCGTGGCGACGCGATTATCCTATTTCCTATTCATAACACCTGAGCTCAGGCGGGAAAATGGAAACTCTGGAAGATTCGATCGTTCACGAAAACCCTGCTGCCAGCGTTTCGGATGGCACGTGCGACGACGTGCCGACCGGCGCCGAAATCGTCGTGCGATGCCTGATCGAAGAGGGCGTCGAACACGTTTTCGGCTATCCGGGCGGCGCAGTGCTGAACATCTACGATGCGCTGTTTCAGCAAGATATCGTGACGCACGTGCTGGTGCGGCACGAGCAGGCGGCCGTCCATGCCGCCGACGCCTATTCGCGCAGTTCGAACCGCGTGGGGGTGGCGCTCGTCACTTCGGGGCCGGGCGTCACCAATGCGGTGACCGGCATCGCCACGGCGTATATGGACTCCATCCCCCTGGTCGTTCTCTCGGGCCAGGTTCCATTGAGCGTCATCGGACAAGACGCGTTCCAGGAGTGCGATGCCGTGGGCATCACGCGGCCCTGCGTGAAGCACAGCTTCGTGGTCCGGGACGTCCGGCAATTGGCGGCGACCATCAAGAAAGCGTTCCACATCGCCCGCACCGGACGCCCGGGACCGGTGCTTGTCGATATCCCCAAGGACATCACCACGAGCAAATGCCGGTTCGACTACAGCAAGCCCGTCAGCGTCAGATCGTACAAGCCCAACACGGAAGGGCACCCGGGCCAGATCCAGCGCGCGCTGAAGATGCTGCTGAAGGCGAAGCGGCCATTGATCTACACGGGCGGCGGCGTGGTTCTGGCCGACGCCGCGCCCGAACTCAACCGGCTGGTCGACCGGCTGGGCCATCCCTGCACCAATACGCTGATGGGCTTGGGCGGCTACAAGGGAACGGGCGGCAACTTCCTGGGCATGCTCGGATTGCATGGCACATACGAAGCCAATATGGCCATGCATCATTGCGATGTGCTGCTGGCCATCGGCGCGCGATTCGACGACAGGGTCATCGGCAATACGGCACATTTTGCGCGCCAAGCGCACAAGATCATCCATATCGACATCGATCCCACATCCATCTCCAAGCGCGTCAAGGTAGACGTCCCCATCGTCGGAGACGTCAAGGCCGTTCTGACGCAGATGCTGGCGCAGCTGGATGAGCAGGCGTCGACGCCCGCGCCGGTGCTCGACTGGTGGAAGGAGATCGATGCTTGGCGCGCGAAGGGCTGCCTGAAATACCCGGCCGCGGACAAGGCCATCAAGCCGCAGTTCGTGATCGAGCAGCTCTGCGCGGTCACCGGAGGAAACGCCTTCATCACGTCCGACGTGGGCCAACATCAGATGTGGGCCGCACAGTACTACAAGTTCAACGCTCCGCGGCGCTGGATCAACTCGGGCGGGCTGGGCACCATGGGGGTCGGGCTTCCGTACGCCATGGGAGTGCAGCTTGCGCATCCGGGTTCGACCGTCGCCTGCGTGACCGGCGAGGCCTCGATCCAGATGTGCATCCAGGAGCTTGCGACCTGCAGGCAGTACCGCCTTACGCCCAAGATCATCATGCTCAACAACCGTTCGCTCGGCATGGTGCGGCAGCTGCAGGACGTCTACAACAGTTCGCGCCATTCCGAGTCGTACATGGACGCCTTGCCTGATTTCGACCGGCTGGCCGAGTCGTTCGGCCACGTCGGCATGACCATCGAGAACCCCGGCGACGTGGCGGCTTCGCTGCGCGAAGCTTTTCAGATGAAAGACAGGCTGGTTTTCATGAACTTCATCACGGATGAGGCGGAAAGCGTCTGGCCGATGATCGAGGCCGGAAAAGGCTTGAACGAAATGCTGCTGGGCGCGCACGACCTGGACGAGGCCGTGTGAGCCGCCTATCCCGGCGCCGCCGCGACATGGCTCCGCGCCCGTGAGTATGACTTTTAAAAAGGAGGACTGGATGTCGAATCAAGAAGAAAAACACCAGCGCGCAGCCGAGCCGCGCAGCGCCCGTTTCAACACCGCTTTCGAAGGAGGCGTTCTATCCGGGCGGCAACGCGAGCCGGCATCGCCGCCGGGCAAGGATTATCCCCTGATCATCGCGTTGCATGGCGGCACCTATTCGTCCGCGTATTTCGACCTGCCGGGCTTTTCGCTGCTCGAACGTGCCGCGGCCTTGGGACTGCCCATCATCGCGCTGGATCGTCCAGGCTATGGCGAGACGACGCCGTTGGCGCCCGCCGACGCCACGGTAGCCCATAACGCCGAATGGCTGGACGACGCGATCGGCCACGTATGGCGCCACGCGGGCGGCGCGGCCAGAGGCGTGGTGCTGATCGGACATTCCATCGGCGGCGCCATCACCGTCTCGATCGCCGCCCGGCGGCCGTCATGGCCCTTGCTGGGCATAGCGGTCTCGGGCGTCGGCATGGTCACGCCCCCCGAGAGCGGGGAGCAGTGGGCCGCCTTGCCCGACATACCCATGATCGATCTGCCCGGTGCACTCAAGGAACAGGTCATGTTCGGCCCTTCCTGGACGTTCGAAGCGGATGCGCCTGAAAGAAGCCATGCCTCCGACGCGCCGGTGCCCCGCGCTGAACTCATCGACATCGTCACGACCTGGCATTCGTCGGTGAAAGACCTTGCCGCGCGGGTCCAGGTGCCTGTCCATTACCGTCAGGGAGAGTTCGATCGCCTGTGGATCACGGGCGAAGACCAGATTGCGGGATTCGCTGCCGCCTTCACCCATTCGCCCCGGGTGGATGCCGCCAATTTCTACAACGCGGGGCATTGCATCGATTTTCACCGGCTGGGCGCGGCTTTTCAGCTCGAGCAACTTGCCTTTGCGCTTCGCTGCTGCGTGCGGCCGCCGCAAGCATAAGCCGCGGGCATGGCGGGCGGCGCCTGGGGCGTCGCCCGCCTCGAGTCAAAGGGCTTTTTTCGAGGCCTTTCTTTCTTGTTCGATATGGCCGCTGGCCCGCCGTATCATGTCGCAGAAGTATTCCGCCGCCGGCGTCGGAAGGATGTCGTTGCGGCGCACCAGGCAAAGCGGAGGCTCGGGCAGGGGTTCGGCAATGCGGATGACCTCGAGCTCGGCGCCGGCCATGGTCAGTTCGGCAAACTGCACGGGCAGCATCGCCAAGGCGTCCGACGACACCATGGCAGTGACGAAGGACAGGGCCGAGTGGGCGCGGAATATCAGCCTCGGCTTGGGCAGGCCGTGTTGCGCAAACAAGGGGCCCAGCTCTTCTTCGGCCCTGAACGTTACGGAAGTGGTAACCCACCCTGCATCGACGAGGTCGCTCAGCGACCTGGCCTTGGCCAAGGGGTGGCCCTTGCGGCAAATGATTCCCCGGGGATTGTCCAGCAGTTTCTCTACGGTGATGTCGGGCGCCGGCCGATGGTTCAGGACGGGGCCCACGTACACGTCGAGTGTGCCGTTCTTCAGGTAGGGTTCCATGGTGGGATACAAGCCGTCGCGCACATGCAGCACGACGTCGGGATAGCGGGCGCGAAAGGCCTTGGCCGCATAGGGAAAGAGCGCGATCTGCGAAACGGTGGACAGGCCCAGGTGAAGCACGCCTTTGGCGATGCCACGCAGTTGCTCGATTTCTTCCTGGGCGCGTCGGACCTCGTTGTGGATGGCCTGCGCCCGGACTATGAAGTGCTTGCCGGTTTCGGTCAGGCGCACTCCCTTGGCCTGGCGCTCGAACAGGGCGACGTCGAGTTCGCGCTCGAGCTCTTGTATGCTGCGCGTAAGCGCCGACTGAGCAATGCCCAGCTGGCGCGCCGCGGCCCGCACGCTGCCTTGTTCGGAGATGGCCAGCAGGTTGCGCAATTGTATGAGTTTCATGGCCGTCCTTAATTATTAGCGCCCCGCCCTGATCCGCTCTGACCTGCGGCGCAGGAACTCCAGCGCGAACAGCAGGCAGATCGACATCAGGATGAGCAAAGTCGCCACCGCCAGGATGCTGGGGTTGACCTGCTCGCGCAGGCCCGAGAACATGCGGCGCGGAATGGTGTTCTGCTCGGGGCCGGCAAGAAACAGCACCAGCACCACTTCGTCGAACGAGGTAACGAAGGCCAGCAGGGCGCCCGAGATGACGCCGGGCCGGATGACCGGGACCACGACGTCGATGAAAGCGCGTACAGGAGAAGCCCCCAGGTTGAGCCCCGCATGGTAGAGCGAGCGGTCGAAGCCCGCCAGCGTCGCCGTGACGGTCAGCACGACGAAGGGCACGCCCAGGGCGGCGTGGGCGATGATGATGCCGCTGAAGGTGGCCACCAGGTTGAAGCGGGTATAAAAGAAGAACATGCCCGCGGCGACGATGACAAGAGGAACGATCATGGGCGCAAGCAATACCGCGGTGATGGGCCGGCGCCAGGGCATGTCGGAGCTGGCCAGCCCGATTGCGGCTATGGTTCCAAGCACGGTGGCGATGGCGGTTGAGCACAGGCCGATGATAAGGCTGTTGCGTATGGCCATCATCCAGCTGTTGCTGGCAAAGACGGCATCGTACCACTTGACCGAATAGGCGTCGGGGCTGAAGCGCAGCATGCCGGAAGTGAAGCTGAAGAAAGGCTCGGCGTTGAACGACAGGGGGATGACGACAAGAATGGGAAGCATGAGGAAGGCCAGCGCCCCCCAGGCTGCGATGCGAAGCGCCCAATGCCCCAGCCGGGCACTGCCTTCGACGGGGCCCGCGGGCGCCTGGCGCCGCTTATGCCCGGTATTGCGTGGTTCGACTGTCGGCGTGTTCATGCACTTATCCTAGCTGCTTGGCGGGTCTTATGCCAGCCGCAGGTTGCGAGCGCCCACCAGGCGGTCGTATACCCAGTACAGGATCACGATCACGGCCAGCAGCAATGTGCCCAATGCCGCGGCCAGCCCCCAGTTGTTGGAGCGCTGCATATGGAAGGCGATGATGTTGGAGATCATCTGGCCGTCGGTACCGCCCACCAGCGCAGGAATAATGTAGTAGCCGATCGAGATGATGAATACCAGCAGCGCCCCCGCGCTGAGCCCGGGCATGCTGAGGGGCAGGAACACCCTCCAGAACGCCGACCAGGGCGTGCTGCCCAGCGACTGCGCGGCGCGCACATAGCCGGGGTCGATGCCGCGCATCACGCTGTACAGCGGCAAGATCATGAAGGGCAGGAGGATGTGGGTCATGACGATGACCGTTGCCAGGCCGGTGTAAAGCAGCTCGAGCGGCTGCCGTATGACACCCAGCGACAGCAGCACCGAATTGATGATGCCGTGGGGCTGGAGCAGGGCGATCCAGGCGGTGGTGCGGGCCAGCAAAGAGGTCCAGAAGGGCAGCAGCACGAATATCATCAGCACGCCGGCCAGGCGCTTGGGCGCGCGGCACAGATAATAGGCCAGGGGGTAGCCCAGGGCGATGCACATCAGCGTGATGGCCAGCGCCATGCCCAGGGTCCGGCTGTATAGCTGCACATAGATTCGCGCCGATTCGCGCTGCACGATCTCGCCCTGCTGGTTGCGCTCGAGATCAAGGGCGGTAAGGTAGTGGGTAATCGTATGTACCTGGCCGCTGCGCTTGACGGCGTGCCAGAGGTCGGGCTCGCTCCAGCGATTGTCGGCGTCGCGCAAGGCCTGGGCCGCCTCGGCCGGGGCAATGCCGTCGTCCAGGCCGCGCATGCGGCGGGCTGTTGAATTGATCAGGCTGGAAGCGCCAGGGTAGGCCTGGTTCACCGCTGCGGCCAGCACCCCCGCCTTGCGCTCGGCCGAGAGCTTTTTCAGCTCGATCGCCATCGAGGCAAAGGTTTCAGCCGAAGGCAAGGGGGCCTCGTCCCATTGCTTGAGGTGCGCAAGCGTTTGAGGGATGAGCTCGGCCAGCGTCGGGTTGTAGACGCTGCGGTACAGCATGTTGGCAATGGGAGCAAAAAAAGCGAACAGCACGAAGGCCAGCAACGGCGCCACCAGCAGCAGGGCGGTGCGCCGGCGGCGGCGCAGCTCGCGCCGCTCGGCGCGAGCCTCGTCAGGTGTCAGCATCGGCAAGGCTTCCACTGCGGTTCTACTTCAGCAGCCACTCATTGAACTTTTCGCTGAGGCTTTCACCGTAGTCGGCCCAGAACACACTGTCTACCTGAACGCCTTCATCCATGTGGGCGCTGGGCAGGTGGGTAAGCACGTCTTTGTCGACCAGGGCAAGCGATGACTTGCGCGGCGGGCCGTAGGCCACGTCTTCGAAACCGGCCAGGGCCTTGGTGCTGGTGGTGAAGGCGACGAATTCCAGCGCCTGCTTCAGCTTGGGCGTGCCCTTGAGTATGGTCCAGGCGCCCAGGTCGTACATATTGCCGTCCCACACGATGGTAAAGGGCTTGTTTTCGTTGCGGATGGCGTCGAAGATGCGGCCGTTGGCCACCTGAATCATGCTGACGCCGCCGTCGTTCAGCATTTGCGGCGCCTGCGACCAGCTGTCATACCAGATCACGTCGTTCTTGATGGTGTCCAGCTTGGCGAAGGCGCGGGCCTGGCCTTCGGGGGTGGCAAGCACCTTGTAGATGTCCTTGTCGGGCACGCCGTCGGCCATCAGCGCCCACTCCATGACGAATTGCGGCCTCTTGCGCAGACCGCGCTTGCCCGGGAATTTCTTTACGTCGAAGAAGTCCTCGACCGTGGCCGGGCGGTTGGGGCCTATGGTTTTTTCGTTGTAGGCATAGATGGTGCTGTAGACGATCTCGGCCACGGCGCACTCGCTTGCCAGCCCTTCGGGTATGAAATCTTGCTCGGCCGGCGTGCCGTCGTCGCCGGGCAGAAGGATGTCGCGGGGAATGATTTCGAGCAGGCCTTCGGAGCAGGCGCGCTCCAGGTCGATGGTTTCCATGTCGACCACGTCCCACTGGATGTTGCCCGACTGCACCTGGGCCTTCATTTCGGCGATGCCGCCGCTATAGGTTTCGAAGATGACGCGCTTGCCGGTCTCGGCCACATAGGGGTCGATCTGGTGTTTTTTCTGTGTGGCGCCATAGGCTCCCCCGAAGGACACCACGGTCAGGGCCTCTTGCGCTGCAGCGGTGCCCGAGAGGCCCAGCGCGAGCAATGCGCCCGCGACCAGTGACAGGGCTGTTTTGTTCTTCATGTTGTTTCTCCTTGGATCGGTGCGTCGGATTGGAAGGCGAAGCTGTCGCAGGTGGCCCAGCCCAGCGTGGCGGGCTGGCCGTCGCGCAGGAGTGGCGCGCGGGTGTCGTTCAGCAGCTTGACGACGGCGCGCCCGCCCCCGGGCAATTGAAAGTAATAGCGAATGAAGTCGCCGACATAATGGCGGGTGAGGAAGCCCACCGTTACCTGGTTGTCGAAGGTCTGGCCCGGCTGCGAAATGGCCAGTTTTTCAGGACGGATGGAAAGCACGCAGCGCCGGGTGGAAGCCTGGCAATCGCCATTGCGCGCACGCAGCACGGTGCCGTCGGGCAGGGTGGTGCGTATCGTTTCGGTGCCATCGGCGTCGGGGCGCCCGGCCGAAATAAGGTTGTTCTCGCCGATGAAGCTGGCCACGAAGGCGTTGGCAGGCCGTTCGTACAGCGCGTCGGGGCTGGCGTACTGCTGGACCTTGCCCGCGTTGAACACGGCGATGCGGCTGGACATGGTCAGCGCCTCGGACTGGTCGTGCGTAACGTAGATGACCGTGAAGCCCAGCTTGCGGTGCAGGCGGGTGATTTCGAACTGCATCTGTTCGCGCAGCTTTTTGTCGAGCGCCCCGAGGGGCTCGTCCATGAGAACCAGCGTGGGCTCGAAAATAAGGGCGCGCGCCAGTGCCACGCGCTGGCGCTGCCCGCCCGACAGCTGGCCGGGATGCCGGTCGCCGAAGGGCTCGAGCTCGATAAGCCTGAGATACTCGGCCACCCGCTGTTTTATCTGGGCCGCCGGAGTGCGCCTTACCTTGAGCGGGTAGGCCAGGTTCTCGGCCACCGTCATGTGCGGAAAAAGGGCGTAGTTCTGGAACACCATGCCGATGTTGCGCTTGTGGGGCGCGATGCGGGTAATGGGCTGGCCGCCAACAGTGATGTGGCCGCTGGTGACATGCTCGAAGCCCGCCAGCATCATCAGGACGGTGGTCTTGCCCGACCCCGAGGGGCCCAGAAGGGTGATGAACTCGCCTTTGTTTACGTCCAGATTGAAATCATCGACGACCAGGGACTTTTGATCATAGGTTTTGCGGACATGGGAAAACTTGAGAAACGCTGCTTCATTCATTATTTGGCATTCTTGTCCTGGTCGACGGCGGCTGCGGGGGTTCCTCCAAAAAACGCCCGCCACAGCATAGCAATTCCGGCGAGGCGGCGAAAGCGGGGGTTACCCTGGGTTGCCGGTGGGGTTTAAACAACAGATCGGCGAATACCAGGGCGACAAGCCCCGGCCCCCGCCGTTTTCACGGAAGAATATGCGGGTTAAGTGTTACACTGTGTAGAACATGAACAGGGGTCCGCAATCCATGCATATTCCAATCGAACGAACTACGACAACGGCTTGTTAGTCGTCGCCGCGTATCGATCACCAACAGACCCCAGCAGTGCATTCCCATAAAAACGCGGCATAGGCCGCGTTTTTTGTATTAGGACGATTTATGCTTCAAATTACCCTGCCCGACGGTTCCAGCCGCGAATTTCCCGGCCCGGTGTCCGTCCACGACGTAGCCAGCTCCATCGGAGCCGGGCTGGGACGCGCCGCGCTTGCGGGCCGCGTCACGCTGCCCGGCCAGGAGCCCAAGCTGGTCGATACCAGCTACGTCATAGGGCAGGACGCGCAATTGGCCATCGTTACCGCCAAAGACCCCGAGGGCGTCGACCTTATCCGGCACTCTACCGCCCACCTGCTGGCTTATGCCGTCAAAGAGCTGTTCCCCGACGCCCAGGTCACCATCGGCCCCGTCATCGAAAACGGCTTTTACTACGATTTTTCCTACAAGCGCCCGTTTAC